>WNFN01175204.1_pt1 | contig 20761 bp, 22 predicted proteins | sample 5400161 | NCBI WGS metagenome assembly WNFN01 (sample SAMN13153353, study PRJNA577476) | soil metagenome | isolation source: 80 cm saprolite on Douglas fir-dominated hillslope | place: USA:California | collected 2013-09-17 | reverse complement strand
ACTTCCTTCGCATCTTTGTCTTCTCTCAGCCCGAGGAAGACTGGCTGGCGGAGACGATTGTCTCGCGTCCATTCTGCGAATTTGATTTGGCAAACGAGAATTGGCTCTACCCAATGGCAGTGCTTCAGCTCAGACGCGGTCATTGGTTTGCCATATGGCCCGCTCCGCTTTTCCGGAAGATCAGCAAAAGGACATTGGTCGCTCGGAATTTTTTTGAACTTGGAAAAAAGCGTCCGGAGCATATTTTCATTGAAGCCGGTACCGACTTTACCCGCGAATTTGAGTTCTTCGCCTTCGTGAACGCCAACCAGGAGCGCGCCAAAATACTTGCGGGTTCCTTCCGGATCGGTGTATCCACCGATCACGAATTCCTGTTCCTGTTGCAGCTTAAGTTTGATCCAGGCACCGCTCCGTTTTCCTGGTTCGTATCGGGAGCCAACCCGCTTTCCAATCAAACCCTCAACCCCGAGCTCTCGAGCGTGTTCCAGGAGATCCTCGCCGGCGTTTTCGATGGAGGCAGAATACCGAATTACGCCGGGCGGCTCCTGCAAAAGTTTCTCCAGCTTTGCTTTTCGCTCTTCGACCGGTAGATTTGTGAGGTCTTTCCCATTCAGTCGCAACAGATCAAACGCATAGTAAAATATCGGCGGACGCTGCTCACCCATTTCGAACGCTTGCAGCAACTGGAAGGATGAATGCCCGCGATTATCCAAGGCGACGATCTCTCCATCGATAATCGCATCTCGCACCTCCAGCGCCGAGATTGAATCCATCAGTTCGGTGAATTTCCCCCCTAAATCCTTTTCGTTCCGGGATAAAAGTCGCGCTTCACTGCCTCCGCGCAGTGCCAAGGCCCGAAAGCCGTCGAATTTGATTTCGTAGATCCAGTCGCCAGCGGGCATAGAGTCAACCAGTTTCGCTTTCATCGGCTCGACGAAGGCGGGGAGGGGTGCCGTCGATGGTTTTCTCGATGCTTTCTTTTTTGTTAGCCGAATTGACTTACTGCTCGGCTTCGATTGCCAAACCCTGTCCCCTTTGGACAGCTCCTTCATGCTTTTACCAGAAAGCGCGGAGGTATCATCCAGCTTTTTGGAAACCGGCTTCATATCCTCTCCGGCTTTGATTAAAAGCCATTGCTTTTGGTCTCGGAGCCGAACCAAATACCATTCGCCTTTAAGTTTGGAGCCATTCAGTACGAAATGAAGTTTTCCGCTTTGTAGCTCTTTAGTCGGCGCCTTGCTCAGCGGCTCGAAAGTGCCGCGATCCCACACCATTACTGTGCCTCCGCCATACTGACCTTCGGGAATTGTACCTTCGAAATCGATGTAAGAGACCGGATGATCCTCCACTTCGACGGCTAGATGCTTTTCGCCTTTGGCAAACGGGATGCCTTTCGGAACCGCCCACGATTTGAGCGTTCGGCCAAGCTCCAGTCGAAAATCGTAGTGGAGTCGCGAGGCAGCGTGTTTCTGGATTACAAAGCGGCGACCCGTGCCGCTCTGGGAGAGCTTGGCTTCGGGCTCCGCGGTTTTTTCGAAGTCCCGCTTTCTGGCATATTCTTCGAGCGACATGGCTGCACCGCTTCGCGGTGATTACAAATGACCAATAGCAGATAGCAAATTTTCGCTATCCTTCATCCTTTTTCCAAGGTCCGGCGCATCCGCATGCGCCATCGTGGCGCTGCCGATGGGCGTTTGGCGCTCCTAGATCCGACCAAGACCACACGATGACGACTGCGCGTATTGGCCAGAATCGTTTAATTCCTCTCGTTTAGAATTTCTCGACGGGTCGCGCGTCGAGCTTCCGGGGGGACAGTCGCCGCTACCAATTACCATTTGCCGTTCTCGGCGTTCTCGGCGATGGCGGCGTTATCCTTGGCCAAATCGCTTTAATCCTCAACGATCCTTTTCAGTAGATTATAGGCAGCGACTTGCTTTCCTTGTTCCAAAACATCGATTGCCGCGCGAACTCGGCGCTTAAGTTCTTCTAACTCGTCACTACGACCAGAACGTTGCTCGTTCGACTCCGGTTTTGGAAATTCAACAACCTTCTCGGGAGGAGCTTCTACCGATTCCTTAGCCTGCGGCTGTACTCGTGGCGATGGTTTCTTCTTCGAGGTAGTCGTGCCGGCAGACCTCGCCAAGACCTCGGTCAAGGATTTCGGCGCGGTGTTTGTTTGTTCGGCGGCCGGTTTATCGGCTCTGTTGCCCTCGGGGCTAGCCGGTCGGAGGTCTACTTCCGTGGGCCCTTGGTCGCGGGTTGGCCTGGATGCTTTGCCGCTTTTTGGTTTGGATGTCGTCTCCTCTTTCGAAACAGGCGTTGATTCAAGCAAATCATACTTGATGCCTACGACTCGCTTGCCTTCGAATAACTTCAGCGTTTTTGGAAATAGGAGAAACTGGCGGGACGATCCCTCTGCAAAACCGATTGTTCCGTAGTCGGTTTTTGTGCTCCCGGACCCTTGGTATACAGTCATCACGCGATTCGCTTTTATCGCCGCCTGTAATTCCTTGTCTTTGGTCGGCGCCATGAGCAGCAAGTGGGTGTCGGGTCTCCCACTCGAGTTCACGACTTCTGAAAAGCGGACGGTGTTCATGAAAATGGCGGCCTTAATCAAGGGCATTCATAGCAGGGCGTGCCGTCACTCTGGTTCTCTTGATGCAGATCAGATAAGCCGCTAGAAACAGGAGCAACAACTCGCATTATCTTCTTTTATATGCGGACAGGCAAAAAAGTAAAAATGGATCAGTTGGGAACTATTCTTTTGCTGGTTTGATGTCCAGGGTCAATGGCGTGCTTCTGATGGCGTGACCCGGAAGTTACCCTCGCGAATGCTCATTGTTCTGTATGCGGATAGCAGGAGAAACGACCAAGCGATTGAACAGGTTCGCCGGGAGTTCAAAAATCAATTTCATCACCTCGCCGCGCGTCAACTTAAGGGCTCGCGGCCCGAATCAGAGCTTCCGTACCACGGTCAAGCCGTCGCCCAAGGTCAGCATGACGGAAGATACGCGCTGGTCATCACGAATTTTGAGGTTGAGCTTGCGCATCAATCGGGTCGCATTGTCATTTACTTGTTGATTGGCGACGTTCCCCCCGCGGAGAACGTTATCGAGCACAATGATACCGTCGGAACGGACTAACTCGAGGCAGGCTTCATAGTAAAGATCATAGGCCGGCTTATCCGCATCAATGAAGGCGAAATCGAACGAGTTCTGGCCGAACTCGTGCTTCAATTTTCCAAGAGTTGCTGCCGCCGGTCCGATGCGGAGATCGATCTTCTCGGCCACACCGGCCTCTTTCCAGTAGGGCTTACCAATTGAAGCCCACTCTTCGCTAATGTCACATGCCACGAGTCTTCCTTCGGTTGGAAGCGCCATTGCGACGGTCAGAGCGCTGAACCCGGTGAAAGTGCCGATCTCCAATGCGTAGCGGGCTCGGATGAGTTGGGCCAACCAGGCGAGAAATGCTCCTTGATCCGGACCGAGTTGCATCGTGGCGTCGGGTAGCTTTTCCGTTTCTCTTCGGAGACGCTGCTGGACGTCAGCTTCCTTGGTTGCAACCTGTGCCACATAGCGTTCGACAGCGTCCGGGAGCAAGGAACGTTTGATCATCGGGCATTAACCTACGGACAGCAGATATCTCGTCAAACCGCGGGCGGTATGGTGAAGCCCCGGTAAGGAAGTAACCTACATAGCTCTAATAACGGTCGGCATTGTCGTAACCGGGATGCTCAAGAATGCCCAAACCCGTTTTGGAGCTAGTCATCATCCCTCAAGAGTATTTCAACGGGCTGCGACACGGCCGTCTTGCAACGAAGTCGCGACCGCGCGATGGTCTTTCGTTCCTCCAATCCCATGGGCGCCACTTATTCTCCCGAGGCCGTATTCAATCAGCCGCCGCCGTTGGAAAATTACAATCTTTTCGACAGCGACTGCGCGCTGAAAGAAGCCGTTCACCGGGAGGGCGGCGGTTGGATTGATGCGGAAGCGCGCCGGTTAGGAGAACTACTGGGCAAACCAGAGATTATCAATCTCGGCGTACTGGCCAATCGGTTTGCGCCGGAGCTGCGAACCCACGATCGATTCGGTTATCGCATCGATGAAGTAGCATACCACCCGGCTTATCACGAACTGATGCGCATCGGAATCGAGGCGCGAACCCATTCCCTGCCGCACCAGATCGAAGAAGGCACGAGTTGTCCGTTAACCATGACGTTTGCGGCGATTCCGTCGCTCCGGTTACAGCCGGAACTGGCCACCGAATGGGAACCACGAGCTCTCTCTTCCGTCTACGATCCTCGATCGATTCCGGCTTCCCAAAAGCGTGGCACGCTTTTTGGGATGGGCATGACCGAACGCCAGGGAGGCAGCGATGTACGGGCGAACACAACGTTGGCTGAACCGGTCAATGGTAGCGGTCCGGGCAAGGAGTATGTCATTACCGGCCACAAATGGTTCTGCTCAGCGCCGATGTGTGATGCCTTTTTAATTCTCGCTCAAGCGCCCACGGGACTCTCCTGCTTTTTATTGCCTCGTTGGCGACCGGACGGAACCAGAAACGGGTTTCATCTTCTCCGTTTAAAGGACAAGCTTGGTAACCGCTCCAATGCGTCCGGCGAAGTGGAGTTCAGGCGAGCGTGGGCTCGATTGGTTGGCGAAGAAGGTCGCGGGATCGCGACGATTATGGAAATGGTGCGCCATACCCGACTTGATTGTGCCGTCGGATCGGCCGCATCCATGCGAAAGGCGGTAGCCGAAGCAACCCATCATGCAGCGCATCGGTCGGCCTTCGGTCTGGCCGATCTGTGCCTGGAATCGGAAGCAGCGACCACACTGGCGATTCGTCTCGCCCATGCCTTTGATCGATCAAGAGAAGATGCGCGTGAGCAAAAATTCGCGCGCATAGCTACCGCAATCGCCAAGTATTGGATCACGAAGCGGACGCCAGCAGTCGTAGCCGAGGCTTTGGAGTGCTTGGGTGGAAACGGCTATGTTGAAGAATCCCCGCTTCCTCGACTGTATCGGGATGCTCCCCTGAATTCACTCTGGGAGGGTGCCGGCAATGTCCAATGTCTGGACGTTTTGCGGGCAATCCAAAAGGACCCAAGCACGGTCGAAGCTCTTCACCAGGAGACCAGCGCAGCGAAAGGAGTTAACTCGATTTTCGATCGCTTCGTCGGATCTCTCATCTCAGCAAGGCAGATGGAAACTAACGCGGAATTTGGCGCTCGTTGGTTCGTGGAAAAAATAGCGCTCGCTTTGCAAGCAGCTGCATTAATTCGCAGCGGAAATCAAGGAATAGCCGACCTCTTTTGTAGCGCTCGCCTAACCGAAAATCTTGGCCTGGCTTTCGGTACGTTGCGATCGGCCGATGGCATCGCGCTACTGCTGGAGCGCGCCAGGCCGCGCAGGGAATAGCCAACGCTGCGCGAATAGCCGATAGCTAACGCTACGCCAATTGCCAATAGCCGATAAGCCGGAGTTTGTGCCCCTGGTTTTCGGACCGAACTCGCTATCAGACCGGCGACCCAGATTGAAGCCCGGACGATGTTCCAAAGCCGTTCGAACCATCTTGGCTATTGGCTATTGGCTATTCGCGTAGCGTTGGCTATCGGCTATTTCATGCGCGGTACCAATCGCCACGCGTCAGCGGTAGACCGCTCTGGCCTTCGTCCGGCTTGAGGAGCAAAGCTTGATAAACGTTCAGCGGTCCCGTCGCAAATCCATAGGCTGATCCGGACAGAAACAGTCGCCACACGCGATAGGTCGATTCGTCCACTACTTGTGGTGCTTGATCGCGATGAAACTCCAGACGGCGCGCCCAGTGGCGTAAAGTCAGTGCGTAATGTTCGCGTAGACTTTCCACGTCCCGAACTTCGAAGCCGGCCTCCTCAGCGTAACGTAACGTCGTGTTGATCGGCACCAGATCGCCATCCGGAAAGACATAGCGACTGATAAAAGTCGGGCCCTTGGGCCACCGCTCGTTCGCCCGCAGGGCGATTCCGTGGTTGAGGAAGACTCCGCCTGGGCGGAGCAATTGCCAGGCGTGTTGAAAGTAAAGCGGCAGCCGGATTTCGCCTACGTGCTCGAACATTCCTACGCTCACCAACTTGTCGAAACCGCCGATTTCGTTCAGGTCGCGGTAGTCGCGCAGTTCCACCCGACAGCGGTTTTGCAAGCCGGCCTGCGCAATCCGTTGGTTAGCTAGATTGGCCTGGTTGTGGCTGAGCGTGATGCCCAGGACGTCCACACCGTAGTGCTCGGCGGCGTGGACAACCAGACCGCCCCAGCCGCAACCGATGTCAAGTAAGCGCTCACCGGGACGCAATCGCAGCTTGCGACACAAGTAGTCGAGTTTGCGCGCCTGAGCGGTGTCCAGGTCTTCATCGGTAGTTTCAAAATAGGCGCAGGAATAGACCATGCGCTGGTCAAGCCACAGCGCATAGAAATCGTTCGATACATTGTAATGATAGGTTACTGCCTGTCGGTCTCGCTCGACCGAATGAAGCTCACCGGACAGCGTTGCGGGTCTTTGTCCATTTCGTCCGGATTGGCCATTAGCGGACATGCGGAATACGTTCCAACCAATCCGCAACATGGTCGAAATCGGCCAGTGGCGACCCATCAAATAACTGGCCAGCGGCATCGCCGCCTCCAGATCTCCCTCGAGATCAAAGTCACCGCGAATATAAGACTCACTGATGGCGAGATCACCGTTTTGCAGCATAGATCGCAAGGCATGAGGATGACTAAGGATCAGAGTAAAACTCGGCGAATCGGTCTCGGCCGGCCACTGACTGCCATCCCAAAAGCGGATAGCGAAATTGCGGGGATGATAATCTCGCAGCAACAATTGCAAGACGGTCAATGCCTTAGTCGCCGAGTCCCCCGCTGTGTCAACCTGCTTCCTCATTGGGTAGCTCCACCGACCTTTGTACGACCGCTACCGCGAGCAACCAGTCAAAGGTCCTCCAACCAGAATACGTAAAACGCTATCGGATTTGGGACAAGCTTATTTGCACGGTAGACAAAGCGACGTAATCCTTTTTCGCTAGGCCTTTAATCTTTTCTTACGGTGAAACTCAAAAGCTTTGGTTTCAAACATTATCGTGCTAAGTTATCACACTACGATGTGCACCCCCAAGAAGCTGGTCCACCGACAGCGGGCATTCCTCACCGCGTTAAGGAGTGACCGGCCGATCAAGATCCGGCCACCAACCCACCATGCTAGCGACGCAGAAGTTCGCGACGCGGCGAAAGAGATTTTCGAGAAGTACACTCGACTCCTGAAAGAGCCGGGCGAGTGATTCTATTCTGCGATGCAGAATAGCGAAACCGGCACGAGATTACTCAATGGTCAGCGCGAACGCTGAGTTGAGTATCGACGAGTGTTCGCTAAAAACACCCGTGAAGGTGTGTCTGTCTGGGGATGTGATGATCGGTCGTGGCATTGACCAAATACTGCCTCATCCGTGCGATCCCCGTATTCACGAGCCGTTTATGAGTTCGGCTAGTGACTACCTTCATCTGGCAGAGCAAGCAAGTGGTCCGATCGCGAGACCCGTGAACCTCGATTACGTATGGGGCGCGGCACTCGAGGAGCTGAAACGGGCGCGTCCGGACGCGTACATCATCAATCTGGAGGTTAGCATTACCTGCAGCGACACTTATCTCGCCAAGGGCATCAACTACCGAATGAGCCCCGGAAATGCCGGCTGCTTGCCGGCAGCGGGTGTCGATTGTTGCGTTCTAGCCAATAACCATATTCTCGATTGGGGGAATGCTGGGTTGTTGGAAACGTTAGCCACTCTGGACTATCGGGGCATCAAAACCTCTGGAGCCGGTCAAGACCTCGCTCACGCGAGCGGACCCGCGGTTCTAGATGTCGCCGACAATCAAAGAGTGATCGTTTTTGCTTTGGCATCAGTGTCGAGTGGCACGCCTCGAAATTGGGCGGCAACGCCGAGTAGTGCCGGCGTAAATCTTCTGGCGGACCTTTCCGATAAATGCGCTGCGCAACTCGCCCGTCCGCTGGCACAAAACAGACGATCGGGTGATATCGTTATCGTCTCGCTCCATTGGGGACCGAACTGGGGTTACTACGTTCCCGAAGAACAGAGGCGTTTTGCCCACAAGTTAATCGATGAAGCAGGTGTGTCAGCTGTATACGGCCATTCTTCGCACCATGCCAAGGCGATAGAGGTATACCGACAAAGGTTGATCCTGTACGGATGCGGTGACTTTCTAAACGATTATGAAGGTATCACAAGTTATGCGCAATACCGTGATGATCTCGCACTGCTGTACACGGCCAGCTTCGATTCTATCAGCGCAGATCTGATCGATCTTGAAATAATTCCTTTCCAAATAAGGCGCTTCCGGCTGAACCGAGCATCCAGCGAGGACACTTTGTGGTTGCAGCAGACGCTCGACCGAGAAAGCCAGGCGTTTGGCGTACACATCGAACCGAAACCAGGTGGTAGGCTTGCGGCATCCTGGGCAAAGTAGAGGGCAGTCACAGAACCCAGGCCTTAAGGTCCCCTCGCGTGAATTCTGGCGATTCGCCTTCGATTTCAGGCGGAGGAGTCAAGGAGAACAAATGAGCCACTATGAAATTGTCGAAGCTTGCTCGGTGAGTGAACAGGTACATCGCCAAAGGATCGGCCAGCTGTCGGGCAATTGAATGGTCGTCGAACTTCTTCGTGGCCTTCCTCGACTTGTACTCCGCAATGCTCTTCCGAGGTACCAAAACAACGATTGACTTGGGACGCCGCGAGGCATCCGGTGTCGCAGTGACCTGGACGTAGATGTCGTCTGACGCCACGAGAATCGAAGATACACTCCGGGAATAACGCCGACAAGGCCGGTAACGGATTGAAAAGCAACGAACCACAACAAACAACAACGAACGTCAACGCCGTTGTTGTTCATTGTCGTTCGCTCTTGTTCACCGTCGTTCGTTGGCTACAGCACAACCTTTCTCATTTGTAAGGTTGGCGCAAGGGTCCAGCCAGCAAATGACCTTATCTTGGTGAGTATAGAGAGAGACGAAATCTCGCATTCTCTCTCTCCAACTCTTTTTTGATAACCAGATGGACCTTTCGCGAACGACAATAAAAAAGGCGCATCCTTATCATGGAATCTGTGAGTTTTGCGGTCGTGTTCACGTGCTTAGCTACTACGACTTGGTTCTAGAATGCGCCGTTTGCGAAGAGTGCGCTGAAGATCTTGCGAGCGGTGAGAACGAGCTGATGGCGGCGGGAATCGCGTCGCCGGAGCCAGAGAATTTCGATGGATTAGGCTCCTGAGCTGCGGGTGTCGGCTTGGACCTCTCGGCCTGCGATGCGCGCTACCGGCTGTAAAAGCTTGATCTGAGTGGCAAATCGGGATGAGACCGGGTCGGCTTTTGCGCAGCTCCGAACGTTCCTACGCGGACCGCTACCGAAGATGGCTATCGAACGATGCTAACCTGGTCGCGAGATGTGATTTTGATTTCCAGTTTTCCACGATACACGTCGATTTTTCCGCGGAGATTTACCATCCGGCCATCGAAGCTGTTGAGCCAGCTCTCATCAGCGACTGTCTTTAAGGCTTCGATGTAACCGGTGATTAGCTGATGGGGATACGGAGCGCCCACTCGGAGGAAGGCTTCATCGTTCTGGAGGACTTTAACCTCTGCCACTTTTCCCTGAATTGTGACGGTCTGTCCGACCTGGGCCGCTGCGGCTACCGCCGGTATTGGATTTGCCGCCTGGACGTTCGGTACGTCTCGTTTATCTCGGCTGCCTGGAGTTGAGTTTCGGCGATTGACTGTTGCAGAGCTAGCCGCTTGTACTGTTGATACTCGGTTTCGCCTCCAATGTATACGATGCCCTTTTGCTTATCCGCGTAGGTGTAAAGAACTTTACCATTTTTGATCCGACGTTCGAGCTTGTAGGGTGCCAGTTGACTGTACAAAGCTTGCTGTTTAGGGGTCGACGGAGTGCGTGAACGAAACCCGGCGGCGGAAAGTAGTGATTCCGTGTTCGAGGCATCCATTGACGCACAACCTTCGAAACCGGCCAGAGCAACAACCAAAAGCAGAACGGTGAGCGAGATAAACAACGGCTTCATACTGTTCATGAGGGTTCGTTGTGGTTGAACGATCTGGTGGGAAAAGTCAAGCAACGGATGGCGCGGGCCATTGCGAACGAAAACCGCGTAATCGGGACATATTGAGCAACGACGGCCAACAGATAACTCGCTTGTCCCTAAGAAAGCGTCGCAGATTTGGCTTCCGGCGGTTTGGCTTGGTGGTTAATCTGGACGTCTATGAACCGAAGGTTGGGCGTTTTGGCTTTTTTTGCTTTCGCCGTGTTCGCTGCTGCAGCTTTGGCGACGTCAAATTACGACTACAAGCCCGGCGAGTACGTCACGGTCTCGGGCGGTAAGTCTCCTGACGGCCGATACTTAATCGCCGCGCACGGCGAAGGCGAATTGGGTTACGACAACTGGCACGTCTACCTGATGGACGCTGTGACCGGCAAGAGAATTGGACCTCTGGAAGAGATAAAGGATCTCGTTTTTCCCTAGGGAGAGGGGAAAAATAGTCAGAAAATAGGCACCGTCACTTTAAACCCGGACAAGCGTAATTGGATCGCGTGGGGTTGGCTGGTCTATTCGCAGATTGCTGTACAGCGAAACCCATTGGCGGTCTTCTCGCTTGGCGATTGGAAACCAATCACCTCCGGGGCGATGTTGTTTTAGCCAGAGGTCTTTACCGTCCGACTCTACGCTAATCACCGGAGGCGGTAACGGTCCGAGGTCGTCTTCCCACTGATACACATCCATAGAGGGTACGCACTCATGGAATCCGGCGAAAGTCAAAGAAACGGAGCGATGATTGCTCACCGGCCCCCGCTTACAAACGCTGGTCCCGAAACGGGACTTTGGATTATTGGCTACCGGTAATCTAGCGCATGGGCACCCGGCGAACAATAGCTCCATTTACTGCGTCCCTGCTCCGGCTCCCAATCCGATCGAGCCTAGCATGAACCGATCTCTCAATCCTAGCGACTTGGTGGATTACTTCTGCTTCTGCTTGCTCCACCACCGGTCGCGCCAAATCGACAGGCTCAGGTCGCAATTTCCAAAAGACCGACTTCCTTTTCCGCTGTCTCGCCATGCCGGGAAGATAGCGCACCGGCACCGCAAAAGAAACAGGGCTGATGATTTCTCACCAGCCCCTCGCTTGTAAATGATTTGGTCCAGACGGACTTATTAACAAATGGCTACCAGCAATTCATGCGGGTGTTTTCGCCGCAGGCTTTCGCTTACGGGCGTAGATCTTGACTAAGAGGTTTCGATACTGGAGATCAGTCTCGTCGCGCTTATTTTTCAATTGGCGCAATTCGATTTTCAAGGGTCGCATTTGCTCTTCTAATGCGGCAACCTTCGCTTTTTCCTCCCGCAGTCGTTCCCTCAAAACGTCAAGTTCTTTAATCATTTGTTCTTTTTCCATGACGTCGATGTCGAGCATACGCACTGGCGCGAAAAAAGAAAGGAGGCCACCCACCGAAACGGGCGGCCTACGAAACCAAATGTCGATACCGCTCGACGAACCTGAGGCACTTGTCTTTCAGAACCGGGTCAGGACTCTGTATCCCAGTATGGCTTGTTGGACAACGAAGCCACTCGCAAATCGGATGACAATCTCCAAGTCCTCTTTCAGCGAATCTAGTTGCCTTTTGTACTCCTTTAATTCGTCTTGGAGTGATCCACTTGCGTTGTTACTTCCAACGCTGACTATCGTAGGGCATCCATTCATAGTCGCCGTCTTCCCTTAGGATGCAGAGAAACCGATAATCGTGCTTTTCCGGCAGCCGAAGGACGTTTCGGCAGCTTAGAGAGCAAACGAGTTCCGCTCTTTTAAGTTGGTGAGCCATATGAAATGGAAACCTCTGATCGATTCCCCCCAGAGGGTACGGGCCGGTTAAAAAAATCGCCGTCTTTTGCCCTGGAGCGAGGCTGGGAATCTTTTCAAATCCGCCAACACCGCAGTCCTGAATGCGCGCGGAGTTTTCATATACTACATCGACCAGATTAATTTCCCACTTGATGTCATAGAGCGGAAGAAGCCCGTTGTTGGTCAAAGTAAACGGAGTTGAGTAAGGATCGCTTCGATCAGACGGGGTTCCGTAGCTAATCTCAATTTTCGATTTAAAAGCGTAATACCCCAGAACCAAAGTCACAACGGTACTCGCAACACCTAAAATGGTTATCAGTGCTTCCAATTGCACTTCCTAGAGGGCCGCTATTCTGCCGTTTTTCGCGTCCGCAAACAAGCCAATAAGGTTCTTGCTATGCTTGGCGGCGAAACCGACATTTTCGCTGAACGCAGTTGGTACTCAAACGACCTGCACCGACGCTGATGAACTGGCCGCTCAACGTAGTGACCGTTAAAGCGGATGTTTTCCCCGTTTGATTCGTGTAGTCACCTCCCGATGCAAAAGAAGAGGAGGCTGCCCACCGATCAGGCAAGCAGCCCTTTCGGTCCATCGGAGCAAAAGCCAGGAAGGCACTAGTCGGAACACCCAAGGTCAAGGCACGATGGGCAAAACCGAAAACAGAAAAAAGAACCAACATAAAATATGGAAATTGAGGCCAGGTCGTGAGTTCACTCCAAGCGACAGACAGGCACAGCCTTGAAGCATTTCTTGGAATGTCTTCGGGCTACGTGCTCAACTTCTCGGACTACACTTTCGGAGAGTTCGTGTCTGAGAACACCGGGCTGGAAATACACTCTCAGCGCTACACCAACGAAGGCACGTCAAAGGCAAAGAAGCTCCGTGCGTTCTGGAAGCTGGAATCAGACCACATAGTAGGAAAGCTCTTGCTCGCGTTGATCGATCACGGCGTCGCTCTCGATCTCGCACCGACACCACAGGCGAAAGCATTGGCGGATCGATGCCGACAGATTGCGACGCGCCTTCTCGCCGCTGCCCCGAGTCTCACCCCACTCAAAGAGCAGGCAAAAGTGCTCAATGCCAAGCATCTCGCCGAACAGATTCGCCGAATGGAGTCTTCCATCGAAGCGGACCCGAGCCTGGCCATCGGAACGGCAAAAGAACTGATTGAGACGTGTTGCAAGACGATCCTCGCCGAACGCGGCAAGCCCGTGGTCGGAACACCAGATGTCTCCACTCTCACGAAAGACACGCTGAGAGAGTTGAAGCTGGTCCCGGAGGGCATCCCGGATGCGGCGCGAGGCGCAAACGTGATCAAACGCCTTTTAAGTAACCTCGGCACGATTGGAAACGGCCTTGCCGAACTCCGTGGTCTTTACGGAACCGGTCATGGGAAGCATGGAACTGCGACCGGATTGGGCGCACGCCACGCGAAGTTAGCAGTTGGTGCCGCAACCACACTGGCCATCTTTCTTTTCGAGACTCACAAGGAGACCGAACACTAAACAAAAAAAACTCAGCCGAGTCTCCGCGAGCCGCCGAGACTACCCAGCTGGTATTTCTGGATGACACCGCGCGGTCTTTTGCTTACTGGACTATCGGGCCGTTTACAACTCTCTCACCACCGCATTATCATCGGCAACGTCTGCGAGTAGACGTGCACGATATGAGGCAATGATTAGTGTACAGTCCGATTTTATGCTTCTAATAGGATACTTCCTGGTACGAGGAAGAACGAGGTTTTCCCATGTCACAGGCTAAGGAGCGCTCAGTCTTTATTCTTGGAGCCGGTTGCTCGAAACCTTACGGAGCGCCGTTGATGGACGCGTTTTTGGACCAAGCGCGTAATCTCTATTTTACACTCCGTGACAAAATGGACATTGAATCATTCGATCGGGTTTTCGATGCAATAGGTTATTTCTCGCGGGTCCATTCGAAAGCAAGTCTGGATTTGGTGAACCTTGAAACCGTCTTTTCAGCGTTCGAGATGGCTAGATTGCTGGGGAAAATCCCCGAAGGTTGCCAAACCGATGCCGATACGTTAATCAGCGACTTGAAAAGAGTAATCGTGGTAACGTTAGAGCGAAGTATAACGCCAAAATCCGGCGTACCAGGCGATGGCTACGGTGAATTAGCCGACTTGCTCCACACGTTAAGAGGTTCTGGAAGAGGCTCTGCTGTTGTAACGTTCAATTACGACCTGCTCTGCGATTACGCGTTTGGTAATAAAGGGTTAAATCTACTATACGGTCTAACCGAAATGGCTGACGGAAGTGAACCTAGACTCCTGAAGCTTCATGGATCTCTGAATTGGTTCCTTCAAGACAAAAAAATTGAAACACACAGTTTCCAAGTAAGAAACGACAGGACCTCAAGCGGCGATCTGATATCACAATTGATCGTTTCACGGTTTAACAAGAATGAGGTCGAGGCATCACCGTTTTTGGTGCCACCCACTTGGAACAAAGGGGATCACTATGGTCAAATACAGCCGGTCTGGAAAGCCGCTGCCCAGGAGCTAGCCAAAGCTCACAACATTTTTGTCATTGGCTTTTCGATGCCCGAGACTGACAGTTTTTTCCACTATCTTTATGCACTCGGATCAGAAAGTAGAGAACAGTTACGACGCTTTTTCGTTTTTAACCCTGACGAAAAGGTAATGGAGCGATTTGAGAGACTGCTTGGTACTGGTGCTTTGAAACGTTTCAAGGCTTTCTCCGGGAACCCAGGACACTTTGAATTGGTTACGTCTCGAATTAAGAGCGAACTTTCAATAAAGTAACTAGCAGCTTCAAGGTATTGGCATGAAGGATTTAATCATTGGTAGGACCCACCAGATCCTCCGCACGCTCCAACTCCCGGTACAAATTCTGCAGGGTCCATCACCGTGCTGAGAGCATGGAATGGGAGAGCAATCTCCTCGAAAGAGTTTCATGGTAAGATGACGATTGGAACTTATGTTCCGAATTTTGGCCCAACCTCAATCTCATAAATGACGCGGCCTCGGAGACATGCGAACGAGGCCGACACTATCGAAATTTCGATGAGACGCGCTAAACCGATTCTATACTGAAAACATGATGAGCCGATTGATCTCTGACGTTAGCAACGCCTTGGCTTGGAGCCAAAAAGCAGCGAAGGATCCTGCTGCGTTTGGAAATCTTCGAAAGACAACCTACCAAGTCCTTTTTCGGTAAGGCCTCCGTTTTTTTTCATCAGGCTAAAATGGCACCACCTCGAGAATGGGAGTGAAGCTGGCGATCACAATGAGCGATCACCAGCTCCCACCCAGTGAATTATTCTTTCTGAAACTGGGGACTGATCGTCACGGAAAAGGGCGCGATTCCCGCTGAGAAGGGTGAACCTGGGACCGGTGTCAGCGATCCGTTTTTACCGATTTGGTAGGCTGAGATGTTGTTGCTATCGCTACCGAAGTCTGTCACATAGGCGAACCGGCCCAAAGGATCCACTGCCACGGAGGTAGGCAGGTTCCCTGCGGGGAATGGCGAACCTGGGACCGGTGTCAGCGATCCATTTTTACCGATTTGGTAGGCTGAGATGTTGTAGCTACCAACGTTTGCCACGTAGAGGAATTCCGCTCGCAATGACGCGGTCAACGCAATCAGTACGAGCGCCGACGGGAGGGTGAACTTTAGATATTTCATGAAGCGACTCCTTGACCCGATGGTGAATTAGAGAATTTCATTTGGATTGTTGAATCGTGGATCAGTCCACTGCCCGAGCGAGACCCTCAACCGAGCGACACCTGAATTAGGGGTGTTGAGGGGACTGAGGATATTGGAGGGGCCGAGGATAATCGAGCCGACGTATTCACATTGGCCTGGATCCCCACAACGGTCGATCTCGAAAGGGGTTTAGCCGTCAAACAACGACAACCTTAGTCTCCATATTCATTACACGTTCCGCTAACTAAGGGTGACCGCTTGGTGTTCATTGGCAGTAGAGTCACCCGGCGACACCTTGTGTAATGGTCTGCTTCAGAAGATGTGCGATTCTTTGATGCAGCTGAGAGCTGTCGCAGTGTGACTAAGGAATTCTCGGTCCTCGTCCCTAAGCATGCGCCGATAAGTTTTCCGGCGCGTAGCGTTACATCAGGGGCCTGCATCGCGTGACGCATGTTCATCTCTCCATCCCACAGTGAAGTTCGACACTCCGTCAGGATCGTCGCTCTTCAGGGTGATCACATCGATGGCGTTCGCAAACCTTCAGCAATCCAGTGCCGTCGGTTGTGTCATTTCGGAAAAGCGACAACAACCCTTCGGTAATGGTATGGCAGAAATCGACTAAGATAGGCGACAATAACGAAAGCAATAGCAACTACCAGAGGCTCGAAAAGGACGGGCGATTTTTTTGACGGGTTTCATTTCGGTCAAAGCATTCCAATCCTTGTCACCTGCACAACCACCAACAGATGACCAGCCTTCTTTGAAGATTTGCCGATATCACTAGGTGTAGTCCCTTAGAAAGAACGAACAGCAAGAAGGCGACCAATGAAGCACGAACAGATCCGAAAAATGGTCCTAGAAGTGATGAAAGTCTATGGCTCAATCAAGGAGGGCAGGCATGCAATCGACAGATGGTTCCTGGCCTTCCGAGAGGAACAGAATCGCCATCAACGTTGAATAGACTTCAAGCAGCTGACGGGGTGAGCCGAGCAGCGTTAACCAAGGCTCTGAATCCTTCCACCTCGAAGGGTGGTGGTTCTTGGCTCAGAGAAAATGGAGCCATCCTTGAGTTGGATGTGTAGCCTGGGGATACTAGAAGAACCTAATGAAATGTCCTAGCCAAGTCGGCTGGCATGTTTTTGGTCGAAGCTCGGGTGTGCAACGCTTGCGGACTTTTGCTGTCCGCATACGCGAAAAGACTTCAACATTAAAAGAGCGCTAAAATAATTAACACCACCACCCAGAACGGAAACGTACAAACAACAGCTGTCAGTATCACAGCAGCTACAATTGCACTTAAGAGTTTTTCTAACATATATTCGTCCGCCAGTATTTTTGGATCTCATTAACTATCGGAGAAGGGTTCGGTGTCCGTGTTATGCTCCTTCAAGAGAAGGACAGATCGCCAAGTGCATGGATCGGTTTGCACTAAGCCCATCGAAGCCCGTTTCGTTCCCGTGGTGCCCCGCAGCGGGCGGCGAGATTGATTTGCGTTGCCATGGCACACATCCAATGCGAAGTCACTATTGTCTCCTTCCGCTAAGTGTTGCATACGGTCGGTGAAAATGTTTGTGCAAGCGTTGTGGGTAGAATGGCAGCCCGATCCGGAATCGCGCCGGAGGATCCGCAGATATGGCCCAATTAAAGTTAGGTCGGAAGTTGTAGACTATTCCCGCGTAAAGAATCTGTTCAACAGGTCTCATCGGATTTCGTGTGTCGTGCATAATCACTTCTGTCGACACCAGGAGACCGTAAACAAAAAACCGCCTACCCTGCATCAGGTGGACGGTTGATGTTTCCAACTGGAGAATTCTTAGGTATCTCCGCACTCGCAGAGATCACATCCTCCGAAACTTTCGCCTCAGAGAAGGCACCTTGGCGTTCTCCATCGCTAGGTTGCCGTGTCCGGTCTTCCAGACAGCTCCTGATGCTGTTTATTACTTAGTCCACTGAACGCAAAATCTGACATTCTCAACGGCAAAGTGGTCGTCATAGATATACCAGTATCTTAATACCGCGCGGTTGGTCAGTTCGCCGCGTTGATCTGGTTACAGCCTACAGTGCAGTGTCGATCGAAGATCTTTCACTCCACAGTTCAGCCGGCCCAGTATTTTTGTGGGTCGATGAGGCTCATTACTTCTGCGTTGTTCAGGATGCAGCCTTTCAGACCACCGCCCGTTCGAAGGGAATTTCTACTGTCCGTCTTACCCAGAACCTACCGAACTTCTTGGACGCCTACGGTCCAGACGGTAAACACAAGGTGGATACATTACTTGGCAATCACACCACGAAAATCTTTCACAGAAATAACGATCCGACCACCAAGAACGGGCGTCAAAAATGATCGCCAAAGACACGCAGTATCGCCATTCGATCAGTAACTCTGGATCAATCCATCAACCGATCGGTAACCGGAGTCAGACTTCTGTTCAAGAACTCGAAGAGGACGTTTGTCCGCCCAAAGAGTTCATGGGAGATCGGCAGAGACTAAGCCGGTTTGGTAGGATCATGGTCCATCAGGATGAGTTTACCGCAGTTCGATGTACAGGGATCGTTGTTTGAGAGTTTGGGAGCAATCGCGCCGGAGTTATTTGCCGACAACGATAAGTACAAGCTCTTCGCCAAGAAAGTCTGGCCAGTGCTGGCGCAATGCCGGGAGCAACTGGGGGAATGTTATCAAGCCGACAATGGACGACCTGGGGTGGAACCGATCGTGCTACTTGGGGTTTTGATTTTCCAGTTTCTGGAAAGGGTGCCCGACCGTCAAGCGGTAGAACTGGTGAAGTACCATTTGGGCTGGAAGCTAGCGTTGAACTTGAAGCTGAGCGAAGGAGGCTTTCACCCGACGACATTGGTTTACTTCCGGCAACGGCTGATTGAACACGCTAAAGCCGATGTGGCGATGCGGGCGGTGTTAGCTGCCTTACAAAAAGAGGGTTTGATCCCGAAACGATCCAAACAACGCCTGGATTCGACGCATGTTTTAAGTGCGGTCAGCGATTTGAGTGCCTTGGAGTGTGTGCGCGAGACGCTGCGTTTGGCGTTGGAAGAACTTGGGCGAGGGCTGGCAAAATCTGAGCGGCCGGATTTTTGGGAGTTGTTCTGGGAACGCTACGTCGAGAGCAAGCTCGATTACAAGAGTGGGCAAGAGGTGCTCAAAAACAAGCATGGCCAGGCTGGTGAGGATTGCCTGCGCTTGTTCGAGTGGCTTGAACCGATGGCCCCGGAACTACGCTATGGCCAGCAGGTGGAGTTACTGCGCGAAGTTTTCGCTCAGCAGTATTTAGTCAAAGCCGGGCAGCCAGAAGCGGTCAAAGAACATGCTCCGGGGGTAATCCGTAATCCACGTGATCCCGATGCCCAATGGTCAGCCAAGGGCAAAGGCAAAGAGAAGAAAAGCTGGATGGGCTATAAGGTGCAGGTGGCCGAGAGCCTACCGGAAAAAGACGCTCTGAACCCAAAGCGCTTTATTACTTCGATCGTCACGCAGAAGGCAATAGCCAGCGACGATCCGGGCTTGGATGAGACACTGCGAGATCAAGCCGCCAGCGGCTTGGATCGACCAACCGAACTCTACGTGGATGGGGCTTACGTGTCGGCCGCACGACTCCAAGAGGCCAAGGATCAAGACTGGGAGCTGATCGGACCAGCCCAACCCAGTGCGAATCGATCCGGGCTACGAAGCGCCTATCGCATCGAGGCCTTCGCCATTGACATCGCCAAGCGCACTGCCCGCTGTCCGGGAGAATATGAAAGTACCCAGTGCAGTCGGCTAGAAGAAGCCAAGCGCCAGAAGGTTAGTTTTCGCTTCGAATGGAGTTACCATTGTCGGTGCTGTCCACTGCGCTCGGAGTGTGTGCCGGCCGGACAGTCTCATCGCACCATCGTGGTAGGTCAGTATCACGACCTTTTGCAGCAGCGGCGCCGCGACCAACGGACTGAACAGTTCAAAGAACGGATGCAGCAACGCAACGCGATCGAAGGCACTATCAGCGAACTGGCGCGCGCTCACGGTTTACGCAGAAGCCGTTATCGCGGCTTCGCTAAAGTGGAACTGCAAAACCTCTTCATCGGTACCGCTTGCAACGTTAAACGATGGTTGCGCATCGTGGCAGAGACCAAAATCGGCTCTAATATCCACTTCTTACACTTCAAAAGCGTCCTTTACAGCCTCATAACGGCGACTACCCGGCTTCTTCAGCGCAATCAGTCTTAAAAGACGTGACCCTTGAGGCGAACTTTCTCCCACGCCCACACGCAAATCATGGCCGCACTCCCGTGAGAAGATCGAAGCTCCGTGAGAGGCTCTTTCGCGGAGCTCGGATTGGATCGAGCCACACTAACCAAACGGGCCCGATCCGGCGTACGAACATCTGTCAATCGTCATACGTATCCCGGTGCGGAGAGCGTTTGACGTGGCTGGGAAGGAGGACCGCCTTGTCGCCCGGATACGGCGTGTTGAATCCCTCGGTGGCATACCAGATGGCGCGGTTCAACAGTTCCGGATCTTCGGAATCGGCTTTTGGCGGCCGAGCGAACATTGCCGCTGACTCTTTTTCCCAGGCCAGTTGAATTTTGCTGGTCGTCGCTGCTGTCTCCGGCGTGAGCTGGTTGAGCGGGATATTGGCTGGCAGAACGCTGTAGGGCGTGTAGTTCGCAGCATTGGTGAAGACCGAATACATCGGTCGAGTGACGAGGTCGTGTTGGTTCATCGGAGGCAACCCGAGAATCTGTTCAATTGTGCGGATCATGCTGACCTGATTGTAGTAGGTGCTATCCACGGCGTTCCGTTTCACGAAGGGGCCGATGACATACCCCTCGGTACGATAGCCGTCCACATGATCTACACCGTCCTGAGCATCGTCTTCAGTGACAAATATCACGCTATCCGTCCAATACGGACTGTGACTGATCGCATCGACGACGCGGCCGAGCGCTAGGTCATTGTCAGCGAGCTGAGCAGCCGGCGTCGGGAACCCGGCAGAAATTCCGCTGGTGTGATCGTCGCAAAGCCACAAGTAGGTCAGCGTCGGCAGGTTCCCGTTGGCGACGTACTGATTGAATTCCTTCAGAAAGATATCGACCCGGTATTGATCAGGGATCTCGGTGTCGAACGGGGGATAATCGA
>WNFN01035956.1_pt1 | contig 20768 bp, 28 predicted proteins | sample 5400161 | NCBI WGS metagenome assembly WNFN01 (sample SAMN13153353, study PRJNA577476) | soil metagenome | isolation source: 80 cm saprolite on Douglas fir-dominated hillslope | place: USA:California | collected 2013-09-17 | reverse complement strand
CGTTACCGATCTTCGCTTGCGCCATCTCCCAGGGCTGCTCGATGCGCGAGGCGCTGCGCAGGATCTCGGACACGGCGAACATGCCGATCATGATCGGGATCAGGGTCAGCCCGCCGGCGAGCTCGGCGTTGCCGAAGGTGAAGCGCGGGTATCCGGCCGGATTGTCGAGGCCCTCGGAAGCGACCAGCAGCCCGAAGAGCAGCGACACCACGCCCTTCAGCGGATTGCCGATCGCGAGGAACACCGCGCTCGCGAGGCCCAGCACCACGAGCCAGAAATACTCGAACGAGGAGAACTTAAGCGCGATCTCCGCGAGGCTCGGCGCGGCGGCGATCAGCACCGCCGTGCCGAAGAGCCCGCCGAGGATGGAGAACCACAATCCCGAGCCAAGCGCCAATTCGCCCTGCCCTTTCTTGGTCAGCGCGTAGGCTTCGTCCGTATAAGCGGCGGAAGCCGGTGTGCCCGGCATGCGCAGCAGGCAGCTCGGGATATCGCCGGCGAAGATCGCCATCGCGGTGGCGGTCACGATCGACGCGATCGCCGGCACCGGCGGCATGAAGAAGGTGACCGGCACGAGCAACGCGGTCGCCATGGTGGCGGTGAGCCCCGGCACGGCGCCGACGAACAAGCCGAAGATGGCCGACGCGAAGATCACCCACAGGACGTAAGGATCGAACACCAGCCAAAACGCCTGCGCGAGGACGCTTGCAGTCAGAATGCCCACCTTTCCAGCACGCCCCAGGGCAGCGGGATGCGCAGGAGCTTGTAGAACGAAAGGTGAATGACCAGAGTGGCGATGATCGCGACCGGGACCGTGACGCGCCAGGAAGCACCCAGCACCCGCAGCCACAGCGCGAGGAGCAGCACGCCGGTGAGATGGAAGCCGAGCGCATCGGCGGCGAGCACGTAGAGCACCAGCCCGCCGACGAGCGCGGCGATTCCGGCGCGCGCCCTAGGACTGCGGATCCATTCCGGCGCGGCGATCCACGGGGCAGGCTGCCGCAGTCCGACGGCGATGAGCAACGCGCCGCAAACCGCGAGACCCACGGCGATGAGGCCCGGAAACCAGGCCGGGCCGAACTTCTGGCCCGGCATCGCCGGAAATCCCTGGATGTGCCAGAGGATGATCCCGGCAAGGACGACGAGCGCCGCGCCCGTCAGCGCGTCGTGGAGCTTTATTTGGCGAGTCCTACTGCTTTCAGCGCGGCGCCGAGGTTCGTGTCGGAATCGGCCATGAACTTCGCCGTACCGCCCGGATCGGCCCACACCACGCCGAAGCCGCGGCTCGCCATGAAGTCCTTGTAATCCTTCGAGTCGTAGACGCGCTTCAACGCCGCGGTAAGCGTGCGCTGCGCCTCGGCGGGAATGCCTTTCGGCGCCGCGATCACGCGCCACGCGGCGATTTGCCAGTCGGTGCCGAGCTCCTTCTTGAGCGTCGGCACGTTCGGGTAGAGCGCCGGCGGGTTGGCGTCCATGACGGCGAGCGCGCGCGCCTTGCCCGCGTCGATCATCGGGCGCGCCTCGGGAAGCGAGCACGGCACCACGTCGACACCGCCGGCGATCATGTCCTGCATGCCGGGCGCGGCGCCGTTGGAGGGCACCCAGGGCAGCGCGTTCGGATCGATGCCCTGCTCCTTGAGCAGGCCGGCGATGGCGAGGTGCCAGATGCCGCCCTGGCCGGTGCCCGACGCTTTCATCTTGCCGGGGTTGGCCTTGATCGCGGCGAGCAGGTCCTTCACCGACTTGTACGGCGAATCGCTGCGCACATTGATCGCCGCCGGGTCGGCGTTGACCAGTCCAATCGGCGTGTAGTCGGTGTGCTTGAGCTGCGTGAGGCCTACGTGATGCATCATCGTGATCTCGACCGTGATCATGCCGATGGTGTAGCCGTCGGGCGTCGCCTTCGCGATCGCGTCATGCCCGACCACGCCTGAGCCGCCGGTGCGGTTGACCACGTTGAATGGCTGCTTCAGATCCCGCTCCAGCAGCGTACCGATGATGCGTGCGGTCGCGTCGGTGCCGCCGCCTGCGCCCCACGGCACGATGAGCTGCACGGGGCGCTGCGGGTACTGCGCGTGAGCGGCCACTGCCGCGACTGACAGCAGTGCTGCAATCAACGTTCTCATGGGTCTCCTCCCGGGTGAGAGGGCAATTCTAACCATCACCGGGAGTAAAATTTTTCTTTTGGAGGTCCGCATGAACGCCCCCGCGCAAGCCGCTCTCGCCGCGCTCTCCCTGAAAGATTCGAAGCTGTTCCGCGAGCAGTGCTACATCGACGGCGGCTGGGTCGACGCCGAAGGGCGCAACACCATCGCGGTCCACAATCCCGCGACCGGCACCGTGCTCGGCACCGTGCCGCGCATGGGCGCCGCGGAGGCGAAGCGCGCGGTCGAGGCCGCGGAACGCGCGTGGCCGGCCTGGCGCGCCAAGACCGCGAAAGAGCGCGCCGGGATCCTGCGCAAATGGTTTGACCTGATGATGGCGAACCAGGAAGACCTCGCGCAGATCATGACCGCCGAGCAGGGCAAGCCGCTCAGCGAATCGCGCGGCGAGATCGCCTACGGCGCCTCGTTCATCGAATGGTTCGCCGAGGAAGGCAAGCGCGCCTACGGCGACACCATCCCTTCGCCGTGGGCGGACAAGCGCGTCGTCGTCATGAAGCAGCCGGTCGGCGTGTGCGCGCTGATCACGCCATGGAATTTCCCGAACGCGATGATCACGCGCAAGGCGGGACCGGCGCTCGCTGCCGGCTGCACGGTGGTGATCAAGCCCGCGGGGCAGACTCCTTACTCGGCGCTCGCGCTGGCCGAGCTCGCCGAGCGCGCGGGAATCCCGAAAGGCGTGCTCAACATCATCACCGGCGATTCAAAGGCGATCGGCGCGGAGCTCTGCGCCAATCCGATCGTGCGCAAGCTGTCCTTCACCGGCTCGACCGAGACCGGGCGCGTGCTGATGCGCCAGTGCGCCGACACGATAAAAAAATTGTCGCTGGAGCTCGGCGGCAACGCGCCGTTCATCGTGTTCGACGACGCCGATCTCGACGCCGCCGTAGAGGGGGCAGTGGCGTCCAAATACCGCAATGCGGGCCAGACCTGCGTCTGCGCCAACCGCATTTATGTGCAGGACAGCGTCTACGACGCCTTTGCCGGCAAGCTCACGGAGAAGGTGCGCGGCTTCAAGGTCGGCGCCGGCACCGAGCCCGGCGTGGTCATCGGCCCGCTGATCGACGAGCAGGGCGTGAAGAAGGTCGAGGCGCATGTCGCCGACGCCGTGGGCAAGGGCGCCAAAATAATCCTGGGCGGCAAGCGCCACGCGCGTGGTGGGCTGTTTTTTGAACCGACGGTGATCGCCAACGTCACGCCCGAGATGGCGGTGTCGCACGAGGAAACCTTCGGGCCGGTGGCGCCGCTCATCCGCTTCAAGACCGAGGACGAGGTGGTGCGCCTCGCGAACGACACCGAGTTCGGGCTCGCCGGCTACTTCTACAGCCGCGACGTCGGGCGCATCTTCCGCGTCGCCGAGCGCATGGAGACCGGCATCGTCGGCGCCAACGCCGGCATCATCTCCACAGAGGTCGCGCCGTTCGGCGGCGTGAAGCAGTCGGGCCTCGGCCGCGAAGGGTCCAAGTACGGCTTGGAAGAGTACTTGGAGGTGAAATCCTTGCTCATCGGCGGTCTCGACAAGTGATCGGCGAGGAGTTCAAGGACGATTACCGCCGCGCGCTGCCGAAAGAGCTCGTTCAGCAGCTGACGCGCCGCTCCGCCTGGCGCGCGAGCGCGGCGGTGCTGGAAGACTTCGCGGTGCTCGCCGCGGCCATCGCCCTTGGCCTCGCCTACTGGCCCAACCCGCTCGTGCTCGTGCCGGGTGCCCCTACCGCGTGATCCATCGCCTGCATCACAACAACCTCTACGGCGCGCGCGACCCGGACACCGCGCTGCACGGCGGCTATCCGCGCGGCCGCATGTATCTCATCAAGAAACTGGCGAAGGACCTATCGGGCCTCACCGCGTGGAAGACGTATGCCTATTTCCTCGGCGGGGCGCCGGGGCTCAATACCGCGACCAACCTCGCGGTGCGCCCGCTCGACGATACCTCGGCCAAGCTGTGCAGCGAAGCGCGCCACGATCGCAACGCCGTGATCTTCCTGCACCTGATGGTGCTGTTGCTGTTCGCGGTCAGCGGCTATCTGCTGCAGTACCTGGTGCTCTGGGTGTTGCCGCTGGTCACGGTAGTGCAGGCGATCCTGAGGCTGCGCGCCATTGCCGAGCACGGTGCGACGACCGATTTTTCCTCGCCGCTCACCGCGGCGCGCACCAACCTCGGGCCGGCCTGGCTGCGCTGGCTGATCTTCCCGCACAACGTGAATTACCACGTCGAGCACCATCTCTATGCCTCGGTGCCGCAGTACCACCTGCCCCGCCTGCACCAGGCAATGACGCGCCGCGGCGTGCTCGAAGGCGCGGAGGTGATCGCCTTTCGCGCGACGCTCGCGAAGATCTTCGCCGCTAAGACGGCTTGATCTTGAGGCGCATCGGCTTCATCGGCGAGCCGGTGAAGCCGACGCGGCGGTACATCGCCTGCGCACGCTCGTTCTGCATGTCGGTGAGCAGCGTGATGCGCAGCACGCCTTCGGCGCGCGCCTGGGCGACGACCTGCTTGAGCAGCGCCTCCCCGATGCCGCGCTTGCGCTCATCCGGGTGCACCACCAGATCCTCGAACCAGGCGGCCTTGCCGCCCTCGGCGGTGCTCACGGTGTAGAGCAGGCTCGCCATGGCGATGACGCGCCTGCCCTCGCGCGCCACGAACAGCTTGCCGATGCCGGGATTGGCGAGGATCGCCTCGAGCGCGCGCTTCTGCTTGCCCGGGTCGGGCTGGAACTCCGCTTCGTCGGTGAACAGCACGCCGAGCAGCTCGACCATCTGCTGCAGGTCCTTGGTGGTCGCCACGCCGTACTGGACTTCCCCCATGCGAGCTCCCTCAGACGTTGAAGCGGAAGTGGATCACGTCGCCATCGCGCACCACGTAGTCCTTGCCCTCGAGGCGCAGTTTGCCTGCCTCCTTGGCGCCCTGCTCGCCGCCGTGCGCGACGAAGTCGTCGTAGGCGGCGACCTCGGCGCGGATGAAGCCGCGCTCGAAATCGGTGTGGATCACCCCCGCGGCCTGCGGCGCGGTCGAGCCGGCGCGGATCGTCCAGGCGCGCACTTCTTTGGGACCGGCGGTGAAATACGTTTGTAAACCCAACAACCCGTACGCTGCCCGGATCACGCGATTCAGGCCCGGCTCGTCCATGCCGAGGTCATCGAGGAAGATCTTCTTGTCCTCGTCCGACAGGTCGGCGATCTGCGCCTCGATCGAGGCCGAGATCGGCACCACCGGCGCGCCTTCCTTCGCCGCATAGGCCCTGACCTCGGCCAGCAGCCGCGCGGAGCCGTCCTCGCCGACGTTGGCGACGTACATGGTCGGCTTCATCGTCAGCAAGAAAAGCGGCTGAATCACCGCGCGCTCCTCCTTCGACAGCTCGGCAGTGCGCGCCGGGCGCCCGGCATCGAGAACCTTCTGCACCTTCTTCAAAGCCGAAACCAGGCGCAGCGCCTCCTTGTCACCGCCGCTCTGCGCCACCTTCTCGTTCTTGGCGAGCTGGCGCTCGACCGCATCGAGGTCGTCCTCGAAGCAGCGCACGACATGCGCGATGGCGTCGGTCTCGCGGATGTTGGCGAGGAACTTGTTGCCCAGGCCCTCGCCCTTGGACGCGCCGGCCACGAGGCCCGCTATGTCTACAAATTCAACGACGGCAGGCACCAGCTTCTGCGGCTGCGCGATTTCCGCGATGACGTCGAGGCGCAGGTCGGGTACTTCGACGATGCCGATGTTGGGCTCGATGGTGCAGAACGGATAGTTCTCGGCGGCGATGCCCGCCTTGGTGAGCGCATTGAAGAGCGTCGACTTGCCGACGTTCGGCAGGCCGACGATGCCGCACTTCAAGCTCATTTCTTGCGGCCGAGCAGACCGCTGAAGAGACCTTTCTTCTCCTCCGCCTTCTTCTCCGCCGGGTTCGCAGCAGCCGCGGCAGGGGGCGGCGCCGCCTTCGCCGGCAGCTTCTCTTCGGTATGCAGCTTGTTCATCGCGCTCTGCATGTCCCCCGCCAGCATCTGCGGCAGCACGGCGAGCGATTTTTCGATCGCGTCGTCGATCGCGGCCTTCTCCTCGGCGGGCGGTTTCTCGAGCACGTAGTCGGCGCCTTCGCGTCCGGCGGGCGGCTTGCCGACCCCGAGGCGCAGGCGCCAGTAGTCGTGAGAGCCGATGCGCTGCGAGATGTCCTTCAGCCCGTTGTGGCCGGCGATGCCGCCGCCCTGCTTCACGCGCGCGACGCCCGGCGGAAAGTCGAGCTCGTCGTGCACCACCAGGATTTCTTCGGGCTTGATCTTGAAGAAGCCGGCAAGCATCTGCACCGGCCTGCCGCTCGCGTTCATGAAGCTTTGCGGCAGCACCAGCCAGGCACCGGTAGCCTCGTGACGGCCGACCAGCGCCTGGAATTTCCCATCCTTGCGCAGCACCGCGCCGCTCGCCTTGGCAAAACGCTCGACCAGCCAGAAGCCGGCGTTATGACGCGTGCGTTCGTGCTCCTTGCCTGGATTGCCCAGGCCGACAACAAGGCGAATGGCCACGCCTTACTTCTTCTCTTTTTTCTCGCCCTTGTCGGCGGCCGCGGGCTTCTCGCCACCCTTGGCCGCGGGCTTCTCTCCCTCGGCGGGGGCTTCGCCTTCCTTCGCCGCGGCAGCCTGCTCGGTCGTCGGGATTTCCGATGCAGCGATCACCGGTGCGACCTCCTCCTCGACGATGAGCGCCGGCACGACCACGGTGGCGACCACCGGGTTCTCGTTCTTGTGCAGGGCGAGCTCGACGCCCTTCGGCAGCGTCAGGTCGCGCACGTGCAGCGAGTGGCCGACGGCGAGGGTGCCGAGGTCGACCTCGATGTACTCCGGCAGATCGTCCGGGAAGCACACGATGTCGAGCTCGTTCAGGACGTGGTTCACCACGCCGCCCTGCTCCTTCACGCCCGGCGACTGCTCGGCGTTGACGAAGTGCAGCGGCACCTTCATGTGGATCTTCTTGTCCTTGGAGACGCGCTGGAAGTCGATGTGCTGCACCTGCGGCTTGAACGGATGCATGTTCAGGCTGCGCAGCAGCACCTGCTCCTTCGCGCCCGCGAGCTCGAGGGTCAGGATCGAGGCGTGGAACCTCTCGTTTCTCAGGTTGAGAAACAGGTCCTGGTGATCGAGCTCGATGTTGACCGGGTCCTTGTCGCCGCCGTAAAGAATGCCGGGCACCTTGCCCAGGCGGCGCAGACGGCGGCTCGCACCCGTTCCCTGCGCTTCGCGCTTGCGCGCGCTGATTTCGATTGCCATTTCGCTGTACTCCTAGTTAAGCCCAGGCCCGCGACCAGGCACTGGGTGGTTGAGAATGCCTATTCGATAAACAGAGAGCTGACCGATTCCTCGGTGTAGATGCGCAGGATCGTCTCGGCGAGCAGTCCCGCCACGGAGAGGCTGCGGATCTTCTTGCAGGCGCGCGCGTCCTCGCGCAGCGGAATGGTGTCGGTGACGACCAGCTCGTCGAGCGGCGAATTCTTGATGCGCTCGACGGCGCCGCCGGAGAGCACGGCGTGCGTGCAGTAGGCGACGACCTTGGTCGCGCCTTCTTCCTTCAGCACCTGCGCCGCCTTCACCAGCGTGCCGGCGGTGTCGACCATGTCGTCCATGATCACGCAGGTGCGGTCCTTCACCTCGCCGATCACGTTCATCACTTCGCTGACGTTGGCCTTCGGCCGCCGCTTGTCGATGATCGCGAGGTCCGATTCCAGCCGTTTCGCGAGCGCGCGAGCGCGCACCACGCCGCCGACGTCGGGCGAGACCACGATCAGGTTTTCGTAGCGCTGCTTCCACACGTCGCCGAGCAGCACCGGCGCGGCGTAGATGTTGTCGACCGGGACGTCGAAGAAGCCCTGGATCTGGTCGGCGTGCAGATCCATCGTCAGCAGTCGCGCGACGCCGACCGAGGTGACCATGTTGGCGACCACCTTGGCGCTGATCGCGACGCGCGCCGAGCGCGGACGGCGATCCTGGCGCGCATAGCCGAAGTACGGGATCGCCGCGGTGACGCGCGCCGCCGAGGAGCGCTTCAGCGCGTCGATCATCACCAAGAGCTCCATCAGGTTGTCGTTGGTCGGCGCGCAGGTCGACTGCAGGACGAACACGTCCTTGCCGCGCACGTTCTCCAGCAGCTCGACCATCACCTCGCCGTCGGAGAACTTGCCGACGATGGCGCGTCCGAGCGAGAGGTTGAGGTGCTTGGCGACATCCTGCGCGAGGCGCGCGTTGGCGTTGCCGGTGAACACCATCAGGCGGTCGAGCGCTGCGCTATTCATCGCCGCATTGATTCCCGTGGTCATGGAGGTCATGGGGAATGGCTGGGGAGGAAGGATTCGAACCCTCGTATGCCGGAATCAAAATCCGGTGCCTTAACCAGCTTGGCGACTCCCCAGTTGATGTTGTTCATTTGGCCCAGTCATAGAGCGGATGGCGGTCGAGCCCCTGCGCCACGAATCCGTCCATGCCGTGAGGCATCTGGGATTGAATCGCACGTGCTTCGGCTTCAGTGTCGAACTCGGCGAAGACGCACGCTCCGGAACCTGTCATGCGCGCCTGCGGGCATCGAACTCTCAGCCACGCGAGCTGCGCTGCCACCTCGGGGTATCGCGCCGTCACGACCGCTTCGAGATCGTTGCGCCCGCGCCCCGGGAAAAAGGGCGGTATTGTGAGTCGTTTGGACTCGCCTGTCAACGCGCGAGCGAAGATTTCCTTCGTGGAAACCGCGACTTGCGGTGTGAGCACGAGGTACCAGGCAGCCCCGAGCTCGAGCGCCGTCAGGTGCTCGCCGATGCCCTCGCCGAGCGCGTTGCGGCCGAAAATGAAAACCGGCACGTCCGCGCCGAGCTTGGCACCGAGTTGCTGCAATTCGTCGCGCGCGAGGCGCAGCTTCCAGAGCCGGTTGAGCGCGAGCAGCACGGTGGCCGCGTCGGAGGAGCCGCCGCCCAGGCCGCCGCCCACCGGCAGGCGCTTCTCCAGCTCGATGTCGGCGCCCAGGCGCGAGCTGGTCTGCTGCTTGAGGAGGCGGGCCGCCCGCAGGCAGAGATTGTCGGCGCCGAAAACGCCGGAGAAGCGCAGCTCGCCGTCGTCGCGCGGCGCGATGCGGATGCGGTCGGCGCGCTCGATCAGGCGGAAAACCGTTTGCAGCTCGTGATAGCCATCGGCGCGGCGGCCGAGAACGTGCAGAAAGAGGTTGAGCTTCCCCGGCGCCGGAAGCTCGGTGAAGCTGGCACTCATTTCCACTGCGTGATGGCCAGCCGCAGCTCGATGCCCTGGTAGGTGAGGCGCATGCGCGAGGGCCGCTGCCCGTCGTATTCCTGGTACTCGACCTTCCAGCCGCGCTGCTCGAGCGAGCGCAGCCGGCCGTCGGGGGATTTCTCGACTTTCACCGGCATCTCGGGCGAGGCGCGGCCCTGGATCCAGTCGGCGAGGCCCTCGAGCGGCAGGCGAAAGCCGAGCACCCGCTCGGTGAGCGACTCGGCATCCGCGGCGCGGTATTCCTTGCCCTCGGCGGTGGTGAGCTGCACCGCGTCGCCTTCGCGCACGATGCGCGCGACGCCCTGGCCGAGCGGCGTGCTGATCAGCATCTCGTCGCCGCCGCGGGCGTGGCGCCAGCTGACGTTGCCGGTGAACCCTTCGGAGCCGTAGCGCGCGGCAATGCGACCGACGACATCGAAGTCCACTGCGCTCGGCGGCTTGAGCTCGACCTGCGTCGCACAGGCGCAGACCAGCAGCGCGAGAGCCCAGACTGCGCGCTTCACCGCCGCAGCCGCTTGATCGTCTTCAGGAGTGTTTCGTTGTCGGGCGCGCTTTTCAGCGATTCCTGCCAGATGCGGTTCGCCTCGCCGCGATCGCCGAGCACCCACAGCACCTCGCCGAGATGCGCGCCGATCTCGGCATCGGGCCGGCCGCCCCAGGCGCGGCGCAGCGTTTCGGCCGCGCCTTTCAGGTCGCCCTGGCGGTACTGCACCCAGCCCAGACTGTCGACGATGAAATAGTCCTCGGGCGCGAGCTCGAGCGCCTTCTCGATCAGGTCGCGCGCTTCCGGCAGCCGCGTGTTGCGCTCGGCAAAGGAATAGCCCAGCGCGTTGTACGCGTGCGCATGATCCGGGCGCACCTCGATCAGCTTGCGCAGGTTCTGCTCGAGCAAGTCGTATTTCTCGAGCTTCTCCGCGGTAAGCGCGAAGTCGTAGAGCAGCTCGGGCTGCTCCGGCTCGGCCTTGAGCGCACCGCCGAGCAGCTCGAAGGCCTCCCGGTGCCGGTTGGCGTCGCGCAGGAGCTGCGCCTCGGCGACCGTGAGCTGGACCTCCGCCCCGGGATTGTCGGCGCTCACCTTGTGCAGGAAATCCCGGGCGGCGTCGAGCTTGCCCTGCTTGGCGATGGCATTCGCGGTGCGCAGGCGCGCGGGCAGCGCGTGCTCGCCGTCCTGGATCTGCTGGTACCACTCGACCGCGCGCGGCCACTGCTTCTGCTCCTCGGCGATCTGTCCGAGCATGAAGCGGGCGCCGTCCGGGTCGCGGTAGTTCGCGTTGTCCACCAGGCGCTTCATGTTGTCTTCGGCGACCGGGTAATCCTTGAGCTGGAAAGCGAGCAGCCCGACCGTATAGATGAGGTCGGTATTGCCGGGATTCGCCGCAAGCAAGGTCTCGAACTGCTTGCGCGCCTCGGGCACCCGCTTGTCGAGAACCAGGGCGCGCGCATAGTTCAGCCGGCCCTCGCGTGAATTCGGATTTTTCTCGACGAACTGCGCGAGGCGCTTGGCCGCATCGCTGGTGGAGCGCTTCTGCAGGACCTGGGCTTCGAGCACCGCCGGCGCTTCCCATTCCGGGCGCAGCTGCGCGGCGCGGCGTGCAGCCGCGAGCGCTTGAGCGTCGTCGGACGCGGCCGCCGAGGCCTGCGCCACGGCCAGGTGCGCCGACGCGATCTGCGGATGTGCTGCGGCGAGCTGGCGCACCACGCGCAGATTCGCCGCCTTGTCGGGATTACCGGCGAGCAGCCGGTTGAGCTGCAGGAAGCCGCGCTCGAGGTCGATGCCCTTCGCCGAAAGCAGTTTCTCGAGATAGGGCTCGGCCTCGTCGATTCTCTTCGCCGACACGAGCAAAGCCGCGACGACCTGGAGCGCCGCGGGCGATTCCGGCTCGATCTCCTGCCAGGTCTTCGCCGCTTCGAGGGCGAGCTCGGGCAGCTTCGCCTGGTTGGCGACCTCGACCGCCCGGCGCGCGACGCGCGCATCGCCGGTGCGGCGCGCGAGCTCGAGATAAGTCTTGGCGGCGAGCGCGTTATCGCCCCGCTGCAGGGCGATCTCGCCCAGCAGCAGCTCATAGAGCGTCGGCTCGTTCAGCTCCTTGGCATCGGGCTGGGCAAGCGCGGCGCCGGGAATGCCGAGGACGGCGGTAACTGCCAAGGGGACAAGCAGGCGAATGAACATCTGGGTTCGACCGATGTTAGGTATATTTGGTGCCCCGCACAAGCAAGCCGGTATGCCCGAACTCCCGGAAATCGAAGTCACACGTCGTGGCCTGGCGGCGCACCTCGCTGGACGGGTGATATCGAGTGTGGAAGTGCGCCAGCCGCAACTGCGCTGGCCGGTACCCAAGGCGGTGCGCTTGTTGGCGGGACGCAAGGTTCGCGCGGTGCACCGGCGCGGCAAGTACTTGCTCGTCGACTGCGGCGACGGTCACCTGATCCTGCACCTGGGCATGTCAGGCAGCCTGCGCGTGCTGCCGCCGGGAACGCCGGCGGAAAAGCACGATCACTTCGATCTGGTGCTCGGCGATCGGCTGCTGCGGCTGCGCGATCCGCGCCGCTTCGGCGCCGTGCTATGGACCGAGGACGCGGTGCACACGCATCCGCTGATCGCCAATCTCGGCATCGAGCCGCTGTCGCGGGCGCTCGATGCGGCGCGGCTGCACGCCCTGACGCGCGGCCATCGCGCCGCGATCAAGCAGTTCCTGATGGACGGACGCCGCATCGTCGGTGTCGGCAACATCTACGCTTCCGAGAGCCTGTTCCGCGCCGGCATCAATCCGCGCGCCAGGACCAACCGCCTGACGCTCGAGCGCTGCGCGCGGCTCTCGAAGGCGATCAAGGACACGCTGCGCGCGGCGATCCGCGCCGGCGGCTCTAGCCTGCGCGATTACGTCGGCGTCGACGGGCATCGCGGCGATTCGCAGAGCCGCCACCGGGTGTACGACCGCGAAGGCAAGGCCTGCCGGCGCTGCGGCAGCGCCATCAAGCGGCTGGTGCAAGGACAGCGCTCGACCTTCTTCTGCCCGCGCTGCCAGAAGTAAGCTAGGTTTTCTTCGCCTTCTGCTTGAGCCGCGCCGCGACACGCGGATCGACGAACTTCGAGACGTCGCCGCCGAGCGCGGCGATCTCGCGCACCAGCGTCGCCGAGATGAACATGTGCTGCTCCGAGGGCGTGAGGAAGATCGTCTCCATCTCGGGATAGAGGCTGCGGTTCATGCCGGCGAGCTGGAACTCGTATTCGAAGTCGGACACCGCGCGCAGTCCGCGCAGCACGACTCGCGCGCCCTGCTGGCGCACGAATTCGATCAGCAGGCCGTTGAAGCCCACCACTTGCACGTTCTTGATGCCGGCCAGCACCTCGCGCGCGATCTCCACGCGTTCGGCGAGCGGGAAGAAGGTGCGCTTCGCAGGGCTGTCGGCGACGCCGATGATGAGCGAATCGAACAGCGTGCTCGCGCGGCGCACCAGATCCTCGTGGCCGCGCGTCAGCGGGTCAAACGTTCCCGGATACACCGCCTTGATCATCGCCTCTCCATTCGAAGAGCTGGTAGCTCACCTGCCCGGCGCGCGCGCGCTTCAGTTCGCGCCAACCCAGCCCCGGCTCTGCCGGGGTCGCGGATTCGATGTACACCCGCGCCGCTTTTGCTAGCCGATCTTCAAGCTGCGCGAGGAGCGTCGGCAGCGCATTCTGCCTGAACGGGGGGTCGAGGAAAACCACGTCGAACCTCTCGCGCGCGTGCACCAGATACTCAGTTGCATCGCCGCGCACCAACTCGACCGCGCGCGCGCCGATCTTGTCGCGCGCCGCCTCGAGCGCCGAAAAAGCCGCGCGGTCGTTTTCGACCATCACCACGCGCGCCGCGCCGCGCGAAGCCGCCTCGAAGCCGAGCGCGCCGCTGCCGGCAAAAAGATCGAGGCAACTCTTGCCATCCAGCCATTGTCCGAGCCAGTTGAAGAGCGTCTCGCGCACGCGGTCGGGCGTCGGGCGCAAGCCCGGCCGCGACGCCACCTTGATGCGCCGGCCGCGATACTCGCCCGCGATGATGCGGATTTCCCCTTTGTTAGAATGCACTCGACGATGGTAGCAGCGCTTTCCTGGGCCGCGCGCCTGAAGAATGGTCTCGCGCGTACGCGGGAAGTGCTCAACACGCCCGTCTCCGAGCTGTTCGCGCGGCGGCGCGTCGACGAATCCCTGTTCGAAGATCTCGAGACCGCGCTGCTGCAGGCTGACTGCGGCGTGCCCGCGACCCAGTGGCTGCTGACTGCGCTGCGCGAAAAGGCGCGCAGCCAGCGCATCGAGGACGGCGAGACGCTGAAGCGCGCGCTCAAGGATTCGCTGACGGAATTGCTCGCGCCGCTGGAGAAAAGGCTCGATGTCTCCAGGGCGAAGCCCTACGTGCTGATGATCGCCGGCGTCAACGGCTCGGGCAAGACCACCTCGATCGGCAAGCTCGCCAAGTGGCTGCAGTCGCAGGGCAAGAGCGTGCTGCTCGCCGCCGGCGACACCTTCCGCGCCGCGGCGCGGGAGCAACTCGTGGTCTGGGGCGAGCGCAACAACATACCGGTGATCGCGCAGACCACCGGCGATCCGGGCGCCGTGGTGTTCGATGCCTTGAGCGCCGCGCGCGCGCGCGGCACTGATGTAGTGATCGCGGACACCGCGGGCCGGCTGCCGACGCAGCTTCACCTGATGGAGGAGATTCGCAAGGTGAAGCGCGTCGCGGCCAAGGCATCGCGCAGGTGAAAGCTTTCGACGACGCGCTCGGGCTCACCGGGCTGGTGCTCACCAAGCTCGACGGCACGGCAAAGGGCGGCGTGGTCTGCGCGATCGCTCGCGAGCGTCCGGTGCCGCTGCTGTTCGTCGGCATCGGCGAGCAGATCGACGACCTGCGGCCGTTTGTCGCGCGCGAGTTCGCCGAGGCCCTGGTTGGTTAGCTTCTCCGCAGTGGCGAAGCGCTATCCCGGGGGCGAGGAGGCGCTGAAGAACGTGAGCTTCGCCGTCGAGCCGGGCGAGCTGGTGTTCATCACCGGCCGCTCCGGTGCCGGCAAATCGACGCTCCTCAAGCTGATCCCCGCCATCGAGCGGCCGAGCTCTGGCGCGGTGATCGTCAACGGGCAGAACGTCGGCGCGCTCAAGCGCCCGGCGATCCCCTATCTGCGGCGCAACGTCGGCCTCGTGTTCCAGGACCAGAAGCTGCTCTACGACCGCTCGGTCTACGACAACGTGATGCTGCCGCTCGCGTTTTCCACGCATGCGCCGAGGGAAGCGGCGCGCCGCGCGCGCGCCGCGCTCGACAAGGTCGGCCTCCTCGCGCGCGAAAAAGCCAACCCGATCCAGCTCTCGGGCGGCGAGCAGCAGCGCCTGGCGATCGCCCGCGCGGTGGTCAATCGGCCCTCGATCCTGCTCGCCGATGAGCCCACCGCCAACCTCGATGCGGAGTCGGCGCGCCGCATCGTCGACATCTTCGCGGAGTTCAACCAGGTCGGCGTCACCGTGCTGATCGCGACGCACGACCAGGCGCTGGTCGCGCAGTACGGCAAGCGCCTCCTGCGGCTGGAAAACGGCATGCTGCAGTGACGGCATGGCTGCGCCAGCACCGGCAGGCCCTGGCGCGCGCGGCGCGCCGGCTGGGATGGCTCAACGCGCTCGTCATCGGCGTCGCGCTCGCGCTTCCTGCGGCCGGTTATGCGCTGCTCGAGAGCGTGCGTACGGTGGCGGGCCGCTTGAGCGTCGAGCCGCAGATCTCGGTGTTCCTCGACGCCAAGCGCGCAGACGCCGATGCGCTCGCCGCGAAGATGAAGCGCGACCCGCGCGTGGCACGCCTGCGCTTCGTGCCGCGCGAGCAGGCGCTGAAGGAGCTCGCCGCCGTGCAGGGGCTGCCGGAGCTGGTCGGCGCGCTCGGCAGGAATCCGCTGCCCGACGCCTTCGTCGTCACCGCCACCGAGGAAGGCATCGAGGCGCTGGCGGCGGATCTCGCCAAGCTCCCGGGGGTGGCGCACGTGCAGGCCGACGCGCTCTGGGCGCGGCGCCTCGCCGCGCTCGCCCGCCTCGCCCGCCTCGGACTCTGGCTGCTGGCCGGATTGCTCGGAGCCGCGCTGATCGCGGTGACCTTCAACACGATCCGGCTGCAGATCCTCACCCAGCGCGACGAGATCGAAGTCTCCAAGCTCATCGGCGCCACCGACGCCTTCATCCGCCGGCCGTTCTATTACGGCGGCCTGCTCCAGGGACTGGTGGGCGGCGCCATCGCGCTCGGCATCGCCGCTGCAGCGCTGGTGCTCCTCAACGCCGAGGTGCGGTCGCTCGCCGCCTCCTACGGCTCCGAATTCCGTTTTTCCTTCCTCGGCTTGGCCGACGCCGCGGCGTTCCTTCTCTTCGCCGCCTTCCTCGGGCTTCTGGGCGCGCATCTGTCCGTGGGCCGGCACCTCAGGGCGATAGAACCCTCTTAATGTTAGCGCTTACTACCGTTAAGTCGTATGGTGGGAACTAGACTGAGGGTTGGCACTCTAAATATCCGAGTGCTAAACTTGGTCTCTCAAGGAGGAATGCCCATGGCCCTGCAAGCAGCGATGCCCCTAGCGGTAACGGCCCCGATGCCGATGCCGACGGGCAGCCTCGAGGCTTACATCCACACCGTCAATCGCTTCCCGATGCTCACCGCGGAAGAGGAGCACAACCTTGCGCTGCGCTTCCGCGATCAGGGCGATCTCGAAGCGGCACGCCAGCTGGTGGTTTCGCACCTGCGCCTGGTGGTCGCACTGGCACGCGGCTACCTCGGCTACGGCCTGCCGCACGCCGACCTGATCCAGGAAGGCAACATCGGCCTGATGAAGGCGGTCAAGCGCTTCGATCCGGACCGCGGCGTACGGCTGGTGTCGTTCGCCATCCACTGGATCAAGGCGGAAATGCACGAATACATCCTGCGCAACTGGCGGCTCGTGAAAGTCGCGACCACCAAGGCGCAGCGCAAGCTGTTCTTCAACCTGCGCTCGATGAAGAAGGGCCTCGCGCCGATGAGCGCGACCGAGGTGGGCGAAGTCGCGAGCGAGCTCAAGGTCAAGCCCGAAGAGGTCGTGGAGATGGAGACGCGCCTCTCAGGCCAGGAGCTCGCCTTCGAAGGCGACCGCGACGACGACGAGAGCTATGCCCCGGTGCACTATCTTGCCGATGAAGCTGCCGAGCCCTACCACGTGCTCGAGGCCGAGGAATCCGAGCGCGTGCGCGCGGACGGTCTGCAGAAAGCGCTCGCCACGCTCGATCCGCGCAGCCGCCGCATCGTCGAGGCGCGCTGGCTGCGCGAAAAAGACACCGCCACGCTGCACCAGCTTGCCGCCGAGTTCAAGGTCTCGGCCGAGCGCATCCGCCAGATCGAGGCGAAGGCGCTCGACAAGATGCGCAAGTTCCTGCCCGCTCCCGCCTAAGTTCGTTCCTTCAGCAGCGTGCGCAGATCGTCCGGCAGGTCCGGCGCCAGGCGGTCGGGCCGCACCAGCAGCCGCAGCCGCCCCTGCGGGTCAATGACGTAGCTCTGGGCGCTGTGGTCGATGGTGTAGCTCGCGCCTGTCTTTCGTTTCTCGAAGTAAATCTTGAAGTCCTTCGCTACGCGCTGCGTGGCCGGCAGATCGCCGCGCAGTGCGATGAACCGCGGGTCGAACGCCCGCAAGTACTGGGCGAGCAGCTCGGGCGTGTCGCGCTCCGGATCGACGGTGACGAACAGCACCTGAACGCGCCCGGCATCGGCGCCCAGCGCCTTCACTACGCCGGCAAGGTCGGCGAGGGTGGTCGGACAGACGTCCGGGCACTGCGTGAAGCCGAAAGACAGCACCACAGCTTTGCCGCGGAAATCCTCGAGGTGGCGCGCGCGGCCACTGCTGTCGACGAGCTCCAGCGATTTGCCGTAGTCGGCGCCCGTGATGTCGGTGCTCTTGAACTTCGGAGCGCCGTCGCAGGCCGCGACCAGCAGGCTAAAGGTAATGATCGACCAGAAGCGCGGCGAACAGGCTAGCGAGATAGGCAATCGAGTACCGGAAGGTTTTCTGCGCCACGACGTCGCTGTAGGCGAAGTAGATGCGCAGCGCGTAGGCCACGAACACGCCGCCGAGCACCAGCGCGGCGACGAGGTAAGGCAGGCCGCTCATGCGCATCGCATAGGGCAGGAGGCTCACCGCGAAGAGGATCAGCGTGTAGAGCAGGACCTGGAGCCGCGTGTAATCGCGCCCGTGCGTGACCGGCAGCATCGGCACCCCGGCGCGCGCGTAGTCCGCGGTACGGTAGAGCGCGAGCGCCCAGAAGTGCGGCGGCGTCCAGGCGAAGATGATGAGAAAGAGCGCCATCGCCTCGGGGCTGACTTCGCCCGTGACCGCCGCCCAGCCGAGCACCGGCGGCATCGCGCCCGACGCACCGCCGATGACGATGTTCTGCGGCGTCGCCGGCTTGAGGATCAGCGTGTACACCACCGCATAGCCGACGAAAGTGGCGACCGTCAGCCACATGGTGAGCGCATTGACGAAATACACCAGCAGCCAAAGCCCGGCGCCGCCTAGCGCGCCGGCGAAGACCAGCGTCTGCAGCGTGCCCAGCTCGCCGCGCGGCAACGGGCGCCAGCGCGTGCGCTGCATCAGGGCGTCGATCCGCTGCTCGACCAGGCAATTGATTGCAGCCGCGGCACCGGCGACGAACGCGATGCCGAAGGTCGCGGCGATCAGAATGCGCGCCGGCACCATGCCTGGCGTCGCGAGGAACATGCCGATCACGGCGGTAAAGACGATGAGCGATACCACGCGCGGCTTGGTCAGCGCACAAAATGCGCGAATGCGCGCGCGCAAGCGCTGTGGGAAGCCGGCCGAAAGAGCGTGTGCAGTCACCAGGAAGGACGTAAGCCGCGGAAGACAAAAAAGTTTAGCACGACGAGCGAAGCGAGCAGAAGCGCCGCGCCCGCATTGTGTGCGGCGGCGAGCGGCAGCGGCAGGCCGAGCGCCACGTTGGCGACGCCGAGGGCGAACTGCAACGCTACCAGTGCTGCCACGGTAATGGCCAGCGGCCGGCTCAGCGGAAATGCCCGGATGGATGCGAAGACCACGGCAGCGAGGGCGAAGAGCGCGAACAGCCGATGCGTCCAGTGAATCGCGCGCAGCGCATCGTTCGAGAGCAGCTCGCCCTGCGCGGTCTGGCCGAGCTCGCGCACCACGTGGAAGGCATTGACGTAGTCCTTGCCACCCGGGCAGAACGGCAGCTCGGGACAGGCAAGCGCCGCGTAATTGGCGCTGACCCAGCCGCCGAGCAGGATCTGCAGCACGAGCGCGGCTAGTGCCGCGAGCGCGACCGGCCGCAGGGCGCGCATTTGGGGCGCCGGCGCGTGCGGCCACTGCGCAAGCGCGAGCCAGATCAGCAGCGCTAGCGTCGCCATGCCGCCAGCCAGATGCGCGGTGACGATGGCCGGCTTCAGCAGCATCGTCACGGTCCACATACCGAGCGTGGCCTGGAACGCCACCAGCAGCACGATCGATGCGGCCAGCGGCGCGGAGCGGCGCAGCCGCCATGCGATGAGCGCGAGAACGAGGATCAGGACGCCGAGCATGCCGGCAAGATAGCGATGGCCCATCTCCTTCCACGCCTTGGCGAGGGCATTGCCGTCTGCGATCGCCGTCGGTAGCGGCTGCCCGTAGCACATCGGCCAATCGGGGCAGCCGAGTCCCGCGTCCGACAGGCGCACGTACGCGCCCATCACCACGACGATGAACGCGAGCACCGCCGCCGCAGTGGAGAGCGCCTTCAACCGAACCTCGAATACTTCAGCAATCGCTGCAGATCCTTGATCAGCTTCGACGGATCGGGGTCGCCGGGAAAGCGCATCATCAGGTTGCCGAGCGGATCGACGAGGTAGATGTAATTGCCCGGCAGTGCTCCGAACAGCTCGGGGGTGGCAGGTACTACATGGCTGCCCTCGATCGCGGCCAGCAGCTCGGCGCGCGGCTTGCCGCCGTCGGCGAGCAGCCACAGCCGCTCGATGCGCTCGGCGTCCTTTCCCTGCCCGCGCCGTACCTGGCGCACCACGTAGAGCTTCCTTTCGCACGCCGCCGCGCAGGCCGCGGCATCCACGGTGACGAACACCCATTTGCCGCGCAGCGGCACGAGCGCTCCGCCGAGCGGGCGCGGCGCGATCAGCTCGCCGTAGTTGCCGCTCTGGCCTGAGAACCAGTGGTACTCGTAGGCGAGCCAGCCGAGAACGAAAGGCGCCGCGCACACTGCGACCACCGCGGCGAGCTTAAGGCGTGCCGACACGGCGGAAGGACAGTACGGCGAGCAGCGCGATGGCGAGCGCGGCAAACGAATACCACTGCAGCGCGTAGCTCTCGTGCCTTTCGATGCCGAGATCGGGGCGCGGCCAATCGCGCAGCAGGCCATCGTCCACCTCCGAATGCTGCTCGATGACGACGCTCTCCAGGCGCAGGCCGGTCTCGGCGGCGAAGGCGCCGAGGTCTAGGTTCTGGCGCACTTTGCCGCCAGCGGCGGCGCCTGCCTGCAGGGCGTGCGGCAGCCGCTCGAGCGCAATGCCTTCGATGCGCTGCTCCGCTGCCGGGGTGCGGATTTCGGGCAGGAGGTCGCGCGAGGCGGGCGCCGCGACCCAGCCGCGGTTCACGAGCACATGCGAGTCGGATCCCGTCAGGCGCAGCGGCGTCAGCACTTCATAGCCGGGACGACCACGACGCAGCTTGTTGTCGAGCAGCAGCGTGTGCTCGGCGATGAAGCGACCGCGCGCCGCCACGCGCTTGTGGATCACGTTGCCCGCAGCGGGCAGCTCGATCGGCGGGGAGCGCAGTGCCCGCTCGAACTCGGCGCCGAGCGCGCGCTTCGCCTCGGCGCGGCGCGACTGCCAGTTGCCGAGCACGACGAAGGCGACGCATGCTGCCGCGGTCAGGGCTAGCGCCCAGCCGCGCGGACGGAAAGAGTATCCTCGCAGCATGCGCTACGTCGTGATCGGCGTGTTCGTGCTGATCGTCGCGAGCCTCTTCTCGGCGCTCTTCTTCATCTACCGCGACCGCGGCGGCTCGACGCGCGCGCTCAAGGCGCTCGCGCTGCGCGTGGGATTGTCGGTGGGCCTGTTCGCTTTCCTGATGCTCGGCTACTACCTGGGCTGGTTCCGCGACCGGCTATAACCAGTAGACGAAGATGAACAGGCCGAGCCAAACCACGTCGACGAAGTGCCAGTACCAGGCGACGCCCTCGAAACCGAAGTGATGGTCGGGCGTGAAATGCCCGGCGATGCAGCGGAACAGGATCACCGTGAGCATGATGGCGCCGCAGGTGACGTGGAAGCCGTGGAAGCCGGTGAGCATGAAGAAGGTCGAGCCGTAGGCGCCGGTCGAGAGCTTGAG
>WNFN01272549.1_pt1 | contig 20771 bp, 16 predicted proteins | sample 5400161 | NCBI WGS metagenome assembly WNFN01 (sample SAMN13153353, study PRJNA577476) | soil metagenome | isolation source: 80 cm saprolite on Douglas fir-dominated hillslope | place: USA:California | collected 2013-09-17 | reverse complement strand
CGAGCTGGTTGATGGCGGTGCTCGGGATGAAGTTGCATCCGACGGGCCAGCGCGGCTCCGCGCCCGCGCCTGTGGACGCACCGAGGGCCAGGACCAGGGCCGCGGCGCACGCCGACCGAAGCGACTTCATGCCGCCGTCCTCAATACGCGCCCAGCAGGGCCTGCCAGCCGTTCGCGAACCGCGGTTGGCGCTCGACGGGGGGACGCAGGGCGGACTGCGCGTGCGCCTGCGCGATGGCGGAGGCGCTGCACGATCCCGTGCGCAGGTAGCCAAGCGCCGCGCCCAACGAGGCCTCCGCGGAATCGCCGAGCGGGTGCTCGAGGTCGTCCGCGGCCGGGCAATCGGCGGCGATGCCGTCGAAGTAGCCACCCTCGCCCCGCGCGTTCTGGGTGCTGAAGGCGACCGGGTAGAGCACCTTGTCGCAGAAGTTGTAGCCGTACTGGCCGACCGGCTTGCCGTAGCTGCGGTCGCCCACCGTGGTCACCGGGATGAACGGACGCAGGCCGTTCCAGACCAGCTCGCTGGCCGACGCGGAGCCCCGCGTGTAGATCACCACCAGCCGCTCCAGATTCAGCGCGTGGGCGGGAGAGGTGAAGTTGAGCGTGCTGTTCTTGCTGGTGTTCTTGTCGCCCCCGTTGTAGCGCAGGTCGAGCACGAGCTCGTTCGCACCCGCGCTCTCGAGCTGGGCGAAGGCCTGGTCGAGGGCGGCGGTGGCGGGCGTCACGAAGTTCCGGAAGTTGATGTAGCCCACCACGCGCCCGCCGCTGGCGAAGGTGCGGGTGAGGGAGGCGGTCGGGATGGTGACGACGCGCTTGGTCATCTGCACGTCGTGCACCGTCCCCCCGACGTCGCGGAACTGCATCGTGCCCACCGTGCCCACCGTCGAGGGCCCGAAGATCGTGTTGATGTCGCCGGTGGAGACGAGGCTGGCCAGCGCGCGGCCGTTGACGACCAGGATGTGGGCACCCCGCTCCAGGCCCGCCTCCGCGGCGGGGCTGGCCGGATAGACCTCGGTCACGCGCCAGTCGTCGTTGGTCACCAGCATGGTTCCGAACCCGAAGCCGATGAACTGGCTGTCCGAGAAGAAGGCGTCGTTGGACGCGCGGTCGGTGATGAAGCTGTACGTGTGGTCGAGCGTCTTGTAGCGGACGGCCTCGAGGTAGGCGTCGGGGGAGGAGAAGGTCGCGGGATCCGGGTCGGGCAGCTCCTTGTACCAGTAGTAGATGTCGCGCAGCGTCGTGCGCACGAACTGCACCCTCCCGAGGGTGGAGCAATCCTCGAGGGCGCTGTTGACCGCTTGCGCGACGTCCGCCGCGCTGCAGCCCCACGAGCCGACGGCCAGGCCGGCGACCAGCGCCAGCCCCGCCAGTAGAGCAACCCTTCGACCCCTCATGCTCGCCTCCCGCCTCAAAGGTACCACCACCGGCGGTACGGCCCGCTACAATCGGGGAGCGGCGCGTGGCTCGACCCTCCGGTCAGCGGACGCTGCGGGGTACCCATCCATGCCTGTCGCCTTGCCGGACGCCGAGATCCAGGATGCCGAGCGGCGCGCCCGCGCGGCGCTCCGGACCGCACCCCCGACCCTCTCGCCGGGCGAGGGGCCCAACCGCTACGCGCTGGAGGCGCAGCGGGAGGTCCTCGATTTCATCCGTGAGGTCGGTCCCCCCGCCGTCCTGCGCCTCGTGGAGGAGATCCGTCGCCTGCGCGCCGAGCAGGAGAAGCTGATCGAACGCCTCCGCAGCGTGGAGACCTGGAACACCGAACCCTGAGCGACACGCGCCTCCGCCTCCCCGCCCGGCCGGGACTCCGCGCGCGCTTCGGGGCGTTCGTGGCCGAGCAGGATCCCCACGCGCTCCCTCTCGCCCTCGACGCGTGGGGGGAGGCGGCGGTCGCAGCGCCGGACGAGCGCGAGGCGGTGGCCATCGACGCCTTGCGGGCGCCGCTGCGGGAGTCGCTGCGGCGGCGGCTCGTCCGTCCGGCCGTTCCCGGCCTCGCCGAGACCACGCCCGGTGTCGAGGCGGGCCTGCGCCTGGCCCGCGCCGCGGCCGAACTGCTCGAAGTGTGCGACGGCTTCCTGCGGCGCGAAGCCATCGCCGCCTCCCTCACCCCCGCGGAGCGGCGCGAGCTGCTGCGCGGGATGGTGCTCACGCGCGCGGTCGACAACCGGCTCAAGGCCTTCTTCATGGGCAGCGAGGTGCAGTATCGCGGGGTGGGGTTCCAGGGGAAGGGCTTCCGCTCGCTGGGCCAGGAGGCGATCTACGCCGCGCCCTTGCGGCTGCGCCGCGGGTTCGCCCATCGCGCCCCGGACGGATCGTGGCGGGGTGACGTGATCGCGCCCCTCATCCGCGATCTCGGCGCCGCCCTCGCCATGCGGCCGGAGGCGGAGACGGTGCGGATGGTCCTCAGCGCGCAGATGGGGAAGTCGGGCCCGCCCATGGACGGCCGCGACCTGCACATCGGCGATTTCGAATGGGGGATCCTGCCCGCGGCCGCTCCCCTCGGCATCTCGACCCTCACCATCGCCGGGATCGCGATGGCGTTCGCCCGCGAAGACGCCGGCCGCGTGGCCGTCTCGTTCATCGGCGAAGGCGGATCCTCGCTGGGGGAATGGCACGAGGCCATCAACCTCTGCGCCACCCATCGGCTGCCCGCCGTCTTCTGCGTGCAGAACAACCAGACCGCGCTCTCCACGCCGGTGGCGCACCAGTCCGCCGCGCGCGTGTTCGCGGACAAGGCGAAAGGCTACCGCGTCCCCGGGATCACGATCGACGGCACGGATCCGGAACAGGTGGCGGCGTCGTTCGCCTGGGCCGCCGAGCGGGCGCGCGCCGGCCGCGGTCCCACCCTCGTCGAGCTCGTGACCATGCGCATGTGCGGGCACGCGCACCACGACGACATGCTGTACCTCGGGCGCGACCCGCATCCTTCCTGGACGTACCCTGCGCTCTCGGACCAGGGCTATGCCGATCCCGTCGCCTACGCCTTCTGGTCGTCCCGCGACCCGATCCCGGGCTATGCGCGCCGCCTGGCCGCGGAGGGCACGATCGGCGAAGCGGACCTGGGCGTGCTGCAGCGCGAGGCGGAGGCCATGGTGGAAGCGGAGGCGCGCCGGGTGATCGAGGCGCCATGGCCCGACGGTGGCCTCGTGGGTGTCGGCGTGCTGGCGGGAGAATCCCCACGCCGCCACGTCGAAGTCCTGGAGAAGCGGGCCGCGGCCGGCCCTGCCGCCGCGCTGCCGCCGGTCGATCCGGGGCCGCCCGTCGATCCGCGCGGCCGGACGTTCCTGGATGCCGTCATGCTCGGGGTGGGCGACGCGCTGCGCGCCGACCCTCGCGTGTTCGTCTACGGCGAAGACGTGGGTGGCAAGTACGGCAACGCCTTCCTGCTCCTGCGCCCGCTGCTGAAGGAGTTCGGCGACCGCATCCTCAACTCGCCGCTCGCCGAGGGGGGCGTGCTCGGGGTCTGCGTGGGCGCCGCCCTCGTGGGCCAGCGCCCCATCGGCGAGATGCAGTTCAACGATTTCGTGGCCACCGGGTTCAACCAGCTCGTCAACAACGCGGCCAAGATCCGTTACCGCTGGGGCGGCTCCGTGCCGATGGTGGTGCGCATGCCCTGGGGCGGGCTGCGTCACGCCGGGCCGTACCACAGCCAGAACACGGAGCCTTGGTTCTACCGCACGCCCGGCCTGAAGATCGTGACGCCCTCCACGCCGCACGACGCGCGCGCGCTGATGGCGGCGGCGGTCGCCGATCCCGACCCCGTCCTCTTCTACGAGCACATCGCGCTCTACCGGGATCCGCGCGTCAAGCAGGCCCTCGAAGAGGCGGCGCCGGCGCCTTTGGCCCTGGGGCGCGCCGCCCTCCGCCGGGCGGGCAGCGACCTCGGCATCATCTCCTACGGCGCCTACGTGCACGTCGCCCGGCGCGTGGCGGAGCGGCTGGCCAAGGACGGGATCGAAGCCGCCGTCCTCGACCTAAGGACCCTCGCCCCGCTCGACCGCGCGGCCCTGCTCGCGGTGGCCCGTCACACCGGGAAGGTGCTCGTGGTGCACGAGGACTCGCGCACCGGCGGCATCGGCGAGAGCCTGGCTGCCATCATCCAGGAAGAAGCCTTCGAGTACCTCGACGCGCCCGTGCGCGTGATCGGCGCGCTCGACACGCCCGTGCCATATTCGCCGCCGCTCGAGGAGGCCTTCCTGCCCTCGGAAGCCCAGGTGGAGACGGCGGCCCGCCTGCTCGCCCGATATTGACTCGCTACCGCTGACGGGCGAGGTCCTCCACGCGACACCATGAGTCGAGGCGGTAGGTTCGGGGGGTTCGCGACATCAGCGACGCCGCTCGCGACGACGACCGCAGCCTTGATGCGACGAGTATTCGTCATGAGAGAGGCCGTGCCGTATGGGCGTGTCGGATGACGCGTTTTCGTTCCGGAACGAAAGTCACCAATTGTTGGCATGTCCCTCTGGCGGCGCGGAACGGACGCTTTTTCTCACGGATTGAAGACGTCTAGAAGCGCACCGTCCAGGAGACGCGGAAGCCGGGCCCCGCGTCGGTGGCGCGCGGCTGCGGCTTGAGGGTGACGAGGTCCACGGGCTGCCAGGTCGTGGACCGGGCCAGCCGCGCGATCCCTGCGCCCGCTCCGGCCCCCGCCGCGGTCAGCCCGGCCGTCCAGCCGATGCGCTCGCCCGCGCCGACCTCGCGACCGAGGAGTTCGCGCGTAATCAGGAAGGAGCCGGCGACCAGCCCGAGACCGGCGCCGATGAGGGTGCCGCGGCGGACGTGCTGGTGGACCCGGCGCACCTCCATGCGGGACATGGCTTGCAGGTCCACCAGCACCGCCTCCTCGCGTCCGGCGATGGTCAAAGTAGTCGAGGAGACCGCGACCACCGGCCCCTGGACGATGGGCCCCGGTACCGTGGGCCAGGCGCGCACGTAGTCACCGATGCGCAGGTGATGCGGCTCCATCATGCGCACCGTCTCCGGGATGGGCTTCTGGGCCCAGGCGGGAGCGGCGGAGAAGAGGGCGGCGGCCAGGACGGTGAGAGCGGCCGGGCGTGTCACTGCCATCCGACCGTCCGGCCCTTGTTCTGCTCGTCGAGCCACTTCTTGAGGGGCGCGAAGTAGTCGAGGATCGCGGTGGCGTCGATCTGCCGCTCGCCGGTCATGGCGTAGAGCGCTTCCGGCCAGGGCCGGCTCTTGCCCATGGCCAGCATCTTGTCGAGCTTGGTGCCGACCGCCTTGTTGGCGTAGACCGAGCACTGGTGCAGCGGGCCGGTGAAGCCGGCCTCGCGACAGGCCGCGCGATGGAACTGGAACTGCAGGATGTGGGCGAGGAAGTAGCGCATGTAGGGCACGTTGGCGGCCACGTGGTACTTGGCCCCGGGGTCGAAATCCGCCTCCGTGCGCGGCCCCGGCGCGTCGACGCCCTGGTACTTGCGGCGCAGCTCCCACCAGGCCGCGTTGTAGCGCGCGGGGGGGACCTCCCCCGAGAACACTTTCCAGCGCCACTGGTCGATGAGGAGGCCGAAGGGCAGGAACGCGACCTTGTCCAGGGCCATGCGCATCAGGAACTCGAGGTCGCCCTCGTTGCCGGGGGGCGTGCCGAGCAGCCCCACCTTCTGCAGGTAGCCGGGGGTGACGGAGAGCGCGATGGTGTCGCCGATGGCCTCGTGGAACCCGTCGTTGGCGCCGTCGCGGAACAGGAACGGCTGCGTGCGGTAGGCGCGCTGGTAGAAGTTGTGGCCCAGCTCGTGGTGGACGGTGACGAAGTCCTCCCCATTGATCTCGATGCACATCTTGATGCGGAGGTCCTGGTCGTTGTCCACGTCCCAGGCGCTGGCATGGCACACCACCTCGCGGTCGCGCGGCTTGACGAAGAGCGACCGCTCCCACAGCGTCGGCGGCAGCGGCTCGAAGCCGAGCGACGTGAAGAAGCGCTCGCCGTAGCGGACCATCTCCCGTTCGTCGACCTTCTTCGCCTTGAGCAGCTCCGTCAGGTCGTAGCCGGCGCCGGCGGCGGGCACGCCCACCAGCGGATAGACGTTCCCCCACTGCTGGGCCCAGATGTTGCCGAGGAGGTGGGCGGGAATGAGGCCGCGCTCCGGAACCTTGCCTGGGTAGGCCTTGGCCAGCGACGCGCGCACGTGGGCGTGGAGCGCTTCGTAGAGCGGCCGCACCTGGTTCCACAGCCGGTCCAGCTCAGCCGAGAACGCGTCGGCGGGCATGTCGTAGTTCGATCGCCAGTAGGCGCCGAGGTCCTTGTATCCGAGGTCGCGCGCTCCCTGGTTGGCCAGCTGCGCGAACCGCTCGAACCTCGACTTCATGGGGGGGCTGATGGCGTGCCACCCTCGCCAGACGTCGAGCAGCTCGCCTTCGTTGCGGCTCTCCGCCATGATCTTCGTGATCGCGTTCACGTCCAGGCAGTCGGTGTTGTTCGGGCCCCGGCAGTACTTGCCCTTTCCGTACGTGCCCTCCATCCACTTCGTGATCTGGGTGAGCTCCGCCTGCAGCTTGGGGTCGGAGGGAGCGGGCAAGGGGATGGCGGCCAGCTTGAGCAGCGTCAGCTTGCGCCGCACGTCCTCGGGCAGCTTCAGCTTGTCGTAGCGCGTGGCCGCCTTGGCCAGCTCCATGGTCACGGCGATGAGGGCCTGGTTCGCGTCGGCGGAGATCCTCTCCGTGTCGTCCGTGATGTAGGTCTGCGACACCCAGTCCGCGCGGCTCTGGCGGGTGCTCAGGTCGAGCAGCCGCGCCTCGGCCTCCTCGGCGAACGCGCGGGCCTGGGCCGCGGTGGGAGCGCCCGCCGGGGCTCCGGCCCTGGCCGAAGACGCGGGCTTCACCTGTGCCCACGCGGACGGTGCGAGCAGGAGACAAGCCGCGGTGGCCAGATGCGGCGCGCCGAGGGCCGTTCGAAGCATGCTAGCCTCCTCACCAGATGCCAGTCCGGTTGCACCATCCATCCTAAGTCAGATGCAGACGGGCAAGGAGGATCGCATGGGGAAGGATCGGCCGGACCACCACGACGCGGAGCTGGTGCTCCGCGTGTACGAGCTGCGGCGCGAGCCGGTCATGCGCCAGGCGCGCCACGAGCTCATCTCGACGTTCTGGCCCAAGACCTACGACGAGCTGGTGGCCGTGACTCGCGCCACCAGCCCGCTCAATACCGCCTACCGGCAGGTCGGGAGCTACTGGGAAATGGTGTACGGCATGGCGCGGCACGGGATCGTGCACGCGGACTACTTCCTGGAGACCAACGGCGAAGGGCTGTTCCTGTTCGCCCGCGTGGCTCCGTACCTCGAGCGCTTCCGGGTGGAGGTCTCCCCCGTCGCGTTCCGCAACGCGGAGTGGGTGTCCCGGGAGACCGACACCGGACGCCGCTTCTTCGAAGTCTTCACCGCGCGGGTCAAGAAGGCGCTGGAGACGCGGTGAGCGGGGCGTTCAGGCCCTGTTCAGCCCAGGCAATTAAGTAAGGGGATAGGGGTGCTCGGCATGTCCAATCCGCTCTCGAGCCGTCGGCCGCGGACGATCGCCGCCATCCTGGTTTTCGCTGGCGGCCTGGCCGGCCCCTTGCGGGCGGAGGTGATGCAGGAGCCCTCTCCGTCCCCGTCTCCGTCTCCGAGCCCGTCTCCGTCCGCTGCGCCGACCGAGCATGGCCCGAAGGAGCCGATCGTCGTGCGCGACCATCGCACGATCCGCAGCTATCCCGCCAACCTCGGTCACAACGTGGTCGAGGTCTGGAGAAAGGAAAGCCTCCTGCCGCTGCTGATCGGCAGCGGCGCCACCGCGACCTCGTTCCTGGGCGATGCCTCGACCGTCCGGTACTTCGATCGTCACCCCATGAAGAACTACGGCAACGTGGGCAAGTTCGTGGGGACGGGCGCCGTGGCCGCGGCGGCGTCCACCGCGGTCTTCGGCCTCGGGCAATACGCGAACGGTGACCGGTTCAAGGCCGCCGCCTACGACATGAGCCAGGCCGTGGTCGTGAACTTCTTCTACACGCTCATCATCAAGGAGGCGGTGCGCCGCGATCGGCCGGATCACAGCGACCACCTGGCTTTTCCGTCCGGACACGCCTCGAACGCGTTCGCCTGCGCCACCGTGTGGGCCGAGCAGTACGGCTGGAAGGCCGCGGTGCCGGGGTACCTGGCGGCGGGCCTCGTGGCGGGTTCGCGCCTCGCGCTGAAGAAGCATCGCCTCAGCGACATCGTGAGCGGCGCCACCCTCGGCGTCATCGTGGGGCAGAGCGTAGCGCGCTGGGACAAGAAGCCCTCGCACAAGCCCCTGCCGGGGGAGCCGAAGGTATGGCTCGGTCCCGCCTCCGCCCCCGACGGCTCCGGGCTGGGCATCGGCATCAACGTCGTCTTCTGACCCCGATGCCTTCCACCGATACCGGCCGCGTGCGCGTCACCGTCGTCGAGGACGACCGCGAGATGCGCGAGCTCCTGCGCGAAGCCCTCGGCAACGAGGGCTACACCGTGACCGCCGTCGGCAGCGGCGCCGGCGCGAACGAGGCGGTCCGCGGCGGCGACGTGGACGCGGTGGTCCTCGACGTGTGGTTGCCCGACGCCGACGGCGTGGAGCTCTGCCGCGCCTGGCGCCGGTCCGGCCTCCGTATCCCGATCCTGATGCTGACCGCGCGCACGGACGTGGCCGCGCGCGTCGCCGGGCTGGAGGCGGGCGCCGACGATTACCTCGGGAAGCCGTTCGCGCTGGCCGAGCTGCGGGCGCGGCTCACGGCCCTGCTGCGCCGCGGGGGGCGGCCGCTGCGCGGGGAGCTCTTCCGGCGCGGCTCCGTCACCGTCGACTTCGGCCGGCGGCAGGCCTGGGTCGGCGGGCAGGAGGTGGCGATCACGCGCCGGGAGCTGGAGGTCCTGGAAAGGCTGGCCGAAGCGGGAGGGCACGCCGTCTCCCGCGACGACCTGCTGCAGGACGTCTGGGGAGAGGCCACGCGCGAGACGGCGGCCAGCCTGGAGGTCATGGTCGCGCGCTTGCGGCGGAAGCTCGAGCGCCCCGGGGGAAGCGCGATCGTGCGCACGGTGCGCGGCTACGGCTATGCCGTCGTGAGCGGCGAGGACGCGGATTGAGCCGCCGTCCGATGGCTTCGCGCGTCACGCGCGGAATGGCGGTGGTGGTGGCCGTGTCCGCCCTCGTCCTGGCCGGCGCCGCTGCGGGGACGGCCTGGCTGCTCTGGGAGACCGACCAGCGGCAGCAGCTTCGCGACGAAGCGGAGCTGCTGGTCAGCGCGGTCAATCGCGAGGCGCGCGAGGAGCGCCTCACCCTCGCGGGCGCGGCGCCGGAGGCGTTGCGCGAGAGCTCGGTTCCGGGAGCGCGGGTGGAGGTGTGGACCCCGGCCGGCCTGGTGGCCTCCGCCGGCAGCGGGCCCGTGATCGGGCGCGAGGGCAGCGCGGCCACGGACGCCGCCGCGGACTGGATCGTCCACCGCCGCCGCATGCCGGACGGGATGGTCCTGGTGATCGCGGCCCCCGCGATCTATGGGCGCCGCGCCCTTCGCGTGTTCGCGTTCTCGCTCCTCTTCGCGTCCCCGGTGTGCATCGTCGTCGCCTTCTCGGTCGGCCGCACGGTGGCGCGCCGGGCCACGCGTCCGCTCATCGACCTCCAATCGCGGATCGGAGGCGTGCGCGCCCTGGAGCCGTTGCCCCCGGCGGAAGAGGGCGACGTGCCCGCGGAGGTGGCCGACCTCGAGGACGCGTTCCGCGCCCTGTGGACGCGCCTGGAAGGGACGGTCCGCCGCGAGCGTGACTTCGCCGCGAACGCTTCCCACGAGCTGCGGATGCCCCTGGCCCGCATCCGCCTGCTGGCCGAGCGCGCGCGGGCCGGGGCCAGCGGCGAGACCTGCCTGGCCATCGATGCGCAGGTGGAGGAGGTGGACCGCCTGGTGCGCGTGGTGGAGTCGCTGCTCGTCCTCTCGCGCGACACGTCGGCCGGCGTCCCGCGCGGCGAGGCGGTGAACCTCGCCGACGTCGCGCGGCGGGTGACCGCGCGCGTCCTGGACGGCGCGGCCGGTGCCTGCAGCTACCCGGACGAAGCGGTGGTCCGCGGCGACGAGGACCTGATCGAGATCGCCGTGCAGAACCTGCTCGAGAACGCGCGCAAGTTCGCGGCGGGGCCGGATCCCGTGCGCGCGGTGCTGGCCGACGAGGGGGGCCGCGTCCGGCTGGAGGTGACGACCCCCGGCGCGCGCATCGCGGCCGCGCAATCCGAACGCCTGTTCGACCGCTTCTACCGCGCACCCGAGGTGCGCGCGCAGCGGGATGGCCACGGCCTCGGCCTGGCCCTGGCCCGCCACGTGGCGCGTCTGCACGGGGGGGACGTCCAGTGCGTCTCCGCCGAAGGCGAAGACGCGCGCTTCACGCTTCAGCTCCCGGCCTGGAGCGCGGACCGCCCGCCCGCCGGTTGAACGGAACCCAAACGCCCGCGCCGCCCGCCCCCGCGAACGGCTTTCACGTCTATTCTCAATCCAGGTCGTGTCAAGCATGCAAAGGGGAGAGACTATGAGAGCAAGGAACGCGGGGATCATGGCCATCGTGCTAGTAGCGGGACTGTCCGCGGCGGGGTCGGCCATGGCGGCCGACAACGCGGCCCTCTTGAAGGAGGCCAAGATCTCGGAGGCCAAGGCGCGGGAGATCGCGCTCAAGCAGGCTCCGGGAACGGTCAAGAGCTCCGAGCTCGAGAAGGAGAAGGGCACGCTGGTCTGGTCCTTCGACATCACGAACGCGAAGGGCGGCGGCATCACCGAGGTCCCGGTGAGCGCGATCGACGGGCACGTCGTAGAGACCAAGGCGGAGACGGCCAAGGACGAGGCGGCGGAAAAGGCCAAGGAAGCCAAGGAAGCGAAGAAGACGACCAAACACAAGGCCAGCAAGCACACCACCCACTAATTGAGACACCTGGCGGGGCGGCACGCCCGATCACTTCTGGTTCTACTTCTTTGGCCCGGGCTGGCCGCCGGGCAGACGTCCGCCCCGCCCCCTTCCCCCTCGCCGTCTCCGGCTCCGGCCGGATCGTCCCTCACCCTCGACGAGGCGCTCGCGCTCGCGCGCTCGAGCCCCACCATCACCGCCGCCCGCCTGCGCCGCGCCGTGGACAAGGCAGGCATCGACGTCGCGCGGGAGTTTCCGAACCCCGACGCGCGCTACGAGCGGGCCAAGGAAACGCCGCACGAGTCGCTCGGCCTCTCGCAGCTGGTCGAGATCGGGAAGCGGTCGCGCCGCATCGCGGTGGCACAAGCGATCGCGCGCACGGGGGAGGCGGAGCTGGCGCAGACGGAGGCGGAGGTCGCGGCCGAGGTGTACCTCGCCTTCTTCGGGCTGGCCGGCGTTCAGAGGCGCGCGGAGGGGGCGGGCGAGCTGCAGGACCTCGCCGCCCGAGCCCGCGATACCGCGCGCGCCCGCTACGAGGTGGGCGACGTCTCCCGTCTCGACGTCCTGCAGGCGGACCTCCTGTTCGATCAGGCGGAGAACGAGGCGACGGCGTTGGAGGGCGAGCGTGCGGGCGCGCGAGCCGAGCTCAACGTCCTCATCGGGCGCGACCTCGACGCGCCGACGGTGGCCTCCGAGCGGATCGATCTGGCCACCCTGGAGCCCGCGGCCGCCACCGCCATCGCGCTCCAAAGCAACACCGCCCTGGCCGTGCTCGACCGCCAGGTGGACGAAGCCCGCGCCCGCGCCGCGCTGGCCCGGGCGCAGCGGATCCCGGACCCCACCGTAGAGGGAACGGTCACGCACCTCGCGGAGCCCGAGTTCACCTGGGGCTATCGCTGGGCGGTGGCGGTGGCGGTGCCCCTCTTCACGCGCCACAACGCACAGGTTCGCGTCGAGGAGGCGCTGGTGGCTTTGACCCTGGCCCAGCGCGAAGCCCTGGCCCAGCGCATCCGCGCCGCCGTGGCCTCCGCCGCCTATCGCGCGGCGGCCGCGCGCGCGGCGTACCTGCGGTACCGTGACGAGATCCTGCCCAAGAGCAGAGAGGTAGAGGCCATGGCCCAGGAGTCGTATCGCGCCGGGCAGACCAACCTGGTCGCCCTCCTGCAGTCCCTGCAAGCGGCGCGTGAGCTGAGGGCAAGGGCGCTGCAGGCGGCGGCCGACTTCGAGGCAGCCCTGGCCGCGCTACGCCAGGCCATGACGGCGCCGCCCAAATGAGCGCCTCGAGACGTGGTGCCGCATTGGCCGGTATCGCGCTGGTGGCGGCCTGCCACAAGGGTCCCGCGGAGGACGTCGCGACCACGGCGCCGGTGCCGGTGCAGGTCGCCGAGGCCCATCTGGGCACCATCACCGAGTACCTGCGCGTCACGGGAACGGTGGACCCTGCTCCCGGCGCGGACTGGACGGCTTTGCCGCCGGACCGGGCGCTGGTGGCGGAGGTCCGCTATGCGACCGGCGACATGGTGCGACGCGGAAGCGTGGTCGTACGCTTCGACGCGCCGCCCCTGAGGTCGGACCTGGCCACCCGTGCCGGCGAGCTGGCCTCGGCGCGTGCACGCCTGGAGAACGCGCGCAAGAACCACGACCGCCTGGCCCTGTTGCTCGAGAAGGGCATCGCATCGCGCAAGGAAATGGAGGACGCGCGCAAAGAGCTGCTCGACTCGGAGGCCGCCGTCCGCCAGTCCGGGCAGACCCACGAAGCGGCCGCCGAGCTGGCCGCGCGTGCCACGGCGGTGGCGCCGTTCGATGGCGTGGTGTCCCAGCGCTGGCACAACCCCGGCGAGATCATCGACGCCAACGAGCATGTGTTGCGCCTGGTCGACCCGCGCCGGCTGCAGGTCACGGCGTCGGTGCCGGTCGCGGACGCATCCCGCGTAGTCATCGGGCGAGCGGCGCGTGTGACCGTCCCCGGCAACGACAGGGTCGAGCGGTCCGGAAAGGTGGTGGGTGCGCCGGCGTTCGTGGATCCGGCGACGGGGACCGCGGCCGTGCGCGTGGCCGTGTCGGGCCCGCTCCCCGTCGGTGCGACCGTGGAAGCGGCCATCGTCGCCGATCAGCGTTCGAACGTCCTGATCGTGCCCAGCGGTGCAATCCTCCGCGAGGAGGACAAGACGTCTGTCTTCGTCGTCAGCAGCGACAGCAAGGCCCACCGCCATGCCGTGGTCGTGGGCCTCACGTCCGGTGACGAGGTACAGATCGTGTCCGGCGTGCGCGACGGCGAGAAGGTGGTGGTCAAGGGCCACGACGAGCTGCCCGACGGCGCGGTCGTGACGATCGAGGAGGCGGAGGCCGAGCCGCCGGGCGCGGCGGCCCCCAAGGAGAGTGGCGGCGAGTCGGCCGCTGGAGGTGGCACCGCACAACCGGCCGCCGCGGCCTCGGGCGCCGCGCCTCCCGCGACCGATCGCGCCAGGGCCGCGCCGTCGGGCGCCGGCGACACCGGATCCGGTGTGTCCGGATCCGCTCCGCCCGTGGCCACTGGCGCGGGAACCACCCGTCCCCCCACTGGGACCACAGCCTCGCTGCCACCGCCCTCAGGATCCTCCGGGTCCAGGCCGGCGGCCAAGCCGTCACCCGCAACCCGATGAACCCGGCCCGCGTTTCCGAGCGCCACGCGCGGGCGGTCCTCCTCATCACCGTCCTGCTCGCCGTGGCGGGGTTCGTCACCCTGCTCGGGTTGCCCAGCGACATCTACCCGCCGCTGAACTTCCCGCGGGTGGTGATCATCGGCCACACCGGAACGCTGCCCGCGCGCTCGATGTTGCTCAGCGTGACCCGACCGATCGAGCAGGTCGTGATGGAAGTGCCCGGCATCCGGCGCGTCCGCTCGGAGACGTTCCGCGGGTCCACGGAGATCTCCGCCCAGTTCGATCCCAACGCGGACATCCTCCAGGCGCTGCAGCAGGTCCAGAACCGGGTGGCCGAGCTGAGGGGCGAGCTGCCCGCGAACACGGAACTCACTGTCGAGCGCCTCACCACTTCCGCTTTCCCGATCCTGAGCTACAACCTCACGGGTGGACTCAAGGAAGCCGACCTGCGCGACTACGCCTTCTACGTGGTGCGCCCGACCATCGCCCGCGTCCCCGGCGTGGGCCGCGTCGAAGTGCTCTCCAGCGACACCCGTGAGATCCAGGTGGTCACGGACCCCACCCGGCTGCTGGCCAGCGGGCTGACCGTGCACGACGTCGCCGAGGCCCTCCGGTCTGCGAACCAGATCACGCCGGTGGCGCGCTATCCGGCGGGCGGCCTTCAGTACCTCGTGCTCGTCTCCGGCCTCTGGAGCTCGGTGGGCGAGATCGCGCAGACGCCGGTCTCAGTCAAGGCCGGAGCGGCATTGCGGGTGTCCGACCTGGCCCAGGTCTTCCCGGGGGCTCCCGACCGGCTGACGCTGGTGACCGGCAACGGCAAGCCGGCCGCCCTCGTCAACATCTCGCAGCAGGTCGGCGCGAACATCCTCGACGTCCGCGACGGCATCGAGGCCACCCTGGGCGAGCTCACACGGAGCCTGCCCTCCGGCCTCTACGTCCAGAAGGTCTACGATCTGGCCGGGTTCGTGGCCGACGCGATGGCCAGCGTCCGCGACGCCATCCTCATCGGCGGCCTCCTGGCCGTCGTGGTGCTCTTCCTGTTCCTGCGCTCCTGGCGCATCACGCTGGTGGCGGCGCTGACACTGCCCCTGACCATCGTCTCCACCTTCCTCTTCATGCGCTTCTTCGGGGAGACGGTGAACCTCATGTCGATGGGCGGCCTGGCCGTGGCCATCGGCCTCGTCATCGACGACGCGGTGGTGGTGGTCGAGAACATCCACCGCCACCTGGCCCACGGCGAGGAGAACGCGATCGAGAAGGCGACCCAGGAGCTGGTGGCGCCGGTGGTCGGATCCACCCTGACCACGGTGGTGGTGTTCGCGCCACTCGGGCTGCTTTCGGGCGTGGTCGGCCAGTTCTTCCGCGCGCTCTCGATCACCCTCAGTGTGTCCGTGATCCTCTCGCTGTTCCTGGCCCTGACCCTCATCCCGATGCTCGCGCACTGGGCCTACGGGCAAGGTGCGCACGCCGAGGAGACCTCGCGCAAGCTCGACGACCGCTACACGCACTACCTGGAGAAGGCCCTCGTCCGGCCGCGCCTGCTCCTGATCGGGGTGGCGGTGCTGATCGTGTTCGCGCTGATCACGTACCGCTTCGTCGGCAGCGGCTTCCTGCCCCACATGGACGAGGGCGGGTTCGTCATCGACTACCTCAGCCCTCCCGGCAGCGCGCTGGAAGAGACCGACCGCATGATCCGGAAGGTGGAGAAGATCGTGGCCGACACGCCCGAAGTCGCCTCCTTCTCGCGGCGCACGGGATCCGAGCTCGGCCTGTTTGCCACGCAGCCCAACAAGGGCGACCTGGTGGTGCGTCTCAAGCCGCGCGGCCAGCGGCACCGCTCCTCCGATGCCATCGTCGAGGAGATGCGAACCAAGATCCAGGAGGAGGTGCCCGGCCTGGAAGTCGAGTTCGTCCAGCTCCTGCAGGACATGATCGGGGACCTGGAGGGGAACCCGACGCCGATCGAGGTGAAGATCTTCGGCGACGACGTCGAGCGTCTGGCCACCATCGCGGAGGAGCTCCAGCCGAAGATCGAGAAGATCACGGGCATCGTCGACGTGGTGGGCGTCCAGAGGGGAACGCCGGAGGTGACCTGGAAGATCGAGCCCCTCGCCACCGGACGGCTCGGTCTGACCGTGGACCAGGTCTCGCAGCAGCTCCAGGCCGCTTGGCTGGGCGAGGTGGCCACCGAGTTGCGCCTCCTCGACCGCACCATCCCCGTGCGCGTGCGCTATCCGGATCCCGTCCGCCTGGACCCGAACCGCCTGGCCCAGACCACCGTGCGCGGGGCGGACGGCAAGGTGGCGACCATCGCGAGCCTGGCCCAGCCCACGCCGAGCGCCGCCGAGCCGATCATGAAGCGCGAGAACCTGCGGCAAATGCAGACCGTCACCGCCCGCCTCGAGGGCCGCGACCTCGGCAGCGCGGTCAAGGACGTGCAGGCCGCGGTGGCCCAGGTCAAGCTGCCCGTCGGCTACACGATCGAGGTCGGCGGCCAGTACCAGTCGCAGCGGCAGGCCTTCCAGGAGCTGCTCATGGTCCTCGGCATCGCCGCCTCCCTGGTGCTGGTGGTGCTCGTCATCGAGTTCCGGTCCTTCACTCCCGCCATCCTGATCCTGGCCGCGGCCCCGCTGTCGTTCGGGGGCGCGCTTCTCATGCTCCTCGTCACGGGCACGGAGCTCAACGTGTCGTCGGCCATGGGGTTCATCCTGCTCATCGGCCTTGTGGTCAAGAACGGGATCGTGATGATCGACTACGCGCATCACCTGCACGAGGGCGGCCTGCCCTTCCAGGAGGCGGTCGAGCGCGCGGCCCGCATCCGCCTGCGCCCGATCCTCATGACCACGCTCTGCACCCTCTTCGGCCTGCTGCCGCTCGCCCTGGGGTTGGGCGCGGGCGCGGAGCTGCAGAAGCCGCTGGCCCTGGTCGTGATCGGCGGCCTCAGCCTCTCGACGCTGGTGACCCTGTTCGCGGTGCCGACGTTCTACGTGGGGCTGCGCCGGCGTTCCGAGGAGAAGAATCCCCCCGCCGCACCTCCGTCCGCTCCCGCGCCGGCGGTCTGACCGGCCGACCTTCTCGGCGCAGAATGCGGCCATGACGGAACAGCGGTGGGATCCGCAGACGTATGCGAAGCACGGCCGCTTCGTGTCGGACCTGGGCGCTGCGGTCGTCGACCTGCTCGCGCCGCAGCCCGGCGAGCGGATCCTGGACCTGGGGTGTGGCGACGGGGCGCTCACCGAGAAGCTGCTGGCGGCGGGAGCCGAGGTCGTCGCCGTCGACGCCAGCGAGGAGCAGGTGGCGGCGGCACGTGCTCGTGGCCTCGATGCCCGGGTGGCCCGGGGCGAGGCTCTCCCTTTCGCGGCCGAGTTCGACGCCGTCTTCAGCAACGCGGCCCTGCACTGGATGCGCGAGGTCGACGCGGTGCTCGTCTCCGTGCGGCGTGCCCTGCGTCCGGGCGGCCGGTTCGTCGCCGAGATGGGCGGAGCGGGGAACGTGGCCGCCATCCGCGGAGCGATCGCGGACGCGTTGCACCGCCGCGGCATCGACGGCCGGGCCCTGGACCTGCTGTTCCTGCCCACCGCGGAGGAGTATCGGGCGCGGCTCGAGGCGCACGGCTTCGCGGTGCGGACGATCTCGCTGTTCGCCCGGCCCACGCCGCTTCCCGGCGACCTTTCCGCCTGGCTGGAGACGTTCGCGCAGGCGTCCCTGCGCGCAGTGCCGGACGGCGATCGGGGCCGGCTGATCGAAGAAGTGTCGACCGCCCTGCGACCGCGCCTGTACGACGCCGAGCGCGGGTGGGTCGCGGACTACGTGCGCCTGAGGTTCGCGGCCGAGCGGGAGTGACGGACGACGATGGTGCACCGGACGTGATTCACTCGGTTAGCAGAGCCTGTCTATCCGTCCCGGAACGGATAGAACGAGGCGGCTGCGGCCTTGACGCCGCGGCAAGCTTTCTCTTCTCGAGCTTCTCCAGGAGCGGGGTGAGGGCACGATCGAAGATCGCGCCGGGACGCCATGGCTGGACGCCGCGCATTCGGAAACGCGGGTCCGATGGAGGTTGTGGCCAGGTCGGCAGTCATCAGGATCATCCGATGAACCCCACCGTCGGATCAACTGCCCAGGATCTTCTCCGTCTCCTCCGCGAACGCGTCCACGTCCTCGATCCGGGTGTAGAGGCTCGGCGTGACGCGCACGCCCGCGAACTCCTCGTGGCCGAAGGCGACCACGAAGATGCGGCGGCGGTCCCACAGCGCTTCCGCGAGCGCGCCCGGCGTCACGCCTTCGACGGCGAAGGTGCCCAGGCCGCACGACATCTCCGGCGCGAGATCGGTCAGCAGGCGCACGCGCGGATGGCGCGCGAGACGGCGGGCCCAGCGGTCGCGCAGGTAGCGCAGGCGTGCCGACTTCCGCTCCGTGCCCAGCACCTCGTGGAAGGCCAGCGCCTCGCGGGCGCCGTTGTGCACGGCCGCGGGATGCGTCCCGATCTGCTCGAACTTCCGGATGTCGTCCACGCGGATCTCCGAGGTGGCCGCCATCAAGGGCCAGAGGCCCGCGATCTTCGACCGCCGCACGTACAGGAACCCCGTGCCGTGCGGCGCCATCACCCACTTGTGCAGGGTGGCTCCGTAGTAGTCGCAGCCGAGGTCGTCGCGGCGGAAGGGAAGCTGGGCCAGCGCGTGCGCGCCGTCCACCACGACCTCCACCCCGGCCTCGCGGCCCATCCGGCAGATCTCGGCGACGGGGAAGATCTGGCCGGTGAGATAGGTCATGTGGGAGACGAGGAGGACGCGCGTGCGCGGGGTGAGCGCTTCGCGGAACCGGGAGACGAGCTCGGCCGGGGAAGAGGGCGGGACGGGGAACGAGATCGTCCGGACCACGATGCCCTCGCGCCGCTCGCGCTGGCGGAGCGCGGCCAGCGTGCGCGGGTAGTCCTGGTTGGTGGTGAGCACCTCGTCGCCGGGCGCGAGGTCGAAGCCGAAGAGGCACGTCTCGAGTGACTCGCAGGCGTTGCGGGTGATGGCGACCTCCTCGGCGTCACAGCCGAAGAGCGCGGCCAGGCGCGCGCGGACGATCTCCACCTCCGGCTCCAGCACCGACCACATCGCGTAGGCGGGGGCCTCGTTGGCCCGCGCCTGGTCGCGCCGCAGGGCCTCCTGCACCAGCCGCGGCGAAGGCGACACGCCGCCATTGTTGAGGTTCACGATCCGGGGATCGACGTCGAAGGCGGCCTGCACGACGTGCCACAGCTTTTCGTCCGCCGCCGCCTCTTCCGGGGACCGCCCCTCGAGCCGGGCGACCGCCTCCCGCAAGGGCGCGAGGGCGGCGTCGCTTCGTCTCTGGCGTTCCCGCTCCCGCTCCGCCACCTCCGCGGCCGCCGATGCTGCGATGCTCATGGCGACGGATGATAGCGCGTGACGCGCGCGCCCGCGGACGCTAGACTGTCCTCTTTGCCCGGCGAGGAGACGAGGGGATGGGGGATTGGGTCCGAGCGGCGTCGGCGGCGGAGCTGCCGCCCGGCCGCTGCGCCGAGGTGAGCGTCGGCGGGAAGCCGATCGCGCTCTACAACGTGGACGGCACGATCTACGCGACCAGCAATACGTGCATCCACCGCGGCGGCCCGCTGGGACAGGGCCTCCTGGAGGGCCACGCGGTGATGTGCCCCTGGCACGCGTGGACGTGGGACGTACGGTCAGGCGAGAACACCGCCAATCCCGGCCTGCGCATCGCGACCTTCGAAGTGAAGATCGAAGGCGACGACGTCCTGGTGCGAATCCCCGCCTAGTCGGCTCCCGGGGTGCTGCCGGTCTCGGGCGGCGCTCCTTCCGCGGGCGGGCCCCCACAGACACGGTTGCGGCCGCCTTCCTTGGCGGCGTAGAGGCGCTGGTCGGCGACCCAGACGAGTCGCTCTTCCGTGGCGCCGTCCTGGGGCCAGGTCGCGACACCCATGGACGCCGTGACCTGGCCGACGAGGTCCATGAGCGTCGTGGAGAGCCGGACCCGCACACGCTCGGCCGCCTTGATCGCTCCCAGATGGTCGGTGCCGGGAAGGAGCAGTGCGAACTCTTCGCCGCCGAAGCGCGCCACCACGTCCGTGTCGCGCCGCGCTTCCCGGAGGGCTCCGGCCACGTGGCGGATCGCGGAATCGCCCGCCGGATGGCCGAACGTGTCGTTCACCTTCTTCAGGTGATCGACGTCCACGAGGATCAGCGAGAGGGGCAGGCCGGTGCGCCGCGCGCGCCCCAGCTCGCGTCGCAGGGCCTCCGTGAATCGGCGCCGGTTGGCGAGCTGGGTCAGCTCGTCCGTCGACGCCATCTGGCTGAGGGCGAGGAAGAGGCGGGCGTTCTCCACGCCCAGGGCGACCTGCTGGGCGATGTCGCCCAGGAACTCGATGGCGGGTCCGTCGAAGTAGAGGTTGCGGCGCCTGGAGACGAGCGAGACCGCGCCCAGGAGCTGGTCGCGCACGCCCAGGGGCACGATGAGAAGGGACGTCGCTTCCGCGAACGGGTGGATGTGGGCGGGCGGCGCGTTGTCCTCGTCCTGGAAGAGGACGGGCGCTCCCTTGAGCAGCGCTGAGAGCAGGGCGGTGCCGGGCTCGAGGGCGTGCCGCGCGATCTTGTCCTCTTCTTCGGGAGTGGTGCCGGCCCAGGCGACGGCGGTGAGCACCTGGGCGCGCGGCCGCTTGAGGTACAGGACGGTCCGGTCGGCGCCGCTGGCCGCCAGCAACTCGGGAGCGACCGCCTGCAGCAGCGATTCCGGCTCGTGCCGCGAGGCGGCCATGCGCGTGATGCGGGCCACGGCGGTGGCGCGGGCCAGAGCCTGGCGTTCCTTGCGCAGGAGCGCGCCCGCCTCCAGGAAGAGGGCGGCGTGGTCGGCGAAGGCGCCGACAATGCGCTCATCGCGCGGCCCCGGCACGTGCTCGGAGTCGAAGACGACGATGATCGCGCCGCGCACCTCGTCGCGCGTGAGGAGCGGCGCGGCCAGGGTGCGGCCGGTCACCCCGCGCAGGCCCAGACGGGCCAGGCGGGTGGCGGCGTCGGTGAGGACGGCGGTCTTGCGGGCGAGCAGCGTGGCGCGCAGCTCTCCGGCGTGATCGAGGGAGATCTCGCCCTCGGGATCGCCACCCCGGGATGCGGCCACGCGCAAGACGCGTCCTTCCAGCACGACCGCCACCGCGGCCTGGTAGCGGACGACGCGCCACATCTGGTCGAGGACGGTGCTCAGCGCCGACTGCTCGCTCAGCGTGCCCACCAGG
>WNFN01000449.1_pt1 | contig 20791 bp, 21 predicted proteins | sample 5400161 | NCBI WGS metagenome assembly WNFN01 (sample SAMN13153353, study PRJNA577476) | soil metagenome | isolation source: 80 cm saprolite on Douglas fir-dominated hillslope | place: USA:California | collected 2013-09-17 | reverse complement strand
GAAGGGGACAACGGCTTCGTCTGCATGGTGATGCGGGGGTGGTCCGCCCCAACATATACCCCTGCGCAGTTTCGTGATCTCGTTTATGACGCAAAGGTCCATGCACCCATCTGTTTCAACCCGGCAGCATCGCGAACCGTAATGCCGTATTACGAGCTGCGAAGCAAATTTGGGATGGAGGGCAAAACGCCGGACCAGATCGCTGAGGGTCTCCAGGCAGCCTATGTCAAAGGCGAGTTGCCGAAGAGGGAAGGTGTCAGTTTCGCGTATATGTGGTCTGCGGATCAGTATCTCGCATCGGGAATCGGCCATTGGCATCCTCACATGATGGTCTTCGCCCCGTACTATGAAAACTCGATGGTCGGCGGTAACCCATTCGGCGCTCCGCTTCCGCTCGTGACGGACGACGCTGGAACACCATTCGCCGTGGTCGTAATCCCGATGGACGACAGATTGGCCATCAAAGCCCAGCAGAAGTAGGCCTGCACCCTCGGCTATCGAAATACAGAGTTCCGCGTTGAGGAAGAAAGGAAGAATCGAGATGCAAACCGAGCTGCAAGAGTTTTTGACACACTGGGAGCGAGAAACAGATGGCACACTCGCCCTGCTGCGCGCACTACCGGCGGATCAGTACGATTTTCGTCCGGACACGGGTGGCCGATCAATTGGCGAGCTTGCGTGGCACCTCGCAGAAGTCGATGCTTATGTGTCGCTAGGCATCGACCAGGGCGAATTCAAGTTCGACACAAGCAAACCGCCACACATCGAACGCCCCAGAACGATAGAAGCGCTCGCGCCCGCGTTCCGGGTGGTGCACGACGAGGCCGTCACGAGAGTGGCTCGGCTTCAGTCTCACGACTGGGGGCGCGAGATCCGATATGCGGATGGCGAACTCTGGAGCATTGGCAATCTGCTCTGGCGCAAGCTGTTGATGCATGCGGTTCACCACCGTGGCCAATTGACATTGCTTTGCAGGCTCGCTGGCGGTGTTCCTCCTGGTCTGTTCGGCCGCACGCGGGAAGAGACTCCCGCACGGCGCCTGCCGACACCTACGCGAGACAAATCATGACACGCACGATTCTGTTGAGCATCCTCACGATCATTAGCAGGCGCTCGACGGACTGCAGGAACAAACGAAACTGGAAACGGCTTGTTTCGATGGCACGTCTATCCGTGCAGAGCGTCCCTTCACTCCAGCGACAGCACCACCCAATACACGCCTGTAGGATAAGTCTCGGTCCGCGCGTAGCACGCGCCAACTGAGAAGCTGCGCAGATTGTGGCTGGAGAGCGCGTGTCCTGCCCCCGCGGGCAGCGTTTCTGGATTCAGGCTGGTAAACGTCAGCACCGTGTAGCGCTGCGCGAGTTGATGAATGGGGGAGGTGCCGAGCTTGTCCGCTTGCGCCATGGAGCAGGCCGCGTCGTCCGCGGTGGACAGGTCGTGGCGGGCAAGGTCGGGCTGCTTGGCCTGACGCCGCGCTTCGGCCACAGTCGCCGCAATCCGATCCTTCACTTGCGCTACAGAATAGTTGGGGAGGGCATGACCGAAATCCTGTACGACATAAAGACGATCTGCGCTGCGCACCACGCCCAACCCGACTACGTTATAAGCCGGGTTAAGCAGGTTCGCACGATGGGGTGGGGAGAGCATAAGGTGCCGCTGCGCGTGTTCCGGGTCAATATCGAACGCTACATTTTCCCCTTCCTGATCGAGTTGCAGGTGCGTAGCGGTTGCGAGGCGCTCGACCAAAGAGGGCTCGCCGTCAAACTGATGCGAAAGCTGCTGCGCCTCAACCATGGCTTGAGCGTGAACCCGCGCGGCCTGCGAAAGACCCTCGTCGAGCCCTAACGCAGGCGCGCCAGCTTGCGCTCGCGCCTGATTCGCCAGCTGAAAGAGCTGCTGCTCGGCTGCGGAATCAAAAGGCTCGAAAGGAATATCGGGAGCGGTTGCTGCGGCGGGTCTTAGAGTTGCGTGCTGCGGGGATTTCTCCGCAGCGCCCGCCTTTCCGCTGGAAGCCAGCAATCGACCCGACGGTGGAACCGAGGCGGCGCCCATCCCGAGCAGGAACGTCAACAATATCCTGGAGGCTCTAAGCATCAGCTTGTACCTACGCGACTGGACCCTGGGAGGGATCGAGCTTCACGTGCAAAACTTAGTGCGTGCAACCTGAGGTTCAGATTCAAACTTGAGGTTCAGACTCAAACTTGCGGCTGGTGCTAGGCTAGAAGTTGAAATCCACTCTGAGTAATTACCTTTGTCTATGGAACTGGTGACCAGTGGGGTCGTTGGCCTGTTGTTTGGAAGTGTGATTGCCTGGCTCGTGCTGCGCTCGAAGGCAGCTGCTTCGAATGCACGCTTGTTCTTGATGGAAAAGGAATTAACCGCCGCAAAGGCTGATCTGGCGCGGCTTCAGCAGGACCACACCGAACTGGTGGCAGGCAAGGCCAGACTGGAATCGGCTCTCGAATCGGAACGGAAGACCAGCAACGAAAAGATCGAGTTGGTGACCCGCGCCAGCGAAGACTTGCGCAACGCTTTCAAGGCCATGGCTGCGGATGCGTTGAAGAGCAACAACCAGCAGTTCCTGGCTTTGGCCCGGGAGAATCTGGAGCGCTTTCAAAGCGAAGCCAGGGGCGATCTCGAAGGCCGTCAGAAGGCTGTCGCCGATATGGTCGCTCCGGTTCGCGAATCGCTGAGCAAGGTAGACGCGCAGATCCAGCAGATGGAAGTGGCGCGTGGCGCAGCGTACGCCGGCCTGCATGCTCAGGTGCAGTCGCTCATCACCACGCAGGCAAAACTGCAGTCCGAGACCGGCAATCTGGTGCGAGCGCTACGCACCCCAAATGTGCGCGGGCGATGGGGAGAAATCCAGTTGCGCCGCGTGGTGGAAATTGCGGGCATGCTTTCCTATTGCGATTTCGCTGAGCAGGAGACAGTGAATAGCGACAGCGGAAGATTGCGTCCTGACCTGGTGGTGAAATTACCCGGCGGCAAACACGTGGTCGTGGATGCGAAGACGCCGCTGCAAGCATTCCTCGATGCCTTCGAGACCACCGATGAGGAAACGCGGAGAACCTGTCTGGCCAACCATGCGCGCCAGGTCCGCGACCACATGAAGATCCTCAGCGGCAAGAATTACTGGGAGCAGTTCGAAGCCACGCCCGAGTTCGTCGTAATGTTCCTTCCCGGCGAAACGTTTTTCAGTGCCGCCCTCGAGCAGGATCCCGGCCTCATCGAGCAGGGAGTTCTGCAGCGTGTGATTCCTGCGTCACCTACGACCTTGATCGCCCTTCTGAAAGCCGTGGCATACGGATGGAATCAGGAGAAGCTTGCGCGCAACGCGCAGCAGATCAGCGCTCTAGGGAAGGAACTTCATGACCGCCTGCGCAAACTGGCTACGCATATCACAGCCGTCGGCAGTAGCCTAGACCGCGCCGTTGAAGCGTACAACCAGGCCGTCGGTTCGCTGGAGAACCGGGTGCTGGTTTCGGCGCGCAAGTTCGCCGACTTGGGCGCATCGGTGGCCGAGGACATTCCCGAACTCGAGCCCATCGAGACCACTTCGCGGGCATTGTCGTTTGAGTGGGACGAAGATAGCAGCCTGCCCGAGGCCGCCAAGAGCGACGCGCGGAAAGCGGGCTAAAACCCTTCTCGCGCTGGTGACCGCTCGAATATTCGCAAATCCCTTCTTCTCATCTGAGCGAATCCTCATCTTCGTAGTCAACTCAGGGACTCTTCCGGCCCCAAAAAAACGACAGAACAGTGACCAATGTTTCTTCGTAAAGTCGCCTGCAGCCTGGAGCCTAAAGCTTGCGGCGGCTCTGCCGATAAGCATTTTGTGTGGGGATATCCGCCTCTGCTGATGTTCTCTAGTACCGCCCACGTACACCCGGATAAAGCGCGGTTGCCAGCGGGCGCGCACTGGAACATCGGAACTCCGACAACCGGAGGCGTTTCTCCGCTAGTGACAACGATTGAACAGTGCCGGCTCGGTTTGGCAAGCCCACCCCCGTACAAGGAGAATAATGGACGACCAAACTACCCGTGTATTGCTGATTGAAGACAACCCGGGAGATGCAGACCTGATTCGTCTTCGCCTGGTCGAAGGCCAATCCTCGGTCAAAGTGGATTGTGTTAACCGGCTGTCGGATGGCCTCGCCTCGATGACCAATGAAGCGCCCTCGCTGGTTTTGCTGGACCTGAACTTGCCCGACAGCCACGGCGCAGAGACCTTTCGCCGCGTCATGAAGCACGCCCCCAATACACCGGTGGTCGTGCTCTCTGGCCAGGACGATGAGGCGCTGGCCATCAAGGCTGTCCATCAGGGAGTGCAGGACTACCTGATTAAGGGCGACGTCACCAGCAAACAGCTGGAACGAGCCATCCGGTATGCCGTGGAACGGCAAGCGCTTCTACGCACCCTTGAAATCAGCCAAAAGCAGCAACTCGAATTCAAGAACCAGTTCCTGTCTCACGTATCTCATGAGCTGCGCACACCGCTCACCTGCATTCACCAGTACGTCACGCTGCTCTTGGACGGATTGGCTGGCCCGGTTGCGCCGGAACAAGGCGACCCCCTGAGGACGGTCTTGAAGAGCGTGAACCAGTTGCACGCCATGATCCGCGATCTGCTCGAAGCCACCCGCGCCGGGAACGGCAAGATGCGGATCGAACCGCGCTGCATTGCTCTCAGCGAGCTGATCCGGCAGGCCGTTGCCATGATGCGTCCCACCGCGGAGGGAAAACACGTCGGACTGGAAATGGGACTCGACCTGAGGATTCCGCTGGTGTTCGCCGACCCCGACCGCGTGGTCGAGGTGCTCATCAACTTGCTCGATAACGCCATAAAGTTCACGCCGGCAGAAGGATCGGTGGTGGTGAAGGCTTGCATGATCGAGACTGATCCGGACACCGTCTATGTCTCGGTCAGCGATACCGGGCGAGGCATCGGTGCAGAAGCCAAGGCACTCATCTTTGGGCGCCTGTATCAGGATCCGGAGTCGGTCGACAACAACCGCTCCGGCCTGGGATTGGGGCTGTTTATCTGCAAAGAGCTGATCCGGCTGCACGGCGGACGAATATGGCTTTCGAGTGAACCGGGGCAGGGCAGCACATTCACCTTCCCCCTGCCGATCTACTCCCTGGCGAAACTTCTTTCCCCGGTCATTGCCTATCAGGGTAGCCTGCGACCGGCTTTCGTGCGAGAGAGACCTGTCAACAGTGTCTGGAAACGCTGAAACGCTGCGTGTACCTCGACAAAGACCTGGTCCTGCCGCCGATGGGGACATCAGGACTCAGTGAGACCTTCTTTGTCGTCGCGTCTACCGACTTGCAGCATGCCGGGATCATGAGCACCCGCATCCGAGAGCAACTCGAGAACGTTACGGGGGCGAAGGAGAAAGGCACCCTCACCATCACCACGGCTCCGGTTGACGTTCCGCCGGCCAACGCGGGCGATTCGTTGGAGCAGCAGATTCAAACCGTGGCCGGCTGCATCATGGGAATGGTCATGTCCAGCCTCGAAAAAAAATACGTCGAGCCTGGAAAGAAAGCAAAAGCAGAAGACTGCTGGCAACGGAAAGAAACAACATTCTAGCTAGTTGATCAAAAAGGAGAGCACTTCTATGCCGAAAACAGAAAATACTTGTCGTCGACGATGATCCCGATTTGGTGCGGGCGCTGCGTCTGCGTCTTCGAGCCAACAACTATGACATCACCACCGCAAGCGACGGCTATAGCGCGATGGCCGCAGCTCAGAAGGAGCGGCCCGACCTGATTCTCTTGGACCTGGGACTGCCAGCAGGGGACGGTTTTGTCGTTCTCGACCGCCTGCAAAACAGCGACGTCCTGTCCGGCGTCCCGGTGATTGTGTTGAGCGCGCGCGATCCCCAGGGCAACGAAGAACGCGCTCTGAAGGCAGGTGCAGCAGCATTCTTTCAGAAGCCCGCGGACAATGAGGAACTGCTGAATGTGATTCGTGTCAGCCTTCCTCCTGCAGCAACAGCGATAGCAGCCTGGCCGTCTTAGCGGGTTCAGTTCCCAAAAGAGCTTCACCACAGAGGGTCACAGGGTATTTCTCTGTGTTACTCTGTGCCCTCTGTGGTGAAGAATTTAAGATCTTCCAATAATTCGGATCGACCACTCCCGAATTTGCTCTGCAAGAACGTATTCTCCGTAACCCTAAGAAGTTCAAGGGGAAGGAGATACAGAATCCCACAGAAACATCCAGAAAGCCGTAGCTGCTGTTCGAAAAGCCCTCTATAATTTCAGAAGTGGCTTGATTTGCGGGATTTAAACGCATCCAACCCCGGACAGACATGGCAGCGAAGTTGCTTATTGAAGAGCAGACGGGCGTCGATCTGACGCCGATCCCGCCCCCTAAAGGCTCGGGGCTGCTGCCCAAACCCATGAATCGGGAAAGCCAACTCCGCTTTGTTGCTGTCCTGTTGTTCCTGATGACAGTGGCTGCGGTGGTCTTTGCTGGCTTCAACTTCCAAAAGGAACGTGAATTTGCCGTTCCCGATGACGGTGTGTGGTGGGTGGAGCACAACGGGCGCCTGGTGGCGGACGGCCTTGAATCGAGCGGACCGGGCGCCAAGAGCGGCATTAAAATTGGCGACCAGCTGAATTCGGTCAACGGCCAGGACGTCAAGAGCGTGCCGAGTCTGGAGCGCCAACTTTACCGCACCGGCGTTTGGTCCAAAGCGACGTACTCGCTGATGCGTCAATCGGTCAGCCTTGATTCCAACGTGATCCTGGCGCCTGCCGAGCGTTCCCTGAATAACTGGCTGCGGCTGATCGCGCTGATCTATCTGGGTATTGGAATTTATGTCCTGCTGCGCCGTTGGACCGCTCCGGGATCAACCCACTTCTACATCTTCTGCCTGGTGTCGTTCGTTTCTTATGCCTTCCACTACACCGGAAAGCTGAACGACTTTGACTGGGCGATCCTGTGGTGCAACGTCCTGGCCGGAGTCTTGCAGCCGGCGTTGTTCCTGCACTTCGTTCTGACCTTCCCGGAGAAGCGGCAGTTCGTGCGCAAACATTCCTGGCTGCTGGCAACGGTATACGCCCCCGGGTGTCTGTTGTTGGGGGTACACGTTGCTGCGATCCGGTGGCTGGAAGCGACTGGACGGCTGCGCTGGAACATTGACCGGCTGGAGATGTCGTACAGCGGCCTGTTTCAATTGAAGTGGGTCACGCGCGGCACGATTCTGGCCATCGTTCCCTACACGCTGTTCTATGTGCTCCCGTACCTGATGGTCGGGACGGGGATGAAGGTCTCGGTGCTCTCCCTGGGATTACTACCTCTCACTTTCGGATACGCCATCTTCCGCTACCGGTTGATGGATGTGGATTTAATTTTCAAGCGTGGCGTGGTCTACACGCTGGCTGCCGCGGCTGTGGTTGGAATGTATTTTGCCCTGGTGGCTGGCGTCGCCGAACTGGTGCACATGCGCCAGCCGAGCAGCGGTCCGGTGGGACTTATCCTCGCGGTCGTGGTAACCGCACTGCTATTTGATCCGGTACGGAAGTGGATCCAGGACCGTGTCGACCAGTTCTTTTACCGCACGCGCTATGACTATCGGCGGACGATCCTCGAGTTTGGCCGCGAACTAAGCTCGGAGCCTGACTTGACGGCGATGCTGTCGTCGGTCATGGACCTGACGCCGCCCAACAAACTTGATTTGACCTTTCTGAGCGCGCCTCGGCCGGAGCCGGCCGGGCACCTGTTTTTTGAGAACACGCACCAGGTGCCGCGCGAAACCACGGGATCGCAGGAAACCATCGCCAGATTGGATCTGAACTACTACATTCCCTGCCGGGCCCAGCAAAAAACGATTGCTGTGCTGGGCTTGGGAAAGACGGTGCAGGGCGACTTCCTTTCCAGCGAAGACGTGGAATTGCTGGAGACGCTGGGTGGCTATCTCGGCATCGCCATCCAGAACGGCCAGCTCTACACCTCGCTGCAGCAAAAAGTTGCCGAATACGAGCGCTTGAAGGACTTCAACGAGAATATCGTCGAGTCCATCAACGTGGGCGTCATGGCGCTCGACATGGAAGACCGCATCGAGAGCTGGAACGCGCAGATGGAAGTCATGTACGCGCTGCCCCGGTGGCAGACCGTCACCCAGCCGCTGGGGACTGTGTTTCCCGGTGAGTTCGTGGAAGAGTTCTACCGCGTGCGGCAGGACGCAGGGATTCACAACCTTTACAAATTCCGCTTAAAGACTCCGGCGGGCGAGACGCGCACGGTCAACGTCGCCATTGCTCCGCTGGTGACGCGCACGTTCCAGGTGGTCGGGCGGCTGGTTATCATGGATGACATCACCGAGCGGGTGGAGCTCGAGGCCCAACTTTCGCAGGCGGACAAACTTTCGTCGATCGGATTGCTGGCGGCGGGGGGGGCGCACGAAGGGAACACCCCGCTAGCCGTGATTTCTTCCTACACGCAGATGCTGGCGAAGCAGTTGCAGGGCGATCCGCAAAAATCAGGACTGCTCGAGAAAATCACGCGCCAGACCTTCCGCGCCTCTGAGATCGTCAACAACCTGCTGAACTTCTCACGCACCAGCGGAAGCGAGTTCACCGAGGTCGACGTAAACAAAGTCATTACGGATACGCTGGCGTTGCTCGAGCACCAGTTCAAAACCGCGAAGATCGAGGTGCATCCCGAGCTGACGCCGGCGATCTCGCCCATCCAGGGAAATCCTGGAAGGCTGCAACAAGTATTCCTGAATCTGTTTCTTAATGCCAAGGACGCTATGCCTGGGGGCGGCACGTTGAGTGTGGAGACCTCCAACGGCTCAAACGTCAACGTACGGGTTTCCGACACCGGATCGGGCATTGCGGCGGAGCACATTCAGCGCATTTACGATCCTTTTTTCACGACGAAGGCCGCTCCTCGGGAAGGCCAGAGCCGCGGCACCGGGCTGGGTCTTTCCGTCACCTACGGCATCATCCAGGAGCACGCGGGGAAGATTCGCGTGGAGAGTCATCCTGGAAGCGGGACGACATTTGCTTTGGATTTTCCCCTGAGCAGGAAGGCAGTCCATGTCTGAGGCAGCCGTGATTTCGCGCGACACGCTGCCGGGGAATCCGGCATCGGCGGGCTCGGTGTTGATCATCGACGATGAGGCTGAAATCCGCGAGTCGCTGCAGACGCTGCTCGAACTCGAAGGCTTTGAGATTGAGACTGCGGCCACGGGCGAAGACGGTCTACTGCGGGTCGGAGAGCATCCTTTCGACCTGGTGCTGCTTGACCTGACTCTCCCCGGTCGCAATGGGATGGAGATCCTGGCGGAGATCCACTCCCACGATTCGAGCCTCCCCGTGATCATGATTACGGCGTACGGCACGGTGGAGAACGCGGTGCGAGCCATGCAATCGGGTGCGGCTAACTTCGTCCAGAAGCCGTGGGATAACGAAAAGTTGCTGGCGGACGTGCGCGCCGCCGTGGGCTGGCGCCGGGCCGCCGAAGAAAACGTCCAACTCAAACGCGCACTGAAGCAGCGCTACAACTTTGAAAACATCGTGGGTAAGAGCGAGCCCATGCTGAAGATTTTCGATCTGGTGGCCCAGGTGGCGACCAGCCGCTCGACCGTGCTGCTGCAGGGTGAAAGTGGAACGGGCAAGGAAGTTATTGCCAAAGCGATTCACTTGAATTCACCGCGGCGTGACCGGCCTTTTGTTCCGGTCAACACCGGGTCCATGCCGACAGACCTGCTTGAATCCACACTCTTCGGGCACGTGAAGGGCGCGTTCACCAGCGCCATCGCTTCGAAAAAGGGATTGTTCGAGGTGGCGGACAAGGGCACGTTATTCCTTGACGAAATCGCCACCATGGGCCTGGAGACGCAAGCCAAAATACTGCGCGTATTACAGGACCGCAAATTCATGCATCTGGGCGGAATTCAGGAGATTCAGGTGGATGTGCGCATAATCGCAGCCACCAATGTCGACCTGCGCACCATGGTAAGAGACGGAAGATTCCGCGAAGACCTGTTCTACCGCCTCAATGTAATCAGCATTGAACTGCCTCCACTGCGCCAGCGTAAGGAAGACATTCCGCTGCTGGTCGAACACTTCCTCAAGAAATACGCCGAGGAGAATGAACGGCCGGTTCGCCGCATTACGCCGGAGGCCTTGCGTCCGCTGATGGCCTACTCCTGGCCGGGCAACGTGCGTGAACTGGAAAACGTGATCGAGCGCGCAGTCGTGCTCTCCTCGGGCGCGGAAATCGTCGCCGACCTGTTACCCGATTCCATGATGGGCCGGGGATCGGCGTTCAATATGCACGACCCGCCGTCGGATGCGTCGCTGTTCGAGATCGTCGAAGATGTGGAGCGGCGAATCATCACCGACATGCTGGAACGCTGTAATTGGAATCAGACCGAAGCCGCCGAGCGCTTCCATGTGCCACTCTCTACCCTGAATCAGAAGATCCGCCGCCTGAATATTGAGATCAAGAAGAAGGGGCGGGGGTAAAGGGCTGCCCGAGTTTAGCCTTCACCCAAAGTTCAACGGCTAAGCCTTTAACCGCAAAGTTCGCCAAGGCGGCGCGAAGGTCGCGAAGATAAGCCTGGGCATCGGGTCCCGATAGCGGGAACTCCTTCTCAACGCGTCGTGGAATCAACGACTTATCTACAAGCTATTGATAATGCAGCAAGATGCTTTCAATAGCGAGAAGGCTCTTTGGAATCAATTGGTTAGCTTTAAGTCATTGATTCTACACACGGCAAGTCTTCGGCGAGAAGCGCGAAGTCACGTTTTGACCACTGTACAGAATGCCGTTGGCGGCTCCTGGGAAGCCCGTAGAGCGACGATTGTCCCCTCGGAGGGCGAGAAGGGTCATCCCGCACCTAACGCCCCTTAAATCGCTCCCTAGCTCGGTATTATCTATAAGCTATTATCGACCGGCCATCAGATGGAAACTTGTACCGGCTAAACCAGATACACGGGTTTGAAGCACGCCCAAACGTCCGGCGATGCAACACATACCACTAAGCGCCGAGCGCTTCCCTTCCATCAAGAGGAGTCACGCCAGTCCACGGATGGCTGAAGGCTCAGACCGTTCTCTGCTATAGTTCGGGAAAGGCTGGCGTGGCGCGCAACGAAAGCTCGCCGGTCTCCCCGAAACAGCATGGAATTCACCTCGCCTACGGATGTCGCCAAAGAAAAAGTCCAGGCAGTTCAGGATTACACCCTGCTCTCGGCGCATTCCATTGCCAATATTTTCCGCAAGCCACTCTATGTTGCAGACATCATTCTCCAGGCGGATCTCATCGGCGTGGGTTCGTTGCCCATCGTGGTGCTGATCGGATTCTTCACGGGTGCAGTGCTCGCCGTGCAAAGCGCGAATACTCTGCAGCGCTTCGGTTCCATCAACCTGATCGGGGAGCTGGTTGCGCTTTCCATGGTGCGTGAATTGGGTCCGGTACTCACCGGCATTCTGGTGGCCGGCCGAAATGCGTCGGGCATGGCCAGCGAACTCGGGTCCATGGTTGTGACCGAGCAGATCGACGCGATGCGCGCGCTGGGAACTGACCCCATGAAAAAGCTGGTAACGCCGCGGGTCACGGCAACCGTCTTCATGTTGTTTTTCCTGACCATCCTCTCCGATATGGTAGGGCTGGCGGGTGGACTGTTTGTGTCCAAGACACTCCTGAGCCTGGACGCACACCAGTACTGGAGCAACGCCTCACAGTCGCTGAGGTTCGAGGACGTCTTCATGGGACTGGTGAAACCGGTCCTGTTCGGCTTCATTATTGCCACGGTCGGCTGTTACTACGGTATGACTGCCCGTGGAGGGACGCAGGGCGTGGGCCGGGCGACGACGCAGGCAGTGGTCACCGCATCCGTCCTGATCGTCGTGGTCGACTTCTTTGTGACTCAATTCCTGATGAACGTGTTGTCGTACAACTAACCACATGTCTGCCCCGACTCTGCCACTCGATGCAACTGCCCCCGTGACCGAGGCACACTCGGGATTCGCCATTGTGTTTGAAGATGTGTGGCTGGCTTTTGAAGAAAACCAAGTGCTCCGCGGAATCTCCTTTCGCCTGCCCTATGGGGAAACGAAGGCATTGTTCGGGGTTGCGGGATCGGGCAAGAGTACGATCCTGAAGCTCGCATTGGGACTGCTGAAGCCCGACGCTGGAAGAATCATCGTTCTGGGCAATGACGTAGTTCAGATGCGCGAAGAAGAGCTATTTGCCCTTCGCGGCAAGATTGGCATGGTCTTCCAGGAAAGCGCCTTATTTGACTCGCTTACAGTTAGCGAAAACGTGGCCTACCGTTTGATGGAAGAACACGACATTGGTTATGAGGAGATTGACCGGCGAGTACGCGAGGCGCTCCGCTTCGTCGAACTGGAACACACGGTCGATATGTTGCCTTCGGAGCTCTCTGGAGGCATGCGCCGGCGCGTTGCCATCGCCCGCGCCATCATTACCCAACCGGAGCTGTTGCTCTACGATTCTCCGACTGGCGGTCTCGATCCGGTGACTTCCAACACGATCATCGAGCTGATCGTGAAGCAGCGCGACGTTTATAAAACGAGCGCGCTGCTGGTGACGCATCGACTACAGGACGCCTTCACCATGGCTACTCACCAGTTCGACAAGCGGACCAACCAATTGCGTGCGTTGCCACGCGGCCAATATTGCGATGTTCCGATGAGCTTCCTGATGCTGCGCGACGGTAAAGTGATTTTTGACGGAGATGTACACCAGCTTGCCCACACGAAGGACGAGTATATCCGCGAGTATGTCTCGTAGAACTGGGGCATGCAGTAATTGGGAAATTAAGTAATCGAGCAATTGAGTAATTTAAGAGCGCCGCGGTTTTCCAATGGGGACGTGGCATAAAATCTCTGCGAAACATCTTCCGGCCTACTTTGACGAAATGACTTGGCGGTTCAATAACCGCAAGAATAGCTTTCTCTTTCGTGACACGTTGCTACAACTCATCGAATCCAAAAAACTCGAATACCAGCAACTCATCAATGAGAAGGAGAAGCCGATAGTCCATGCGCGTCTTTAGTATTTGTATCCTCCGGGAACCCGTCATCGACTTGATTAAAAATTACATCCGCAACGAATGCGTTCTTTTTCTTGTCTAGTCTCTCTCTCCATACTCGAATTAATCTCAGCCATTTTCCGTTGACGCGGCGAAGGGCTAACTTTTCAGTCCAATTCCCATTGTTAGCCCAAAAGGTTATGGTCAACATACGCCTGTCCCCAGTCACGGTTGCCGCCCTGCCTAGAGAGAATTGCTCGGTAAAGTGAGGCGGTAGGTCGCCGATATGGAGCCATTCCTGAGCTCGCTGCATTGTGTTGGCAAACTCTTCGCCTGTGTCCGGTGTCCCTCTTTTGCTTACTTCGTCCATCGACTGGACGATCATATCGTCATCAGTGACCAAAATATTGACGTTCGTCAAGGGATACTTGCCTTGCGGGATAACCGTCGAGAACGTAGCAGTGTTCCCAGCATAACCAGGCGGAATGAGGATGGCGTAACAAAAGCCATCGCCTCCAGTGGCTGCGTTTGACTGTTTCCTTTAAACCTCCCAACGTCCGCGCCAAGTTGTTCTTCTCTGTTGTCAACGTCGCATTAAATTGCTGCTGGCCCTGCCCTATCGTCTGTTCTATTCCTGTACCAATCGCGGCGAAGTGCTGACGCTCTTCCTCGGTCCTGAGTTTTTCTGTTTGTTCGTTAAAAAACCTCTCCTTCTTTATCGCTGCGACTTCGATAACCAAAAGGGCGGAGATAATCAGCATCCATGCTGCCTTTTCTGCTCCCGTGGCTTTTGTTCTCGCTGCCATGATCGCCGCCGTTACGCCCATGACGGCGACACTGACGCCGGGAGGTGGAACCAAATAGAACAAGAAGGCGCAAGCGATTGTCGCAGCCCCAGTGAGCACAATGCCGCACCATCGGCCTTCCCAAATCGCTTCCAGTGACGATTTAAGCGAATACGCCATTCCGCTCCCGAAGGATGGTACTCTTGACGGAGAAAGCGTTGTCCTTGACGGCTGGTTGAGTAAAGGTGATAACCCCGTTACAAAATTACCCATTTACTCAATTACTCAATGCTCTTTTAACTTTTCCGCCATCGCTTTTTCCACATCTTCCGCTTTCGACGGTAACGCGTCACTTAGCTTGATCAGCTTGCCGTCCGCATCCACGTAAAAATCGTCCTCGATGCGTACGCCGAGGTTTTCCTCTGGAATGTAAATTCCTGGCTCGATGGTGAATGTCATCCCGGGGCCGAGCGCGACGTTGTAGTCGCCGGGGTCATGCACGTTGAGCCCGATGTAGTGGCCGAGGCCGTGGATGAAATATTGGCCCAGCGGCTGGCCGCGCAGATCTTTGCCATGGGTGTTGATGTAGTCGTACGCCACCTGATAGAGCGAATCAGGATCGCCGCGCTTCAGGGTCGACTTGCCCGGCTTGAATGCGGCCATCGCCGTCTGCTGCGCTCCGAGGACGATGTCGTAAATCTCCCGTTGGCGCGCCGTGAAATGACCGTTCACCGGAAGCGTACGCGTGATGTCGGCGGCGTACATGGAATATTCGCCGGCCGCATCGATGACGACCACGTCTCCCGCTTTCATGGTAGCTGAGTCTTCCGAGTAGTGCAGGACCGTGGAATAGTATCCAGAACCCACGATCGGCGCGTAAGCAGGACGCTCGCATCCGCGCTTGCCCCACTCGTATTGCATCAACGCCGAGATTTCGCGTTCCGTAACGTTGGGCTTCACGGCCTTGAAAGCGGCAAAGTGGGCGGCGACCGAAGCGTCCACTGCCTTGCGAATCAGACTTGCCTCTCCGGCATCCTTGTTGGTGCGGAGCGAGGAGAGCATCGGTTTGACATCCTGAAATCCGAGAAATGAGTTGGTGCGTTTCAAGAACGCCAGCGGTTCCGCACTGGCGGAGCTTTCGTCGTGGGACGCAACATCGGTAAAGATCACGGGACGATCACCAGTGGCGCGCTTCGTCACCTCATCGGGCAGTCTTCCCATTTCTTCGGCGCGGTCAAAGCCGGTGATCTTCGCGGCCTCCGGATTTTCCGGGCCGAGTTTGGGCCCCGTCCATTTTTCCTGGATCAGATTACGCGCCGGGAGAAAGAGAATCTCAGTGTAGGGGCGAGCGGGTGCGTCACCCTTGGCTTCCACCGCAGAAGCGATGAGCAGAGCCGAACCTGGCTCACTGAGACCAGTGAGATAAAAGAAATTATCGTCCTGGCGGAAGCCATAGAGGTCGTTCGGCCCCTCGTTTTCCATGGGTGCGAACAGCACGACCACGCCGGCTGCCTTCTTGGCGAGTGCCTCGCGCCGGGCGTGATAGTCAGAGTTGGGCTGACGTTCAAGAGCAACAGCAGTTGCAGCAGAGAGAGTAACCAGCAGGGTTACGAACCAAAAGAACGACTGCAGCTTGCGCATTGGCTATCCCGTCCATTCGTTTTTTGCCGCTTTTTGTCGTTCCTCGGAATGCTGGCACCTTTTTATTTCTGGGCGCCAGTCAGACTCTTCTTCGCCTGCAAGAAGGAATCGACATTGGCCTTATCAATCAGGTTGGAACCAGTATCCACGAATGCCGGGATGGGCGCAAAACTGTCCTTCGACCAATCTGCATCCAGCGACGCAGGCTTGTGATGGTAAAGATTGTCCAGCATCTGCAGGCCTACGAAGGCCATGGTATACGGCTTCTGCGCGATGGTCGCGACGATTCCGCCTTTCTGGATCCACTCCAGGGTTTCCTGATCGGTGTCCATCGCCATGACGACCTTGCCGGTAACGTGGTAACTGTTCAGCACACCGGCGACCTCTTTGCCCGACTGCGCCTCCAGGCAAACAAAGGCATCGACTTTGTCCCTCTCCTTGCCAATGATTTGTGTTGTGGTGTCGAAGGCGATGCGGGGATCGCCCTGAATATCGACGACGCGGGTGATCTTGATACCCGCTGTACGATCGAGCGCATCGCGATAGCCATGGAGACGATCCTGCAGGTTCGGTTGACCGGGCATGGTAAAGACTACTACGTTGCCTTTGCCCTTGAGCTCCTGCGCCAGCCGCTCTCCGCCGGTGAGACCGGCCTGGTAGTTATTGGTTCCGATGAAGAACAGCCGCTTGCTGGCGGGAGCATCTGAGTCCAGCGTGATCACAGGGATGCCCGCCGCCACAGCCTTGTCGACGCTGTCCTTAAGGAGGGTGGGGTCGGTCACTGCGAGCAGGATTCCCGTGGCCCTCTTCTGCACCGCCTGGTCGAGAGCGGCCCGCTGGTCCTTGGGGTCGTAGTTCTGCGGTCCAAGGAAATCGGAACGAACCTTGAACTGTTCTGCTGCCTTGGAGAAACCCGCACCCGCGGTCTGCCAGTATGGGACCTGGAGATTCGCAGCCACGAAGACGAAATATTCGTCGGAACTGTGGGCGGAACCACAACTGAGGAAAGGCAGCAGAAGAGCGACTAGGCAAACACAGTCAAAAAACTTTCGCGAAAGGAGCATGGGTCTCCTCTTTCGAACCGTCAGAATCAGGGCGCCACAGCAGTGCCGTGAACTGAGGAGAACTTTTTCGAAAGGGATTGTAAACCAGCGGTCAAGCGAAGCATAGGCCGCCCCTGAATGTTCAGAATGGCACTAGACACCGACTGGGAAAGGCTTGTTATGCGGTTCCGCGCGGAGCGATACATCGGAAAACCGGCCTTGCAGAAGTGACATCAATCCCGTATACCAGTAGCCCACTACGAAAAGCAGCAAGAACGGCACGGTGATGAACTTTTCGTTCTGAACGGCATAGATGATTGTCAGTGCGAAATATGTGCCGATCAGCAGTTCGACCCACGGGACCCATCCCAATCGCCTGCGGTACTTGGAGAATGGGCAGGTACAAGAGAGAGCGCGGCCAACTTCGCGGGAAAAGCTCACGCTGCGAGACCAGGTAGAAACTCGAAATAGAAAACGTGGAGGCCATGAACAAAGGCAAGTCAATATAAAGCATCTGAAACCAGCCTTGATAAAAGCGGATAATCATGGCCGGCAACAGCAGCACCGATAGCACGATCATCAGCGGATAGCTGAGATTGGCCGTCAGGTGGTACCAGGCTTCAATCTTGGTGCGCAAGGGCGCATCGCTTTTGAGCACTTGCGGCAGAATTTTCTTCCCGGTCTGGATGAGCCCCTTGGCCCAGCGGGCCTGCTGCGTTTTGAATGCCGTCATCTCTACCGGCAACTCGGCTGGACACTCAACGTCCTGCAGGTAGATGAACTTCCATCCTTTGAGCTGCGCGCGATAGGAAAGGTCTGTGTCCTCGGTCAGGGTATCGTGTTGCCAGCCTCCGGCTTCTTCAATCGCTTTCCGCCGCCATACGCCCGCAGTGCCGTTGAAGTTGAAGAAGACACCGCTGCGGGCGCGGCCTGAATGCTCGAGAACGAAATGTCCGTCGAGCAAAATCGCCTCTACTTGCGTGAGGATGGAATAGTTGCGATTGATGTGGGTCCAGCGCGTCTGCACCATGCCGATGCCAGGATCACTGAAGTGGTGGATCGTGCGCAGCAGGAAATCTTCTGGCGGAGTGAAGTCAGCGTCGAAGATGGCGACGAATTCGCCCTTTGCCGTCTTCATCCCTTCAGCCAGCGCCCCAGCCTTGAAGCCCTCGCGGTTCGTCCGGTGATGGTAGCTGATGGGATGGCCCAGCGCAGCACAGCGATCGACCAGACCTCGCGCGACCTCGACGGTTTCGTCGGTCGAGTCGTCGAGCACCTGAATGTCAAGTTTCTCTTGCGGATATTTCAGCTTGCAGATGGCATCAAGCAGCCGATCCACAACGTACTGCTCATTGAAGATGGGAAGCTGCACTGTGACACGGGGCAAATCTTCGAAATATGCAGCCGGCTCCGTGGTGCGATTTTTTTTGTGCTTGTAATACAGGTAGACCAGGATGTAGCGGTGCGCGCCGTAGGCTGCAAGCAAAATGTCTTGTCCAACAGGTGCTGGCGGATGTAGGGAACAATGCCCTTGGGCGCCGCCCAGAAGGCCAGGATCGATGAGACGATGAGATCAGAAGTGAGCAAGCGGTCCGGTGAAAACCTTCATTCTACCGGATTCGCTTATTAGTCTGCTTCTCTTTCAGAAACGTTCCCTCCTGGAGTTCTGCGAAAGCCTGCCGCAGTTGCTCCTGCGTATTCATCACGATTGGGCCGTACCATGCGACCGGCTCTTCGAGCGGCTTTCCCGAAACCAGCAGGAACCGGATTCCGTCGTTGCCCGCTTGCACTGTGACCTCGTCGCCTCGATCGAAGACTATGAGCGAGCGGTTGTCGGCCTCAACGGGAGGTGCAGTGTCCAGCCATTTCACCGCTTCTGTCGGGACTGCGAGCGGACCCGACGCGTTGCAGAACTTTCCGCTTCCCGCGAAAACATAGGCGAAGGCATGTCGCGTGGTCTCCACCGGCAGGGTCTTTCTCTTGCCGGGCGCGACTGAGACGTCGAGATAGATTGGTTCGGCGGCGATTCCATCCACGGGACCAGTCTTTCCCCAAAATTTCCCGCAGACGACTCGCACATGAGTGCCATCATCGTCGGTGATCTCCGGGATATCCAACGCTTTCACTTCCTGGTAGCGCGGCGCAGTCATCTTGAGCGCCGAAGGGAGATTGGCCCACAACTGAAATCCATGGCTGCGATGGCGCCGCTGTTTCCCATGCTGTCACCGTGTTCCACCGTTCCCGCCAAAACGTACGTGATGGTCTCGATGCCGCGGTGAGGATGCCACGGAAAGCCCGCCAGATAATCCTCAGGAACATCATTGCGGAAGTCATCCAGCAAGAGGAACGGGTCGAATTCCTTGGTGTTTCCGAAGCCGAATGCGCGGCGTAGATGTACCCCTGCACCTTCGAGAGTGGGCTTCGATTCAATAAGGCGCTTAACCGGCCGAATGGACATATGGGCCTCCTAATCTCAAGGTCTTTGATGTCGACCAGACCATCAATGATGCTCAGCCGCTTACGCCGCCGCTATCAGGCCGGTGCCCACTTTTCGCCGGCGCAAGCGGTTTCCTTGCTTAGAAGAAAAATCAATCCCTAGACGCCAAAAATACGAAGCCTATTCCTCCCACACCTCGTGCTAGCTTTTGCTTATCGATCCCCCGTCCAGGTTCGAACTTGGACAGTGGCTTGGCTGGCAGATTCGAGATGACAATGACGTTGTGCACGAACAGCAAGTGCCCGTCTTATGGGCACGTAGTCTACACACGAGCCACCCGCTGCCTATTTTGCCGATGGGATTTGAAGCCTACCTGGATGTGGAGCGAAATCGTATCCGCGCAGAAACATAGCCAGAGTTCGGGGAGAAGACTGCCTGATCGCGCTCCAATCGCGCAGGATGGCCAGCCTCGTCGCCCTCTTCAAACGTGAGAGTGCCCCAGAAACGTGGCAAGCAGGACCGGTGCACGAAGCGTTTTTCAAATTGTATCCCCCTTTTGTGCTATAGCCGTCGCCCCCCGGTGCTATTCTCCTCGACCACAAACCGTGTCAACTTACTCGCCGGAGAAAACCTTAGCGGCAACTTTAAGGGACGCCGCGAGCGCGTAAGAAAAGGCAGGAGATGGCGGAGCAGAAGCAAAGGCACGAAGCGGAGAACAAGGGCCGGCGCAGGATGCTCTTCACGCTCGTCATCCTGCTGGTCACTCTTGCCGTAGTTGTGGTGAAGGAACGCGAGATCTGGTTCGGTGCTGACGAAACTTCGGACGCGGACGGGGCGTCTCCAGGATCGGTTCCGACCAGCGTAGCGCAGCCACGCTCCGCCCCTAAACCTGCCGCGACTGCCCCAACTGTCCCCAGTGTTCCCACTGCAAAGACGAAGAACGAAGTTGCTGCCAAGCATTCCGCCGAGCCCGCAGTCGCAGGGGGCGCCGTCATCGCGGCCACGCGTACGCAGCTTCCGCCAATGGCGTTCGAAGTGGTGGCCGGCGACACACACCGCACCGTTCAGCCGGGCAACAACTCCGTGAAGGTTGAGATGCCGCCGAACTCGAGCCCTCAAGCCGCGAGCTCGATGGCTTTCGCGTGGAGTCCGGCCACGAAAGCCGCGGAGCGGACTCGGATAGCTTCGGATGAGCCCGAGGCAATACCGCAAGCAATAGAGGCGTCGTATCCCTCGCTGGCCCGGCAGATGAAGGTCCAGGGATCCGTGCTGCTACAGGCGTTCGTCGGCCCCGACGGGGGCATCCGTGATCTGCGCGTGCTCAGCGGTCCCACCATACTGGTGTCGGCGGCCCTGGAAGCTGCGCGCCAGTGGCGATTCAGGCCCTATTTACAGAATGGGCAACCGGTCGAAACGCAAGCGAAGATCCTCGTTAACTTCTCAATGAAAATTCTATGAGGGCAGAATCGCGGCGTGCGGCGCCTTCACAGTCAAGCTTCTGCACAGCCTTGCTAGTGTTGATCCGCCGAGGCTTCTTCCCAAGACACCGCACCTAGCTGTACGCTTGTTCGCTCCGCTTCAGTCAGGTGCAACGCTCTTCCCCGCCCCTCGTACTTGTTGAGAAATTCAGGGTTGTAATACGCCTCTCCGTCAATGCTCTCCCATGCGATGAGCGTGTATGCGCCGGGCGGGACGCCATGCAGAGTGAAGTGTCCGCTCTGATCGGTGACCGTCTTGTAATAGCGGTCAGTGCGCGAGCGCAAGCGCGGTTCCGGCACGGCAATGACAACGGCATTCTCCACGGGGTCGCTTTTTGTGTTGGCCACCAAGCCATCGACAAGGGCTCCGTCCGCGCTCTCCACCAG
>WNFN01017204.1_pt2 | contig 20813 bp, 18 predicted proteins | sample 5400161 | NCBI WGS metagenome assembly WNFN01 (sample SAMN13153353, study PRJNA577476) | soil metagenome | isolation source: 80 cm saprolite on Douglas fir-dominated hillslope | place: USA:California | collected 2013-09-17 | reverse complement strand
CTGTCGCGATCGTAATCGACAAACGCGCAACCTGTATTCCATCGCGTGCCTTTGCCCGCCACGCCCGCCTTCTGACTCACGTCAGTGAAGGTTCCATCGCCGTTGTTGTGGTAGAGAACGTTCTTCCCGTAGTAGGTGACGAAAAGATCGTCCCACCCATCATTGTCGTAGTCGCCGACACAAACGCCTTGCCCCCATCCCGAGTGCGCCAGTCCAGCCTTGGCGGTTACATCGGTGAATGTGCCATCGCGATTGTTCCGGAACAGATGCGACGTCGGTTCGCTGCCTGCGGGGAAACCCTCAAGGCGCGATCCGTTCACCAGAAAAATGTCGAGCCACCCGTCATTGTCGTAGTCGTAAAAGGCGACGCCACAACCCGTGGTCTCCAGCAGATACTTATTTTTGTGCTCGCCGCCGAAAATGGTTTTTGCGTTCAGGCCAGACTCACGAGCCACGTTTACGAAGCTCACCCCGAGATCGCTGCCTTGTGGATGTTCTTCCGCTTTTTGCGCATCGCCTTGTTGGCTCAGCCGAGCAGCGGCTCTCACCCAGCGCGGGCGCACCAATGCCAAGATGCTTTCGAGAGAAAGCACGAGAGCCGACCGACTTAGAGATTTCAAAAAAACGCGGCGTGAAGGGAACAAGAGGTTGCTACCTGGCCCACTCGGCTCGTGCTAGAATTCGGCCCCTTACCTCTTATATTCAGTGAACCGTGACTTTGCAACTTCGGGCGGGATAGAAATTCCGGTTGCGGCTAATGTCGCAACGAGCAGTGCATTCAGCACCATAATGTTTGTCACTCCGAGCAACGCGAGGAATCTCGGCTTTGGCCGCCGCATGGCAAGTTCTTTTTCCCAACGTATCATCTTAGCCCTTCTGATTTCGCTGACCCTCTTCACGCCTTTCGCCAACGCCCAGCAACCCGCGCCAGGTTTGGAACTCACGCGAACCATCCGCACTTGGGAATTTCTTCCAGTTGTAGGGACACGCGCAGCGTTGTTCGGCAACGAAACTGGACGGCTGGAAGCATGGGTCTATCCGCTCAAGATCTTCCGCGAGTTTCATCTCACGTTCCACGTTGGCGGTCGGGCGCTTCCTGCGGAAAGTCTCGCGCGGACGCTCTCAGTTCGCCCGGAGTCTGCCACCATCCTGTATGCGGGAGACTCGTTTCGAGTGCGCGAGACGCTGTTCGTCCCCATTCGCGAACCGGGCGCCGTGATTCTGTTCGACGTCGAGACCGAGCAACCGCTGGAGATTGAGGCTGCTTTCGTACCGGACTTCCAATTGGAATGGCCGGCCGCCATTGGCGGCACTTTCGTCGAGTGGGACGCGAAACAGAATGCATTCATCTTCGGAGAAGAGACAAGGAAGTTTGCCGCGTTGGTTGGGTCGCCCACGGCCGCGGACGCCCGCGTGGCTTACCAGACAAATTACTCTTCGTCGGATGAGAACTCGCTTCGGCTAGGAGCGACGCAGAAAGGTAAAGAAACCAAGGTGCTGCTGGTCGCCGCTTCGGTGGCGAGCCGGACAGAGGCGGAGAAAACGTACGAGCATCTCGGCGCGTCGTATCCAGACCTGCTGCGAGAGTCCGCCGAATTCTATCGCGGCTACCTCGGCAAAACGGTCAATCTCGAACTGCCAGACAATTCTCTCCAGCAGTCGTACGACTGGGCGCGCATCAGCACAATCCAGGGTTTGGTGAGTAACCCGTATCTAGGCACCGGACTAGTTGCGGGATATCGAACGTCTGGAACCAGCCAGCGTCCGGGCTTCGCCTGGTTTTTCGGCCGCGATTCTCTTTGGACAATACCAGCGCGAAGATGGCAAAGTTCCACATGAGATTTCACAGAGTGCGAGCCTGGTACCGTGGTTCAAGGACTATCCATACCCCTACGTTTCAGCCGATGCAACGCCGCTCTTCATCATTGCGATGAATGACTATGTGGTCCAGAGCGGCGACGTGGCGTTTGCTCACGATAAATGGGACAACGTGTGGCGGGCGTATCAGTTCCTTCGCTCGACCTACGACGCGCAGGGCTTCGCGCAGAATGCGGGAGTCGGCCACGGTTGGGTGGAGGGTGGTCCGCTTCTGCCGGTAAAGAATGAGTTCTATCAGGCGGGCCTTGGCGTCGAAGCGCTGAACGCGCTATCCAATTTGGCCCGGCTGGTCGGAAAAGGCGATGTCAGCAAAACTCTCGCAACGGAGTTCGATCGTCAGAAACCTGCACTGGACAAGGCCTTCTGGTCGCCAGAGAAACGGATCTACGCTTTTGCCTTGAAGCAGGACAATCAGCGCGCGGACGAAGCCAGCGTTCTCGCCACGGTTCCGATGTGGTTCGGGTTGCCCGAAGCAACTCATGCGAACGAGATGATCACGCAGTTGGCCGACGCGGATCACGAGACTGACTGGGGCATGCGGATCATCTCCTCACACTCCAACTTCTATGACGGCTCCGGCTACCATTTTGGATCCGTGTGGCCGCTGTTCACAGGATGGGCATCAGTCGGAGAGTATCGCTATCATCGCGCGCTGCCCGCATATTCGAACCTGCGCGCCAATGCCTTGCTGGCCGGCGACGGCTCGCTCGGTCACTTCACAGAAGTTCTGTCGGGCGATTACTACACCTCGTTCGCGACCAGTTCACCACACCAGATCTGGTCGGCTGCCATGGTCATGACTCCCATTTTGCGCGGACTTTTTGGATTGCAGACCGATGTGCAGACTCATCAGATCACGCTCGCTCCACATGTTCCGGCGGACTGGACGTCGTTCGCCATTCACAATGTTCACCTCGGTTCGGTCAGTGCAGACTTCGAATATCGCAAGACTCCGGGCAGCATTGTGCTCGAGACTAAGCGGACGGGCCCCGGCGACTGCTGGGTAGAGTTCGCTCCATCGTTTAGCTTGCGCACCAAAGTCGTTAGCGTCGAAATGAATGGCCGGCCCCTGCCCTTCAAGATGCAGATTAACAGCAACGATCAGCACCTGTTCGCGCGCTTTCCTACCGATAGTGGATCGACCACCGTCGTAATTCGCGTGAAGAATGATTTCGGCGTGGCACTCTCGAATCAGCTCCCGCCGCTGGGAAGCACTGGTCAGGGTCTACGAATCGTTTCAGAATCATGGAACACCGCGCGAAGCCAGCTGACTCTGGACGTTTCAGGCGCGAGCGGTAAGTCGTACGAACTTGAGATCTGGAACCCGGCTCAGATCACTTCCGTGGACGGCGGTGTCGTGACCAACCAGGGTAACCTGAGAATTCAGTTCGCGGAGGGCACAGGCGGAGGCTACGTGCACCAGAAAATCGTTATTCACCTGGTGAACCCATAACTGCCGTCAGAGGGTTATGCCACAGCGACGAAGGCCAAAAAAGATTTACACTCTCCTCTTGCGCCGAGCCTATTGTTAAGCATCACACTGGTAGTGCGGAAAAACGGTGCAAATCCTTTTCTTGAAGGTGGAGTTGTAAATCGTGAAACATCAGCTCACGGTAGTCGTATTGGTCGTGGCTTGCGTATATGCTTTCCTGCTGAGCGCTGGCGCTCAGACTTCCGCCAATACCGTGGACGCGGAAGGCCATCAGTGGTGGCAGCATGCCGTGTTCTACGAGATTTATCCCCGTAGCTTTGCCGACAGCAATAACGACGGCGTGGGTGATTTGAAAGGCATTACGTCGAAGCTGGACTACCTGAAAGATCTTGGCGTGGATGCCATCTGGATCTCACCCTGCTTTCCTTCGCCCCAGGTTGATTTCGGCTACGACGTTTCCGACTACGAGAATATCGATCCCATGTACGGCACACTTGCAGATTTCGATACGTTAGCCAGCGAAGCCAAGAAGCACGGCATCCGCATCATCCTGGATTTTGTGGTGAACCACTCTTCGGATCAGCATCCGTGGTTTGTCGATTCGAAATCGTCCCGCACATCGAAACACCGGAACTGGTACATTTGGCGCGACGGAAAAGGCCCGAGACAGCCCCCAAACAATTGGACTTCGACCTTTGGCGGCTCGGCATGGAAGTTTGATCCGGCCACGAACCAGTTTTACTACCACTATTTCTATGCGGAGCAACCTGATCTGAACTGGCGAAATCCCGCCGTCAAGAATGCTATGTTCGATGTCACTCGCTGGTGGTACCACCGCGGAGTCTCGGGATTTCGTCTCGATGCCGTCGATACGCTATTTGAAGATCCGAACTTGCATGACAATCCGATTGCACACCCCGGCAAGAATGCCTTCGGCGATCCCTTCGAGAAGAATGAGTACAACACTAAGCTTCCCGAAGTGCATGACGTGTTGCGAGGGTTGCGCAAGGTAGCTGACGAAAACAATGCCGTGCTGGTCGGAGAAACCTGGACGGCCGATATCGCCGAGTTGAACAAATACTATGGGCAGGGCAACAACGAACTGGAATTGCCCATGGATTTTCTTTTCACCACGGTCAATAAACTGTCGCCAGCGGATTTCCGCAAGCAAATTGCCGCCGTCGATTCGGCCTCAGGTTGGCCGACATTTGTGATCAGCAACCATGACATCGTGCGTTCCTATGACCGCTACGGCGATGGTCAACATAACGACCAGATCGCAAAATTGATGGCGGCGCTATATCTGACCCTGCGCGGAACTCCCATCATGTACTACGGGGAAGAGATTGGGATGAAGACGACTCCGCCCGCGCGGAAAGAAGACGTGAAGGATCCCATCGGCAAGACCGGCTGGCCGAAGGAAAAGGGCCGCGACGGAGAGCGCACTCCAATGCAGTGGGATGGGAGTGAGAATGTAGGCTTCTCCACGGCAACCCCGTGGCTCCCGGTTCCCGCCACCTACAAGACGCACAACGTGGCCGACGAGTTGAAAGACAAGAATTCCGTGCTGGAATTTTACAAACAAGTACTCAGTCTGCGGCACACGAACCGGGCTCTGCTCGATGGAAGTTACACCGCTCTGAATGAGAACGATCCGAATGTGCTGTCGTATCTGCGAATATATAAGGATCAGGCGGTCCTGGTGGCATTGAACATGTCCGGGGAAACACAAAAAGTGAATTTTGAACTGAGCCACAACGGGTTTTCTTCTTCGAAGGCGTTGGTGTCGACTCCGAAATCTTCCGCCACGGGAGATGTAGTTGTGCTGGAGCCCTATGGAGTGTTCGTCGGTCAACTGTCGAAAAAATAGGGGGAAAACACGTTCAGTGTGAGCCTTTGACATTCGTATGCGTTCACTTCAGAGTTTGGGAACGATTCAAGGTTCGTATCAGGTTCTAAGGTTCGTATCGGGGCACGACTTCAGTCGTGCTATTAGTTCCGAAATACCTCAGGCTTTAGCCGCTGAGGGTTGACGTTCTAGCCGCCGATATTTTTCACATGCGATCTAACATCATTCGCAACGGTAGGCGCGAAAGCATTGGCCTACAGCCTCAGAAATAAGCATGCTAGGGAATTCCCCCGATTGTTCCGGTCGGAATTGACGATGTATTTTCTCGGGAGGCAGAGACAACTGGCGGCCGGGTCCTCTTTTGAGGAGTGACTGCACACGGTGGCCCGAGCGGGCCTTTGCAGTTTGACCGACTTGGAAGCCATCCTGGCCGCCAGCATTCAGCAAGCGGATTAGTCTGCGCGTGTCTTCCTCCTCTCTTACCTTGAATTATCCCGAAGCCTAAGGCTTCTGGCTGATAGAGATTTCTCCCCCGATTGAGCAGATTAGTCGCTGCTGTTTCTGCGGCCCCAGTTATGACGCTAGATCTGTAGTGAAGGTACTTTGGGGCCAACGAGAGGAGAATCATGAAAACATCTAAAGCTCTTCCAGTTCTGCTCGTTATCCTCATCCTCGCAATGGCATGCGGATTGGCCTGCACCAATAAGGCAAAGGCTCCCGACGTCTCGGCTAGTGTCCGCCAAGCACTGGACCAGGCCGGACTTCGGGATGTGAGCGTGAGTCAGGACCGGGACAAAAATGTTGTGACCCTGACCGGTAACGTGGCCACTGACAACGAAAAAACACAGGCAGAGTCCATTGCCCGCTCCATCGCCGGAAACCAGGTGGTTTCGAACGAGATTGGTGTCAGGCCGGCGGGAGACGAGAGCACGGCAAAGAACGTAGACTCTGATCTCGACAAGGGCATCGACAAAAACGTGGACGCCGCGCTAGTGCGGCGGAAGCTGGATCATGACGTAAGATTCGACGTGAAGAATGGCGTCGTAACGCTGAAAGGGAGCGTCACCTCCGAGTCGCAACGCGCTACGGTCGAAAAAATCGCGGCACAGGTGCCGAACGTCAAACAGGTCGTAAACGAACTCGAAGTCAGGGATCAAAAGGCCACCTCTACGGCACGGAACCAATAGGCGTTCGCAATAAGGGAGTCGCATCTACGCGCCAGGGGACGGTTATTCCCAGCCGTCCCTTTTTTGCGACGTTCTTCGTTCTTCACGAAGTTCTCCCAAGTAGTTCATTTCCCAGAATCGTGGAGTCTAGGTCTTAAGAAGGGGCAGGTGCCGATACCTCCCAGTGGACCGGCACCTGCTGATGGGGCGTCGTGTCGAGTAGGGCCTCAGACTAATCCGCTAAAAGGTCTTCCAACAATACCGTCAAAACTGTACCTGGCGTCCCCAGAAATGGTAGCTCACTGTGATGAGTGGCGGATTGCGCCAACGCCGCTCCAAAGTCTCGCACGGACGAATCCTAAGACCATCAGGGAAGGTCCGGACCTTGTTTACAGGTTGAACCGGATGGAACAAAAAAAGGGGAACGTTAGGGTGTGTAGCTGGCACGCGAAAATCTAACTGTGTGCTCAGTGGAGCACGGAAAAGGTCGGAAGACTCATGAGAAGAACAGGTAATGCGTCGTCAAAGTTACTTCTGGTGCTCGGAGCTGGGCTTCTGCTCCTCGCCAGTGTTGCTTGGGGCGGGGACAAGGACAAAGATCAGTCTGACATTGCGAAGCGGATTGATAATGCCGCGAACGTTCTGAACGAGATTATGGGTACGCCGGACAAGGCGATTCCCGACAAGGTGATGAACGACGCCAAATGTATCGCTGTAATTCCCTCAATGGTGAAAGTTGCTATCGGTTTCGGAGGAAGTCACGGAAAGGGCGTAGCCACTTGCCGCACCGCAAATGGCAAATGGAGCGCTCCCGCACCGATTACCATCACTGGTGGAAGCTGGGGCCTGCAGCTTGGCGGCCAAGCGGTCGACCTTGTAATGATCGTCACCAATGATCAGGGAATGCAGCACTTGTTGTCCAGCAAGTTCAAGCTAGGTGCCGACGCGTCGGCCGCCGCCGGTCCCGTCGGACGTGATGCTGCTGCTGATACTGACTGGAAGATGAAGGCCGAGGTGCTTACATACTCGCGTGCCCGCGGAATATTTGCCGGCATCGATTTGAATGGTTCTGCCATCACGCAGGATAAGGACGAAACGCGAGTCCTCTACGGGAAATTTGTCTCATTCGACGAAATTCTCGAAGGGAAGGTGCAACCAACCGAGTCAGCTCAGCCGTTCCTCACGGCAGTACGCAAATATGCTGGCCAGGCGAGCGAAAAGGGTCAGTTGGACGCAGCCCCGAACGGCGGACAGGCTACGAGCCGGTGACACGCCGCCGCCGGTAACGGTCGTTTTCCGGCCCGGCCTCTTTTGCGGTCGGGCCGTATGTTGAGTAATCAAACTCTGTGCTCGGAGGAGTTCATGTCAACGATTCTGCTTGTCATCGTGGTGTTGCTGTTGGTGGGAGCATTGCCATCGTGGCCATACAGCAGATCATGGGGCTATTACCCAAGCGGCGGTCTGGGACTGGTAGTAGTAATCGTCTTGGTCCTGCTGCTGACAGGCCGTCTCTAAAATCGAACGTGTGTCCCTTCAATGTCGATGGTGGGAGCGTAAGCTCCCACCATTTCTAGTTTGAGCTCTCGCATACAAAGCGTCGTCGAGTTCCGCTGGCCATCGGCTCAATCGGGTATCTGACGCGGGAACATCTAGTATGAACAATTGTGCGGCGAGATTCTCAGCATAATCTTTCTCTTCTCATTCTTGTGAATGGGTAAACCCACTCCTAACTCTGTCGCATCTATATACGGTGACCGAGTTATTCGCCGAGAACTCGAGAATCAAGGAGCGTCAATGTCGAAGCCGCAAAGTCCTCGCTACTCCGCTCAAACGCCATTTCAATCCTCGTCATCGGCAGTGCTCGATTCTCCATTTGCGGGTCGCCAAGGCGCAGCGCGACAGGTCATGGTGAAACATCCACGAGCGCGGGCTCAACAATTTGCTCCGGAACAAATCTGGGGGCAGTACAACAACTACCGGTCGAACGGCTTAGTTGGATCTGCGATCGTTCACGTGGTACTCCTGGCCTTGATCCTCGGAGGTGCAACGTTCGGGCATCACGTTGTGCAGCAGGCCAAACAGCGCGAGATTGTCACGTTAATCGCTCCGTCACCGGACACTTACGCTCTGCCCACCGCAAAGAAAGTCGTGAGCGGTGGCGGAGGCGGAGGCGATCATGATCCTCTGCCGGCTCCGAAAGGAAGGCTCCCCAAGTTTGCCATGCAGCAAATCACTCCGCCGCAGATTGTCATGCGCAACGAAAAGCCGAAGTTGACGGCGGAGCCGACTGTAGTAGTTCCCCCGCAAGTCCATATGGCGGAGAACCGCATGCTCAACCTTGGATCTCCCTCCAGCGCGCCGTTACCGGCCGCACCTCCTTCGAACGGAACTGGCTCTGGCGGCGGCATTGGGTCCGGATCCGGTGGCGGGGTTGGCGTTGGTCACGGACCCGGCGTTGGACCAGGCAGCGGCGGCGGCATCGGGGGCGGTGTATTCAAGGTAGGCGGCGGCATATCGGCGCCCCAGGCAGTTTCGACGCCCGATCCCGAATATACGGAGGAAGCTCGTCGCGCGAAAACACAAGGAACCTGCATTCTCTGGTTGATTGTCGACGCAGAGGGGCGTCCGCGCGACATTCGGATTGTTCGAGGACTGGGATTTGGTCTCGACACAAAAGCCATCGAAGCAGTCAAACAGTGGCGCTTTGAGCCTGCTCTGAAAGATGGAAAGCCGGTAAATGTCCAAATCAGCGTAGAGGTTGGTTTTCGTCTCTACTAATTCTCACAGTCACGGGAATTATGTCTCCACTGAAGCCGGAGCATTGTCGCGGCGGATACTCAGGTGTCTTGCGAGCAAAATTGCATAGTTCCCTGTATAGCATGTCTTCTCTGCAGTAGTGAATGATAGAACAGCCACCGTCAGAGAAGAACTTTTCGCAGCTCTTTAATTACGCAGATTGAGATTTCCGCCCGTTCAGGAATCTTTGGTCTTAATGCTGCTCCGCAACCCTTAATATTCAAGCCCGCCCCGCAGAAATTTCTCCTCGCTTCCGTACAGCGCGGCATCCCTTTAATTACAGCCGGAACCCGATGGGACAAGACCCCACATTTTTTTACTCTCTTGTTTCGGAAGCTAAGCGCTTCTGAAGTATTCGAAGAGCGAATTAAACAAGCGGTTCGGCCAGACAAGAACGATTTCGAGGAGACTACAGTGGCGACTTGCGTAATTTCCGCGACAGCAAACGACGTACTTCCCAACGACGCGGTTTCCGTCGATAAAGAAATTGGGCGAGACCAACCTGAGCTCACTCTCGTACAGCGCGCACAGCGCGGCGATGAAGAAGCTTTTGCCACGCTGTTCCAGACTCACAAAAAGCGTGTGTATTCAGTTTGCCTGCTCATGACGAAGGATGTCGCTGAGGCTGAGGACCTTACTCAGGAAGCCTTCCTGCAGGTTTTTCGCAGCGTGGGTACGTTTCGAGGAGATGCGGCCTTCTCCACCTGGCTCTATCGCGTGGCGGTAAACACGGTGTTGATGAAGCTCCGTCGCCGGAAGGCAGCCCCCGCGGTCTCACTGGACGAGCCAGTATCCGCAGAGTCTCCGTCTTTGCGGCGCGATTTTGGACGGAGCGATCCTAGTCTTTCCGGTGCGATCGACCGCATTGCGTTACGCCGGGCTATCCAGGAACTTCCGGAAGGCTGCAGGAAGATTTTTGCCTTGCATGAGGTCGAAGGATATCAACATCACGAAATCGCGCAATTGCTGCACTGCTCAATCGGAAACTCCAAGTCGCAGCTTCACAAAGCGAAACTTAAAATGCGCGACCTGCTTTTCCCTAAGAGAAAAAGCGCACGGCGGCGCACGGCGATTCGGACCGCCGAGCCGGTTGTCTCTTCGCGAGCTAGTCTCGCACGAAGTTCAGAACTCGGTTAACCGTCAGGGAGCCAGCTGGACAAGAATTCCGGCTCGGGACCCGGACAGCAGCGACGGATAAGAATATAGAAAGGAACAAAATCGGTGCAGGCAGGGGCGATCTTAATAGTGGGAGCGGAGAACGGGGCGGCTGGGGATGAACTCCCGGGGGTCTCGCGCGCGAGTGTCAGCGACCAACCGCTCGGCTTGTGGGATGAGCCTCTAGCTTGTCTTGAAATCCTCGGCCGGACCACCGTCGAGCGCATGCTCGAACGCCTCCTGCGCGAGGATCTGGCGATAGTTTCGGTGCTGGTGAATTCGAGTGTTTCCCATCTTGTGTCGCCCGTCGGGAAGCACGACGGAAATTCTGACAAGCTGAATGTCCAGGTAGTCGACGATGTCTGGTCCGCGGTCGCCCAGACCTTGAAAGCCTATTCAGATAGCGGAATTCGGCATGCCGTTATCGCAAATGCGAGTGCATACGTGGAGTGCGACCTTCCGGACCTTCTTCAGTTTCATCGAGAACGGCGTCTGCGCCCACACTTCTTTCGCCGGAACCGGAAGCGTCGGGAGCTTCCTTCTACTTCGTCAAGTCCTACGTAAACCGCCTGGCAACCCCAAGGCACCTGCGGCAATTCGTGACTGACGCCCTTCGCAGAAGCTGCGAGGCGCGCCCGGCAGGGCACGAAACTAGACCTGGAGTATGGGTCGATGACGGAGCGCAACTGCATAAGCGCGCGCGTATTGTGGCGCCCGCATACATAGGCCGCGGATCACGTATTCGCGAAGACACGTTAATCACCCGATGCAGCAATATTGAAAGTTTTAGCAGCGTCGACTACGGCACAGTCATCGAAGATAGTAGCATCCTGGGCAACAGTTACATCGGGATCTGGCTAGATGTGTCGCATGCAGTGGTGCAAGGGAATAGGTTGTTGAATTTGGAACGCAACGTCCTGCTCGAATTTTCCGATACCAGCCTCATTCGGGAAAATACGACGATTCCCAAAGCCGCGAGACGTGAACCCGCTCCGCCGGTAACGGCCGGGCCGCTCGCGTTTGTGCCTGAGTAAGCAAGTGAGAGTACTGAAAGTGAAAGTAGTGCTTGTGACAAAAAGAGCAATCAGCGGATCCTTCAAACCGACTGGATGCCAATCTTGATTTAGGGGTGAGTAAAACATGTCTACCAGTGGGCCCGTGATCGTGATGCAGCTGCCAGAACAACTGAGACGGCAGGAAGTGGGACCGTTTCTCAACGAGTTGCAACCTCTACTCGAATCAGACCGCCCTCGCGTCGTTCTCGACTGTTCCCAGGTTCGCCACATGGATAGTGCCGGGGTCGAGATGCTGCTTCACTGCATGCAGGAGGCGATGAAGCGCGATGGTGATCTGAAGCTGGCCGCGATTTCGCCGGAGTCGGCGGTGATCCTGGAGCTCATGCGAGTCGCCCGTCTCTTTGAGATATTCAATACCCCCGATGAAGCCGTGCAGAGCTTCCAGGGGCTTCCGGCTGCCTCTACTCCACAGACCGAGTCTTGGTACACAGGTGCGCTAGGCGCTCTCGGAGATCTCGAGGCCGCCAGCTAGTTTCCTTTACTCTGCCGGGGAGGAACGATGAAAGTTTCGAGCAAGCTGCTGCTGCATGTAGCTTGGTGCGGACTGGTCCTGTCAAGTTCTCACGCTGCCGCTTCGCCGGTTGGCGGGCAACGACCGCAGGCTGAAGGAGCGCCGCCTTCAACGACAGAACAGGCAAGACTCGACGCTTTGCCGGACAGCCCCGGCACAACGCGGGCTCAAACGCAGGATCAGTCCTCCCCGAACAATCCACGACCGGAGCCGGAGTCGCAACCTACGGCTCCGCAAGCTTCGGCTCCAGCGCAAGGCCAGCAACCGCCTGCTTCGCAGCCTCAATCACAATCGCCGCAAGCCCAGCCTCAGCCCCAGAGGCCGGTCGGCACCGCTGCCGCTGAAACTTCCAACGCTGGTGGGGTCGCTGCATCTCAGCCCGCAGGCGTAGCGATCGCGCCTGCCAAGCAACGTCGGGTCCGCACGATTGTGTTGAGAGTAGGAGCACTCGTTGGTGCGGGTGTGGCAGTAGGAACGGTTGTCGCCTTAACGCAGGCAACGTCGAGCAAGCCCCCGGGAGCCCATTGACGGGGCATGTTGGTATGACATTCCGAATTTCAGGCCGTTTGTTTGTGGCTTTTCCAAACCATGTCTAGCGCTCACGCACCGAAGATCATCAGCTTCTCTGGAATTGATGGCGCCGGCAAGAGCACGCAGATCAGCGCTCTAAAAACTTGCCTCGCCGAACACGGTCTGCGCGTGAAGTCTCTGGAATTTTGGGATGACGTCGTGGTTTTCTCCCGCTTTCGCGAGTTCATGAGCTATAAAGCGTTCAAGGGAGATCGAGGGATTGGAACTCCCGAGAAGCCTCTCAACCGTCGCGACAAGAATGTGACGTCTTTGCCCGTAACCGTAATGCGCCTCTTGTTTTACCTGGCTGACAGCGTGAGCCTCAGGCTCATATTGGAGAGAATGAAAGCATCGGGAGCAGATGTGGCAATTTGCGATCGCTACATCTATGACGAACTCGCGAACCTTCCTCTGAACCGATGGTTCGCGCGTGCCTTTGTGCGTCTAGCTTTGTGGGTTTCACCCAAGCCCGATGCAGCTTTTCTAGTCGATGCTGATCCGGTCGCGGCCCGGGCGCGCAAGCCCGAATATCCGCTCGAATTCCTTCGCCGCAACCGGGAGTCTTACCTGACTTTGAGACATCTCGCTGGCCGGATGATTCTCATTGAGCCGTCATCAATTGAAACTGCCGAAGCAAAAATGAAAGCCGCGGCTCTGGAGCGGATTTCCCGCTCGCAGCCTGCACTTTCACAAGTACCTTTAGCAGGCTGAAACCTCACGATTGGCGTCGCAGGATTCATATTTTCGCATCGCACGATTCGCATTTCGAATCTCTCGGGTCGGAGTATGCCTTTCAGTCGTGCCACAGGTTTGGATCCGTATCAGGGCACGACTTCAGTCGTGCCGCAGGTTGTTGAAAATGTCTTCGGCTTCAGCCGCTGGGGACTAGAACCGTCCAGACGCTGCTTTTCGCCGCCCTGTTCGAAGAATGCGATGCAACATCTTTCCCGGCTAACTCATCGAAGATACGGGATCATGAGGCCGGAGAAGAATGAAAATTTGTTTGGTAACGACCTTCCCACCAAGTCAGGGAGGATTAAGCGAGTATGGTCTTCACATTGCCCAGGAGCTTCAGCGCAATTCGTTCCTGAGCCTTACGATCCTTGGCGATGAGATGTCCCAGCCTCAGGCTGAACTGGATGGCTTTTCGGTCCAGCGCTGCTGGTCGTTCGATGACCCCGCAAGTTCCATCCGGCTCCTGCGCGCGTTCCGGCAGCTGAAACCCGACGTGGTCTGGTTCAACCTGCTGTTCAGCACTTTCGGCCGCAATCCACTCATCGCGTTCTCCGGATTGATGACTCCACTGCTTGCCCGCTTGAGCGGTTGCTATACCCACGTGACGCTGCACCATCTCATGGATACCGTCGACCTGAAGGACGCGGGAGTACGTTTTCCGCGCACCTACCGCATGGCTGGCGCGTTCGCCACGAGAATGCTGCTGCTTGCGAATTCCGTGTCTGTGCTCATGCCCGGGTATCGCAAGATTCTGTCCGACAAATACGGTGGCGACAATGTGCACGTACGGTCACACGGTACTCTGACTCGACGTCCCGAGTTTCCCGACTTTTCTCGCCGTGGCAATCCCGAGCACCGCATTCTTGCATTCGGTAAATGGGGAACTTACAAGCGCCTGGAACTTATGCTCGCGGCCTTCCAGTCACTGCAGAGCCGCCTGCCGCACGCGAAGCTGGTCATTGCCGGCGGCGATCATCCTCAGGCGCACGGATACGTCGAGTCGATCAAGCAGCAATGGGCCGGCAACCCGAAGATTGAATTCACCGGATACGTGCGCGAGGACGAACTCCCGGATCTTTTCCAAAGCTCTTCCGTCGCGGTCATGCCGTATTCCTCATCCACAGGCAGCAGTGGAGTCGCTCACCTGGCCTGCGCCTACGGCGTCCCTATCGTGTGCGCCGATATCGCGGACTTCCGTCAAATGGCGGAAGGAGAGGAGCTGGCGATCGAGTTCTATCAGCCGGGGAATGCCCAAGACCTGGCAGATTGCCTTGTCCGATTTCTCGAGAATCCTGAAAAGCAGCAGCAGATGGCGACGCAGAACTTCGCTTCGGCGCTCCGCATGACCATGCCCAACATCGTGCAGAAGTATCTCCGCCACTTCGAACTGGAGCAGCGCACCGAAGCTTTACGCTACGTCACCAAATTCCGGAGACTGCCCGATTGGGTGCCGTCGAAATCGTTAATGCTGCGCCTGATTACCAGGAATTCGCTGGGCTGGGTTCACCGCTCCGCGCTTCCCCCGCCTGCCCTGAGCCGTCGAAACGGAAATCATCTACTGAACAGTGACGGTGACCGTCGCCGACACCAGGCCGGAACTGGAGTTCCCGTTAACGGTAACGGCGTAGCTGCCAATAGGAAGCGCCGCACTCTGAGGCGCGAAGGTTTTTCCGCCGCAGGAAACGGTAACCAGGCTGATTCCGGCGAGCACGCAGATGAGGACGAGAGTCTTCATCGTTCGTCTCCGCTGCACGTTACCTGTCAAAGCCAGACCGGCTATCCCGAAGGGCAGGACAGCACTGGCGTAGAGAGTGTTCCACTGCCGGTGATGAAGATTCAAGCCCGTGACGGAAGCCGCGGAAATGGTAAGAGTTGACGCCGCGGTACCTGCTCCGGGAACAATGCTTGCGGGGGCGAAGCTGCAGCTCAATGTGCTCGGCAAGCCAGCACAGGAAAGTGTGATCGAGCTGTCGAATGAGCCCGATTGAGGCGTCGCCGTAATCGTAAAGCTGCCTGATTTGCCTGCCGGGATGTTCACGCTCGACGGTGCGGCTGCGAAAGACAAAGTGGGCGTACTGCCCTCTGATCCGGTTCCTCCGCATGCTGGGCTATAGCTGATTGCGCCAGTGATCTGACTGGACAACGTGGGCTTGCCCACCGCTTGCACCAGCAACTTATAGCTGCCCGCAGGGATCGGAAAGCTGCACAGATTCACCGACCGCAATCCCACTGCGTTATCGATCAGCGGCATCAAATTCTTTCCATCAGTGCTGATGTATACGCGGTAGTAATCGACGGAGCTCTCGTCTCCGCTTATGCTCCACTGCAAGGACTTGCCCGAAACCGAGGGTGAAAGCGAAAAGCAGTTGTCGATGCCCGACTCAATCTCCGTGCCCTCTTCGTAATCATTCCAGGTTACGAGTTGCACAAAGGGCAATTGCTTCCCCGCGCTGTAAAGGCCATTGATTTCTGAAAACGTCTTCAGCCACGTTTGGCCGCATTGCTGTTTCATGATGCGACCCAATCCCCAGACCGCCAGCGTGTCGTTGAAACCCTTGTACGCGGCTCCGCCCACCTGCTCGGATGGGTGTGCCATTCCCGCCTGATAGAAGCTCGAAAGATAGCTCATTCCGTAATCGGAGGTCGTAGGCATCACCCACGAATAGCTGCCGCCGCTGAGCGTGTGGCTGAATCCATCATTATTCTGAAACAGAAAGGCGGGCTTGGTGCCCAACGACGCATTCACCGCATTCCAATCGATCGTATACGCAGCATCGATATCGAAGTTTGTCACGACCGGCCGTCCCTGCTCGGTCATATAGGCCGGAGAAGGAAAATATTTTTGCTCAATGTACTGAAGTTGACTGATCAGCGCCTGCTGCGGCGTGCACCCCGCACAGGAGTCCCACTTGATCGCGCCCTGGTCCACCATGATCGCAAACGTGAAGCCCGGATGCTTTTCGGCCTCGGCCATCACCAGCTGCGTTGCTAGATCCGTCGAACTGCCAGGACCATACCAATCGATGATCACGCCATTGATGCCACGGCTGATCATATCGGTAATCTGCCGCGTGACTTGCCCGGCATCGGTCGAGCTATAGCCGACGTTCATGTGGTTTGCGCCTCCGAACCACACCATCAAATGAGCGTAAACCTTGGTCGTGTTTCCGGAATAGAGCAGAGAATGGATGTCAGCTTTACTGACGTTTCCGGCTCCGAGGTTGCCATTGGATTGCCTGGCAAAGCTGTTCGCCGCGCTGGTGTTGTTGGAGGTTTGGGCCGCAAGAGTTGTGGTCGGTACGACGTAGTTGCCCGCCGAACACACACCAGTTGCGGCCAGAAGCAGAACTGCACACACAAGTTTTTCGCGACGCATCAGTCCTCAGGAGCGGGGTAAAACCGAGGATCTTGCTTCGTACTTTGACCAGGCAAAGGAAGGCTCGCACGCCTGTAAATTTCCTTTTACTGGCCTGTTTTTTTACGGCTTGATCTTTCTGGGAACTGAAGTCACTTTAAAAGTGAAGCGCGGGTAACGCATAGATCACTTAGGTACGGGGACTAACGTGCCACGAACCAACAGGCTATTGCAGGAGCCCGATTGTCCAACAATGCGATTCGCGCCACAGAGAACCGTGGAGAACCTGCGAGAAACGAGAAGTGTGGCGCGGACACTCTTGTCCGCGGCTGTTGACCTCGCCATCCCGCGCACGCGACACCTCAGTCGCCCATTTGCCGCCCGGGAGAGCAGAAACTGTCGTCGCCCACTCCCCATTTGTCATCCTGAACAAAGCCGCGCGGAATCGCGGCGCGTGAAGGATCCCTGCACTTTCGACGCTCCCACGGCCCCAGCAAGGAATTCTCTCCACGATTGAGCACTCTCTCCAGCCACACGCGCCTCGACCCCACACCCAAGAGGGAGGATTAAGTCAAAAGCCGCGGACAGGAGTGTCCGCGCCACACGTTCGTCTCGCACCACGTGAAGAGGAACCCAACCAGTTAACCTTCCTCTACAATGGAAGAACTATTCCACTCGGATGTCTTCATCCGGCCACACCCGCCTCAGCCCCGCACCCACGAGGCACGAACGCAGCAGTTCCATCCCACCAATAACCATCTTGATCCCTATCAGAAAATATCCAAGAAAAAGAACGTGTGGCGCGGACACTCCCTTCGGCTTCGCTCAGGGCAGGCTCTGTCCGCGGCTTTTGACTTACCTATCCCGCACAGCGACGGCCTCAGCAGCCGATAGCCGTCCAGGGGACGACAGAACTCTTTAATCCCCCACAGCCCCGGCAAGGAATTCTCTCCCCGATCGAGCACGAAGAATGTGTGGCGCGGACCCTCTTGTCCGCGGCTTTTGACCTCTCCGTCCCGCGCACGAGAACGCCGCAGTCGCCATAGCCGCCAGGACGACAGAAACCGTTGCCTTCTTCTCCCCATTTGTCATCCTGAACAAAGCCGCACGGAATCGCGCGGCGCAGTGAAGGACCCCTGTACTCCTGGGCGCCATCACGACCACAGCAAGGAACCCTCTCTACAACTGAGCACTATCAGACCTGGAAACCAGAACATCTCATTGCATCGGACGAGGGATAATCATTAAGGTAGCCTGTCTCGGTCGAGGGGAATCGACTTGAGAGGAGGTGTGTGCGATGGATAAGAATCCGGATGGTCATAGCCCACGATGGTGGCGTAAGCATCCGAGGATCGCTCAAGAAGTTTCTATCGCGCAACGGCGTAAGGCGAAAGAGCCGTTAACTAAAAACGACAAATTTAACGACGTCTTGGGACTGGTCAGTTTCGCGTTCACTGTTGCATCGTGGGGATGGACGGTGATAGCCCCCGATTCCAGTGCGTTGTTTGGGTCCTTTCTGTTGCTCGTGGCAGTCTTAGCCTCGCTGGCAGCCATATTCAGGCTTTGGCCCATGAGGATTATCACGGGCGCTCTCCTAGCAATTGCCGCTTTGTCCGGCTTTGGCGCATTTGATTGGTATGTAGTCATAAAGCCGCAAAAGGGTAAGCAGTTCAAGGCTCTATTAGTAGACGGTTACCATGTCGCTAGTGAGTGCGAGGGGATTCCTGGGCCATCTCAGATGCCGGAATGGATGAGAGACCAGTCGAAGGCATGGCAAGCTAGGACCGAGCAACTTATATAGGACAAGCTCGACTACAAAGCGCTACAACTTTGGCAAGGCACGATCGTCGTTGGTCGCGTCGTGGATGTGAATATGAATGCTTACCAATGCATGTGGTTGGCCAACAAGGTTGGTGCCCTTGAGACGATAATCTCTAATACTTACGACCCGGCCCTTAAGCATAGGGAGTACAACGGCCCGACATACTGGTTCAATGCTGTTAATGGTAAGGTCGATATAAGCGACGCTCTTAAGAGCGGCACCGGACAAGCGAACGTGTATATCGACGGTGCCATTACGCCATCGCCGAGCGAGAAGTGAGTTTGTATTCGACGTTCTCAGATGCCAGAAGCCGGATCAGCGCATCTCGAAAGAGGTATTGATCCTTGCGGTTGTTGAAACGGAAAGTTATCGCTTTCAGGTAGGCCGAAAGGTGTTTAGCACTGGCTTTGTGGCATGCTCCCACAATGCCAAAACTTGAGAACCGAGACGCGCGCAACGACCACCAACTACCCCTTCCTCCCCCTCAGCGCCTCCACGACCCGCTCGTAATCATCCACCGTCGCATACTCGATCACGATTTTGCCTTTTCCCTTGCGGTCGCGGATCCTCACTCGCAATCCTAGAACCCGCTCCAACTCCATCTGCGCCGAGCGCACATTCGGATCCATCCATCGCGCTCCGCCCTGCTTCGGCTCGGGAAGGCCCGAGTTCGACGACGGCCATCCATTCATCTTCGCCACCAGGTCTTGAACCTGCGCGTCCGTCAGATTTTTCTTCACCGCTTCATCGGCGACTTTTGTGATCAGTTCTGGATTTTGCAGCGCCAGCAGCTCGCGCGCCTGGCCGAAGCTCAGCTTGTTGTGCTTCAGGTATTCGAGGACTGGCTCCGGCAGCTTGAGAAGACGCATGTAATTCGAGATCGACTCTCGCGACCGCCCCACGCGGTCGCCAATCTGCTGCTGGGTCATGCCAAAATCGCGGCTCAGCTTCGCGAACGCCGCTGCCTGCTCCAGGCAGTTCAAGTCCTCCCGCTGCAGGTTTTCGATCACCGTCATCTCGGCGGCCTGCTGCTCCGATACCCGCCGCACGATCGCAGGCACCGTAGTCTTCCCCGCCAGCTTGGACGCCCGGCATCGCCGCTCGCCCAACACTAAGACGTAGCGTCCCTCTTCCCCCGGACGCACCACCACCGGCTGCACCACTCCGTTCGCTTTAATGGAGTAGGCCAGCTCCTCCAGATTCTCCTGATCGAAGTCATACCGCGTCTGGTGCGGGTTCGCGTCAATCTGATCGAGCGGGAGTTGCAGCACCAGGTTCGAAGGCGCCCGCCCCTCAGCCTGCGCATGAATCTCGATGCCTTCAGCGGGCACAGGTGGCGCGGACACTCCCTTCGGCGGGCTCAGGGCAGGCTCCGTCCGAGTAGCCGCGTCCATCTCAACTACAGCCCGGACATCCACAACCGAAGTCGCACTAAGAGCGTTGGCATCCCGACCCACGTCAGCGTAGTCATGCCGTAAGCTGTGAGCTTTGTCGTCCCCCTTAGTGTTGTCATCCCGAACGAAGTGAGGGATCTCGGTTTTCTCGGCAGCGCCACTGCCCGGGCTAGGAACACCTTGCCGGGGAGCCACACCAGCGCCCGCCGCCCCAGGCACCACCCGCGGCCCCGGCAGCAACGACTCCAGCCCGCGCCCGAGCGCCCGCCGCTTCTCTACCTTCTCTTTTTCAGCAGGATGCCCCGCCGTCTCCGCCGCCACCGTCGTCGCCATCAGTTTTCCCTCAGTTCATCTTCAATAGTTAAAGTCGTCATGAATTAAAGTTGTCATCCTGAGCGAAGTGAAGGACCCCTGCAACTTCTTGCATCACCACTGGCTTCACAAGGAATTCCTTGCACCTTCCCCGCGGTCCGGCGCCACCACCCCCAAATCCGACGGCGCATAGTGCGCAATGATCTCCTTGGCCAGCCGTATATAACTCTCCGCCCCCTTCGATCGCGGGTCGTACACAAGCGCCGGCTTGCCATGACTGGGGGCCTCCGCCAGCCGGATGTTCCGCGGCACAGTCGTCGCGCACAATTTCTCGCCAAAGTATTTCTTCAACTCGTTCATGACTTGCTGCGCCAGGTTGGTGCGATCGTCAAACATGGTCAGCACCACGCCCTCAATCGCGAGCTCAGGATTCAACGCCGCACGAATCCGCTCAATCGTATCGAGCAGCTCGCTGATCCCTTCAAGGGCAAAGTATTCCCCCTGCATCGGGATCAATACAGCGTCAGCCGCGACCAGCGCATTCAGCGTAAGCAGGTCCAACGCAGGCGGACAGTCGAGCACGATGAACTGGAAGCGCTCGCGCAATGGCGCCAGCGCCTCGCGCATACGAAACTCGCGTCCCTCTACGTCGACGAGCTCAAGATTGGCACCGATGAGGTTTTTGTGCGCAGGAATCAGCCAGAGTTGCTCCAGTTCTGTCGTCTGCAGCGCTTCGTCGGCTGAGGCCGCGCCCATTAATAG
>WNFN01191680.1_pt1 | contig 20888 bp, 20 predicted proteins | sample 5400161 | NCBI WGS metagenome assembly WNFN01 (sample SAMN13153353, study PRJNA577476) | soil metagenome | isolation source: 80 cm saprolite on Douglas fir-dominated hillslope | place: USA:California | collected 2013-09-17 | reverse complement strand
GCTTTCCCGCGATCCGCGCGTGGCTCGAGCGCGTGAAGGCCCAGCCGGGGCATATCCTGATGGATTGGCAGCCCGCGAACGTGGTGGCGGCGGAATAAAGCGCCGGCAGCCACTAGTTCGGGGAATAAGCCGACGCGTGTCCATTTCTCTGTCGTCGTTCCCGCGAAAGTGGGGACACATGATCACTGACCTGTGGTTATTCGTTCCCGCTTGGGCGGGAACGACGCAAGAGTGAGCGGTTGGCGCTTGCGGCCACATGCGAAGCGGAGGGCCGTTAACCGTTCGTTAACCAAAAACACAAATTTGCCCTTCTTAACCAAAGCCTTCGCCCAACTCCGGCCGAACAGGCGCCAGCATCGGCCGCAACAAATTGCTCGACTGATTCGAGGAGATTGAGATGCCCAAGACGTTAGTCCGGCGCAGCGCATTCGAGCGCGACACTCGCCAGGGCTGCGTTCGCGCGCGCCGATGTCCTCGGCGCCGTCGACGGGGGCGACCTGCTGCCGGTCTCGATTGCACTGTGCGTCGGCTTCCTGTTCGCCGCGATCGGCGCGGCCGCCGCGATGGCGGCCGCCGTTCCGCGGCGCAAGTAATCGGTTTGGGCGGCCGGTCGGGGGAGGCACTGCCGCGCGTCTCGACGCGCGGCAGTGCTGTTATAGCCACCTCACTCCGGCTTGATGTTCGCCGTCTTGATGATCGGCCACCATTTCTCGATCTCGGTCCGATGGAAGGCGCCAAGCGCCTCCGGCGTCTGCTCCTCGCGCGTCGCAATGACGTGTCCAAGCTCGCTAAGCCGCTGCCGGACGGTCGGATCGGCCAGCGCATCCACGACCGCGCCGTTGAGCTTGGCGACGATGTCCCGCGGCGTACCTTTGGGCACCCACAGGCCGTTCCAGAATGAAATGTACATTCCGGACACCCCGACCTCGTCCATGGTCGGCACATCGGGCGCGGCGGGCCAGCGCTCTTTCGACATCACGGCGAAGGCTCTGATCGCGCCACTGCGCAGGAACGAGAGGGTTTGCGAAGCCTCGGCGCAAAAAAAGTCGATCTGCCCCGCCACGAGATCCTGCATCACCGGCGCGCCGCCGCGGTAGGGAACGAGCTGAAAACTCGTGCCGGTCTTCTGCTCGAAGTAGAGCAAGCAGATATGCGCCCCGCTGCCGGCCCCCACAGTTGCGGCCGATGCCTTGCCCGGATTCGCCTTGAGCCAAGCGATCAGCTCTTGCGCGTTCTTCGGCGGCAGCGCGTTCTTGCCGATGATCATCAGTGGCGTGGCGCTGACGCGCGACACCGGCTGCAACTCCAACACCGCATCGTGCGCCGCCGGATACATGGCGCCGGCTCCGACGTGGCTCGTCCAATTGCCGATGCTGAGGGTATAGCCGTCGGGCGCCGCTTGCGCGGCGCGCGCGACGCCGATGCTCGCACCGGCGCCGGTTACGGTCTCGATGATCACGGGCTGGCCGAGCGAGACTCGCATGCGCTCGCTCAAAATACGCGCGAGTGTATCCGTCGGCCCGCCGGCGGGGAACGGCACGATGATGGTGATGGGATGCGATGGATAGCTTTGCGCGTAGGCGACGGGAGCGCCGCCGACTGCGAGGGCAATCGCCGTGGCAATCGCGATCATCTTCATCGCTATCCTCGCCTGTTCGCCAGACGGATTTCTGCAAACGATGACACGCGGTGGACGGGCGGGAAAGTGAATAATGCTGTCACACCGATGTGAAGCACCACAGGCTTGCTGGAAGATCGGCGGGAACGCATGGTTGGCCGATCAGCGCGACACGAATTGACGCCCGCAGCTCGGCGCGGCGCGCAGGGAGCATTGCATGAGATGGTCCGCCCTGATGTGCGCGGGCGCGCTCGTTGCAGTCGGCTGCGCCCCCGCTGGCGGCCAAGTTTTTCATTCTTCCGCCGGCGATTTCGTCGTGCAGACCGCGGCCAAGGGGCTCGCTCATCCTTGGGCACTCGCTTTCCTGCCTGACCGTCGCATGCTGACCACCGAACGCCCCGGGCGCATGCGCATCATCGCCCAGGACGGAACTCTTTCGCCCGCCCTCGCCGGCGTACCGAAAGTCTTCGCGTCGGGCCAAGGAGGTCTCCTCGACCTCGTGCTCGACCGCAGCTTCGCGCAGAATCACACTATCTATTTCTGTTATGCCGAGCCGGTAGACGGCGGCGCACGCACCGCGCTCGCCCGCGCTCGGCTCCTCGACGAAGGCACGCCCCGACTGGAGGCAGTCGAGCTGATCTTCCGCCAGGCAGGTCCGCTCTCCAGCGGCAATCATTTCGGCTGCCGCATCGTGCAGACGCCGGACGACAATCTCTTTCTCACAATGGGCGAACATTTCACCACCCGTGACCAGGCGCAGAATCTGGGCAACGATCTCGGCAAGATCATCCGCATCCGGCCGGATGGCTCGGTTCCTGCGGACAATCCTTTCGTCGGCAGCGCGGCGGCCAAGCCGGAGGTCTGGAGTTACGGCCACCGCAACCCGCAAGGCCTCGCGCTCCACCCCGTGACCGGCAAGCTGTGGGAGCACGAGCATGGACCGCGCGGCGGCGATGAGGTCAACATCATCGAGAAGGGAAAGAATTATGGCTGGCCGGTGATCGGCTACGGCATCGACTATAGCGGCGCCAAGATTCACGAGAGCACGCACAAAGCCGGCATGGAGCAGCCGCTAAAATATTGGGTGCCGTCAATCGCTCCGTCGGGAATGACCTTCTACAGCGGTGATTTGTTCGCGGCGTGGCGCGGCAGCCTGTTTCTTGGCGCGCTGGCCGGCCAAATGCTGGTGCGGCTGGAACTCGACGGCGATACCGTTGTCAGGGAGGAACCTCTGTTGCAACAACTGCGGGAACGTATCCGCGACGTGCGCGAGGGGCCGGACGGCGCGCTGTGGCTCGCCACCGACAGTAGCTCGGGTCGCATTCTCCGCCTCGCCCCTGCTAAGTGACGATCCACGGCCGCGCTTGGCTCTAGCTGTTGTCATCCCCGCGAAAGCGGTGACCGATAACCACAGACTCTGGAATATTGGTCTCCGCTTTCGCGGAAACGACAACAACAATGTGGCAGGGCCTGCATGTCATAGTCCCGACACGAAGCTTCTCTACCCGCCCGCATCCGATCAATGCAGCGAGGGGCGGTCAGACGCCATCAGTGGCGTCGGCGCGGGCTCGCTGCCCCTTCGAGTTGGGTGCCATGTTCACGCTCTTCGAGCGGCTGTTGAAGCCAACCGCGCCACCCGAGCAGGCGGTGCCCCCGCCCGGCTTTGTCGCGTACTTCTGGCATTTCGCCCGCCAGGCGAAGGGCCTGTTCGCGGCTTTGTTCGCGGCCGGGTTGGTGGTGGCGCTGCTCGACTCGACCGTTCCCGTGTTCATGGGGCGGATCGTCACGTTGATCACCGCAGGCGAGCCGCACGAGCTGTTTGCGAAATTCTGGCCCCACCTCTTGGGCATGGCGCTGGTGCTGCTGATCGCGCGGCCGCTCGCGCTCACGGCGCAGAACTTGATCGCCAACCAGGCGATCTCGGCCAACGTATCGAATCGGATCAGGTGGCAGAACCACTGGTACCTCATGCGCCAGTCCTGGGCGTTCTTCCAGAACGACTTCGCCGGCCGGATCGCGAACCGGGTGATGCAGACGGGACCCGCGATCCGCGAGACGCTGGTCGCGCTGCTCACCAGCGTCTGGTACATCCTGGTCTACGGCACGAGCGCGCTCATTCTGCTCGCATCCGCCGAGCCGGTCCTGGCGCTGCCGATGGCGCTGTGGTTTCTCGGATATCTGCTGCTGCTGCGCGTATTGGTTCCGCGCATGCGCGACCGATCCAAGGAGGTCTCGGAGGGACGCTCCTTGCTGACCGGGCGCATCGTCGACAGCTACACCAACATCCTCACGGTGAAATTGTTTGCCCGCGCGCGCGAGGAGGACGCCTATGTGCGCGATGCGATCGATCACCACACTGGCCTGTTCTATCGCTCGCTGCGCCTCAACACGCTGTTCAGCTTCTGCCTGTCCTCGCTCAACGCGACCATGCTGACCAGCACCGGCGCGCTTGCGCTCGTGTTATGGACGCGGGGCAGCGTCGAGGTTGGAACGGTGGCCATGGCGCTGCCGCTGGCGTGGCAGATTGTGAACATCGGCGGCTGGGTGGCGTTGCAAGTGACGTCGATCTTCGAGAACGTCGGGGTGATCCAGGAAGGGATGATGACCATCGCCCGGCCGATCACGCTCACCGACCGGCCTGATGCTGCGGCGCTGAAGGTCACGCGCGGCGAGATCCGAGTCGAGGACGTGCGCTTCGGCTATGGCCGCCAGAGCGGCGTCATCGAGGGCCTGACCCTGATCGTGCGCCCCGGGGAGAAGATCGGCCTGATCGGCCGTTCCGGCGCCGGCAAGTCGACGCTCGTCAATCTGCTGCTGCGCTTTTTCGACCTCGAAAGCGGCCGGATCCTGATCGACGGCCAGGACATCGCCGCTGTCACGCAGGAGAGCCTGCGCGCGCAAATCTCCGTCGTCACCCAGGATACCTCGTTGCTGCACCGCTCGATCCGCGACAACATCCGTTACGGCCGACCCCAGGCGAGCGATGCCGAGATCATCAGGGCGGCGAAGCTCGCCCACGCCGACGAGTTCATCCGCGAGCTCGAGGACTGGAAGCAGCGGCGCGGCTACGCGGCGCAGGTGGGTGAGCGCGGCGTGAAGCTGTCGGGCGGGCAGCGCCAGCGAGTCGCTATCGCTCGCGTGATCCTCAAAAACGCGCCGATCTTGGTGCTCGACGAGGCCACTTCGGCGCTCGACAGCGAGGTCGAGGCCGCCATTCAATCGAGTCTGGGCACGCTCATGACGGGCAAGACCGTGATCGCCATCGCGCACCGGCTCTCCACCATCGCCCGCATGGACCGCCTGATCGTGCTCGAGCGCGGCCATATCGTCGAGCAGGGCTCGCATGAGGAGCTGTTGCGCCATGGGGGCCATTACGCCGCATTGTGGCGCCGCCAGTCGGGCGGCTTCCTCGACGCCGAGATCCGAGCGGGCGAACGGACAGCCGCCTAAAGGAGGTTTGCGCCTGCTGGCGGCCGGGCCGCCGAGCCGGTGAAAACGATTGAATTCTCGGGAATAAAGCCGGTGAATGGCCGATCTTGACTGGTATGATTGCGGCGGTGCACTTCGAGCATGGCAAGCCTGAAGAGCGAGGACGACCAGGCGCGCTTCGCCCGCGTGGTGACGCCGCATCTGGCCGACGCATACGCGCTCGCGCGCTGGCTCACGGGAAATCGGGCCGACGCCGAGGATGTGGTGCAGGAGGCCTGCCTGCGCGCGTTCCGCGGGATCGCCGGCTTTGCCGGGGTCAATGCCCGCGCCTGGGTCTTAACCATCGTGCGCCACGCCGCTTATACCTGGTTGGGAAAGAACCGCTCGGCGGCGCTGCTTGTGGTGGACGATCTCGAATCCATCGAGCAGCAGCAGGCGAAGGGCGGAGGCGCTTCCGGAGAGGGGCCGCAGACGCCGGAGGCGGCGCTGATCGCCAAGGCCGACGCGCGACGTCTCGAGGCCGCGATTACAGAGCTGCCGGTGCTATTTCGAGAAACGCTGGTGCTGCGTGACGTCCAGGGACTCGATTATCGGGAGATCGCTGAAGTGACCAAAGTACCCATCGGCACCGTCATGTCGCGGCTTGCACGTGCGCGCCGGCGGCTGATGGAGCGCGTTGCAACGGATGAAGCGAAGGGCGGCTGATGACACCTTCCGGCGATCCGCGCTTGCTCGTTCACGCCTATGTCGATGGCGAGCTCGATCCTGCTCACGCGCTCGAGGTCGAGCGGCAGCTCGCCGCCGATCCGTCGCTGGCAGCCGAACGCGAGCGGATCGAGGCGCTGCGGCGGGCGATTGCGCAGCAGCTGCCGCGCGAGAGCGCGCCGCCGGGCCTCGCGCGCCGCGTCGAGGCCGCACTCGGTTTGCGGCCCGCGCGTACCGCTTCGCATCCATCTTGGACGCGTGCCGCTTCGCATCCGTCTTGGCGCGCGCTCGCCGCCTCGGTCGCGGTGGCGGCATTCCTCGGTAGCGGCGCCACTTGGCTTGTGCTCTCCCCCGGCCCAGGCGATGCCGATATGATCGTGGGCAACCACCTGCGCGCTCTCATGGCGCCGCAGCCGGTCGATGTGGGATCGTCCGACCAGCACACGGTGAAGCCGTGGTTCAGCGGCCGCATTCCCGAGGCACCACGCGTCGTCGATCTCTCCAGCGAGGGCTTTCCCCTGGTCGGCGGCCGCATCGACGTCGTCGGACGCACTCCGGTGCCGACACTCGTTTATCGCCATCGCCAGCACCTAATCAGCCTCAGCGCGCTCCCACTCGGCCGGGCGGCTCCGATACCGCCAGAGCAGATCGCGGGCTATAATATTGTGTCCTGGACCGAGAACGGCCTCGCCTATTGGGCGGTCTCCGATCTCGCGGCCGCCGATCTCAATGCCTTTGCGAAGGCTTTTCGCACCGCCGGTCAGAGCTAGAGCGGATTTGCTGCAGGCGTGGTGCGGGCGCTCTCCGGCGCAGAGGCGGGAGAAGTTGCCGCAACCGCGACTTTACCTGCGCTATGCCTGCTGCAGCAGTCCCGGCATCGGCTTCACCGTGGCGCTGTCCGGAAACACCTTGGTCGCGAGCACGGCGGGCTCGACGCGCAGGTGGTCCTTGAGCAAACCCTTGAGGACCGCGCGCAGATCGGTGGTCGGCTTGAGGTCGCGCCCCTCATGGAGCTTGGCCGGCCTCAGCCCTGGCCAGTCGGCGATGACGCGCCCGCCTTTGAGCGCGCCGCCGGCGAGCAACGCTACCGTCGCGGTGCCGTGATCGGTGCCGTCGGTGCCGTTGATGCGCGCCGTGCGGCCGAACTCGGTGATGATCGCGACGACCGTTTCGCGCCAAGCGTCGTTCATTTCCGTCTCGATTGCGGCAACCGCGCCATCGAGCGCGCTCAGCAAAGTTGCAAGCCGCCCGTTCATCGCGCCTTCGGCGGCATGGGTGTCCCAGCCGTCGAAGGCGAGCGCGCCGATGCGGGGCCCGTCCGGACGCGCCAGAAACTTCGCCGCCGTACCGGCCGATTCCGCGAAATAGGCGCGCAGCTGCCCGGCCGCAGGGGGGCGCGGCTGCTCGCCGTCCATGCCCCCGGCGCGTGCGATGGTCGCAAGACCCATGCGCTCCTCCAGCGCGCGGGCGAGGACTGGATCCGTATGGCGATAGAGTTCGATCAGCCGCATCACCGTGTCGCCGCTCGCCGGGGGCAGTCGCCGCGGCGTCCATGAGAGGACCGGCGCCGGGCCACGCACGACCAGCGGTGCGATGGGTCCGATCGCGAAGGCATCGCGCGAGCTGCCGGCGCGGCCCGCCGGTTGCAACGAGGCAAGCGCCCGATTGAGCCAGCCGCTGTCGGCCGCGCCTGGCTTGGGCAGGCCGCTCTCCAGCACGTCCTGGCCGTCGAAATGGGAGCGTTCCCGATAAGGCGTCGCCGCGGCATGCACGATCGCCGCCGCGCCGGACGTGTAGAGACGGTGCAGGTTGGGCATCGCGGGATTGAGCGCAAAGAAAGAGTCGAGCGGTAGCGCGGCCGGCTTGCCGTCGAGGGTGAGCGCGTTATTGCCGCGCAGCGCGGGCCAGTCCGGATCGCCGACGGGCGCGACCGCCGCCAGCCCATCGAGCGCGCCGCGCAGCACGATGACCAGCAGGCGCGGATCGCGGCCTTCCGCGCGCGCGAGCTTCGGCAGATAGGCCCAGGCAAACAGCGTGCCGGAGGCGATGAGCAGTTCACGGCGGGTCGCGGCATGGAGGTTTGTCATCGGCTCACCTGTTCAATCGCGGGCGCATCATCTGCGCTGGAACTCGGGCGCCATGAACAGAAGCGCGAGTGCCTGCGGGCGGCTCTCGGCGCGCGTGATGGCTTCCCGCGTTTCGGTCGAGGCGAGCGGTGCAAGCGCTTCTTCGAGCGCGTCTCGGGGATCGGCCTCTGCGCCGAAGCGGCGGGCAAATTGGTTGGCAATGTCGAGGCGTTGCGCCAGCCCATCGAGCCATGGTGCGCTTTCGTCGACGAAGCCCTTGGGCGCTGACGGCCGCCACAACGGCTCGCCCAACAGGTTGTGCGCCTGCATCACCGGGCCGATCTCGACGGGCGCCGCGCCCACGGCGCGCAGGGCCGCAATGACCCATTCGCCGGGACGCTTGAGCTTGGTACGCGGGGCTTCCCAGGCCTCGGGTGCGGCGACCAGCGCCTTCGCCATTTCTTTCAAATCGCCTTGTGTGGCGAGAAAGCGCTTGGCCAGCCGCTCGACGAGCGCGGGCGGTGGTTCATCAGCGACGAAATGGCGCGCGAGCTTGCTGGCCACGTGCTTGGCCGTCGCCGGATGCCGGGCGAGCACCGCGAGCACGGCGCGTCCCTGCTCCACGCCTGCCCCGGGATAGTTCGTGCCGATCACCGTCTGTGGGCCGGGCTGATGCATGCGCGGATTGAAAATGAACTCGCCGCCGCGCACGAAGTCCTGGCGAAACGGCACAACGCTCCAGCCTGTGATCACGTTGGCGAAGCTGGTGACGTCGTCCTGGGTATAAACCGTGCGCACCCCGAGCGTATGCAGCTCGAGGATCTCGCGGGCTAGATTCTCGTTGAGCCCGCGTTTCTGCCGCACCCCGGCCATGGAGGCGGGGCCGATCGAGCGCGCATTGTCCAGATAAAAGAGCATCGCAGGATGGGATTCGACGGCAAGCAGCATGTCGCCGAAGCGCCCGAGCACGTTGGCGCGGATGACTTCGCGTTCGTAGGCGCCGCAAATCTGCCGTACATTACCCTTGTCCGCCGACACGCAGAAATGGTTCGACCAGAACCAGACGAGCCGCTCGACAAAACCGATCTCAGCGTCCAGCGCGGCATCGATGCGGGCCTTGGCTTCGCCGAGATAAATCTGCTGCGGCACGCTGGGCCCCGGATTCGGCCTTGCTGCTGGTGCCGGGGGCGCGGACTGATCCTTCATCTCCGCCGCGCCCGCGCCACTCGGCGCATTGGCCTGCTGGGCGGCGCCCCCCGCCTGCCGCGCCGCGCGCTGCGCCTGCTGATAGGCGAATGCGGCGCGCGCGGCGGCGCCGCTCGTCAACAAATCCGGATTGTTGATCCGGCCGGCGCCTGCGCGATCCAATTCGGCCAGCAGTGCCCCGCGCGGGTCCGACGCCATGCTCGCGATCGATCCGGCGCGTGGACCGAGGCCAAACCGGTGCAATGCGAGCGCAGCTTGCGCTTTCGGATCAAGGGCCATGCCGTCCTCTCGACGGGCTGCGAGGCCGCTGCGTGGCAGCAACACCGTCCGCGGCGGCAAAGTCAAGGCTGCGGCAGTCTGCCTTTCGTAATCGTGGCCGTGAGATGACAAATTGGAAGGGCAGATTCACAACAGCAGCAGCCCGATCAGGATCGTCATCACCCTCAGTGGTGCGCCGACACTGAAGGTGTCATTCACCAAGAAGGCGGAGAGAGTGCCGGATGCCAGCACGATCGCCACCAGCAACGCGAACGGACGGCGGACATGCGTTGCGATCCACTCTGTAACCAGGCGGAAGAAGCCGGAAACGCGCAGGTTGGCCACCACGATCATCATGCCGAGCAAGAGCGTGATGGTGTCGAAATCGATGGCGCGATAAGCCTCCTGCGGCGTCAAGACGCCGATGACGAGCATGAGGCTGCCGCCAAGCAACGCCGCGCCTGCGCGATCGATGCGATATGCGATAAACGGGAACCTTGCCGACCGCGACGACTGCATATGTCGCGATGAAGATTGCCACCGTTGCAATCAGAGCGAGGTCGGGCATCGCGATCGTTTCCCACAGCCGGCCAACGCGTCATGCTGCTGTAACACGCGCCCGATATATGCGGCTGCGTTCAAGGACATGCCCTCCGCATATCTTTGTCGTAAATTGTAGCGTGCGCGTTGGTTATGGCCGGCGGCTCCGGCCGCATTCGCCCCGCGGTCGGAGCCGCCTTTTCTCCTGCGCTTTCAGACCGATGCGTTGCGGCACCCGGCCGCGCCGCGGTTGCGCAGCATCGCCCGCACTTGCGCCGTCCCACCCTTCGCTCGCGGCCTCAGTCCGAAACCCCTTTTTTCTTGCCGTAGAGCGGGCTAAATCCAACGCTAATGTAGCGCTTGGAACCTGGGAGAAATCGCGATGCGGCGTCCACGCCTCTCGTCCACGCACATCGTCGCGGCTGCACTCACGATCGCGGGCGCGCTCGCGCCCATGCCCGTCATGGCCCAAGCGCAGCCGCCGGCACAACCACCGGCGCAGGCGCCTGCGCCGGTGCTCGGACCATACAAGCCCGTGCCTATCACGCTGCCGCCCGCGGTCAACGACCCGACCTTCGGGACGTTTCGCGACCAGCTCGCCGAGATTGCCAAGAACAAGGATCGCGCCGCGCTCGCGCGGATAGTGGCAGCCAACTTCTTCTGGATACCGGAAGACAAGGACATCGCCGACAAGCAAAAGTCGCCCATCGACAACCTGAGCAAAGCGCTCAGCCTCGACGGGGCGGACGGGTTCGGCTGGGAATCGCTTGCGGCCTATGCCGCGGAGACGACCGCCATGGCCGATCCACAGCACCAAGGCGTGTTCTGCGCGCCGGCCGAGCCCACCTTCGACGAGCGGGCCGCCGACGAGCTGGCCAACGCAACCCATACCGACGCCGCCGACTGGGCGTTTCCGATCCGCGACGGCATCGAAGTGCGCGCGGCGGCAAAACAGGATGCCGCGGTGGTCGACAGGCTCGGTCTTTACCTGGTTCGCGTCCTTCCCGATGACTCGCCTGCCAACGCGGTGCTCGCCACCTTTGCCAAAGTGCTCACCGCCGCCGGCACCGCCGGCTATGTGCCGATCGACACCATCCTGCCCATCGGCGGCGAGCAATTGTGCTACCTCAAGGACGGGGGTAGCTGGAAGATTGCGGGCTTCCTCGGCGGCGAGCCAAATCACTAGACCTCATAAGACGGGGTAATCTCTAATATTGAAAGCCGGTCGTCACCGCGAAAGCGGGGACCCATGATCACCGACAGGGGTCATGGATCCCGGCTCGCCCTCCCTTAGCCGGGACGACAATGGCGAGCGACGGCTCACGGGCCGCTGTCTCGCGCGTCCATCCTGGATTATCTTTCCGGCGCATCCGGGCGGCAGCGCGCACGAGGCTCGCGCACGCAGACAAGAGGCGACCCATGATCATCGAAAACCAAAAAGACGTCACCATCGCGGTCCTGTCGGAACTGCAGCGGGCTCACGATGCAAGATTCAAAGAGATCATGGCCGCCTTCGTGCGTCACCTGCACGACTTCGTGCGCGAGACGAGGCTGACCGAGGAGGAGTTCCACGCTGCCATGGCCTACGTCATTACAATCGGCAAGCACAGCAACGACTCCCACAACGAAGCGGTGCTGATGGCGGGCTCACTCGGACTGTCGGCGCTGATCTGCCTGCTCAATCATGGCAACCAGGGGACGACGGAAACCGACCACAACATGCTCGGGCCGTTCTGGCGCATGCATTCGCCGGTGACGCCGAACGGCGGCTCGATCGTGCGCTCGCCCACGCCGGGGCCGGCGCTGTTCGTCAATGCCGCTTTCCGCGACGCGAAGGGCAACCCGATCGTGGGCGTGGAGGTTGATGTCTGGCACTCATCGCCCGACGGCTTCTATGAGAACCAGGACCCTGGCCAGGCCGACATGAACCTGCGCGGCAAATTTTTCACCGACGCGGACGGCCGCATCAGCTTTCGCAGCGTCAAGCCCGCGGGCTATCCGATCCCCATCGACGGGCCGACCGGCGATCTCTTGCGCGCGCAAGGCCGGCACAATATGCGCCCCGCACATCTTCATTTCCTTGCCTGCAAGGAGGGGTTCAAGACTTTGATCTCGCAGCTCTACGTCCAGGACGACAAGTTCATCGATACCGACGTGCAATTCGGCGTTACGCGCCATCTCATCGGCAACTATGTGCGCCACGAGAACGAGAAGGCGCCCGCCGCCGACGTCAAAGGGCCGTGGTATTCGCTCGAGCACACCTTCGTCATGGAACGTGGCCAGCCGAAACTGCCGCGACCGCCGATCACCGGCAAGGCGCGCGGCGAGCGGCCGAAGATTCCGCATCTGGCGTGATGGAAAACCTGGCCAGTTCGTCGTTCCGGCCGAGCCGCGATAGCGGCGAGGAGCCGCAATCCATAACCACAGGCCCTGGTTATGGATTTCGGGTTCGCGGGCTTCTCCCGCGCCCCGGAATGACGAGTTAGAATTTCGCGTCCGGAATTATTATCTCGCTTGTGCGGCGGCGCGCTCGACCGAGGCCGCGGTCTGCCCGAACAGGATCGCGCGCTCCTCCGGGGTGCGGATGCCGCCCACGTTGGGGTTCACCGCCTTCGCCTTTTCGTAGGCGCGCTCGACCGCGGGCCGGGCGCGGATCGTTTCGAACCAGCGCTTGAGGTGCGGGAAGTCGGCGATGTTCTGCCCCTGCCGTTCGTAGGGCACGATCCAAGGATAAATCGCCATGTCGGCGATCGAGTACTCGCCGGCGACGAAATTGCGATCCGCCAGCTGCTTGTTGAGGACGCCGTAGAGCCGGTTGACCTCGTTGCGGTAGCGGTCGATGGCGTAGGGAATTTTATCCACCGCGTAATTGCTGAAGTGATTGTTCTGGCCGGCCATCGGGCCGAGATTGCCCATCTGCCAGAACAGCCACTGGATCGCGTCGGTGCGCGCGCGCAGATCCTTTGCCAGGAAACGACCGGTCTTCTCGGCAAGATAGAGCAGGATCGCCCCGGACTCGAAAACTGCAATCGGCTCGCCTCCGCCGGCCGGTGCGTGATCGATGATGGCGGGAATTCGGTTGTTGGGAGAGATGGCCAGGAACTGCGACTTGAACTGCTCGCCCTTACCGATATTCACCGGCATGATGTTGTAGGGTAGGCCGGTCTCCTCGAGAAAGATCGTGACCTTGTGGCCGTTGGGCGTGGTCCAATAATAGACATCGATCATGGGCGTCGTCCCTTGCACTGAAATCACACGCAGAGTGCTCTAACATAAGCCTGGATGCGGAAGCCACCCATTCAGCGCGCGATCAAAATCTGTGCCGCGCATGGCTCCGTTGTCCGCCAGGCATCGGTGACCTTTCGCCTGCTTCTCTCCGCGGCGCTCCTCACTGACGTTTCAGCCACAGCCGGACGGGCCGGCCGTTGGGAGGCAACTATCCCAGCCTGATATTGGCTTCGCGCACCACTCGCCCCCATTTCTCGATTTCCGCCGCTACGAAGGCGCGAAACTCCTCGGGCGTATTCTCGCGGAATTCGACGTTGAGCTGCTTCAGGCGCTCGACGACAAACAATCCCTGCCACTCGTAGGCTTCGAATCCGGTAAGCGTTTCCGCGAGCGCCGGCACGTCGGGAAGCGCCGCGAGCCTGCCGCGGCCGGTATGCGCGAGGCATTTGATGGTGCCCGCCTGCACGTGCCCGATCGAGGCGGCGGCGTTGGAGAAAAAAAACTTCACCTGCCCGCCGATGAGATCGTTGAGCGCCGGGCCGCCGCCGCGATAGGGAATATGATTGAGCTTGATGCCGGCGCGATGTCTGAACATTTCGAGCGCGAGGTGTTGCACTGTGCCGTTGCCGGAAGACGCCCAGTCGAGCCCGCCGGGAGTCGCCTTGGCGAGCGCGATGACGTCGGCGACGCTCTGCGCCTCCACCGATTTGTTGGCGAGCAAGAGATTGGTGATGATCGCGCCCAGGAAAACCGGCTGGAAATCCTTGACCGTGTCATACGGCAGGTTGGCGTAAAGCGACGGGTTCACCGAATGCGCGGTGGCGTCGTACATGATGGTGTAGCCGTCGCGCTCCGCCTTGGCCACGGCGGCGGCTGCGATCGTGCCCCCAGCGCCGCCGCGGTTATCGATCACGAATTGCGCGCCCCACATCTCGCCGAGCTTCTGGAACAAGAGGCGCCCCACAGTGTCGGCACCGCCCGCCGGCGGATAGGGGATCACCACTTTGACCGGTCGCGCCGGATAAGGGCCCTGCGCCGACGCGGGCGCAGTCGCGGCGGCGAGCGCCAGCGCGGCCGCCGAGGCCAGTAGCTCTCGCCGCGTCAGCGGAACTCGCTGGCGCACAGTTCCCTCCACTCTTTGCGATAATTTGAACCCACAGTCGGCTGTCCGCTCTTTTCCCATCTTAGCTGCGGCGCCATATTCCGACGATGGCGAAACATCCCCACGATCCGAACGCGCCGGCAAGGCCGAAGGCGCGCGATCCGGCCAAGCATTCGCAGAAGGATCCCGCGAGACCCACCCGCGCCAAGGCGGCGCGGCCCGAGCAGCCGCCGATCGAGCCGGCGCTCGCCGACCTCCTCAATCCCGGCATTGGCCAGGGAACCGCGGGCCCGGGGTCGCAGACGGGACTGAAGCCGCCGCCCGACAATTCATTCGACCGGCGCGCCGATTTCTCCGCCGCACACCGCGCGCGCAAATCGACAACGCAGGGACTGGGCGAAGCGCCGCAGGCGCCTTATCGGGGCGCTGCGCCGCTGGGGGAGATCGATCCCGACCTGGCGAAGGCGCTCGGCCTCGACGACGAGGACGGCACGCTCGCGCAAACGGGAAGCGACGCAGGCGAGCCCGCGCCGAGAGGCTCCGCCGCGCTCCGCGGCACGACCGGCGCGGCGGCGACCGTGCGCGCGCTCGAAACGCTGTTGCGCGAAGGGCGACCCGAATTCAGCGCGCGGCCGTGGACCCCGCATCGCCCGGCGCGCCCGGAGAAATCGGAAGGCGGGCAGCCGCTGGTGGTCAAATCGGATTTCACGCCCAAGGGCGACCAGCCGCAGGCCATCGCCGATCTCGTGGAAGGGGTGAGCCGGCACGATCGCACCCAGGTCCTGCTCGGCGTCACCGGCTCGGGCAAGACCTTCACCATGGCCAAGGTGATCGAAGCGACGCAGAGGCCGGCGCTGGTGCTCGCGCCCAACAAGACGCTCGCGGCCCAGCTCTACGGCGAGTTCAAGTCGTTCTTCCCGGACAACGCGGTGGAGTATTTCGTCAGCTATTACGACTACTACCAGCCGGAGGCTTACGTCCCGCGCACCGACACCTACATCGAGAAGGAATCCTCGATCAACGAGCAGATCGATCGCATGCGCCACAGCGCGACGCGCGCGCTGCTCGAGCGCGACGACGTCATTATCGTGGCGTCGGTGTCGTGCATCTATGGCATCGGCTCGGTCGAGACCTACTCGGCCATGACGTTCACGCTCAAGCAGCGCGAGCGCATCGACCAGCGCCAGCTCATCGCCGATCTCGTCGCCTTGCAGTACAAGCGCTCGGCCGGCGATTTTTTCCGTGGCTCGTTCCGCGTGCGCGGCGACGTGATCGAGATTTTCCCCGCCCACTACGAGGACCGCGCGTGGCGGGTGTGCCTGTTCGGGGACGAAATCGAATCGATCCACGAATTCGACCCGCTCACCGGAGCGAAGACAGACGAATTGGAATTCGTGAAAATCTACGCCAACTCGCACTACGTGACGCCGCGCCCGACCTTGCTGCAGGCCATCGCCGGCATCAAGCAGGAGCTGCGCGCGCGGCTCGCCGAGCTCAATGCCGCCGGCCGCCTGCTCGAGGCGCAACGGCTCGAGCAGCGTACGCTTTACGATCTCGAAATGATGGAGGCGACCGGAAGCTGCGCCGGCATCGAGAACTATTCCCGCTATCTCACCGGCCGAAAAATGGGTGAGCCGCCGCCGACGCTGTTCGAATACGTGCCCGACAACGCGCTGGTTTTCGTCGACGAGGGCCACGTCACCATTCCCCAGCTCGGCGGCATGTACCGCGGCGACTTCCGCCGCAAGGCAACGCTGGCAGAATACGGCTTCCGCCTGCCCTCCTGCATGGACAACCGCCCGCTGCGGTTCGAGGAGTGGGACGCCATGCGGCCGCAGACCGTCGCCGTCTCCGCTACGCCCGGCCCGTGGGAGATCGAGCAGGCGCACGGCATCTTCGCCGAGCAGGTAATCCGCCCGACCGGGCTGATCGACCCACCGGTCGAGGTGCGGCCCGCGCGCACCCAGGTCGACGATCTCGTCGGCGAGGTGCGCCAGGTCGCGGCGGCGGGCTACCGCGCGCTGGTCACTGTGCTCACCAAGCGCATGGCCGAGGACCTCACCGAATATCTGCACGAGCAGGGAATTCGCGTGCGCTACATGCACTCCGACATCGACACGCTCGAGCGCATCGAGATCATCCGTGATCTCCGCCTGGGCGCGTTCGACGCGCTGGTCGGCATCAATCTTCTGCGCGAGGGGCTCGACATTCCGGAATGCGCGCTGGTCGCGATTTTGGACGCCGACAAGGAAGGTTTCCTGCGCAGCGAGACCTCGCTCGTTCAGACCATCGGCCGCGCCGCGCGCAACATCGACGGGCGCGTCATCCTCTATGCCGATACCGTGACCGGCTCGATGGAGCGCGCGATCGCCGAGACCAATCGGCGCCGCGAGAAGCAGGAGGCGTTCAATGCGGCCAATGGCATTACGCCGGAAAGCGTGCGCCGCGACATTGCCGACATTCTGAAGTCGGTCTACGAGCGCGACCACGTACTGATTTCGACCGGCGGCGGGCTCGCCGGCATCGGCGAGGAAGATGCCGCCACCATCGGTCACAATTTCGAGGCGGTGATCGCCGACCTGGAGACGCGCATGCGGGCCGCCGCGGCCGATCTCGACTTCGAGGAAGCCGCGCGGCTGCGCGACGAGATCAAGCGCCTGCGCGCCACCGAGCTCGCGGTGCTCGACGATCCCACCGCCAAGGCGATCGCAATCTCGCGCAGCGGTTCACCCTCTCACCAGGTGCGGGGAGAAGGTGACGGCCCGCGCAAACCCAACCTCGACGAAATGGGCCCGGGTCCGGCCAAAGAATCCAAGCCGTACCGGCCCGGCCCGCGCTCGACCTCCGGCCGCGCCGGCATGCGCGGCGGGTGGCGACCGCGCGGGCGGTGACATGCCCCGTGTCGTCGGCATCGATCACTTGGTGCTCAGCGTCGGCGATTTCGCCCGTTCGAAGGATTTCTACCGCAAGCTGCTCGGCTTTCTCGGCTTCAAGCTCAAACACGACTACGCCGATATGGCCGGCTGGAGCAACGGCAAGACGCTGTTCTGGATCGCCGCCGCCGACGCGCAGGGCAAAAGGCGCAAGTATCGCAAGGGCGACATCGGCTTCCACCACTACGCCTTCGAGCTTTCAAGCCGCAAGGACGTGGACGCGCTCGGCGCCTTCCTCGAGCAGCACGGCATGAATGTGGTCGACCCGCCCGGCGAATACTACGACCGCTCCTATTACGCGGTCTATTTCACCGATCCCGACGGCATGAAGCTCGAAGGCATGGTCTACAAGCCGCCGCCGAAGGCGCGCCGGGCGCAGAAGAAGACATAGATTGGGACCACGAGTTTAAGCGTCGGTCGCGGGTGCAGGGGCGCTGGCCCCGTTCATTGCCTGTCTCTTGAGCGGATAGTCCGGACTCTCGTAAAGCTCGCGAATATCCGCGTGACCGAACCGCCCCTCGTCGATCTCGATGACGGCGCCGAGCAGCGCCGGCGCCGGGAGCTCCTCCATTGCAAATTGGATTGCGTCTGCCGCCGTATCGAACCGCCGGTATTTGACCAGCTGCTTCGCTTTGCGGTTGCGCGAGGGAAACAGCTCCGCCGGCGCGCGGTAATCGAATTTGGTCATGGCACTCTTCTCCAATAAACCGAAGCCAGAATTTGAACGATCGCTAGTGCCCGGCCTGCGCCGATCATCGTTTTTCGGGTCCGGCGATGCTCGCGCCGGAGACCAGCGTGACCTGTCACAACTGCGGCCAGGCGTGTACCGTGGCGACCGCCGTGGAGACCGCGCTCGCGTCGGGCGCGGTGAAGAAGCTCAGCGACCATCGCGTGGTCCACAGACGTTGAAATCCGATTACGGATTTATAGACTACCTCAGATATCGAGCAGCAGGAGGAACGCCATGGCCAAGGGTCAGATGCGCAGCAACAAGGAGAAGAAGAAGCCGAAGGCGGACTGGAACAAGAAGAAGAAAGGCGGTCCTCCCCCGTCGCCGTTCGCCATCGGGCAAGGCCAGGGCCAACCCGCCCAGAACCCCTTTGCCAAGAAAGGGTAGCCGAACGACGGCCCAAGGGCGCAGGTGCCCCGCGCTCGGGCCGCGGGCGCGGTGCCAGTTTGCGCGGGCGGTGGCGGCCGCGCACAAGGCCCGCGCTACTCCGCGGCAATCATTCTGCCTGCCGCAGAGTGATGCGCATATGTCTTCCAAGTCGGTGCATACGCCTCATCGGCCTGATTACCCCACGTGGCCCAACCTTTGCGCATGCCGCGGGCGAATAGTTCGAGGTATGGTCCAGGCGAGCACGCTTCGATGATTTCGTATTGCTGGTCAGGCTTGCGCGAATGTTCGCGTTTGCGCGTCGCCAGCAGATTCACCTGACGCCGTCCTGGTGCGAGCGTGCGCGCGTTCTTGCCACGCACGCCGAATAAAATCAGCTCCGTTACGTTGCGGAAATAGAAACCGACGCCACGGCCATCGGAGCCACCATCTTTGCGGACTTTGTGCCAGACGATGTTGGACTTGTAGCCAAAGCCCCACGCCCTCATGACCGCGAGACCCTCAGGTAAGAGCGCATTCGGGCACCAGAGATAGAGGTGCGCCGTCGACCCCGCGAGTTGCTCGACCGGCAGCGCCATGATCGCGTCGAGCCGCATGGTGCCGTAGCGGGTGAGTCGCCGGTGCTCGGGCGCAATTTTTCCGGTCTTGTTTGTGAACCGCCACGGCGGGTCGGCGAGGATGGTGCCGAAGCGGCGGTTCCCGAAGACCGTAAGCAAATCGTGTTTAATGACATCCATGACGTGCAGCTCGCGGCAATGTCGAAGCGGGCATGCGAAGCAACGTAGTACGTGATTCCGTGGCATCGTAAACGCAGTTTGAGTCTTGTTTAAGCTGGGTCGCGATCGCGGCGTCCTCGTTTAAGGCGCGCCGCGCCGCCCCATCATCTCCGTCAACGGCACGCCCCCCGCGTCCCGGTTGCTTAAAAACCCCAGCGGCTGCGCTTGCGTGTCGTCGAACACCGCGGCGCTGAGCGGGCCCCCCATCACCGCGGCGGTGTCGAGGTTGAGGCGGCGGCGGCGCAGATCGGGGGTGCCGGTCGGCAGCGGCGTGTGGCCGTGCACGATGAAGCGGCCGCAATCGACCTCGTCGCAATGGGTGAGGAACGGCTCGCGCATCCACAGCATCACCTCGGGCTCTTGCTCGGCGAGCGGTACGGTCACATCGACCCCGGCATGCACGAAGAAGCGCAGCCCGTCGTCGTGGCACAACGGCAGCGCGGCCAGCCAGGTGAGATGCTCATCCGAGATGCGGCCGCCGCCGTAATTGCGCAGCGTGCTCGCTCCATTGTTGGCCAGCCACAGCGGCACCGCGTGGTCGCTGGCATGCGCGTCGATCGCCATCTGCTCGTGGTTGCCGCGCAGACAGACGATGCCGCCCGGCTGCGCCGCCTGACGCTGCATGAGCAACTCGATCACACCCCGGCTCTGTAGCCCGCGATCGATATAGTCGCCGAGAAAGACGTAGCGTGCTGGCCGCGCGCCGGCATGGGCCTCGCAAGCCGCCATCAGGCGGTTGAGCTTGTCGAGGCAGCCATGAATATCGCCGACCGCGAAGGTCAGCGGCGAGGCGGCATCAGCGGACATCTCGTCAGATCCGGGCACGGTCTCCTGCGGCGATCGTCATCGCCATGTTAGCCCGGGTCGACGCATCTTGCGCTCGAGAAAATACCGCCTTGCGCCCCAGAAAATGCCGCCAGCAGAGGCGTTTACGGATCGGGCGGGATCGGGCAAAAGCCACGGCGCGGACTCCATTCGACCGCGAAGTCGTCACATTCTCGTGCGGAAATTGACCGGTGGAGTTCTGCCCGCAGGGGCGCTGAACGGGGGTACCAATCATGACCTTTCTCAAGACGCGTGAGGCCGCCGAAATCGACACGTCGGCGGAGACGGAAGTGGAAGGGGAGATCCGCGAATTCGTCCGCCGTGACGTTGTCGGCATCCGCCGCCAGCCGGAGAGCGACAGCGACCTCGTCGCCAACAATATCAACCAGCTGCTGCAGCGCGTGGCCGGGACTTCGGTTCAGGAGATCGACAAGCTGATCAGCGAGCTGCAGACGCTGCGCGACACGCTGCAAAGCGAGGCCGCGCGCGTGCAACGCGAGATCGTCGAATATGCGACCTTGAGCCAGGCGGCCCTACAGTCGACCAAGATCATCGCCGAAAGCCTGACGCATTGGAAAAAGGTGCCCGACGCACCGAGCCTTCGCGATTAAGCTCACTCCCACCACTTGCCACACGCGCGTCGGCCACACCGGCGCGCAATTTTTTTAACGGCGGCCGTCGACACTCACCCACCCGCCGTCATTGCCGGGCTTGACACCGCAAGTCGGGTTTACCCGACTTGCGGCTCTTAAAAATGCGCAACTCGGGCAGGCCCGAGTTGCGATGAAATCCATCCCCTTGGTGAAACGTTTCCGTTAGATGGATGCGCGGGTCATAAGCGCGTTCACGCGCGTCTTCGACGCGCTTCTGCCCGCGCATGACGAACCGAGGACAGCGCCGCTTGCTGCACGATCCAACCGCTCACAACGGAAAAAGGCCCCGCCAGCGGCGCCCGGCGAGGCCTAGTCGAGGGAGGAAACGCCCAAGAGGGCGGTGGTAGAACCACTACCACCATCACCGATCGCTCGGTGACCTCGCCACCATACGCGCGAGCTGCCCGGCCGAGCGTGAAGCAGCTCACATTG
>WNFN01018967.1_pt1 | contig 20892 bp, 17 predicted proteins | sample 5400161 | NCBI WGS metagenome assembly WNFN01 (sample SAMN13153353, study PRJNA577476) | soil metagenome | isolation source: 80 cm saprolite on Douglas fir-dominated hillslope | place: USA:California | collected 2013-09-17 | reverse complement strand
TCGGCGACGGGCCTGGCCGCGGGCGGCCACACCCTGGCCATCGAGAACACCGGCCAGAAGAACCCCGCGGCGCAGAACACGTGGGTCTTCGTGGATGCCTTCGATGTCCATTGAGAGCGTGATCGCTCCGGACCCACGTCCATGAGGATTGGTCGCACCATACCCCCGGCGGCGGCCCCCCTCTGCTGGGCGGACCTCTGCCACGCCGTCGTCGGGGCCATCTCTCCCGTGCGCTCCCTGTCCGCTCTCGAGCGCGAGATCGGGCATCACTTCGGTGTCCGTCACGTCTTCCTGGTCTCGTCGGGGACGGCCGCCCTGACCCTGACCCTGAAGGCCTTGAAGTCGATGTCCCACCGGACCGGGGTCGTCATACCGGCCTACACCTGCTTCTCCGTGCCCGCGGCCGTGTCTCAAGCCGGCCTCCGACCGGTGCTCTGCGACATCGATCCGGAGACATTCGACTTCGATCACCGGCTCCTCGAGGAGCACCTCGGCGCGAATACGCTCTGCGTGCTCGGCCACAACCTGTTTGGCATCCCTTCGGACGTCGAACGCCTCCGCGCGCTCTGCGCTCCGCGCGGCATCTTCGTCGTCGAGGATGCCGCTCAAGCGATGGGGACCGAAGACAACGGCCGCGCCGTGGGTACCCGCGGGGACGTCGGCATCTTCAGCCTCGGGCGCGGCAAGAACATCACGTGCGGATCGGGCGGCATCATCGTGACGAGCTCGGACGCAATGGCCACCGTCCTGGCCCGGCAATGCCGCCCGTTGAAGACCCCGGGGGCGGCCTTTCTGCTGGAGGAGTTCCTTCGGCTCGCGTTCATGGCCCTTTTCATCCGGCCCGGCCTCTATTGGCTCCCCGCCGGCCTGCCGTTTCTGCGCCTCGGTCAGACCGTCTACCCGCGGCAGATCAGGCTCCGGCGCCTGTCTGGGATGCAGGCGGGCGTTCTCCGCGGCTGGCGCGAGCACCTCGCACGGTCGAACCGCGTGCGGTCCGAGACCGCGGCCTACTTCACGGAGAGGCTGCCGCTGCGACGCGGCCACCGGTCCTCCCATCCCTACCTGCGTCTCCCCGTCTTCGCGGCCAGCCGCCGGGAACGGGATCGGATCCACGCGATGTCGCAGGCGCGCGGGCTCGGCCTGGGCGTCGCCTACCCGACTCCGATCAACGAGATCCCGGAAATACGCTTTTCCGCGCACGGGCAGCGCTTTCCCGCGGCCGAGACGGTGGCCGAACGGCTCTTGACCATTCCCACCCACCACTGGCTCTCGGAGGACGACAAGAGAGCGATTGCCGAGTGCATGACCGGGGCGACGACGGCGTCGCCCCGGCCGGGCGCGCCGCCGGAGGCCTCTTGAACCTCGTGGCCGAGATCGCGTTCTGGGGTTCGGTCGCGCTGATCCTCTACGCGTACCTCGGCTATCCGTGCGCGCTCTGGGCGCTCTCCCGCTTCCGCAGTCGCCCGGTGCGGGGGACCGCGACCGGGGAGGAGGCGCCCCGAGTGTCGTTCATCATCACCGCCCACGACGAAGCGGCCCGCATCCGCGCCAAGATCGAGAACACGCTGGCCCAGGACTATCCGGCGCACGCTCTCGAGATCCTCGTGGCCTCGGACTGCTCGTCGGACGGAACCGACGACATCGTCCGCGAGTACTCCCCGCGGGTGCGGCTCGTCCGGGCCCGCGAGCGCCGCGGAAAGGAGGCGGCCCAGGGGCTGGCCGTCGAGTCCGCCTCCGGCGAGATCCTGATCTTCTCCGACGTCGCCACCGCCCTTGCCGGTGACGGTGTGACCACGATGGTCGCGACCTTCGCGGATCCCACCGTCGGCTGTGCGAGCAGCATCGACCGCTTCGTTGACGCGGACGGGCGGGTCAGCGGCGAAGGCGCCTACGTCCGCTACGAGATGTCTCTCCGTACCCTCGAGACCCGCGTGTACAGCCTCGTGGGCCTGAGTGGCTCGTTCTTCGCCGCGCGACGGGAGGTCTGCCGGCAATGGGCCGCGGACCGCCAGAGCGATTTCAGCACCCTTCTCCGCTCCGTCGAGGCCGGACTGCGCGGCGTCCAGGATCCGCGCACCGCCGGCTATTACCGGAACATCGCCGACGACCGCCGTGAGCTCGAGCGGAAGGTCCGAACGGTGGTGAGAGGCCTCCACGTGCTCGCCACCAACGCCAGGATGCTCAACCCGCTGCGCTACGGGCTCTTCGCCTGGGAGCTGGCCAGCCACAAGCTGTGCCGGTGGCTCGTACCGTTCGCGATGCTCGTCGCCCTCGTCAGCAACGTCCTCCTCCTTTCTCCCTCCCGGTGGTACGGGGCGACCCTGGCCATCCAGTGCGCCTTCTATGCCGCGGCGGCGGCGGGGCTGTGGACACGGGCGCCCCTCCTGAGAATGCCCGCGTACCTCCTCCTCGCGAACTTCGCCGTGCTCACGGCGTGGCTCCGCTTTGCGCGTGGCGAGCGGATCTCCACCTGGAGTCCCTCGAGCCGCCTGGCCGCGCTGCCCCAGACCGGCGCGCGCTGAGTCCACGCGATCTCCCTTCCTCATGATCACCAACGCTCTCACCGTCGACGTCGAGGAGTACTACCACGCGGCCATCTTCCGGCGCGCAGCGGCGCCCGTGGGGATGGGCCCGCTCGAGAGCCGCGTCGAGCGGAGCGTCGACGAGCTGCTCGCGCTGATGGGCGCCTCCCGCGCCCGGGCCACGTTCTTCGTCCTCGGCGAGGTGGCGGCGCGACATCCGGCCATGGTGCGGAGGATCGCGAGAGAGGGCCACGAGATCGGCTGCCACAGCGACCAGCACGAGGACGTCCACCGGCAGAGCCCCGCGCAGTTCCGCGCCGACACCCGGCGGGCGAAGGGGCGGATCGAGGACGCCCTCGGGGCGGCGATCGTCGGCTACCGCGCCCCGAACTTCTCGATCGGTGCGGATCAGTCCTGGGCCCATCCGATCCTCGTCGAGGAGGGATTCCGGTACGACTCGAGCACGCACCCGATCTGGCACGACCGGTACGGGCAGCCCGGTGTCCCGCGCTTCCCCTATGAGATCTACCGAGAAGGCCCGGACGCGCTGATGGAGTTCCCGATCGGCACCGTCCGGCTGCTGGGCGTCAATCTCCCCATCGGGGGAGGGGGTTTCTTCCGCCTCCTGCCCGTTGGCTGGACGCGGTTGGGCATTGCGCACGTCAACGGCGCGGAGCGGCGGCCGGTGATGTTCTATCTCCATCCCTGGGAGCTGGACCCCGGGCAGCCACGGGCGCGGATGGCCTGGCCCGATCGGTTCCGCCTCTACGTCGGTCTCGAGAAGGAGACGACCAAGCTCGCCGCTCTCTTCGGCCGGTTCCAGTTCGGGACGGCCCGCGACGTGCTCGAGTCGCAGTCGCAGAGGGCCGCGCCGCCCGCCGTGTTGCCCGTGGTCGCGGCGGAGCCGGGCACGCTGTCATGACGACGACTCCCACGTCGCACCTCGCCCATGCCGCGGAGTGGTTCACGATCATCCCCACCGCCTACGGGCACGACCCGCTCTATCTGCACGGCGAGGATGCCGGTGGACGGCGCGGGACTCTGCCCGCCTTCATCGTGCGTCGACCCCTGGGAGGCACCATCGTCAGCTCCATGCCTTTCCTCGACGGCGGGGGTCCCTGCAGCTCTTCGGTCGCTCTCGACCATGCCCTGGTCACGCGCCTGCTCGAGGAGGCCTCGCGGCGGGGCGCCGACCGCGTGGAGTTGCGCTGCGCACAGCGACTGAAGATCGCCTGGGAGCCCATGGAGCACAAGGTCAACCTCACGCTGCGCCTTCCGGCCGACTCCGCCCGGCTGTGGCAGGGGTTCGACGGCAGGAAGCTCGACGACTTCTACGCGATCTTCTCGGCCCGCATGCGCGAGCTCGGGTCGCCGGCGCATGCGCGCGGATTCTTCGCGGCCGTCCTGGAGGGCTTCGGCGAACGTGCCCGCGTGACCCTCGTGCGGAAGGGGACGACGCCCGTCGGCGGCCTGATCGGGCTGGCCCACCAGGACGTGCTCACCGTCCCCTGGGCCTCCTGCCTCAGCCCGTACCTCAAGCTGTGCCCGAACATGCTGCTGTACTGGGAGACGATCGGAGCCGCCTGCCGGGAGGGCTTCCAGAGCTTCGATTTCGGCCGTTCCAGTCGCGGCTCCGGCACCTACCGCTTCAAGCGCCAGTGGGGAGCGGACGAACAACCGCTGTTCTGGTACACGATCCCGATGGACCGGCGTCGCGCGCGGCCGGTGGCGGCAGCGAGCCGAGCCGCCGCGCTGCTCACCGGGTCGTGGAAGCACCTTCCCCTGGCCGTGACGCGGACGCTGGGCCCCCGCATCCGCCGGTACCTCACCCAATGATTCCCAGGCTTCTCCGGAGACCCGTACCGCCGGTGCGGATCGACCCGAGGTACGCGCTGCTCACGGCGGCGTACCTGATGGTCATCTACTGGCTGTCTTCGCTCCCGGACCTCAGCGGCCCGAGACAGGATCCCCTGACGCTGTTCCTCATGAATCTCGGCCACCTTCCGCTCTTCGCCTGTTTCGCCTTCTGCGTGCTGAAGACCTTGAAGGCGGTGGGGAAGTCCTGGTGGCCACGATACGCGCTGGCCTTCGCGGCGAGCGCGGCCTGCGGGGCGCTCGACGAATTCCATCAGTCCTTCGTGCCCGGGCGTGACGCCTCGGTTGGAGACTTCCTCGTCGACGTCGTGGGAATCGGAGCGATGCTGCTCCTCCTGCGTCTCGCCGCGCTCCGCGCGTCGCGGCGTCGCGCGCTGTCGCCGCCGCCGTCGGGGGCGTCGAACCCGACCGGCCCCGTCGGCATGCGGAATCGCTTCGCGGTGGCCCCGCACGCCCACGCGCCCTGCACGGGACCGAGGCGATGAAGGTGTTCGTGACGGACGGCAACCAGAGGTCCGCCCTGGCCATCACCCGGTCTCTGGGCCGCCGCGGGATCTCGGTCCTCGTGGGCGAGCAGGAACCGGTGGCCCTGGCCTCGTCGTCGCGGTATTGCGCGGGCCATGTGACCTACCCCTCGCCCTATCGCGATCCCGGAGGCTTCCAGGAATTCCTGGTCGACTTCGTTCGGCGCGAACGCGTCGACGTCGTGGTGCCGGTCACCGACGTCACGACCTCTTCGATATGCCTCCGCCAGGACGCGCTCCGGCCGCACACCGCCATCGCGGCCCCGACGCTCGAAGCGTTCGACTGCATGACCGACAAGTCGCGCGCCCTCCAGGCGGCCGCCCTCTCCGGCATTCCCATCCCACGAACGCTGATCGCGGAGGGAGCGGCCGGGCTCCGCCGGATCGTCGACCAGGTCCAATACCCGGCGGTGGTGAAGCCGGTCCGATCGAGGATCCTCACCGGCCGTGGCTGGGTGGGCACCGGCGTGCATTACGCCGCGTCCGAGGCCGATCTCTGGCGCCTCTACGACGAGACCGATTACCTGTCGTCGCATCCCTCCCTGATCCAGGCGCGCATCGTCGGTCCCGGTGTGGGCCTGTTCGCCTTGTTCGACCGGGGCCGGCTGCTCACGACGTTCGCGCACCGGAGGCTCCGCGAAAAGCCGCCCGCTGGAGGCGTGAGCGTGCTCTGCGAGAGCGTCCCGGTCGACCCGCAGCTCCGGGACGATGCCGTGCGCCTGCTCGGCCCGCTGGGCTGGCACGGCGTCGCCATGCTCGAGTACAAGCGGGATCGCGACACCGGCGGCCGCTTCCTGATCGAGGTCAACGGTCGTTTCTGGGGCTCGCTGCAACTGGCCGTCGACGCCGGCGTCGATTTTCCCTTCCTGAGCTGTCAGGTGGCCCTCGGTCTACCGCCCGACGTGCCGCAGACCTACCGCGTAGGTGTGAGGAACCGCTGGCTCTTCGGCGACCTGGATCACCTGCTCTCGCGCCTCGGCCGCACGCGCGGCGATTTGAGCCTTCCCGACCATGCGCCCTCGCGCTTGCGCGCGGTGCTCGATTTCATCCGGTGCACCCGGCCGGGCGTGGGCGACCAGGTCCTGAGCGGCGACGACCCCGGTCCGTTCCTCCACGAAGCGGGGCAGTACGCGCGAAGCCTTTCCGCATCGATCGGCCGCCGCCTGCGCGGGCCTGTCCTCCGCGGCCGCGTCGGCGGCTTGCGGCTTGCGCGCGCGGCCATGCGGAGCTGGCGATGACGTCGCCCATCCGCATTTGCCAGATCGCGTCCGGTGACCTGTGGGCCGGCGCCGAGGTGCAGCTGGCGGCGAGCGCCTCCTACCTGGTGGAGCGGCCGGACGTGGACCTGACCGCGATCCTCATGAATGAAGGACCGCTGGCGCACGAGCTGAGGCGGCTGGGTGTGCCCGTCACCGTCATCGACGAGAGCCGCCACACCGCGCTGGGGATCCTGATCGTCCTGACGCGATGGCTCAGAGATCACCCCGTCGAGGTCGTGCACACGCATCGGTACAAGGAGACCGTGCTGGGTGCGATCGCGGCCAGGCTGGCGGGCGTGCCCTGCCTCGTGCGGACGGTGCACGGCCAGAGCGAGGCGCTGCGCGGGTGGCACCGGGGGAAGCTCCGGATGTACGAAGTCCTCGACGGGATCGCCCTGCGCTGCTTCGCCGACCGCATTATCGCGGTCTCTCGGCGCCTGGCCGCGCGCCTCCAGGAATCCGGCTACGAAACGGGCACGGTCATTCCCATTCACAACGGCGTCGACCTGCGCAAAGTCCGGCCGACGCGGGGCCGGCCTGCGGTCCGGCAGGAGCTCGGCATCGAGCCCGGCCACCCACTCATCGGTACCGTGGGCCGGCTGTCGCCGGTCAAGGGCCACGCCGACTTTCTCCGGGCGGCCCGCCTCATCCTCCAGGCGGAGCCCGCGGCCCGGTTCCTGATCGTGGGGGACGGCCCGCTCCGAGGCGAGCTGGCCACTCTGGCCAAGGAACTGCAGATCGATCACGCCTGCACTCTCGTCGGTGCGCGATCCGACGTCTACGACCTGGTCGGCGCGATGGACGTCTTCGTCCTTCCCTCACTCGACGAGGGAATCCCCATGGCCCTCCTGGAAGCGATGGCGCTCGCAAAGCCGGTGGTCGCCACCGCCGTGGGCGGCGTGCCCGAGGTCGTCGCCGATCACGCGACGGGTGTGCTCATTCCCTCCCAGGATGCACACGCGTTGAGCGAAGCCTGCCTGGAGCTGATCCGCGAGCCCGGGTGGGCAGAGACGATCGGCGCCGGCGCGCGGCGCCTGATCGAAGACGCGTTCTCCCATGAGCAGAGCGGCCAGGAGCTGGTCAAGGCCTATCGCGCCATCACGGGCCGCCCGAAAGCCGCGCGCACACCGAGGGTCCGGTCCGGGCTGGCGGCGCTGGCCCGCGTCGCGCGCCGGTCCGCCGCCGGTGCGCGCAGCTTCTCCGAGCGCAGGAGGATGGAAGGGATCCGTCGCGACCCGAGTCTTTTGCGCGCCGCGCTCCGCTCCGCCCGATACGTCCTAGTCGTGTGCCACGGGAACATCATCCGCAGCCCGTTTGCCGCCCGCCTGATCGGACAGGCGCTCCGCCAAGGCCGCGCGGTTTGCATTTCCTCCGCGGGGCTGGAAGCGACACCCGGGACGCCGCCCCCACCCGCCGCCACCGCCAGCGCGGCCAGACACGAGGTCGACGTCAGCGCTCACGTCGCCTCGCGCGTGACGCCGGAGGCCGTGACCGGGAGCGACGTCATCTTCGTGATGGAGGTCGACCACCTGCGTGTGATCCAGAGGCGGTTCCCGCAGGCGCGCTCCAAGACGTTCCTCCTGACGTGCCTCGTGCCTTCGTGGCCGCTGGAGGTCCCGGACCCGTTCGGCGGCCCACGAGCGAAGAGGCTCATTGAAGACCGCCATCAAGCAGTTCGTGGGCCGGACGATCTTCGCGTCCCGCCTGGATGCCATCCTGCTCCGGGATGCGGCCGTGATCGTGGCCTTCCACCGGGTCCAGGAAACGGTCGACCCGGATGACGGGTTGACCGTCAGCGCCTCCTTGTTCGAGCGTCATTGCCGCTTCTTCCGCGAGCATTTCCGCGTCGTGCCCTTGCGGGAGATCGTCGGGAAGCTGGAGCGCGGGGAACGTTTGAACCGGGAGCTCGCGATCACGTTCGACGACGGGTACCGGGACAACTTCGAGCAGGCGGCGCCGATCCTTGAGACGCTCTCCTTGCCGGCGACGTTCTTCGTCGTGACCCAGTGGATGGGCACGGAGAGCGTCCCCTGGTGGGACCACGCCCGGGGCGCCCGCCATCCCTGGATGACCTGGGATCAGGTGCGCGAGCTGCACCTTCGGGGCTTCGAGGTGGGGGCCCACCCTCGAACGCATGTGGACCTGGGGACGGTCTCGGGGCCGCAAGCCCGGGACGAGATCTTCGGCGCGCGCCGCGAGCTCGAGAGCCAGCTCGCGGCGCGGGCCGATCTGTTCGCCTACCCCTACGGTCGCGCCGACCAGCTCAGCGAAGCCAACCGGGATCTGGTCAAGGCCGCCGGCTTCCGCTGCTGCTGCTCGAGCGTCGGCGGGGTCAACCCCACCGGCCGCAGCCCGTTCGACCTGCGGCGCGTCCCCATCTCCCTGTGGCACCGGTCGCCGCAGCAGTTCGGTTTCGAAGTCGCCCTGGGGCGGAGCCCTCTCACCGCGTAGGTCATCCGGTCGCATCGGCCGGCATTCAACAGAGGCACAAACGTGCTGCGCAACGTAGCGAGTACCTGGATGGTCTCGCTGGTCACCATCGCGACCACCTACATCCTCATGCCCTTCGTCATCCACACCCTCGGCACGGAGGGTTACGGCACCTGGACGCTGATCGCCTCCCTCACCGGTTACATCAGCCTCCTGGCCCTGGGCGTCCCGATGGCCTGCGTCCGCTACCTGGCGGGACCCGTGGCGGAAGGCGACTCCGCCCAGATGAACAAGGTCATCGGGAGCTGCGCCGGTCTGTACCTTCTGCTCGGCGGGGCTGCGGTCGCGATCGGGACGACCCTGGCGGCGGTGTTCCACCTCTATGGGATCCCGCCCGTATTCCGGACGCAGGCCGGTCTGGCCTACGGCCTGATGGTCCTCTACGTCTCCGCGGGATTCATTGGGCTGCTTCCCGAAGGGATCCTATACGCGCACCTGGATTTCGTCCGTCGCAACGCCGTCCGGATCGTCGGCGTCCTCTTGCGGCTGAGCCTCACCGTCGTCTTCCTGAAGGTCAGTCCGTCGCTGGTCGCCCTGGCCCTGGTCCAGATTGGCTGTCTGGTGTTCGACTTCACCGTGTCCTGGTGGCTCATCCGCCGGCGCTACCCGGCGGTCCGACTGAGCCTGTCCGACTTCGATCGGAGTCGGGTCCGGCAGATCCTCTCCTTCAGCGTCTACGTGCTCATCATGCAGGCCGGCATCCGCCTCAGTTTCGAGACGGACGCGCTGGTGATCGGAGCCTTCCTGGGCGTCGGCGCCGTCCCCTATTACGTCGTCGCCAACAGCCTGATCGTGTACCTCATGGAGTTCGTCATCGCCATCGCCGCCGTCGCGGCTCCGATGGCGACCAAGCTCGCCGCGCTGGGGAAACGGGACGAGCTCGCGCAGATCTACTTGAAATGGTCCAAGGTGGCGCTCACCCTGACCATGCTGCCCGGCCTCTTCCTGATCGTCCTCGGGCCGAGGTTCCTTGCGCGCTGGATCGATGCCTCCTTCGAACAGCCCGCGGGACAGGTCCTGCAGATCCTGATGGCGTCGAGCCTCGTCTTCCTCCCCGTCCGGGGCGTGGCCCTCCCGATCCTGATGGGCCTCGGAAGACCGAGAGTGCCGACCATCGCTTTCCTGATCGCCGGGATCCTGAACCTGGCCATGAGCGTGCTCCTGGCCGGGCCGCTCGGTCTGACCGGGGTCGCCCTCGGGACGGCCGTTCCCAATGTCCTGTTCGCGCTGGTCGTCCTCGTCCTGGCCTGCCGTGAGCTCGGCATCAGCGTGCGCCACTACGTTCAGTATGTCGTGCCGCGCGCTGCCATCGGAGCCCTGCCCGTTCTGGCGTTGTTGCAGTGGTTCAAGGGCGTCCTCCAGGTCCGGGACATGTTCGGCCTGCTGGTGGCGGGCTCGGTCACGACCGCGCTCTTCGCCTTCACCTGGATCTTCTACGTCTACCGCGACGATCCCTTCGTCGACGTGCGAACGCATCTCCTCCGGCTGCGCCCATGGGGGATCCGGGCGTGAGGGAGGACTCCCGTGAGTGATCTGCGCTGGATGGTCGTCGTCCCGGTGGTCCTGCTCGTCGTCGCCGCCTCGGCCGAGGCTCTCGCCCGATGGTGGATCCGCCGTCGCAAGCTGTACTACGTGCACACCCCTGGCCTGCGCCTGCTCCTCCATCCGCACCGCGACGTGTTTCCCCAGCTCGAGCCGTCCATCCGGTTCGATATCAACGGGGAGGGGGAGAGGGGAGACGCGCTGCCGCGCGTCGGCCCCGGCGAGACGCTCTACCGCGTGCTGGTGGCCGGGGGGAGCCAGCCGGAGGGATACCTGCTCGACCAGGACACGACGTGGCCGGGGGCGCTGCAACGGCTGCTGGAGAGGCCGGAGTACCTGCGCCGGCTTGGAGCTTCGAGGGTCCACGTGGGGAGCATCGCCCGCTCCGGCATCGGATCCGAGGCCCTGGAATTGATTCTCGACCGCGTATTGGTGCGCTATCCGCGGCTGCAGGCCATCATCATCCTGGTCGGCGCCATCGGCTGGAAACCCTCGCGTCTCGCCTTGCTGGAGCAGCTGCTGAGGTGGCGCCGCCGCCGGCTCCGTCCCGTGGATGTGAACAAGGGAGCGGGCGGGTGGATCGGCAAGGCGCGCGCGATGCGCGCGCATGCGAAGGTGATTCGCACCACCATGCCCGACCCCCAGGCCATGCTGAGCCACTTCGATCGGCACTTCCGGGAGGTGCTCCGGAAGGCGAAAGCCCACGCCGATCGGGTGATCGTGGCGCGGCAGCCCTGGTTCGATCGGGAGTGCACAGCGGACGAGGCGGCCCATATGTGGCACGGCGGCGTGGGACAGGCCTGGAAGGAAGAAGTCAGCGCCTACTATTCGCACGACGTGCTCCGCCGGCTCATGTCGCTCCTAGACGCCCGCGCCGCCCGCGTGGCCGAGGAGCTGGAGGTCGAGCAGCTCGACATCCGGGACGTGGTGGAGCCGAGCCTCGAGAACTACTACGACTTCTTCCACGCCACCCCGCCGGGGGCGAGGGCGGTGGCCTCCGCCGTCGCGATGACCATGGTGCGGCTGCCCCTGCCGTCGGTGGACGAGTTGACCGCGCCGAAGCGGGCGTCCTAGCCGTGTGCGGATTTGCCGGCCTGCTGACCGCGGAAGCGCTCCCTCACGACGCGCTGGCGGATCACGCCCGCCGCATGATCGGCCCCATCGCGCATCGGGGGCCGGATGACAGCGGGGTCTGGGCGGACGAAGGCGCCGGCCTGGCTCTCGGATTCCGCCGGCTCGCCATCATGGACCTCTCGCCCAACGGTCATCAGCCGATGGCCTCGCCCTCCGGGCGATTCGTCATGGTCTTCAACGGAGAGGTCTACAACTTCGCGGACCTCCGCCGGGAGCTAGAGCCACACGGGTACGGATTCCGCGGGCATTCCGACAGCGAAGTGATCCTCGCCGCCTTCGAGCACTGGGGGATTCGCGAGGCCGTTTCCCGGTTCGCGGGGATGTTCGCGATCGCGGTGTGGGACAAGGGCCGGCGAGAGCTTTCGCTCGTGCGGGACCGGCTCGGCAAGAAGCCGTTGTACGTCTACCGCGAGCCCGGGCTCATCACCTTCGGCTCGGAGCTCAAGGTGCTCGTGGCGGGGCCTTCCTTCGATCGCGCGATCGACCGGAGCGCTCTTGCCTCCTACCTCCGCTACCTCTACGTCGCGGCGCCCAGGACCATCTACCAGCGCGCCATCAAGCTGCCGGCCGCGCATGTCATGACCCTGACTGACGCGCGGGGGCCGCTGCCGGATCCCCAACCCTATTGGTCGTTGCGCGAGGCTGCGCTCCGGGGCGCCGCCCGTCCGTTCGAAGGGACGGATAGCGAGGCCGTCGACGAGCTGGATGCACGACTCGCGGACGCCGTCCGGTCCCGGCTGCATTCGGACGTCCCGCTGGGCGCGCTGCTCTCCGGAGGCATCGATTCCTCGACGGTCGTGGCCCTGATGCAGGAGGCCAGCCGCCGCCCGGTCAACACCTACACCATCGGGTTCGCGGAGCAGGACTTCGACGAGGCCCGGCACGCGGCCCGGGTGGCACGACACCTGGGGACGGCGCACACGGAGTTGCGCCTCACTGGCGCGGACGCGCAGGCGTTGATTCCGCGCTTGCCCGAGGTCTTCGACGAGCCGCTCGCGGACCCGTCGCAGCTTCCGACGCTTCTCGTCTCGCAGCTCGCCCGCCGTCAGGTGACCGTCGCCCTCTGCGGGGATGGTGGCGACGAGGTGTTCGGCGGCTACAACCGATACGTCTACGGGACCCGGCTGCTGCCGCGGCTGAGCCGTGTCCCCCGCTTCCTGCGCCGACAGTTGGGGGCGGGCCTCGGCAGAGTGCCGGCCGTGACCTGGGACCGGATGGCCCGCCTCAGCGCGGCCGTGGCGCCGGGAGCGGGCGGCCAGCGCGTCGGGGAGCGCATGCACAAGCTGGGTCGCGTCCTCCGCGCCGACTCGGTCGGAGACATGTACCGGTCCCTGCTCTCGGCCTGGCCCAATCCGGAGGATGTGGTCGCAGATCACGAGACCGGCGACGACCACACGCGGCGGACCCTGGACGGAGGGCCGCCGGCGCACCTGCTGGACCGGATGATGCTGGCCGATCAGGAGACGTACCTGCCCGACGATCTCCTGGCCAAACTCGATCGTGCCAGCATGGCGGTGAGCCTGGAGGTCCGCGCCCCCATCCTGGATCATCGCGTGGTTGAGTTTTCGTGGCGCCTGCTACCCTCCCTCAAGCTGCGCGACGGCGTCGGCAAGTGGGTACTGCGTCAAGTGCTGTACCGCCGTGTCCCGAGGATCATGGTCGAACGGCCCAAGATGGGCTTCTCGGTGCCGATCGATCAGTGGCTGCGCGGGCCGCTGCGACCATGGGCCGACGACCTTCTCTCGGGCGACGGGCTGCGCAAGAGCGGGCTGCTGGATCCGGCGCCCATCGCTCGCGGCTGGAAGGAGCTGCAACAAGGTCGGCGGGCCGCCGGCCCCGCGGTGTGGGCCGTGGTCATGTTCGAGGCCTGGAGGGCCCGGTGGGCAGCGTGATGCCGCGGCCGCGACTGCTGTTTCTGTGTCAGACCCTGCCCTTCCCGCCCGACGGCGGCGTGTGGATCCGGACGTATCACGTCCTGCGTCTCCTCGCCCGCACCTTCGACGTCACCGCGCTGTGCTTCGAACGATCGACGTCCAAAGGGGGTGGCGCGGACGTCGCCGCCGCCCGTGACGCCCTGGGGCGGCTCGCGGCGACCGAGGTGTTTTCCATTCCGCAGCGGCACAGTCGATTGCGATACGTCTGGGATCACGTCCGGAGCGCGGCGCGGCGGCAGGTCTACACGACCTACCTGTACGGCTCTCGCCCCTTCCGGCGGCGCCTGGCCGACCTCTTGAAGGAGGACACGTTCGACCTCGTGCACGTCGATAGCCTGGACCTGGCCGGCTACCTTCCGATGTGCAACGGAGTCCCCGTGGTGTGTGTGCACCACAACGTGGAATCGATGCTCCTGCAGCGACGCGCCACCATCGAGCGACAGGGGTGGAGGAGCCGCTATCTCGGTTATCAGGCCCGTCTGACCGAGGAGACGGAGCGACGCTGGTGTGAGCGTGTGGCCCTGAACGTTCTGGTTTCCGAGGAGGATCGCCGGTCGCTCCAGCGGATCGCTCCCGGGTCGCGGACCACGGTCGTCCCGAATGGAGTCGACGTCGGAGAGTTCCACCCGGAGGGCACGGAGGGTTCAGGAATCGCCTTCATGGGCGGGATCACCTGGTTTCCGAACCGCGACGCGCTCGAGTTCTACTGCGCGGACATCCTGCCCCACCTGAAGGCGGCCCGAAGTGACGTCCGGACGCGCTGGGTGGGCGCGGCCACGCCCGAGCAGCGGCGGTGGTACGGCGACGAGCACGGCCTCGAGCTGACCGGCCATGTCGAAGACGTGAGGCCGTGGATGCAAGAGGCGGCCTGCCACGTCGTCCCCCTGCGTGCGGGTGGGGGCACCCGACTCAAGATCCTGAACTCGTGGGCGATGGGGAAGGCCGTCGTCAGCACGTCCGTCGGCTGCGAAGGCCTGGCCACGATCGACGGGGAGAACATCCTCATCCGGGATGACCCGAAGGACTTCGCGCAGGCCATCCTGGCCGTGCTCGCCGACCCGGGCTTGCGCCAGCGGCTCGGCGAGGGCGGCCGGGCCACCGCGGAGCGGCTCTACAGCTGGGACGTCATCGGGCAGCACATGATCGAGACGTATCTCTCGGTGGCGACCGCTCCCTCCCGCGGGCTCGCCATCGCCGCCGGAGCCATCCGTGCCGACCCAGGCTACAGCTCTTAGATCGATCGCGGCACCGGCGCGCCGGCGGTCGGTTCTGGCCGCGCCTGCGGAGTACGCCCCCGACCTGCGCTGGGACCTGCTGCTGCTCTGCGTGGCCGGGCACATCCTGACCGCCGTCGGCCGTGTTCACCAACTCTTCCCGGTCGTGGGCGCCTTGCGGCCCGCGATACTCACGGGCCTGCTCGCCATGGCCGTCCACCGCCGGCGCGATCGTGCTCGGGAACAGCTTCGACGTGGTCTTCGGCAACCTCGTCAAGACCGTGCTCATGTGCGTGGTGCTCGCGGGGAGCGTACGCGGCCTGCGCGACGTCGAGCGGCTGACCATGGTGTACGTCGTGGCGGCGACGATCTATGCGATCGTGGTGGTCGCCCGATTCGATCTCGGCGAGGGATCCGATTGGCGGCTGGGACGCCTCTACTACTACGACGCCAACGACCTCGCGACCTATCTCGTGACCGCGATGCCGCTGGGCGTCTACTTCCTCCTGACCGGGCGGCGGGCCGTGGGCCGTGTCCTGGCCGCCGGCGCCCTGGCCATCCTGACCGTGGCCTTCGTCCGCACGGGGTCGCGGGGCGGGTTCATCGCCCTCATCGCCGTGATCGTGTTCATCGTGCTGCGCTACTCGGCGATCTCTCTCGGGCGGCGCCTGTCCGCGGCCGTACTCGTCACGCTGATCCTGCTCGGGACGGCCAGCAACCGCTACTGGGAGCAGATGACCACGATTGCCTCCGACGACGATTACAACCGGACCGAGGAGACCGGACGCCTGCAGATCTGGGGCCGCGGCATCGGCTACATGCTGCAGCATCCGCTGCTCGGCGTCGGTCCCGGCAACTTCCAGACGGCGGAGGGGACCCTCTCGCCGCTCGCGGAACGGCAGCAGTTCGGGGTCGGCGTGCGCTGGAACGCCGCCCACAACACCTACATCCAGGTGGGCGCGGAGACGGGGGTGATCGGGCTCCTGCTCATCCTCGCCATGATCGCGAGCGCCTTGGTGGCCTTGAGCCGGTCGAGGCGCCGTGGCTCCGACCGGGCGGACTCCCGCGAGAGGCAGACGCAACTGGCGCAGGTGCTCACCGCCTCGCTCATCGGGTTCGTGGTCGGGGCGTTCTTCCTCTCCCTCGCCTACACGGAGATGCTGTACACGCTGATCGCGCTGGCCGTCGGTCTGCAGAAGGTGGCCCAGGAGCCGGACCGGAAGGCCGCGGCTCCGGCCACGTTGGTCCCGGCCTGGCGGAGATCATGACCAGTCCCATCGCCGGCGTCCGCGGGCTGCGGATTGCGCATCTGATCGAATCGGACGGCCCCGGCGGAGCGGAGCGAATGCTGGCGCATCTGGCCCGGACGCTGCAGGAGGCCGGTGCATACAATGTGGCCTTCCTCCCCGCGGATGGGGAGGGCTGGCTCGCGCGTGAGCTGGAAGAGTCGGGCGTGGCCATCGAGCACCACCGGCTGCCGCGGCCGGTGTCGCCGGCCACCGCCCGGTCGCTGGAAGCGGCGCTGCGCCGACACCGCGTCGAGGTGGCCCACAGCCACGAGTTCACGATGGCCGTCTACGGGGCCTGGGCGTCTTGGCGAGCCGGGATCCCGCACGTCATCACCATGCACGGCAGCTCCTATTACTCGGCCCGCCTTCGGCGCCGGCTGGCCATGCGTGGGGCCATCGCGCTCAGCGGACGGACGGTGGCCGTTTCCGTCTCTCTCGCGCGCCGCCTCGGTCAAGACCTGGGGATGGATCCGTCCCGGGTCCTGATGATCTCGAACGGCGTACCCCGTGTGGCGCGCGGACAGACGACCTTGCGCGAGGAGTTGGGTCTCCGGCCCGAGGATCGGCTGCTCGTGTCCGTCGGCAACCTCTACCCGGTCAAGGGACACCGCCATCTCATCGACGCCCTGGCGCTGATCGCGAGGCGGCATCCCCGCGTGCACGTCGCCATCGCCGGACGTGGCCACTTGGAGGACGCCCTCTCGGCCCGTGCCCGTGATCTCGCCCTGGCCGATCGCGTGCACCTGCTCGGTCTCCGCGCGGACGTCGCAGCCGTCCTGGCCGCGGCCGACGTCTTCGTGCTTCCCTCGCTGTCCGAAGGGCTGCCCCTTGCCCTGCTGGAGGCCATGTTCGCCGGGTGCCCCATCGTCGCGAGCGACGTGGGAGAAGTGGGCACGGCCCTCGCGCAGGGGGAGGCCGGAATCCTCGTGGAGGCCGGCGACTCCGGCGCGCTGGCCGCCGCGCTCGACGAGGTGCTCAGCGACTGCGGTCGAGCGCGTGAGCTGGGCAGACGGGCCGCGCTCCGAGCGGCCGCGGAGTACGACATCTCGCACATGGTCCGCCGCTACGCCGACATCTATCACGACCTGCTGCGGACGCCGCGCTCCGTCCCCCGCGCGCTGGCCGCCGTGCCCATGGCGGCTCCGCGCTCGGGAGCCGGAATGGATGGCCCGGCGTGAGGATCGGCCTGCTCACGGTGGCGATCTGCGCCTCCGCGTGCGCGGGCAACCCTTCACAGCCCAGCCCGGATCGGACGGTGGGGACCAGTCAGGCGCTCGAGCCGGTGGGGCTGGTCCCGTTCAACGATCAGCCGTGGACGGAGCTGACCGGAAATGGCTGGGGGTATCTCCGAAGGACGAGCTCCAAGGATGCCGACATCGCGAAGGACGCCACCGCGCCGTTCTCGCCGCCCGATGTCCTCCGGATCGTGTTCACGCCCAGCATGACCCGCGACACGGAACCGAGCGTCGACTGGCTCCGGCTGCCGCAACGACCGAGGGAGGTCTACGCGCGCTGGTGGATGAAGCTCTCCGGCAACTGGACCCCCAGTCCGGCCGGAGGCGGCAAGATCACCTTCCTGCACGCCGACCCCAGCGGCCAGGGCCAGGTCTACACCGCGCTCTTCGGGGCGAGCGCGCCGCACCATATCAGCGTCAACACGGAGTGGGCCCCGTACGGACAGAAGATCTGGTCCCCGAACGTGACCACATCGCCGGTCTCGTACGATCGATGGTATGAGGTCGACTGGTACGTGAAGTGGGCCTCGGGCGAGGCCGCCGACGGCATCCTGCGGTGGTGGGTCGACGGCGTGCTCAACGGCGACTACACCAGCGTGACTTTCCCGGCCCGCGGCACCGGCTTCCAGCAGTTCGAGTTCGCCCCCACGCTGCAGAACCCGCCCCCGGAGGAGCAGTACATGTACATCGACCACACGTACCTCAGCGCTCGGTGACCTCATGAAGATCTTGTTCCTGTGCGAGGGAGACGCGGAGTCCTCGAGCTCCTGGTCGGGCATCTGCAAGAGCCTCGTCGACCAGCTCCGAACGGATGGGCACACCGTCGAGGTCGGAGATGTCGCCCTCCGAGGCCCTGACCGCTACGTCGCGGCGGCGGCCACGTTCTCGCCGGAAAGGCACCGCTGGGGCACTCGATACCACTTGTCGACCCTGCCTTTCCACCTCCGTTCGCGCCGGGCGGACCGCCTCGTTGCCGCGCGCCGGCAGCGGCTGGACGCGATCGTGCAGGTGGGCGCGACGTTCCAGGTGCATGCCGCCAACGGCACGCCGTATTTCCTCTGCTGCGATTCGAGCGGGGCGGCGGGGATCTTTGCGCTCAGCGAGCGGCTGCGTCGATCGTTCATGGAGGATTTCGGTATCCCCGCGAACAGGGTGCGGGCCATCTACGCCGGGCCCAACTTCGACCCCGGCCGCGTGGTCATGGCGCCCCGCCCGCGCCCGGCCCGGCATCCGCCGACGGTGCTCTTCGTGGGCCTGCAGTTCCACCGCAAGGGCGGCGACGTGCTCGTCGAAAGCTTCCGGCAGGTCCGGATGCGGCTGCCCACCGCCGAGTTGCTGCTGGCGGGCGTGCCCGTAGGCCAGGTCGAGGGACCAGGCATCCGGTGCCTGGGCGCGCTGGACAAGAATCAACCTGCCGGCGCCGCCGCCCTCGCTGCGGCCTATGCCTCGGCGGACGTCTTCGCCTTGCCCACGCGGTTCGAGCCCTTCGGGATCGCGTTCGTGGAAGCCATGCACTTCGGCCTTCCCTGCATCGGCCCGCGCGCCTGGGCAGTTCCGGAGATCATTGCCGACGGAGAGACCGGGTTCACGGTGCCGGTGGATGACGTGGAGAGTTTGACGGACCGCCTGCTCCGTCTGCTCCGCGATCCGACCCTGGCCCGGACGATGGGGGAGGCGGGGCGGGAGCGCGCACGCCGCGCGTTCACGTGGCCCCAGGTGGTCGGCCGCATGGTCGAGATGATGGACAGCATCCCCACGCCGGATGCTCCCGCCGAAGGAACGGCCCACGTCTCGCTGGCCGCGTTCAAGTCGACCATCGGCCTGGCGCGCCGCCTGGGAGAGCTCGTCCCCCTGAGCGAGCTCGTCCGGCGCCACGAGCAGGGCCGGAGCACGGCCGCCCTGGTCGCCGTGACTTTCGACGACGCCTACGCGGCCCTCTCGGAGCTCAAGGAATTCGTTTCCCGCGAAGGGATTCCCATCTCGGTCTTCGTCGTCACCGAGGCGGCGGAGGCCGGGGCCACCTACTGGTGGGACCGGATCGATGACGCGTTCCCGCGCATCGCGGGGGAGAGGTGGCGAGCCTTCGAGGCCGCCTGCGGCCTCCCTGAAGAGTACCGGCGGCGACAGCCCGCCGCTCTGGGCCCGCTCCGCCCGTTGCGGCAGTGGCTCCTGGCCGCATACGCCGGCCGGTGGCCGTCGCACCTGGAGCCCGCGCTGCTCGCCCTGGAGCGCGAGTCCGGCCTTCGCACGCGGCATCGCTCGATGACGTTCGCGGAGATCGCCGAGCTGGCGGCCATCCCCTCCGTCGAGGTCGGGGTGCACACGGTCTCCCATCCCGTGCTGCCCCTGCTGTCGGATCCGGACCTGACCCGGGAGATCGCGGCGGGATACGCCGAGCTGCGGTCGCGGCTGGCCACCGTGCTGCCCATTCTCGCCGTTCCGTTCGGCCTCTATGACGAGCGCACCCTGCGCACCGCGCGCGCCGCCGGGCTCACCGCCTGCTTGAGCGTCACCGGGGGCAACCTCGCCGGCGACGCCCATCGCTACGTGCTGCCCCGATACTGCGTCACCCGGCACGACACGGCGGCCCGGCTCGCACTGTGCCTGGTCGGCGTACCGGACCGTGTGCGTCGCTGGCGCGGACTCCCGCTCGCGCCGTATCCCGAGCTGCCTTCGGCCACGAGTTGACGGCCGCGAGCAGGCGGAGGCGGCGTTTTCGCGTGGCACCGCTGGCGCGGCTCGTGGTCGGCATCCTCCTCGCCGGCCCGGCGTGCCAGCGCGCCGGCAGCGAAGCGCTACGGCCGGCGGAGCATCCGAGAGCCAGGGAGGGCACCGCGCCGCTGCACGAGCCGGACCTCCTGCCCTTCAACGACCAGCCCTGGGACCGGATGCGGGGGAATGGCTGGGATTATCTCCGCCGGAGCAGCTCCCGGGACGACGACGTCGTGGCGGATGCCACCGCGCCGTTCTCACCGCCGAACGTCCTGCGGATCGTCTTCACGCCGGACATGCTCCGGGACCACGAGCCCAGCGTGCACTGGCTGGGTCTGCCCGCGACACGTGAAGTGTACGCGGTATGGTGGATCAAGCTGTCGGCGAATTGGAGCCCGAGCCCCGCCGGGGGCGGCAAGATGACCTTCCTGCACGCCGCGGGCGGGCAAGGGCAGGTGTACTCCGGCCTCTTCGGACAGACCGCGCCGCACCGCGTCAGCATCAACACCGAGTGGGCGCCGTACGGCCAGCACATCTGGGATCCCAACGTCGAGGCCACTCCCATCAACTACGGCGAGTGGTACCGCATGGAGTGGTACTCGAAGTGGGATTCGGCACCGGGCGCCGGTGACGGCGTCCTGCGGTGGTGGGTCAACGGCGTGCTCAACGGCAGCCACTCCGACGTCCGATTCCCCGCCGCGAGCGTGGGATTCCAGCAGTTCGAATTTGCGCCCACCCTCCAGCTGCCGCCGGCGCAGGCGCAATACATGTATGTCGACCACGCCTACGTCAGCATCCGCTGAAGGCGCACGGTGGGGCACGGCGGCAAGGGCCGTCGCGCCCGTCCTCGCCCTCGCGACGCTCCTCGCCTGCCAGCGCAGCGCGGACGATGTGGCGACCTCGTCGCTCCTGCCGGGGGCGTCGGCCGCCGCGGTGTGGGCCGAGGATTTCGAGTCGGGAACCCTCGACGCGTGGTCGGACGGAGTGGACCCCTCTCGACATCGTGTCGTGACCGATCGGGCGTCCGCCCACTCGGGGAGCCGCTACCTTGCCGTCACCTACCCGGCCGGCGGGGACGGCGGATGGCTCACCCACTTCCTGGACCGCGGCTACGACTCCCTGTACGTCAGCTATTACGTGCGTTTCCCGTCCAATTGGAACG
>WNFN01261007.1_pt1 | contig 20903 bp, 28 predicted proteins | sample 5400161 | NCBI WGS metagenome assembly WNFN01 (sample SAMN13153353, study PRJNA577476) | soil metagenome | isolation source: 80 cm saprolite on Douglas fir-dominated hillslope | place: USA:California | collected 2013-09-17 | reverse complement strand
ATCCGGCAGACGTGATCGGCGAATGGCAGGCGGCCGGCGCCGACGGCGCGGACGCAGTGGTCGGCAGGGCCATGGACGCGGCGCGGACGTGGGCTGACACTCCGGGAGCGACCAGGGCCAAGGCGCTCTCCGACGCTGCGTCCGCACTCGAGCAGCGCGCGGCGGACATCACCGACCTCGTGATCCGTGAGGTCGGCAAGCCGGTGTCCGAGGCGCGCGGCGAGGTAGCCAGGGCCGTGGCGATCTTGCGCTACTACGCGCAGGCGGCGCTCGCGCCGGACGGGCAGACCCTGCCGGCCGCCCAGCCGGATCAGCTGCTGCTGGCCAGGCACGTGCCCGTCGGCGTCACTGCGCTGATCACGCCATGGAACTTCCCGGTCGCGATACCGCTGTGGAAGGCGGCGCCGAGCATCGCCTATGGCAATGCCACAGTGCTGAAACCGGCGAGCGCGGCGGCTGCGACTGCGCTTGCGCTGAGCGAGATCGTCGGCCCGCATCTGCCGGTCAACGTCTTCCAGGTGGTGCTCGGCGGCGCCGAAACGGCGCGGGCCCTGATCGACCACCAGGACGTGGCCGCCGTGTCGTTCACCGGATCATCGGCGGTCGGCAGGGACATCAGCGCGCGGGCCGCTGCGCGCGGCTGCCGGGTCCAGGCCGAGATGGGCGGGCAGAACCCGTCAGTGGTCCTTGCCGACGCTGACCTAGACCGGGCGGCGACCACAATCGCGTACGCGGCGATGGGATACGCGGGCCAGAAGTGCACGGCGACAAGCCGGGTCATCGTGGCCAGCCAGGTCTATGACCGGTTCCGTGATGCGCTGACCGCCGCGATCGAGGCGCTGCAGGTCGTCGATCCGTTCGACGAGAAGACACTGGTCGGGCCGGTGATCGACGCCCGGGCGCGGTCGGCGGCGCTGCACGCGGTCGCCGGATCTGGCGGGCGGGTCCTGACCGGCGGGACGGCGCTCGACGAGCCAGGCTGTTACCTCGCGCCGACGCTGGTCGAGCTAGACGAGCCCGCCGGACCGCTGGCGACCGAAGAAGTATTCGCGCCGGTAGCGGCGCTGATCAGGGCGGGGTCGCCGGACGAGGCCGTCGCAATCGCCAACTCGGTGCGGTACGGGCTGGTCGCCTCGGTCTTCACCAGCGACCTCGGTCATGCCCTGCGGCTCACCCGTCGGCTTGATGCCGGGATGATCCGGGTGAACGCGCCTACGTCCGGCGTCGACTTCAACGCGCCGTTCGGCGGCTCGAAGGAGTCGAGCTACGGCCCGCGGGAGCAAGGGCAGGCCGCTCGCGCCTTCTACACCGAGTCACGAACGGTTCTGATCGTGCCCTCGCCTCATCCACCCAGTCGACCCCGGCGTTGACCATGTCGTCCCTGATGGCCGCGACGCTCGTTGCCCGCCGGCCCTTGACGATCTTCGCCGAGATCGGCACCCACCCGGCGTGGCAGATGAAGGCGATCGGCTTGCCGCGATCGTCGAACGCCCGCACCAGGTCAAGTACTTCTGGCGAGCGGCGTAGCTTGTCAGGCGCGTAACCGCCAGGGATGACGAGCGCGTCGAAGTCGGCCTCGCCGACCTCGCTAACCACGGTGTCGACCGGCACGGGACCATGACCTTTCTTTCCGGTCACCGGCTTGTCGTCGAGGCCGGCCACCGTGACCGCGATGTCCTCCTCTGCCAGGCGGTACAGCGGATAAAGGAGCTCCATGTCCTCGAACTGATCGGCGGCCAGGAGCAGGACCCTTCGCCGGGAATTCGCCATGCACCAGAGGTTACCCATAACCGGGCTGGCAACGGCCGCAGGCTGACTAGCTGGACTCGGCTACGTCCCGGCTACGTCCCGGTAACTGCGGCGATGGCGGCGAGCGTGGCGAGCAGGAACGTGGCGATGGCCAGGATGCCATGCAGGATCGGGATCACCGGTGCGAGTTGCCAGCGACGGCTGACGGGCGGCTGCGGCGCCGGCCCGGTGAGCATCCGTTCCACCAGATCGTCGACGAGCTTGCCGGTAAGCGCGTCATTCGCCAGGACCTGATCAAGCATTTCGTTGGTTACCAGGATGGCCGGGGTGTTCCCGCGCCCGCCATCAAGCCTGGGTAGCGCTGGTGACTGCTGCCCTGAGCTCGGTTGGCGCGCGGGGAAGGGCGTCCACCGCCGTCCCGGTCACCAGGAAGGCGACCCAGCTGACGAATCCCGCGAGGGCCAGGCCAGCATGCCCGATAATGAGCGCAGGAGGCACGCCGCCCTGCCGCGCCTGCTCCCGTCGCTCGGGCACGCCGCCGCTGGCCAGCCAGCTGCGGAACATCCCGGCACCCAGCCCCTCGGCGAGCAGCCAGCTGATGAGCGCGGCCACTGCGAGGCCGCGGCCGGCCAGCCTGCCGTTCGCGTGATCGCCGGCCGCGACCAGGCAGCTGTGCAGGCAGCCGCCGGTCAGGCCGACCCTTATCACGACATCGGCTGGCATCATGTCCCGGGATCCCTGGTCCACTCCCATCATCGCGGCAATCGCCGCTTCCCACAGGATGACACGGGCCGTGAGCTGTTCCGATGCCGCTATCCCGGCACGCACGGCCGGCTCGTGGTTGAGTCACTCTGGCATCCGTGATGAGATCGCCGGTGTTCAGCCGGCGCAGCGGCGCTGGCGCAGCGGCCAGCCTCCTGCAGAAAGGTGCCCGCGCGATATGAAGACCCGCCTGATTGACGAGCCAGGCTTCGCCGCCGAGACATCGGCGTTCCTGGAGCGAATAGGCCAGGCCGCGCCGATCTCCGACTACGAGAGCCTGCTCGCCGCCCGGGCCAGGACAGCTAGCCCTGCCGTGTCCGGCCAGATGGACCCGGCCGTGCAGGCAGCGGATCTGTACCTGCCGGCCAGGGGCGGTCCCGTGCTCGCGCGGGTGTACCGCGAACGCGGCGCACGGGGACCGCGGCAGATCCTGCTCTGGCTGCACGGCGGCGGCTTTATCGGCGGCTCGGTGTATGACCTGGATCACGCGTGCTCGGGGCTCGCCCGCCTCGGCGGCGTGCTGGTCGTCTCGCTCGAATACCGGCTGGCGCCGGAGCACCCGTTTCCGGCCGCCCTGCATGACACCTACGACGCCATGTGCTGGCTGGCCGACAATGGTCAGTTGATTGGCGGCGACGGACGGGTGGCGGCCGGCGGCCAGAGCGCCGGCGCAGCTCTCGTCGCGGGCGCCGGCCTCATGGCGCGCGACGAAGGAGGTCCCGCGCTGAGCCGCCAGGTGCTTTGCTACCCGGCGCTGGATTTCGGCCAGGACACCGAGTCAGTCCGGCTGTACAACGGGACCTTCGTGACCATCGAGCCTGGCGGCTGGCTGGAGACCCAGTACCTGGCGGGCCAGGGGGTGACCGCCTGCGCGGCCCCGCTGCGCGCCGGGACGCTTGCCGCCAGCGCTGCTGATCGGCGCTGGCCGGGACCCGCTGCGCGACGACGCGAGGTCCTACGCCGGGAGGCTCGATTCCGATGGCGTGCCCGTGACGCACATCGAGTACGCCGCTACCATGCACGGCTTCCTAAATCATTACTATCTGGGTACGTCGCTGAACTAGTGCGGAGGAACTGACTTCGTGGTCTCGGAGGCTAAACCAGGATAAATTTGACATTACGTATACATCCCGTATACGTAAGCAGCCCCGCCGCGAGCGGTAACTCGACGGCGGGACCTGACCCAGATAGGAGCTGGGCTATGACAGAACCTACCCTTCCCCGCCTCAGCGAAGACCCAGGCCCGTGGGGGCAGCTGCTGTGGCGGCTCGTCAACGTGAAGACGTCTGCCGAGGTCATCGCGATCGAGGCCGACAAGGCCATCAGGGAGTTCGGCGTCCTCTGGCGCGAGAACCAGGGCAGGGAAGCTGAGCGCCGGGCGAAGCTACCGCAGCAGCTAGGCCGAGAGCAGGGCAAAGCTCCAGGTGCTTCTCAGAGGTCCTGAGAGCCCAGGGTAAGTAACTACTACGTCCTGACGCCGCGAGGGCCGGAGAACGAATCTCCGGCCCTCGTGCTACGTGCGTGGAGCACCCGTACGGAGCGAAAGGGTAGCTGATCAGGGCACGAACTGGAATGGCCCCCACGGGCTTTCGCCGGCTATCCTCCTGGTGAGCCTCCTAAGCTCGCTCCGGCGCTGAAAATGTGATCAACTCCGAGTTGACCGCCTTCACGTCACGGCAGTACCCGCTGAGCAGTGGCAGCGGTAGCGCCGGAGAATGGAGAGGACCCACGCAAGCCAAGGCACTTCGGAGATGGCTCCGAATGACGTGAAGGTGGTTGCGCGGAGCGTGCTCGCTTGCCGGTCTTCGACCAGGTGCTCATCTTCGTCGTGGTCTTGGTGCTCATCCTGCTGGCCGGGGGCCAGGGCAAGTTCAAGATCATCGTCAAGCTGATTCCGCCGACTATCCATATCGAGTCCGGAGGCCGCCAGGCACCCGCTGATCCGCCAGAGGTCAGCTTGACGGGTGCCAGCCAGGTTCCCAGGCCGCGCGCACGCCGTGTCCGACTGCCTGGTCGCTCGCGTACTCAACCGCCACAGCTCTCGGCACCTGGTGGGGATGGCCGGTCCAGTCCGGTACCTAGAACCCGAGCCGGGGCACGTCAAAGTCCTCAAACGCCGCAAGCAGCGCCTAGCGCGAGCACTACAACGCGTGCCATCGCCCCGCCGCCTTCCGGCCCCTCGTCGCGTCGTACCGCTCGGCGCCGGGCACGTCGCCGCCGTCAGTCAAGCTCCACATAGCGGTTGAGGACACGCGAACAGCGGCGGCGACGCTGCAACCCAGGTGCCACTACAATCACTTCTAGAACATTCTCTTCAGCTACGTGGAGGTGGCCGATCGCTAGGCCAACTCAGGCAACCAGAACAGCCGCTCACATCGGCGTCGGCGTCGCGGCCGCTCTGATCGTGCCAAAACTCGTCGGAAAGGGCTCCGGGACGGCGCTCGCTTCAGTCGTTATCGGCGTTGCGGTGCACGCCATGCTGGATGCCCCCATAGCCCAGGCCATGGCTAACCGCGGCATCCAGTTCTAGGCAAGACGGCGATTCGGCGAGCGCCTAAACGGCCGGCACCGGATCGGGCCTGAGGTCCGGTCGGAACAGCGGCTTGCGGTCGATGACCGCAGCCGTGGCCTTCTGCCTGAGCCAGTCTGCGAGGCTGGCATCGGGATTCTCTAGGAGCATCAGCAGCTCGTTCACCTCGGCGAGCACGATCACGAAATCTGTCAGCGAGCGTTTGCAGTCCTCGATGGCCGGCTGGGTGAAGGGCGACGCCGACACGAACAGCCCCCGGACTCCGGGCCGACCGTAGAGACGCACGAGGTGACTTGCCATCTCGTCCCGGCCGATCGGCTCGGAGTGCCACTTGAACTCAGCCATGATCAGCTGGCCGTCCAGACCGACGAGGCCGTCGACCTGCTCGCCGACGTGGCCATCGTCCATGCGGATCGTGAACGACTCCCTGATGCTGAGGCCGTCGAGCGCGAAGAGCTCGTTTAGCACTCGCTCCAGAGCATGTCCTCGCTCCTGCGGGTTCGTCATCGAGCTAAGTCCGGCTAGCCGCCTTCTGAGCTGCCCACGCTGGGTGCGCCTGCGCTGTTCGGCCTCGGCCGCCTGCTGACGCTTGCGGGCCATCTCATGCCGCTGCTTCTCCTCGGCCTGCCGCATCCGGGTAAACGAGTCCTTGACGTTGATCACCTTCCGGATCTCGGCCACGAGACCCTTGGCCTTGAGCTGGTCACTCTCCCAGCATGTGGAGAAGTCCTCGAACTCGGAGACGCGCTGGAGGATCTGTCGTCGCTGGCCCAGCGTCCGGTCCCCGCCGTTATTAATGCGGACAAGGATCTTCCGCGCAATCGCGAACTTGCTGATCGAGTTGCGGTCTGCCGCTACCTGCTGGCGGAGATCGGCCATCATGCCGTAGGGGACCCCGCAGCCGCGGAAGAAGTCCAAGACGCCTTCCTTGGAGCGTGACAGCCGCGGGATCGCCTCGATCAGGAGCTCGCGCAGAGAGAAAGTCGGTGTGAGTCTCCATTCTGCCAGCCGTTGAGCTCCGCCGTGGCCATCGCAATCGAGGCTGGTCGTGATCTGAGTCACCGCCAGTCAGCGAAGATTGGCAAATAACCATGGCACAACTGCGGACAGCTCGCTACGTTGCGGGGCGGGGCAGGTCGCGTATCCGCTGGCTGCCTTCGGACCTGTCGGCGGGATCGATGTCCGGCGTGACGCCGAGTGCGAGCAGGAGCCGGCCGGCTGCCTCCAGCGCCGACGCCCCGTTCATCTCCTCGGGGTGGGCGTGGATGCCATGCCGGGAGAGCAGGCGCAAGACCTCGTGCAGGAACGTGTGAGGGCTGATGCTCTGCGGCGGGTGCCTCGGCGGCGGGACGCCAGGCTCCCGGCGCAGGTAGGACAGCTCTGCCTCGCTACGCTCCATTACCATTACCCGCCTCCCCGGCCGGGCGCGCAGGAGGGGTCTCCGGGGACAGGAATATCCCCTCTCCCACCTTGCGGAGGGCACTGCTAACTGCCCACGGCTTCTCCGTTTGACGCCCCGGCCGGGGCCGCGGCACGGCCAGGCAACCACCAACCCGGCCGTCCTCCCGCCAGAGACGCGCGCGCACTGCCAGGTAGCGCGGCGAGTCCCCGGCGGTCGTCATCACTCACCCGCGTTCAGCAGGTCGCCTAGCTTCGGCGTGCGCAGGTCTGCCACGGCCGCTCCGTCGAGCGACGCCAGAGACCGCGCGTCCTCGGCCTGTCGCACGAGGTCAGCGCTGCGCGGCTGCGCCGCCGACGAGTAGTCGAGCACCCGCCAGTTGCCGTCATCGGTGCGGTCGAGCTGCGGCCGGGCTGCCCGCTCCTCAGCCGTTGCGCGGGCCGCTACGTCAAGCGCGATCTGCCGCGCGGCGGGGGAGCGGAGCACGCGCGACAGGCAAGTCATGGCTGCGGACCGGTGCTCGGGCGTGATGCCGTCAGCGGCGGGATCGGCGACGATGGCCTCCCAGTACCGCGCCGCGTGGATGCCCCAGGCAAGGCACTGCCGGCCGCGCTGGTGCGTCAGCGGCGCGTCGTGCGCCTGCGCGATCGCCTCCGCCTCGCCTGCGGCGCGCTCAAGCGCGGCCTCGGCGTCCCTCAGCTCGAAGGCAACGGACGACTCAGCTTCCCGCGCCTTCTGCACGGCAGCCTGGAGTCGCCTGATCACCTTGCCGATCGCGACGAGGATTACCTCGGCCTCGATCTGCACGGTCAGGTCTGCGGCACCGTTAGCGGATTCGGCGTTCTGCAGTCGCCGCTCCGCCTCCCGTAGATCGGCCTCGGCCGCGGCGACTGCGGCGGCGGCCTGGGCGTGAACGGCGCGGGCGTGCTCCGCGGTTTCCCGCGCCGCCGCGAGTCGGCTCTCAGCCTCCGGCCGGACGCTGGCTAGCTCGGCCTGGACGAGGAGGCCGTCAGCCTCCGAGTTGGCCTGATCGGCGCGGGCTCGCAGGACGGCTGCCCGCTGCCGGAGCTCGGCGGGATCAGTCATCGGCATCAGCGAACTCCCATCTGGCACCATCCAGCTGCTCTGCCATGTTCTCGTTGAGCCAGTCGGCGTAGCGCTCCAGCGCGTCGTTGCACGGTGCGCAGTCGTCCTCTACTTCGCCCCAGGCCTCGATCAGGCCAGTTCCCTTTTCTGATCGGAAGAAGATCTCGCGGGGACCGTGCACGTCGCAGATGAACTCGTGACGCAGCCATGTGACGTCCTGGCTGGCCACGGCAGTCATCGCTCGCCCGGCGCCCGGCCGGTGAACTGGGAGAACCGGTTTGCGCCGGGCAGGTTCCCGGCCTGCATAACCGACGGGAATGACGCCAGCCCGGCCGCCCTGCCAGGGGTGCCGTCGCTGCCAGTCGGCGCAATTGCCGAGGGCTGGTGCGCCGACCCGCCCGCAGGAGCAGACGCCGGGAGGGCGGAAGGCAGGTACGGGCTCGCCGCACCGCGCAAGTCCAGCGTCTGCACGGTGATCTCGCCGGGGTGCCCGGTCAGGGTGAGGGAACCCTGGGCCCTCAGGGTCTCACCGGGTGAGAGCGTCAGAGCCGCTGCCGAGGGCTTCTGCTCCAGGTGCGCGCTCGCGCCGGTCTGCAGCGCGATTGCGTGCGCCAGGTCGCCCGTTACGGGCGGTGAGCAGACCGGATGGCCCGCCGCGAGTGCGCCTCGCACCGCGCCTGCCGCTTTATCGGCCGGGTCGCCGCGCCACTGACGCTCGATCCCGCTGCCCGGGACGTAGCCTGGCGGGCGGCCGAGCCTGCGCTTAGCCTTCGGCGTGGTCGCTTCCGCGTCGAAGCCTCCTTCGAGGCCCGAGCCTTCCCCGTTGTCGTCGGAGCGCACGCCCGCGTCTGGGTCGTCGAAGTCATCGACGTTCGCGCTGTCGGCCACGTACTCCTCGTCCACGGCATTCACGCCTGACCGCTTACGGCGCTTTCCCATCTGCCTCCCAGGCTGCCTTAGTGATCATCTGTGCTTCGTGAATCACGGCCGCCGAGTCGGCGGCCGGGAAATTTGGGAGGCCGCCACCCTCAAGCTTCCGGATTTCCGCCTCCTGCCTCGCGAGCAGTTCCTTCATGACCTGCTTCATGAGCGCCGTTACCTCGGCCTCCATGGCACCGGTGCGCAGCTGCGCGGCCTTCAGCACGAGCATGAACATGGCGTCTCGCGCTGCGGCGGTCGCCTCGGCGCGGGCTAGCGCCTTCTGGATGCGCGGGTTCGCGAGCGCCCGCTTCGGCACGCTCACCCGCCCGGCCGTGAGCTTTACGGCCTTCGCCATCAGGCTCGCCCCCTCGCCAGCCAGTGACCCGCGTGCTCCAGCGCCCGCCAGTGATCCTGCTCGGAGTAGGCGGCCGAAGCCTGCGCCCTGGCTGACTTGAGCGCCGCCGCGACCGCCTCCTTCCGAGCCCGCTCAGCCTTATCCCGCTTCTTCCCGCCGGGTTTCGCGGACTTGACGAGGGTCGCGGTGAGGCATCCCTCTGGCAGGGCGTCGCCGTCAAGGATCGCCTCCAGGACGCGGATGGTTCCCTCGCCGTGCGGCCCGGACAGCTCGGGCGCGATTCGGCGGAAAGCCTCGGTACTGCCGCCGAGCGCCTCCCAGTAGTCGTGCGCGAGGTCGGCCCACGACTTGCCGGTGAACGCGATGGGAGCACCCTGCGGGCGGTAGATGGTGGTCACGTCAGAGCCGCCTCACCGAGGAGGCAACGATGCCGGAGATGATCTGGAACTGCATGAGCGGGAAGTCTCGCTGCATGAAGGCCGAGTAGGTACCCGCCGGCAGGCCCGCCTTCGGATCGACGGGCTCGATCTCCGACACGCCCAGGTACTTAAGCTGCTCCTCGACCAGGGCCTTGCCGTCGCCGGAAAGCCCCGGCTCGAGCTGGTAGGTGAACTTACTCATCTGCCTCCGCGCTCGTAGTAGTTGCATGAGTCAGGGACGCTGACGCCGCCTTCGCGATCGCATCGTCAACGTCATCGGAACGGAACCGGACGGACTTCCCCAGCTTCACCACCGGCAGGAAGCCTCGCGCCGCGAGGTTCTTTACCGTGTTCGGGTGCACCGCCAGCCGCTCCGCGACCTCGGCGGTCGTGAGAAGAATGTCCGTCACATGGCGATTCTACCGTGATGTATGGCAATGTCCACAGGTGTCGCTCATTGGCCGTCAGATTGGCTGTCGCCGCCCGGAGGCGCAATGGCCAGGGGAGGGCTCGGGCCGGCCGGAACTGCACGAGCAGGAATTTGATGCCGATCTTCAGGTACTCCGGCTTGATCAGCCAGACCGCACCGAGCGCGAGCAGGAACGTCGCGAACAGGAAGATGAGGACCACGTCAAGCGCCGACATCCGCGCACGCTCCAACTATGGTCACAACGCGCGGCCAAGCCTCCTCGGACGGCTCTCAGTCTCTCTCTTGCGGAGTAGCGCGTAGTGACCAGGTTGTGGGCGTTACGGATACGGTTCCGAGAGCCGGTTACCCCTCTTCCAGGGATCCTACCCGACGCGCAGGCCTTGATGGCGGGTGCCTTACTGGGGAAATGGGCTCTGACACTCTGATGGGCTCTAGCGGCGGTGCTAACTCTCCGTAACTACCAGCCGCGCAAGCTTTTGCACTTCCATTCCGCCCGCCCGATGATCATCAGGGGTGGTCAGCACGATGATCACTGCTGCCCGCCGCCCGGCCGCCCGGCGGCGACGCGAGCAGGTAGTTACGTGCGCCGCGCGGCGGTGATCATGCGCGCGGTCAGACCCGAAACGTGCGTATCTGATACGCGCCTCGCGATCATCGAGATGGGCCCTTGGCCTGCGTCAGAACCCGTGTACGCATGCCAAATTCACTGCGAGATCAGTCCACCGTTTGTGTACATTCCACGCGAATCGGAGTAAAATGGACAGTAGGAAGGCAGGAAGGATCGAGGAAGGAATCGCCATGTCAACCGCAACAACCGACACCCCCACCACCGCACCAGTCAAGATCACCGTCGAGCCACCGCGCGCACCGCGCAAGGCACGCGCACCGCGCACGCCACCAGCACCCGCCACCACCAAGCCGAAGCCCCAGTCGGTCGGCACGCCAATCTTGCCGGCCAAGCGCAAGGCCGTTCCCGCCGATCTCAAGGCCCCGCACGTGTACGTTATCGCCTGCGTGACCGCGCCGGAGCGCCTCGCCACGCTCAAGAACGGCGAGAGCCCTCAGGAGTACATCGCGAGCCACACGCCCAGGCTCATCGAGTCGGCCACGCCGATCAAGGGCTGGGCGCCCGGCAAGCGGTTCCGCATCTACCACGCCAGGAACAGCCTCGACCTCGGCGAGTACGAACTCGTCGCCAAGTCCAAGGTCCCGGCCGGAAAGCTGATCGTCTGGACCGCGATCCAGCTGTGAGCCGCAGGGGAGCGGGCGGGCCGCAAGGCCCGTCCGCACCCGCGCGCGCGGTACTGGGAAATCGGCGAGACGACTACCTCAGCCGCACCCAATCCGTCTCAGGCGCACGCTCGCGCGCGCCTGCGCATGCAATGAGGAAGGACTGGCATGACCAAGATCGGCTACGCCCGCGTCAGCACCGACGGCCAGAACCCGGACGGCCAGCACGACGCGCTGGTCGCGGCAGGCTGCGAGCGGACCTACACCGACCACGCGTCCGGCAAGCTGGCCCGGCGGCCGGAGCTTGACCGCGCTCTGGACTTCGCCCGGCCGGGTGACGCGCTCGTGATCACGAAGCTGGACCGGCTCGCCAGGTCGGTCCGCCACCTGGTGGAGCTCGTCAGCGAGCTGGGGGAGCGCGGTATCGACCTGATCGTGCTTGGCCAGGCGATCGACACCACCACCCCGGCAGGGCGCATGATGTTCCACGTCCTGGCGGCGATCGCCGAGTTCGAGCGCGACCTGATCTCGGAGCGGACGCGGGACGGGCTCCAGGCAGCGCGCGCACGCGGGCGCCTGGGCGGACGCCCCCGCGCCATGACCGCCCGGCAGATCGCGCTCGCCCGGGAGATGTACGACCGCAGAGACACGACCGTGGCGGAGATCGCCGCCACTTTCAGGGTCAGCAGGCCGACGATATACCGGGCGCTGTCCCGGCGGCCCGCGTAGGCGCGGGGCGGTACCGCGGACATCGCACCTGGGCACGCGCGCTAGCGGAGTGTCGGCTCCCTAGCGCCCGTACCTGGTACTATGTCCCCGAACTCGAGGAGACGCTGCCGTGCTCCACGGCTGCGAGCCTCGTGAGCGACGGCCAGGTCGCTCACGGCCCGGTGGCGGCTGGCGATGCCGACACACCTGCTAGAGCCAGCCGCCGCTTCTATCGATACCCATTTGCCCCTCCTCGCTAGTTGACTTCCTCGGCCGCTGCAGGAGAAGCAGCCGGCTGGTCGAACGCCAGCATCTTGACGAACCCCGCGACCCGGTCTGCGTCGGCCGCGGTCAGGTCGGCGGGCAGGCTCATGGTCACGATCAAGCCGGGGCGGAGTGGCAGCCGATAGGTCACCAGCTCGCTGTCACGCGCTATGGGTGGTGCATCCGGTTCCCGGACCTGCGTGCTGTTAGGCGCAGCGGGTTCAGCCGACGCTTGGACGGCGCGAGTCGGCTGGCTGCCCGTCCTGTCTGGCCGCGACCTGATCACCTTCCGCCAGCTCGAGTCACCACTAAGCCATGTGAGGTAGATCTCAACCGCGCGGCGAAAGCGTGAGTTATAAGTCCTCATGCTGGCCGGCGCATACCGGCCGCGGTTCAGCGTCGTGAACCGCTCTAGGATTTCGTCAACGTCCAGGCTGCGGATGTCGACGCCGTCGGGATCATCCTCGACGGCCAGGACGCCGGCCACCGCGGCCCGAAGCACCCCGGCGGTGCCCGCGTTGATCTCTCCGCGCGAGGCAGCCCTGTCGAGGAACTCTCGGAGACCGGCCCCGGTCCCCGAGTTAATCTCCGTCACGTCAACCACCTTCTAGGTCGTCAGCATTTCTCCGGCCGTGGTCACATGCTAAATTTCTTCTTTCTGTCTGTCAACTTCCTTCCCGTAGCCCGAAGGCCGTGTACGCGCCGGGGGTGTACACGGGTGTACATGTACACCCCCGATACCGGAGGTGTAAACTACCTATATATGTATAAAACAGACAGTGACAGAGTCTTATATAGGGGCTCGGGCTCGGGTCGGGGGTGTACATGTACACGTGTACACCCCTGCCGGCACGGCCATGTACACCTTCGTCACGCCGCAGTTATATGGCTTCCGTTGCGCCGAGCCCGGCCGGAGTCGATCAGCGACTGCAATGCTTCGTCGAACCACTGCCGGTCGCGCTGCGCGACGCGCTTCCGTAGCTCGCTTCGCGCGGCGCTGCCTTCACCCAGGAGCCTAAGGAGCCGGGCCGCGACCCTCGCTATGGCCGCCCGCACCCTGACGTCCTCGGCAGCTGCGGAGCGGTAGCCGTCGGCCTGTCCCCTTGCCTTGCTCTCGGTCGCGCGAGCCTCGGCAACCGCTTCCTCGACTACGGTCCTCGTGCTGCGCGACATGCTCATGAGGACCTCAGCAAGCTGCCAGTCTTCGTTGCCGACGCTGGTTCGCTGCGCCAGGATCGCGAGCGCAGCCGCGGCTTTCTCGCGGGCGAGCATGGCGTGCCCCTCCAGGAGTTGCGTCGCGCGGCCCTTGACGCGGGCGATCCGGTCAGCGTCAACCTCACTTCGGATGGCCTCGCAGACCGGAAGGGTCTCCAGGCCCCCGAGCACCAGGCCCCGCGCTGGCTCCCACTCCTTCCAGACCCACGGCTTCGGCTCGTCCGGCTGCACGGCGGGGGCGTCAGGATCGTTGGCCGAGAACCAGAGGATCCGCTGCGGGGTACCCGCTCCTGCGTCATCGAGCAAGAAGCCAGCGCGCGAAGGCTGGACGCCGAGCATCATGCAAAGCCGGTAGGCGTGCCGGTCCAGGTGCAGCCGCTTCGTCGGGTCGGCGTAGGCGAAGCCAAGCCGCTCGCCCATCCATGCCGACCGCAGCGTGGGGAGGATAGTCGACGAGCTGCGGTCCTTGAGGGCCTTGACGGTGTCGGCCTCCTCGGCGGTCAGCATCGCCGCGACGCGGTGCTGCACGTATTCCTTCGCCTCGGCGTCCCAGTGCGTGAACTGGTGCAGCAGGCCCTCACCTGAGCCGAGCCCGGCGGTGTAGACCTCCGGCACGACCTCGGTAGCCACCTGCAGGGCGCCGCCCTTGCCCGAGCCCGGCTTGCCGGTCAGGGCAATGAACAGGTTCAGGGAGGCGTGCGAGCCGACGAGCGGCGGAAGCACGACCTTCGGGTCAACCTTCATGATCACCCGCTCAAGCACGGCTCCTAGCACGGCCTGCGGAGAGACGCGCCGCGCTCGGGCAAGATCATGGATGTACCGCAGTTCGGGCCTTGCGTCCCAGAACTCTGCGTGCCCGCCCTCGACGGTGACCCGCGCCGCCCACTCCATTCCGCCCGGCGGGATCTCGGGCGGGCCGAAGAAACCTTCGCGGAGGGCAGTCGAGAGGAGCCGGTCCTCGTCCATGGGGGAGTCAAGCGCGATGTTGAATGCGAGCAGCGCCCGCCGGGCTTCCGCTTCGTTCATGCCGATCTGCCCGAGCGCCTTGAACGCCACGAACATGGCGTTATTCTCGCCACCTTGCGCGTAGTCGCCGCCGCCGTCGCCGGGGCTCGCACTGGCAGCAGCCATCTGGCCTTCGACGGCAATCCTGAGCGGAGCCGGGATCGGCATCATGGCGCTGTCGTTCGGCACGTACCCCGGCCCCGCGACCACGCGGTACTTGCGCTCGCCGGTCCTGATCTCCAGCTCGCGGTGCTCGCCTATCGCGCCGTGCCGCAGGGGGTGCGCGGCGTCCTGCGTGAAGATGACGGCCTTGCCACCGGACGGCGTGCTTACCTCAAACGTCTCGGGCACCGCGATGCCAGCGTCGGCGCAGAGCTTCTCGTACAGCGCGGCCCCGCTTACGACCGTGTAGGTGGCCGTATTGCTGCCGTCTTCTCGGATGCCGACCTTGACGTCGCAGTCGGCCTCGACCCTGCCATCACCAAGGATGAGCGCCGCATGGCCGCCGCGTTCGAGGCACCTGGTAATGACCGGGTCGTCCCACGGGTAGCCGTCCCGCATTACCTCTGGCGGCGTCCCCGTAGCCGGGGCCTTGGCGCCGCTCTCCTTGATCTGGAAAGGCACGAACCGGAACGCCGGGCCGCGAAGGCACTGCGGGATTATGGCATTACCGGAAGCGGATGATGTATTATCAGTTTGAGACACAGACCTCCTCGGGTCCGTCATAGCCGAACGCCCAGCCCGGCTATTAGCGGAGAAGGACCGCCGCTTTATGCGGCGGTCCTTCCTTCGTTTTCAGTTTCAGTTAGCGCGTCGAACCAGCCGTAAATGCGCGCCCTAACGCCCGGCGCGATCTGGCGGACGAGCACGCAGTTATAGCCGTCGCCCTCCAGGCCCGCCCGTCTGATGCCTTCGCGATCGGCATCGTCGAGCGGCCGTAGCCGGTCAGTCTTGCCGGAGTTTGCGTCAAACCAGTCAGCGTCATTCACATGCCTCCCAGGTCAGGATTAGCGCCGCCAGCTCGACGCGCTGGGCGTCGGACATCGCCGGGGCCGCGCTGATGAGCTTGGTGAAGTCTTGCGCGAGCCGCTGGCCCCGCCGCTGTACCGCTGCCTTCCGGCGACTCTCGCCGACGCGCCGGCCGCGCTCCTCGCGGACATCGGCCGGAACCGTCGCCCAGTGCCGTAGCAGGCCTTCGCTAATGTGACGGCCACGATCGCTTTGCATATACCTCCCGCTGCAGTGCCGGATTTCCTCTAAATAGATAATACCCTCTAGGTGGTTCCTTGACCATTCCGGCTTTCTCGGAACATCAGCGACTCGGAAACGCACCGAAAACGACGGGACGCTATCCAGGTGGGCCTCTGAACGCATCTCAGGCCATCGGGTACTCAGACGTACGTGTACGTATAGGGAAGGGTGCCGGGACCGCACGGTTAATCTCTGGACCGCGATATTCCGGGTGCCCGGTGGCCACCACGAATCGGCAGCCACCGGGCAGCACCCTTACTCCGTTTCCTCCTCTTGCCGGCCGGCGGGCAGTTGTGACTGGTCACCGAACATCGCCACTGCCGCGCGCCTCATGCCGTCGTTGATATGCGCTATCGCCTCCGGCGTCGGATCGATGAACGGCTTGCCCGGGACCATGGCGACGGTGACTTCGGCGTCGGCGCGTGTGGTCCCGGTCAGCTTGCGCACATCTGCTTCGATGTCTGATCGGACGTTGCCGGTGCCAGACGAGTTGACGATCACCTGCGCCGGGGCGATAAGCAGGTCGCCGCTCGCTGTCGGGAAGGTATGGGCCGGGCTGACCTCGAGGTGCTTGATCCGGCCGAAGCCGCTCGACGTCCTCACCCGCGACAGGCTCTCGGGGCTCAGCCTCGCGAGGCATTCGCTGGAGAAGGACATAAGCAGGACCATGCCCGCCTTGAGCGTGGCCGGGTGGCTCGGCTGATCGTGAGCGCTAGATGCCATCATGGGCTCCTTCAGATAGGCGAGCTTCCGACAGTTGTCGTTCGTGCCAGTCGCGGAGGACCTCTGGTATCGGCGGCGGCCGCGAAGGCGCCTCTTCGGACGGGGCCGCGGTGCGTACGCATGCCGCATGCACCCAGCCTCGCTCACCGTCTGCGGCAATGAGCTCGCCGGCCGGATACCACTTCTCGCAGGCGGCGCAAGTCTGGCCGTAGCCCGCGATGCGCTGGATGACAGGCATTGCCGGCGGTACTTGATTGCTTATGTCGCGTTCTTCTGGCGACATCGGGTCGCCCTCTCTGCGCTCAGTCAAACTGAGACTCCTCTTCTCGTCGATAAAGAGGAGGATGAGGAGGCCCAGGAACGCAAACAGCCCAGCCGCAGCGGAAGGACGCTCTGCGCACCGAGGTAACTGCCCGGCTCACGCCGGGCGCTCCTCATCCTTCCTACTGCCAGCCGGGCTGAGTTACTGCCGAACTGGTTTCGCCATCAACCCTAGGTGCTCCGCTTAGGGCGGCGCAATAAGCAGATCTGGAACGGCCTCGGTCAGCGTGCTAGCCCGTCCCTCAGGCCTCGGCTCGACAATCACGGACCAGACTTGCGCCGGACAGCACCGGAGGAGAACCACTGAACCAGCGTTGCTGCGAGGTGCACAGCCGCCTCGGCGGCGGGCTGGGTGATCGGCGCAGTCGTCGGGCCACCGGCGTGCCGGTCTCGATGCCCTTCCCAGAGCAGCGCGATCATCGCGATCGCCGGGTCGATCGGCGCGGGGGCGCCGCTCTTGTCGGCGATGGCGAGTTCCCACTTGGCGGCTCCCTGCCCCAGGGAAGACAAGACCTTGCCAAGCGTCGGCACCGGGTCGGACGGGATCACCACCGGTATGGCAGCCGCCTCGGCAGCCTTGACCGCTTCCCGGTAGGCGACGCCAGGATCTGGGTTCAGCCCATAGGCGTTCTTCCATGCTTCAGCTAGATGCGCGGCGGCGTCCTTCCGGCCGGCCTTCGCGGCATTCGCCTGTGCTGCTTGAAAGGCCTCCGTAACCGAAGGATCAACGCGCCGCTCAAGGCTAAAAAGGTCCTCGCTGATCTTGTACGCGGAGCCGCCATCTTCGAGCAGGTCAGCAAGTTCGTCCCTCAGCCGGATGCTGTCATTGTCGCGTCTGATGTGCAGGATGGCGTCGATGATGTCAAGCATCTCGCTCCTGCCGCCGTAGACCAGCTCGGTCCGAATGGGCCTGCCAGCGGGCCGGCGGAGCCGCAGGTTCACCCGCTCCGCCAGGCGGTCAGTGGCGATTGCGTCTTCGAGCCAGTTTTGCAGCGGATCTACGAGATGGTCAGGTACGCCCTCGTACAACGTGTCGTCGAAGGGCTTGTCGCCGACGCGGGCGCTCAGTGGCTGCCATGCTGCAGCGGAGCTAGTCACGGCGTCTCACAGTAGCCGCAGGAGGGCCGATTCTCACCCTGATATCTGCATGCAGCGCATCGAAGCGCCGTCCGCTCGCCCAGGAAGCTCCGACTCAGATGGCGGGCGCATCGCCAGGCCACCAGCCGTCAGGGATCGTGCCGCCTTCCGGCGCCAGTCAAGACGGAGGCGGCTCGGTCACCTTGCCTCCTTCCAGGTGATCTCGATGCGGTCCTGCAGGTCACGCCCCTTTGCCCTCGTTGTGTGCAGCACGACCGATTCCGTGACTGCCTTCACCGTCTCCCTCCGGGCTGCGAGGGATATCTCCTGCCACCTCGCCCATACGGCGGCGAAGTTGCCGAAGGTGCCTTCGAACACCCGCAGCGCCGGGGGAGTGGCAGCTTCGGCCGCTCGCTTCTCGGCGGCCTTGATCATCGGGCCGACCTTCCGGCGCACTGCGGACAGGTCCTCGATATCGATGTTGCCGTGCGAGTAGGCAATGACGGCGGCCTCAAGCCGCTCGTGCAGCTCGGTTACCTCGCGCCGTGCGGCGTTGGCAGCAGCTTCGTCGGCCTGCAGGAACCAGCCGATCCTGTCTGACTCCGACAGCCAGGCAACGACGTCGCGCACGATCTCCTTGTCAACGGCTGCGACCGGAGCCTTGACGCAGGTCTGCGCCTTGCAGGCATAGGACTCGCGGTGTACCCGGATCGGCGCGTCGCACTCGGCGCACCTCATGATCGCGCTCAGCAGGCTTGCGAACCTGCCGATCCGCTCGCCCGAGCGCTTCCGCCCGGCTAGGACTTCGCAGGCCTTCTCCCACTCTTTACGCGTCACGATCTCAGGCCAGTTGCCCTTGTACTCCTGCCCTCGATACTTCCTGATGGCGGCGTACATCGGGTTACTTGCGATTGCCCTGATCGTGCCGTAACCCCAGTGCTCGGCGCGGGGCGGCTTGATGCCTCGCTCTTCAAGGTCGCGGATCATGTTCGCGATCACGTCGCCGTTCCCGACGCGGCGGACGATCTCCCTGACCAGCTCAGCGTCGTCCTCGACGATCTTCTGCGTGACCAGCTTCAGCTTGCCCTTTTCCTCCTTGTAGACCCGCTCGTAGCCGAGCGGCTTCATGCCCGACGGGCGGCCTAGCTCGGCCGCTTCGGCGTGCCCGTCCGTGACTGTGTCGCTCATCGTGCTGGTGTACTCGGCCGCTGCCTGCCCGGCCCGCCATAGCTCGGTCTTGTCGCTCGTGATGCTGAGATCGTACAGGCGCTTGTTGGCCGTGATGTAGATCTTGACGTTGCACCGCTGGCAGTCCTTCAGGAAGCCGTGCCATGCTTCCTGCTCCCTGGTCAGCCGGTCAGCGCGGTAGCAGACAATGACGTCGAGCCGGCCGGCTACGACGTCTTCTCTCAGCCGTTTCCACTCGTCATGAAATCGCGCGGCAAACTCGCTCGCCGACCCGTTGTAGGAGTACGGGCTGGTTGCTATAGCCCATCCTTTCTCGTCTACCGCCGCGAAGCAGCGCTTGGCCTGCTTCGGAATCGAGCGGCCTTCTTCTTCATCCTCCGGGTGGCTCTCTCGGGCGACCACCCCCGCCCTGAGCTGTGCTTTCATACTTAATTGTACCCTGATGACAATACTTTCCGAACTTCTGCGGGGTTCTATCGGCTGGCGACCACGCGCTCGGGGTCATCGCAGCCGATCTGCGAGCGGCCGGCCCGGTTCGACGCGCATTACGCCGGCACGCACATGCCGCTCGTGGCCAAGATCCCGGGTCTCCTGCGCACCGAGACAGGCCTGATCGGCGCCGCGATCGACGCTTCGAAGACCAGGGGGCGCTCCAGGCCGGGTTCGGATCCGACGAGGGCAAGGCAACCGCCGCCGACTACCAGAAGATCGCGCCGCGTCGGTCGCGGATGTTCGTCGTCCCGGTGGACGACTAGAAGAACACGAGCTACATCAGGCGCCGCCGCCGCGGGTCAGGAGTCCGGACCATCCTCCGGCTAGGTGGTAGGTAGCGAGCGCGGCAACGAGCCCGATCGCAAGCGCCGCGGTCAGCAGCAGCCACCGCTGGCGAGCGCCTGCCACGGTCGCCGTGACGCAGTCCGTGCCGCGCGATCGGGCACGAAGCAGGCGCGGCAGTTGCGGCGCGTACCAGAGCACATGGGCAAACATCGCGCAGAACCATGCCACGAACGTCGCCTTGTGCGCGAAGATCCAGAAGGACGCGCCCTGGACAGGGCCGACCAGGGCCAGGGCGATGCCAGAGCCGATGACGCCGATCGAGGTTGCGATGACAAGCGGACCGAGCAGCCGGAGCGGCAGCGCGGGGGGCCCCTTCCTGACGTAGGGCTCGGACCCTGTGTAGTACCGGACGAACCGGTAGCCGGTTGAGCCCACTTTCAGCAGGACCGGGCCGACGAGCACCATGCCGATGAAGAAGTGGGCGGTCAGAAGCTGGCGCTTGAACAAGATCGTGACGCCTTCCGCGGCCAGCAACGCAAGCAGGACCGCTCCGGTCAGCGCGGTCAGCCGCTCGTTTCCGTCCGCCCGCCCGGTCGTGGCCGCCCTGGCCCGGCGGTGCGACGGCGCAGCTCGGAGGCTCACTGCCGGACTCGCCGCTCAGCGTTCGCGGCCTCCAGCCGCAGCGCGAGCGTGGGGCACAGCCGTACCGCGCGGCGGGCTAGCGATCCGAGCTCAGGCGGCACGTTGCGGCCGGCCACGATCGGATAGCCCCACTCGTCCAGGCCGATCAGTTCGGGCAGCATCTCGGCGCAGATCCCATGCCCCGTGCAGGCGATCGGGTTCACGGCCAGGTGGTGCTTCATCGCCACACCTTCTGGCCAGCGGGGCGCGGGATCGGCAGCACGCTGCCGCGCCGCTGGCCGTGCCTGGCGGCCAGGCAGGTCCGCCGGGAGACGTGTGATTTCACGTCAGCCGCGAAGGCGGTGAGGGCCGACCTGGCCAGTCGCACGGCACCATCAGGGTGCCGGCAGGCCCCCCGGCCGTTGACCATCCAGAGCCGTCGGTCAAGCCGGTCAAGCAGCGGGCCTTTCGGGCGCCCGCTTGCGAGCTGGCCGAAGTCGTCGGCGATCGCGGGGAGCCCGAACACGCACGGCCCGCACTGGCCGGCCCCCTGATCGGCCAGCCAGGCCAGTACCCGCGCAGTCTCGGCCAGGCCACAGGCATCCGGCGGCAGGACGACGAGCACCCCGGCCCCCGGTGCGGCGCCGATCGGTCGCAGCGCTGCCGGGGCGAGCGGCACTCTGGCGAGATCGGCAATGTCATGCCAGCTGCCGAAGTAGCCGCCGATCAGGAGGTGGGCGGAATCAGGCCAGGCTCCGCTCATGGCGAGAACGTCGCCGACCGGCGTACCGACCTCGACCTCGTAGACGCCGGGTGTGGTTACGGCGCCGGACACCGTGCTCAGCATCGTCCCAGGCGCGTCCGCCAGGCCG
>WNFN01172067.1_pt1 | contig 20956 bp, 21 predicted proteins | sample 5400161 | NCBI WGS metagenome assembly WNFN01 (sample SAMN13153353, study PRJNA577476) | soil metagenome | isolation source: 80 cm saprolite on Douglas fir-dominated hillslope | place: USA:California | collected 2013-09-17 | reverse complement strand
GGCGCGTGCCGCGGCAGGATCAGCCGGACCACGTTGTGCGGGTCCGCCGCCATCAGCTGGTCCTCTATGTCGTGGGCGATGACGTCGTACGGTGGAGAGGTGACCTCGGCGAGCCCGCTTACCCTGTCCCGCGCATAACGGACTCCGCGAAACGGCGCCAGCTCAAGGGCGGCCTGCTCGGGTGCTGCTGGCCCGCGGCCGGACGGAAGGATCTGCACACATGTCAGAAGGACCAGCCGACGGCCAGGATTCCCGTCGACAGCAAGAACCCGCCCAGATGGACAGCGCTGGCCCTAGGTCCGCCGGGGGCGACCCCCCTTCCAGGCCGACCCGCGGAGCAAGCTCCGCGGACACCTATGACCTGTACCGGCGCGGGCTGGACCTGCTCGGTCGGGGCAGCGCGGCCGCGGCCGCGCAGCTGCTTGAGCGGGCCGCGGCCGCGGAGCCGCAATCCCGCAGCGTCCTCGAGGCACTGGCCCGGGCGCAGTTCGACGCCCGGCAGTACGCGGCCGCGGCCGGCAGCTTCCGCCGCATCGTGGAGGCCAGCCCCAGCGATGACTACGCCCAGTTCGGCCTGGGCCTCGCGCTGGCCAGAACCGGGGATCCCCGGGCGGCGGCCGAGCACCTGGCCCTGGCGGCCGCGATGCGGCCGGACCTGAGGCACTACACCGACGCGCTGCGGGGCGTCCGTGCCACGCTGCGGGCCCGGGCCGGGGACCAGGGCGAAAACCCTGAGGATGCAGAACGGATGCCGCGCGATGACTGAGCCCGTCCTGGCCCGGGCCAGCGGGCGGCGGGACCTGCCCCGCCCCAGCCAGCGGCCGCTCAGCGAGGTCTACGACGTCGCGCTGCTTGACCTCGACGGGGTCGTCTACCTGAGCGGCGCCGCAGTGCCCGGCGCCCCGGAGGCCCTGGCCGAGGCCAGGCACCGGGGGATGCGGCTCGCGTTCGTGACCAACAACGCCTCCCGCTCGCCGTCGGCGATCGCCGCGCAGCTCACCGGCCTCGGCGTCCCCGCGACGTCGGCCGAGGTGATCACCTCGGCGCACGCGGCGGCGCACCTCATCGCCGACCGTCTCCCTCCGGGGGCCCCGGTGCTGGTCGTAGGCGGCATCGGGCTGCGGATCGCGCTCCGGGAGCGGGGATTGCGCCCCGTGTCGACGGCCGCCGACCGGCCCGCCGCCGTCGTGCAGGGCTACGGGCCGGACGTCGGCTACCCGCAGCTGGCCGAGGCCGGGCTCGCGGTGCGGGCCGGCGCCTGGTACGTGGCCGCCAACGTCGACGCGACCTTGCCGACGGCGCGGGGCATCCAGCCGGGCAACGGGTCCCTCGTGCAGGTCATCGTCACGGCGACGGGTCAGAAGCCGGTGGTCGCCGGCAAGCCGGAGCCGCCGCTGCACTCCGAGGCGGTCGCGCGGACGGGCGCCAGGCGGCCGCTGGTCGTGGGAGACCGGCTGGACACCGACATCGAGGGGGCGGTACGCGTCGGCGCGGACAGCATGCTGGTCCTCACCGGGGTCACCCGGCCCGCCGACGCCGTGCTCGCGCCGCGACACCGGCGGCCGACCTACCTGGCGCACGACCTGGTCGGCCTGCTCGAGCCGCACCCCGCGGTTGTCCCGGTGCCGGCCGCCGAGGGCAGCTTCCGCTGCGGCGGCTGGACCGCGCGACTGGTGCCCGACGGCCGCCTTAGCCCCGCTGGCAGGCCTGGCGCCGGTCACATGTCCGGCTCCGCGGGACGGTCCGATGCCGACGGCCGCGCTGACGCCGACGGCCGACGCGACTCCGAGACACAGCCTGACTTCGACGGGCAGCCCGGCCGACTCGAGATCACGGGGACCGGCACGCCGATCGACGGCCTCCGGGCCCTCTGCGCCGCTGCATGGTCGGCGGGCCCGGTCACGGCCGACAGCGTGCGGTCCGCCGTCGCCGCTCTCGCTTTCCCGGACTAGAAACTCGCGGAGCTTGCTCCGCGGCGGGGCGCCGGACGTTATGGAAATGGCCTCTCGGTGACGGCCGCAGCGTGCGTGGCGCCGTGTCCGGTCTCCGCTTCCCGGCTTATCCGCTGATGGCGTCGGCTTGGCACTCAGTCGTGGCCGGCAGGAAGGAATGGGCAGATGATCGAGGCAAGGGGCCTCACCAAGCGATACGGCGACACGCTGGCCGTCGACGACCTGTCGTTCAGCGTCGAGCCGGGGAAGATAACCGGCTTTCTCGGGCCGAACGGGGCGGGCAAGACCACCACCATGCGGCTGATCCTCGGCCTGGACCACCCGACCAGCGGCATGGTCACCGTCAACGGCAAGCCGTTCGCGGAACTGGCCTATCCGATGCGCGCGGTCGGCGCGCTCCTGGACGCCAAGGCGGTACACGGCGGGCGCAGCGCCTACAACCACCTGCTGTGCCTGGCCGAGACCAACAACCTGCCGCGGCGGCGGATAGACGAGGTGCTGGCGCTGGTCGGCCTCGGCGAGGTGGCACGCAAGCGGTCCAAGGGCTTCTCCCTGGGTATGGGCCAGCGCCTCGGGATCGCCGCCGCGCTGCTCGGCGACCCGGCCATCATGATGTTCGACGAGCCGGTGAACGGGCTGGACCCCGAGGGCATCCTGTGGATCCGCAACCTGATGAAGGCGCTCGCTGCCGAGGGGCGCACGATCTTCGTGTCCAGCCACCTGATGTCGGAGATGGAGAACACCGCGGACCACCTCCTCGTGATCGGCCGCGGCAAGCTCATCTCGGACTGCACGGTGCCGGAGTTCATCGCGGCCAACTCCCGGCAGTCGGTCCGGGTGCGCACTCCCCAGCCGGCCGCGCTGGCCAAGGTCGTCGCCGCGGCCGGGGGCACGGTGCACGAGGACGGCGACGGGCTGATGGTCGTGCAGGGCCTGGGCGTCAGCCAGGTCGGGGACCTGGCGTTCGAGAACTCGGTACGCCTGCACGAGCTCGCGCCCGCTCAGGCGTCGCTCGAGCAGGCGTTCATGGAGCTGACGGCTTCCAGCGTGCAATTCCATGCCGGCGTCCCGCTCGATCGGGACCTGCAGCCCGCTAACGCAGGAGAGGTGGCCTGAGATGGCGACGACGGCAGTACCGGTCAGCAGCACGCGCGCCGCGCTGCCCGCCGCGCGGGGGCGGGCGGGATTCGGCGGCGCGCTCCGCTCCGAGCTGACGAAGATCCGTTCTGTCCGCTCCACCTACTGGTCGCTGATCGCGCTCGTCGTGATCACGATCGGGATCGGCGCGCTGTTCGCCTTCGGCCGGGTGCAGAACTTCAGCCAGATGCCGACCGGAGGCCAGGCGATTGAGAGAGGCATTGACATCTCGCGGGCCACCGAGACGAGCCTGTTCGGGCTGATCCTCGGCCAGTTGGTCATCGCCGTGCTCGGCGCGCTCACGATCACGTCCGAGTACTCGACCGGCATGATCCGGACGTCGCTGTCGGTGATGCCGCGGCGCGGCATCACGTTCGCGGCCAAGGCCGTGGTGTTCGGCGCGATCGCCCTGGTGGTCGGGCTGGTGACGTCCTTCGCCAGCTACTTCGTCGGGCAGGCCATCCTGTCCACCCAGCACATCAACTCCACGATCGGCCAGCCGGGCGTGCTTCGCGCGGTGATCGGCGGCGGCCTGTTCATCGCCGTCTGCGGCCTGCTCTCGTTCGGCCTGGGTGCCGTGCTGCGGCACACCGCGGGGGCCATCACCGCCTCGATCGGGGTGCTGTTCGTACTGTTCGTCCTCAGCGGGTTCCTGCCCAACAACTGGGCCGTGCACATCGACAAGTGGATCCCGTTCAACGCGGGCGGCGCGATCTGGGAGAACCAGTCGGGAACCAGCATGTTCAGCCCGTGGACCGGGTTCGCGGTGTTCTGCGGCTACGCCGCGGTCGCGCTGGCCGCCGGCCTGATCCTGTTCCGCAACCGCGACGCGTAGCGGGGATGCCGCAGGAGCCCGGCACCGCCACCCCCGGTGCCGGGCTCCTGCGGCTAGCTTCAGGGCGCTCTTGAGGGAGCCTTGGCCAGCTCTTAACCCCGTCTCCGGTGTGGTGAGCCAAACACGGAAGACGACCGGGGTGCGGGCGGATGATGCAAGGGGACCGGGAGCTCGGACAGTTCCTTCGCCGGTCGCTGCATGCGGCGGCGGAGTCCCCGGGCGCAACGGAGGTGCCGCCGCGCCGGGACGGGCAACGCCCGCTCGTGCTCGTTACGGGGAATACGTAACATCTGGCAGCGCGGGCACCAGAACGTGACGCGGTCCTCCGGGTCGGCGCGCTGGCCGGAGTGCCGGGCGGTGCGCACCGGCGTGTCGCAGCGGCGGCATGGCCGGCCCGGCCTGCCGTAGACCCAGGTTTCCTGGCCGCGGGCCGGGTTTCCCGTGGTGATCTGGCCGGCCCGGTCCTTGTTAGCGTCGAGCAGCTTCCTGGCCAGCTCGACGAGCGCTTCCATGTCGTCGATGCCTCCCACCGGTCGCCAGGGGTCGAGTCCGCGCAGGAACAGCACCTCGGACTTGTAGATGTTGCCGATCCCGGCCAGGTTCCGCTGATCCAGCAGGGCCTCGCCGACCGGCCGGTCCGGGTCGGCCTGGAGGCGGCGCACCGCCTCGGCTGCGTCCCAGCCGGGACCGAGCAGGTCGGGGCCGAGATGGCCGACGACGCGTGCCTCACTCCCGGTCGGGAGGACCTCGACGACGCCCAGCTGGTATCCGAGCGCCTGGCGGCTGTCGTTGCCGAGCACGAGCCTGATCCGGTGATCACTCGGCAGGTAGTCGCTCGTCGGCCGGATCCGCCAGGACCCGTCCATGCGCAGGTGCGTGTGCACCGTCAGCCCGCCGTCAACCCGCGTGAGCAGGTGCTTCCCGCTGGACACGGTCTCGGTCACCGTGCGCCCGGTAAGGTCTGTGGTCGCGAACCGCGGCACCCGGAAGTCGCTGCGCGTGAGCACCCGCCCGGCCAGCGCCTCGTCGAGCAGCCGTGCCGTGCGCCAGACCGCATCGCCCTCGGGCATGCGCCCAGCATCGCACCGGCGGATGGCCGGTGCCCAGCGCGCCCGGGCGGCTGGACATCAGGGCCGTCACATGCTGACGAGGGGCGACCGCGGCCGTCAAACGAGCTTCCTCAGGCGCAGCAGGTCGAGCACGCTGCCCTGGACCTTCAGGCGGCCGGTCAGCCAGGCCCGCGCGAAGCTTCCGGGGTCATCGCTGATGGACACGACGACATCGCTGTTCGCGGTGAACCGGACCTGAGCGGGCTCGTCTCCGTCGGCGGCCTCCCGCACCGGATCGGCGCCATCGGTGCTCAGCCGGGTCACGAACGTCACCCCGAGATCAGGGATCCGGCAGCTGAGCGTCCGGTCCATCAGGTTGGCGGCACGATCCTTCGCATCCAGGTCCGAGATGCGCGCCAGGAGGCTTTCCAGGGCCTTGCAGCACTCTTCCGCGGTCGCCATCATCACCTCTCTTTCAAGGTCATTCTCTGTCCTCGCTCATCCCTGCGGGCCGACCGGGGCCAAGTCGGTATGAGCTCGACACGTTCAGGGTGCGCCGCGGCGGCGCCCGCGGACGGTAGCGTTCCAAGCAGAGCAGAGCAAAATGCGGACGGGTCGGGACCGGCGCGAGGAGAGTGATGGCCGATGGAGCACCAGAGCGACGGGCTCGCCCTGCGGCGCCCCGACGCGGCGGAGGATACCGCGGGCGAGACGGCGGACAACACGGCCAGCGTGGCGACAGAGGATACAGCCGTGGAGCTGGCGAGCGAGGGCGCGGAGGAGACCGCGGGCTACCTCGCGCAGGAGGCGGAGGCTGACGCCTCCGGCGAGCTGCCCGATCAGACGTACGAGCGGCGGCCGACGACCGGGGAGCCGAGGGTCGATGCGGCACTGGCCCGGCTTGACGAGCTGGAGGGGCTGCCGGTGACCGAGCACCGCGCGGTCTTCGAGGACGTGCACCAGCGGCTCACGGACGTGCTGGGAGAGCTGGACACCGGTCGGCCGCGGGAGGCCGGGCACGCCCCGGGCCCGGCAAACTGGCCCGGGCGATAGCGGGCTGCTGGCCACCCATGGCAAGGAGGATGCGGCTGGACACAGAGCTGGTTCGCAGGGGGCTCGCCCGGTCCCGCGAGCAGGCAGCCGACCTGATCGCAGCGGGACGCGTCGCGGTGGCGGGCCAGACGGCCGGCAAGGCGGCCACTCAGGTCGGCCAGGACGCGGCGATCACGGTGGAGGAATCCGGGCGGGGCGCCGATTACGCGTCCCGCGGCGGCCGCAAGCTGGAGGGCGGGCTCGCCGCCTTCCCCGGCCTGGTGGTCGCCGGGCAGCGCTGCCTCGATGCTGGAGCGTCGACGGGCGGCTTCACCGACGTCCTGCTCCGGGCCGGGGCCGCGCACGTGGTCGCGGTCGACGTCGGGTACGGCCAGCTGGCCTGGGCGCTGCGCACCGATCCGCGGGTGACCGTGCTGGACCGCGTCAACGTGCGCCAGCTCACCCCGGATCAGGTGGCGCCTGCGCCGGGCCTGGTCACGGCGGACCTTTCGTTCATCTCGCTGGTCCTGGTGCTCCCCGCGCTGGCCGCGTGCGCCGCTGCCGATGCCGACTTCGTGCTGCTCGTGAAGCCGCAGTTCGAGGTGGGAAAGGGCAAGGTGGGAGCCGGTGGCGTGGTCCGGGATCCGGCGCAGCGCGCTGAGGCCGTCGCCGCCGTCGCGGCCGCCGCCCTGGAGATCGGCCTGGGCGCGGCGGGAGTCGCGGCCAGCCCGCTCCCGGGACCATCCGGGAACGTGGAGTATTTCCTGTGGCTGCGCCGTGCCGCGCCGCCGCTGGACCAGATTGCCCTGCAGCAGGCGATCACGGAGGGACCGCCGTGAAATCAAAGCGGACGATGCTTCTTGTCGCCCACACCGGGCGGCCTGCCGCGGTGCGCATTGCTCGCATTGCGGTGGAGCGGCTGACCGCCGCGGGGGTGGCCGTCCGGGTTCTGGGCCCCGAGGCCGCGGACCTGGGCGCTGCCGGTGCTGACGTCGTCCCGGTCTCATCCCGGGCGGCCGACGGCGCGGAGATGGTGCTGGTGATCGGCGGTGACGGCACCCTGCTGCGCGCCGCCGAGCTGGCGCGGTCGGCGGAGGTGCCGCTGCTGGGGGTCAACCTCGGCCACGTGGGCTTCCTGGCCGAGGCCGAGCCCGAGGACGTTTCCGAGGCGGTCGACCAGATCGTCGAGGGTTGGTATCTGATCGAGCGGCGGATGACGATCGACGTGACCGTGCGGAGCAACGGCGACGTGACCGCGACGACCTGGGCCCTCAACGAGGCCACCGTGGAGAAGGCCGCGCGGGAGCGGATGCTCGACGTGGTGCTGGAGGTAGACGGGCGCCCGCTGTCCCGGTGGGGATGTGACGGTGTCGTGTTCGCGACCCCGACCGGATCCACCGCGTACGCGTTCTCCGCGGGCGGCCCCGTGGTCTGGCCGGAAGTAGAGGCACTGCTGCTGGTGCCGATCAGCGCGCACGCCCTGTTCGCCGGGCCCATGGTGGTCTCGCCGCGATCGGTGCTCGCGGCGGAGGTGATCGGCGCCGCCTCGGGCCACGGTGAGACATCTGGGGCCGTTTTGTGGTGCGATGGACGTCGTAGGGTCGATCTGGATCCGGGAGCACGGGTCGAGGTGCAGCGCGGTGGCCAGCCGGTGCTTCTCGCCAGGCTGCGGCGGGTCGGCGCGGCCGACGGGACCGAGATCGGCGCGCCCTTTACCGACCGGCTCGTCGCGAAGTTCGGCCTCCCGGTGACGGGCTGGCGGGGCCGGGCGGGCCGACGGCGGACGGAGCACGGCGAAGCTGTCGTGCCACAGGGATTTGCGGCAGTGCGCCAGCGAGACGAGGAGCCGGGCGGCGATGCTTGAGGAGGTCCGTATCACCGGCCTCGGGGTGATCGACGAGGCGGTGCTCGAGCTTTCGCCGGGCTTCAACGTGGTGACCGGCGAGACCGGGGCAGGCAAGACCATGGTCGTATCGGGGCTGGGCCTGCTGTTCGGCGGGAGGGCGGATCCGGCGCGGGTGCGTCCGGGCGCCGATCGCGCGAGCGTGGAGGGCCGGCTGAGCGTCGACGCCGGCGGCCCGGTGGCCCGCCAGGTGAACGAGGCCGGAGGTGACCTCGACGACGAGGGCGGCGCGCTGCTCCTGAGCCGGTCTGTGTCGGCAGAGGGGCGGTCGCGCGCCTACGCGGGCGGACGGTCGGTCCCGGTATCGCTGCTGATCAGCCTGGCCGATGACCTGGTGGCCGTGCACGGGCAGGCCGATCAGCAGCAGCTGCTCAAGCCTGGTCGGCAGCGCGAGGCGCTTGACCGCTTCGCCGGAGCCGATCTCGCCGCGCTGCTGGCCCGCTATCAGCGGGCCTTCCAGCGGCACGCGGGCGTCCGCACCGAGCTCGACGAGCTGAGCTCCCGCGCCCGCGAGCGGGAGCACGAGGCCGAGGACCTCCGGCGCGGCCTGGCCGAGATCGAGCGACTCGAGCTCGTCGACGGCGAGGACATCGAGCTGCTCGCCGAGGAGCAGCGGCTGTCGCATGCGGACGCGCTGCACTCGGCGGCCACGACCGCGCACGAGGCACTGCTGGGCGACCCCTCCAGCGGCAGCTATGACGCGGCGGACGCGGTTACCCTGCTGGGGGCCGCGCGCCAGGCCCTGGAGGCCGCTGCCCACCACGACGCGGCCCTGGCCGCGCTCGGGGCGAGGGTCTCGGAGGCGGCGTATCTGGTCTCTGACGTCGCAGCCGACCTCGCGTCCTACGCCCAGTCGGTGGAGGCGGACCCGGCCAGGCTGGCCGCGGTCCAGGAGCGCCGGGCGGAGCTGGGACGAGCGATCCGGCAGTTCGGCGAGACGGCCGGGGGGCCCGGCGGCGAGCCGGCGGGCAGCGGCGTGTCGGCCGTGCTGGCCTGGGCCAGGCGCGCGGGCACCCGGCTCGCGGAGCTTGAGGGTGCCGATGACCGGATCGCCGGCCTGGCCGAGGAGGAGAACGCGCTGGCCGCGGAGGTGGGGCTGCTGGCCGGCCAGCTCAGCGCGGCCAGGAAGGAGGCCGCGGACCGGTTCGCCGCCGATGTCACCGCCGAGCTCGCGGCGCTCGCGATGCCGCACGCCCGGCTCACCGCTGCGGTGACGCCGCTGCGCGAGGCTGGCCCGCATGGCGCCGACGAGGTCGAGATCAGGCTGTCGGCGCATCCCGGGGCTCCCGCGCTCCCGCTGCACAAGGGAGCCTCCGGCGGCGAGCTGTCGCGGGTCATGCTGGCCATCGAGGTGGTTTTCGCCGGCGCGGATCCGGTGCCGACCTTCGTCTTCGACGAGGTGGACGCCGGCGTGGGCGGCAAGGCCGCGGTGGAGATCGGGCGCAGGCTGGCTCGCCTCGCGAGGCTGGCGCAGGTGATCGTGGTCACGCACCTGCCGCAGGTGGCGGCCTTCGCCGACACCCACCTCGTGCTGGAGAAGGCCGACGACGGGTCGGTCACCAGGAGCGGGATCACCCGGCTCGACCAGGCCGGGCGGGTCAGGGAGCTGTCCCGGATGCTGGCGGGCCTGGAGGACTCCGAGTTCGGCCGGGCCCACGCGGAGGAGCTGCTCGCGGCCGCCGCAGCGGAGCGGACGGGGGTTCACGGCGGCTAGGGCGGCCGGCGCCCGGGTGGCGCGAGGCTGGAGGAGACCGGCTTCGGGTGGCCCGAAGCTGAGGGCACGCTGTAGAGTTGCTGCCGATCGCGCACCGTGACCGGGCCGGCGGCCTCCGCCAAGCCTGGAGTCTGGCAGACTTACGACGCGATGATCGCACGGCCTCGCAAGATATCCAGAATCCGCCGGAAAGCGTCCGATGACCAGCCCGGCGTCATTGCTACGGCACGCCTGGACCGCAGGACCAAGGCTCTCGCCAACCGGCTGTGCCCGGGGGACATCGCCATCATCGATCACGTGGACCTGGACCTGACCGGCGCCGACGCGCTCATCGGGCGCCACGTCGCCGCGGTCGTGAACGCCGCGCCGAGCATCAGCGGGCGGTATCCCAACCGGGGACCGCAGCATCTGATCGAGGCGGGCATCCCGCTGATCGACGACGTGGGCTCCGAGGTTTTCGACCGGGTCCGAGAAGGGCAGTGCGTCCGGCTGGACGGCGACACCCTCTATCTCGGTGATCAGATCGTGGCCAAGGGCAGGCAGCAGGACGCCGGCTCGGTCGGGTCGGCGATGGCCGAGGCCAAGGCCAACGTGGCCGCGGAGATCGAGGCGTTCGCCACCAACACGCTGGAGTACATCAAGCACGAGTACGCGCTGCTCATCGACGGGATCGGGCTCCCGGCGCTGCGCACCAGGCTGAACGGCAGAGACGTGCTGGTCGTGCTCCGCGGTTACCACCACCGCGAGGACATTGCGGCGCTCCGCTCCTACATCCGGGAGCGCAGGCCGGCCATGGTGGGCGTCGACGGGGGCGCTGATGCCCTGCTCGAGGCCGGGTACTGGCCGGACCTGATCGTCGGCGACATGGACTCGGTGTCGGACAGGGCGCTGACCTGCGGCGCAGAGGTCGTCGTGCATGCTTACCCGGACGGCCGGGCGCCGGGCCTGGCCCGGGTCCAGGCCCTGGGGCTCGACCCGGTGCTGTGCCCCGCGGCTGGCACCAGTGAGGACATCGCCCTGCTGATTGCCGACGAGATGGGCGCCAGCCTGATCGTCGCGGTCGGGATGCATCACACGGCGGTAGAGTTCCTGGACAAGGGCCGGGCGGGGATGGCGAGCACGTTCCTGACCCGGCTCAGGGTGGACGACAAGATAGTTGACGCCAAGGGGGTCAGCCGGCTCTACAAGAGCCGGATCTCGGCGGCGGCCATCATCCCGCTCGTGCTCGCCGCGGCCCTAACCGTCGTGGTAGCCATCCTGGTCCTGCCTGCCGGCCAGATCTTCCTCCGATTCCTCGGCACGTGGCTGAGCGGACTGTTCTCGTGATCGATTTTCGGTATCACCTGGTCTCGATCGTCGCCGTGTTCCTCGCGCTGGCCGTCGGCCTGGTCGTCGGCGCGACCGCGCTCAAGCCGACGACCCTGCAAGGCCTCGACAACCTGTCGCGCCGCGAGCAAAATCGGATCAGCGCGCAACTGAAACTAATTCAGGGCCTGCAGGGCCAGATCGGCGGCGACCGGGCGTTCGCCCAGGCCGCCGCGCCGCTCGTGCTGGGCAACCTGCTCGCTGGCCAGCAGGTCGTGCTCGTCACCGCGCCGGGCTCGGACGGCTCGACCATCAACGGCGTCACCACCGCCCTGCAGCAGGCGGGAGCGAAGGTCACCGGCCAGGCCGAGATGCAGCCCGCATTCTTCGACACGAGCGCCAGCACAGAGAACAACCTTGAGGCTCTGGCCCTGCACGTTGCCCCCGCGGGCGTCACCCCGGGGATCGGGCCGGGGCAGGCTGACGTGAGCACCAAGATCGCCGGCCAGCAGGAGGCGGCGCAGGTGCTCGCCCCCGCGCTGGTCACCAAGGCCGGCGACCTGCCTGCCCAGCAGACCAAGCCGATACTCGACGGGTTCGCGGCGCAGCGATTCATGCAGATGAACGTCGCGGGCGGGTCCGCGGTGCCGTCGCAGGCCACGCTCGCCGTCGTGATCATCCCCGCGGCCCCCCCGGCCTCGGGCGCCTCTGACCCCGCCAACCTGGCCCTGATCTCCCTGGCCGCGCAGCTCGAGGTATCGAGCCGCGGCGTCGTCCTGGCCGGGTCGCTTCCCGGTTCCGGGTCGGGCAGCGCAATCGACGAGCTGATCCACGGCAGCACCGGGGTCCAGCTGCCCAGCGTGGACAACGCGGACACCGAAGTCGGCCAGATCGAAGTCGCCCAGGCCCTCCACCTCGCGCTGACCGGGCACAAGCCGGCCCCGTACGGTGTCCTGTCGAGCGCGGCCCCGAGCCCGGCGCCCACCCCGACGCCGACGCCCACGCCGACCAGGTCACCCGCCAGGGTCAAGAGCGGCGGGTGAGCCGCCGCCTGCTCCGGGCCGGCGGGGCGCTGCTGACCGGCGGCCTGGCTGCGGTCACCGCGCGGGCTGCCTATGCCGCGCTGAACCAGAACCCGCCCGGCGGCCGCCAGACCTGGACCAGGACCAACCATCGTGGTGAGGCGGTGACCCTGCTCGAGGGGCCGGCGGCCGCCGCGGCCGCCGCGGCGGTCTCGCTGATCGCGGGCGGGATGCCCGCCCGCAGCCGGGCCGCGCTTGCCGTGGCCGGAGCCGGGTCGGCGCTGTTCGGCGGTTACGACGACCTGAGGGGCAGCGCCGCCCGGCGCGGGTTCCGCGGCCACCTGGAGGCACTGGCCAGGGGCGAGGTCACCACCGGTGCCGTGAAGATGGCCGGCATCGGCGGTACCGGCCTGGCGGCAGCCGCACTGCTGGGCGGGATCAGCGCCGACGCTGGCTCCGGGACTGACCTGGTCGTCAACGCGGGCCTGGTCGCTGGCGCCGCCAACCTGCTGAACCTCTTCGACCTGCGCCCCGGGCGGGCCCTCAAGGTCGCCCTGGCCGCGGGCTCGGCGCTCGGCGCCGTCTCGCCTGCGGGCGCGCTAGCGGCCGCACCGCCGGTCGGCGCCGCGCTGGCGGTGCTGCCCGAGGACCTCGGCGAGCGGGCGATGCTGGGCGATGCCGGGGCCAACGCGCTCGGCGCCATGCTCGGCGTCGCTGCCGCGGCGGCCTTGCCGCGAAGGGCGAGGGTCACGGCCCTGGCGGCGATCGCCGGGCTGACCGCGGCCAGCGAGGTGGTGAGCTTCACCCGGGTGATCGAGCACACCCCCCCGTTGCGCTGGCTTGACATGCTCGGCCGTCGGCCAGCGGCTCGATCGCCTGCGGAGGCGAGCCAGGACCGCGGTGTCAGCGGGACGCACGGTGCTGCCCGGGCGCACGCGACCCCCCTTCAGCCCCCGCGAGCAGCTCCGCGGTGACTGGCCTCGCCGCCCCCGTGACCGAGCAGGACCCGGATCCGAGCCGCTCGCACCAGGTCACCCGGAGCATCGGCCGCGCCGCGGTTCTCATCGGGGCGCTCACCGCGGCGGCGAGGATCATCGGATTCGGCCGCCAGCTCGTGTTCGCGCACACGGTGGGCAATTCCTGCCTCGGCTCCGCCTACACGACCGCCAACCAGGTGCCGAACATCATCTACGACATCGTGCTGGGCGGGGCGTTGGCCAGCATCATGGTGCCGGTACTGGCGGGCCCCGCCGACCGGTCCGGCACGGACCCGGAGGCCGGGCGCGCCACCAGCCAGATCTCCTCTGCGCTGCTGACCTGGACGGTCGTGCTGCTGGTCCCGGCCAGCGCGATCCTGGCGCTGGCGGCCCACCCGGTGATCTCGCTTCTCATACCGCGCCTGCAGGGCTGCGCAAGATCCGAGGCGATCATGGTCGGCTCGCGCATGCTGGTGGTGTTCGCCCCGCAGATCCTGCTCTACGGCCTCGCCGTGGTGCTCTACGGGATCCTGCAGGCGCACCGCAGGTTCACCGCGCCGGCGCTGGCGCCGCTGCTGTCCAGCCTCGTGGTCATCGCCGCGTATGTGGCGTTCGTGCCGCTTGGCGGCGAGCACGCCGGCCACCTCGTGGGCCTGTCGGCGGCGGCCGAGCTGACGCTGTCGGTCGGCACCACGGCGGGCGTCGCGGCACTGGTGCTGACGGCCGCGGTGCCCGCGCTGCGGCTGCGGCTGCGGCCGATGCTCAGGTTCCCCGACGGCGTGGCTCGACGAGCGGGGAGCCTGGCCATGGTCGGAATCGCGGCACTGATCGCCCAGGACGCGTCGGCCGTGGTGGTGACGCGGCTCGCCAATGGCCACGCCGGGAACGGTGCGGTGGTCCTGTACAACTACGCCTGGCAGATGTTCCTCGTCCCGTACGCGGTGCTCGCGATACCGATCGCGGTCAGCGCCTTCCCGGTGCTGTCCGCCCGGTCGGGGGCCGGGCTCGCCGGTTCCGAGCTCGCCCGGGCCCAGTTCGACGCGACGTCCGCGGCGTCGACCCGCGGCGTGCTGCTCGTGTCCTGGCTCGGTGCCGCGCTGCTCGCGGCCGCGGCCAGGCCGGCGGCCCGCCTGTTCGCCTTGCACCCGGGCCAGGCCGCTCATCTCGCCCTCGCGTTCGCCGCGTTCGCCCCGGGCCTGGTCGGGTACGGCCTGGTCGCGTGCCTGTCCCGGGTGCTGCTCGCGGACGGGAGGAACCGCGCCGCTGCGGCCGCGATTGCGGGCGGCTGGCTAATCGTGATCGCGGCGGACGTCATCGCGGTCGAGTTGGTCGCCGCCCGCTGGGTGGTGCCGGTGCTCGGCCTCGGCAACACGGTGGGCATGGCCGCATCGGGAACCGCCCTGCTCGCCGCGGTCCGGCGGGGCAGGGCCGGCCGGGCGCTCCAGGGCACCGCCCGCGCGGCGGCGGCCGGGCTGGCCGGCGCGGCGGCCGGCGCATCGGCGGGCGCCGGGCTGTCGGCGGCCATGCCGGTCAGCGGATTCTTCCCGAACGCGTGCGTGGCCCTGCTCGCATGCGGCTGCGCCGTCGCGGCGTTCGGGGTAACCGTCTATGCGCTCGACGGCGGGGACCTGCGGGCCGTAGTGGCCAGGGCCAGGCGCAGGGCCCTGCCGTGATCCCGTCCCGGATCGCCTACGTGATCGGCACCACCACGGGCGGCACCGGCCGTCACGCGGCGATGCTGGCCCGGGGCGCCGCGGCGCGACGCCTGGCGGTGAGCGTCTTCGGCCCGGCGGCGGCCGGGAGTCTGTTCCCGGCCGCCCAGTTCACGCCTTTGGACATCTCCGAACGCCCGCGCCCGGCCCGGGACGCGGCGACGGTACTGCGGCTGCGACGGCTGCTGGCGCGCCAGGCGCCCGACATCGTGCACGCGCACGGGCTGCGGGCGGGCGCGATCACCGCCCTGGCGCTGGCCCGGGCGCCTCGCCGGCAGTTCGCCGCGATGGTCGTCACCGTGCACAACGCGGCTCCGTCCGGGGTCGCGCCCGGGGCCGTCTACCGGGCCCTGGAGCGGCTGGCCGCGCAGCGGGCGGACGCTGTGCTCTGCGTCTCGGCCGACCTCGCCGACCGGATGCGCCGGGCGGGCGCGGCCGACGTCGCGCTGGCCGTGGTCCAGGCACCGCCGGCGGCCGCCCCGTCGGCCGAGGCCGTCGCCCAGGCGCGAGCAGACCTGGGCGCCGCCGGAGCTCCGGTCGTGCTCGCGGTCGGCAGGCTCGCCGCGCAGAAGGGCTTCGACGTGCTGATCGAGGCCATGACCGCCCTGCGGGATCGTGACCCGGCGCCGCTGCTGGTGATCGCGGGGGATGGCCCGCTGGCCGCCCAGCTCGCCAGGCGCTCACGCGCCGGGGGCGACGTGAGGTTCCTCGGCCCGCGGACGGACATCCCCGCGCTGCTTGCGGCGGCCGACGTGATCGCGGTGCCGAGCCGCTGGGAGGGTCAGCCGCTCATCGTGCAGGAGGCCCTGCGGGCCGGCCGGCCGCTCGTTGCTTCCCGTGTCGGCGGGATCCCCGATCTGACCGGGGAGGACGCGGCGTTGCTGGTCCCCTCGGACAACCCGGGCCGGCTCGCCTCCGCAATCCTGGCGGTGCTCGATGACCCTGCGCTGGCCAGCGCTCTCGGGGCCGCGGCGGTGGCCCGGGCCGGGGCGCTGCCCTCGGAGTCCGACGCCGTCGATGCGGCCATTTCTGTGTACGGCAAGCTTGCATCCGCGGCTGGCCGCCGCGGGATCGGGATGAGCGGTCATCGGATGTGGTCGGGCCGGTACTTCTGAGATTGGATGATGATTGCGCGTCGCATGTTGCATATGTCAATGTGCAAAGGCATGTTTTCCTGACAGTAGCTAACGTCAGGTAACAATCCTGTATTTTTACTGAGAGAGCGCCCCCGAGTGTGCTCAACTGTCCTACTGGGGCAGCGCATTCGCGCGCCTGCCCGGGGGGTAGCAGCGCATGAAGACGGGCCGGGTTCTGTCGTTCGTGAGGCCAACGTCTCGCGGCAACGCAGAGCGCGCGGCCAGCACCGCGCCCGCCAGCGCGGTACCTGTGAGCTCAGTGCCGGCCGGCTCGGCGTCCGCCAGGTCAGGGCCTCCGGGCACCCCGCCACCGGGAGATCAGGCCCCAAGCTCCGCGCCTCTGAGCCCGCTGCCACGGCGGATCCCTGGCAGCCCCATGTCGGGCACGGGACTGCCCCGGCGTGCTCCGGGCCCTGCGGTTCCGCGCTCGCCAGCCCCCGGGACCTGGACCCTCCGGCCGGACCCGCAGGTCCCGGAGCCTGGGATCCCGCCGCGCGAAACCGGAGCCGGGCGGACTACCGGGCCTGATCCGCCGCCGGAATCAAAGACCGGGCGGACCACCGGACCACCGGACCCGCGGCCAGGGTCGGGAGCCGGGCGTACCACCGGACCAGCGGACCCGCGCCCGGGATCGGGTGCCGGGCGTACCACCGGACCCGATCCGCGTCCCGAATCGGAGGCCAGGCGGACCACCGCGCCCCTGGCTTCACGACGGCTCTCCGATGACGGGCCGATCTCCGGTGCCGTGGTGCCAGGGCCAGGCGCCCGGGTCGAGAGACGGGCGGCCGGGCCCGTGGCTCCGCGGCCGGAGGGCGACGTCGTGCCGTCCTGGACCGAGGTCCTCGGCACCACCGTTCAGCTCTGGCTGGCACGACGTCCGCTGCATCATCGAGTACTCGGCGCGCTCGTCGCGATGCTCGTGGTGTTCGCCGCGGGCGGTCTGACGGTCGCGCTGATCCGGCACTCCGGTACCGGGCGCCCAGCCCGCGGCGGCAGCACCGGCGGCGCCTCCGGTACCGTCGGCCTAGCACCCGTGCAGGCCGCGGCGGCGGCCAGGCAAAGCGCGGCCACCTGGATCTCGGCAGAGGTCAGCCACAGCACCATGGTGTCGTGTGACCCTGCGATGTGCGCCGCGCTCGCGGCCAGGGGCTTTCCCGCCGGGGACCTCATGACCCTGGGGCCCGGGTCCGCCGATCCGCTCGGCTCATTCGTTGTGGTATCCACCGCCGCGATCCGCAGCCTGTTCGGCAGCCGCCTGACGACCGTCTACGCGCCGACCGTGATCGCCAGCTTCGGCTCCGGGTCGGCGCAGATCGACGTCCGGGCGTATGCGGAAGGAGGCGCGACCGCGTATCTGGTCGCACTTCGAGCCGATCAGCTCTCCCGGCAAAACGTCGGGCGCCTGCTGGTGGGCAACTCCCGGGTCACCGCACCGGCGGCGGCGCGGCGGCAGCTGGCCGCCGGGCAGGTCGACTCGCGGCTGCTGATCATCATCGGGACGCTGTCCCACCAGGGTCCCGTGCGCATCGTCAGCTTCGGTGACTCCGGGCCTGGTGCCAGCGCAGGCGTACCGCTTCGCGCCGTCGAGGTCACTAGCCCGCCCGGGGCTAAGAGCGGGTACCTGCCGTCCCTGATCGCGTTCTTGCGCGCGGAGAGCCCGCCCTACCTGGCGAGCAGCGCGACAGTAACGCGCCTGGCCGACGGGCAGCAAGTCGCAGAGATCGTTTTTGACGCACCAAGCCCTCTGGGACTGCTGAGCGGATAGCAGGCAGCCCAGTACCGAAATTGGAGGGGAGTATGAAGTTGTCACGAAGTCCGGCCTGGCTGACCAGGCTGATAAGCGCTTGCGCCCTGGTGCTCGGCCTGGTCGCGGCACTCGGGCTCGGCGCTACCGCCGCGGCCGCATCTACGGGAACCGGGTTCCTGAGACTCGCGCACCTGTCGCCGAACACGCCGCCGGTGGACGTCTACCTGTATTCCTTCGGGAATCCCAGCGCCATGGTCGTGCTGCATCACGTCGGCTACGGCGACGTGTCGACGTATGAGTCGGTGGCCGCCGGCGAGTACACCGTCGCCATGCGCCTGGCGGGTGCCGCCCCGGCCACCAAGCCCGTCCTGTCCACGACCATCAACGTCAGCAACGGCGGGGCGTACACGGTCGCGGGCATGGGACCACTGTCGGGCATCCGGCTGCAGATACTCGACGACCGGCTGACCACGCCGCGCACCAAGGCACTCGTGCGCGTCATCCAGGCGTCCATGCATCAGACCTCCGTGACCGTGACCGCGGGCACGAGGGTGCTCGGGCGCGGCCTCAACTTCACCAAGGTGACGGCCTACAAGGTGGTGAATCCAGGAACCCTGACGGTCAGCGCGGTCGGCGCAAGCGAGCACGGGAGCAGCCAGGTCACGCTGGCGCCCGACACCATCTACACCCTCGTGGTCCTGGACGACCCGGGTCACCTCGCGATCACGGCGCTGGTGGACTCCCAGGGCAGCAAGGCCATACCGTCGGGCGGTGCCGCGACGGGTCTGGGCGGCACCGCGCCGCGCCCGGGCGCCTCGCTGCTGCCGTGGCTGGGCGCCGCGGCAGCCGGGATTCTCGCCGCGGCCGCCGGCGTCGTCGGCCTGCGCCGGCGCCGTCGCCCGGCCCTGCATGCCCGGTGACCTGACGCAGCGGTCCGGCTGGCACACATCGCCCAAGCGCGTGGTGCGCCGGCCGGCCGCGATCGCCCTGATCGCCGGCGTCCTGGTGGCTGGCGTCGGCGTGATGGGGCTGGCGCTAGCCAGCCAGACCGGCGGCGCGGCGGCGTCCGCAGCGGGCTGGTGCGCCTCAGGCTGACCCCCTCCGGTGCCCTGCAGGTCCCCGCCATCGCCTCGGTCGCTGGCTGGTACACGGGGAGCCCGCGTCCGGGCGCGGTCGGCGCCTCGGTGATCGTCGGCCACATCGACTCGGAGACCGCGCCCGGGGTGTTCTACCGGCTGGACCTGCTGCGCCCGGGCCGCCTGGTGTACGTGCGGCGATCCGACGGCTCGCTGGCCGTATTCCGGGTCACCGCGGTGCGCTCGTACCTGAAGGCCGACTTTCCCACGCTCGCCGTCTACGGGCCGACGCCGAACGCGCAGCTGCGGCTCATCACCTGCGGCGGCTCGTTCGACTTCGAGACCGGCCACTATCTCAGCAACGTGATCGTGTACGCGGTGCTGACGCCCAGAGCGGCCGGCGCGCGTTATGGGGGGCACCACCGCCCGGCGTCCCCCCGCCACCGAGCAAGCTCCGCGAGCAGGAGGAACTCTAGGGGGAAGCACCCCGGTCAAGCCCCCGCCGCGAGGCCAAGCCCCGCGAGGAGCGCTACGCGGGCACGGCGCTGAACCTGCCTAGCGAGAAGCGCGCCGGAGGGCCGGCGCCGCGGCCGGTGGCCAGGTCCGCGAGCCACTCGCCGAGCAGCGGCCCGAACTTGAACCCGTGCCCGGACGTTCCGCTGCCGATCACGATGCGGCCGACCCGGTCTACGATGAAGTCCTCATCCGGGCTGTTGTCGTAGATACACCGCTCGCGGATCTGCCGGCGGCCCGCCGTGGTGCAAGCCGATCTTGTACAGCGGCGAGCCGGGGACCGGGAGGCCGTAGGGAACCGGTGGCCGTCCTAGGTCCTGTGGGGGCGACCCCCCTTCAACGACTGCCCGTGGAGCAAGCTCCGCGAAGCAGTCGCCGTAGCAGATGAAGATCGGCATCGCCGGTCCCGGCGCTGCGGCGGTTGCCAGGTAGCCGACCTGCTCCATCGTGGCCGCCGCCGGCACCGCGACCCCGGTGCCGGCGAGCAGCCTGCTCGTCCACGGCCCGGCGCAGACGACCGCGCTTCCCGCGGTGATGGAGCCCGTGGCCGTTCGGACCGTCACCCGGCGGCCGTCGTCGGCGACGCCGGTGACGGTGACGCCCGCGCGGACGTCACCGGCCGCCGTCGCCAGCGCCCGCAGGGCAGCGTCCGCGCTGATCACGCAGGATTCCGGCTCCAGCAGGGCAGGGCCGCCGATCGCTAGCTGAGGGAACCTGGCCGCGGCCTCGGCGGCCGGCAGCAGCTCACTCGGAGCGCCGGCGCTCGTCATGGCCTGGCGGACCGCCTCCAGACCGCGCCCGAACGTGAGCTGCGGCGTCGGCTGGAGCAGCTGTCGGCCGCACTCGTCCTCCAGCTCGGCCCAGGGCTCGCGGGCCCGCATGGCCAGGGAGACGTACCCGGCGTCGTCGTAGCCGAGCCGGAACACGCGGCAGCTGCCCTTCGACCCGCCCGTCTCGTGGCCGATCTCCGCCCGCTCCAGCACGATGACCTCACGGCCGCGCCGGGCCAGGGCCCGGGCACTCGCCAGGCCCAGCAGACCCGCGCCCACGACGACAACGTCGCACCGAGCCTCCATGACGGCCAGGCTATGCGGAGCCTGCGCAGATCGGCATGCGGCCGCGGCGCCAGCGGCTACCAGCCCCGGGCACGCCACTGCGGCACGTGCGGGCGCTCCACTCCGAGCGTGGTGTCCTTGCCGTGGCCAGGGTAGATCCAGGTGCCGTCCGGCAGCGGGGCGAACACCCGTTCCTCGAGGTCGTCAATGAGCTGGCCGAACCGCTTGGGGTCGTGCTCGGTGTTGCCGGGCCCGCCGGGAAACAGGGAGTCGCCGGTGAACAGGTGCGGTTCGCCGACGAGCTGGCCGCCCGCGTCGTAGCAGAGCGCGATGCTGCCCGGTGTGTGACCGCGCAGGTGGATGACGGAGAGTTCGGCATCGCCCACCCTGATCGTGTCGCCGTGCCGGACCCGCTCGCTGACCGCGATCGGCAGCGCGTCCGCGTCGTCGGGGTGGGCAGCGGTCTTCGCGCGGGTGGCCTGCTGGACGGCCTGCAGCGCCTGCCAGTGATCCCAGTGCTGGTGCGTGGTGACGATCCTAGCCAGCGGGGTGCTGCCAATCAGGCCGAACAGCGTGTCGGCCTCGTTCGCGGCGTCGATGAGCAGCAGCTCTCCGGTGCCCGGGCACCGCAGCAGGTAGGCGTTATTGTCCATGGGGCCGACCGCCACCTTGGTGATGGTGAGGCCGGGAAGCTCCCTGGTGTCGGCCGACCCGCCGACGCTGACGTCGCCCGTGTAGCTCATGCTCGCTCCTCAGTCCAGGCGGCGCCGCGCCCCCGCGGCTCGCTCACT
>WNFN01151968.1_pt2 | contig 20982 bp, 23 predicted proteins | sample 5400161 | NCBI WGS metagenome assembly WNFN01 (sample SAMN13153353, study PRJNA577476) | soil metagenome | isolation source: 80 cm saprolite on Douglas fir-dominated hillslope | place: USA:California | collected 2013-09-17 | reverse complement strand
TTGACCACGCCGGCACCGATGCCGGCAAGCTGCAGCGTCTCGACCGCGCGGTCGACCGCGAAGCCCTTGGCGATGCCATCCAGCGCGTGGTCGCAGGCGGCGCAATCGAATAGTCCCTCGGTACCCACACGAATCTCATCGGCCCGCTCCAGCACGCGGCGCGTCCAGGGATCGAGCGCAGCGTGCCTGCCAGCGCGCAGCCGCGCGATATCGCTCGAGCTTTCCTGGGCGCTCATCGCACGGTGCACGCGCTCGATAGCGGCGAAGGCGCGCTCGACGGCACGGACTGCATCCGCGCCCGTACCGCGAATCTCGACCAGCGTGCCGAGCAGCGGTCGAGCGCGCCTAACGCTGCTTGAGGTGGCTCTCATACATCGCCAGCACGCGCTTGACGCCGTCGGTCACGTGGCGGCACGAGAGCGTCGCACCGCTGATATTGCGGATATCGCGGTCGAGCTGCAGCGGATCGGCGACGCTCTTGCCGGCGAACTGCGCGCGCCATTTGGCGTCGCGCACCTGGCCGCCGTGCGATTCGCGGTACTCGAGCACCTCGATGCCGCGCACTCGTCCTTGGGCATCGAGCGCCACGGCATAGGTGATGAGCTCGTGCTTGCCGAGCACCTCGTCGAGGATGAACCAGCCGCCCTGCGAGGCGCGCCATACGCGCTCGCGGCGCTCGAGCGCGAGCGGCGTGAAGCTACCGCCGGGGAACAATGCCTGCTGCGCCTGTTCGATCGACAGATATACCGTGGCGTGGGCCGCGGGCACCGACAGGACCACCGGTGCGGCGAGAAAAGCAGGCCAGCGCGGCGTCATCAGAAGCTCAGGCCGAACCTCACGCGCAACTCGTTGCGCTCGTGGTGCTCGCCGTAGAACCGGCCGCCGATGACGTCTTCGCCGGCGGCATCGGTATAGGCCTTAGCGTTCGCGAGCTGCTTGAGGAAAGTGGCGGTCACCCACCAGTCCCGGCTGGCATAGTGGACCGTAGGTCCGAGAAACTTGGCCGCATAAACCCGCTTTTCAGCCGAGAAGCCGCGCCCTGCATAGCCGCGGTGGTGGCGGTATTCGAGGCCGGCATGCCAGCGCGGCAGGAACTGGTAGGCAACGCCGCTCGTCAGTTCCAGCTCGCCTTCATGCTCCCATTCGCCGTGGAAGCGCTCCTTTTCCGCGGCTGCGGTCAGGTTCGCCGCCCAGACCAGGCGATCGTCGAGAAAGTTCTTCTGCAGGATCAGCTTGCCTTCGAGTTCGCGCTTATCCGGTCCCCAGCTGGGCTCGACGTACAGCGCGAGCCCGATCGGATCCTTGTACGGGCTAAGCAGCCGGTAGATCCACTCGCTCGAGACGGACTCGGCGAAGCTGCGGCGATAGCGCGCATCGGGATGGACGCCGTCGGGCACGAATGCACCCGGCCCCGTGGTGTCGTCCGGTCGATTGCGGAATGCATTGACCCGGTCGTAGTTGAGGTACAGCGCGGTCTGCAGCCGATCGGTGAGGCCGTACTCGATCTCGGTGCGTGCCTGCCAAAGGTCGTAATCTCCCTTGGCCTGTCCGTGGCGCCGCGTGATCCACTGCTCGACCTCACGCTTGCCCTTGGGATGCGTATCGGTGGTGTAGACGTAGCCGAACGGCGATTCACCCGCGGCCGCGGGCGCCGCCAGGCAAACGCCGGCGATGACGAGTAGGCACTTGGAAAAGCGCATGGCCAGCCTCCACTAGGGTGAAGAACAAGCTGGCTTGCGGCGCAGCGGCACCGCTGGCTGGCGACGAAAGCGTTACTTCAGGCGCGCGCGACGCGCGTCTTGAATGCTGAAAGCGCGAGCCACCCGGCAGGGATGAGGACTAGGGCGTAAGTCAGGAGCGCGCCGTACTCGCCTTCAGGTCCGTAAGGCTCCGTGGCGATATGCCAGTAGGCGTTATCGATCGGCAGCAGGTTGGCCTCGGTCGCCTCGTGGAATGAATAGACCAGGAGCTGCACGGCGAAAAGCAGCAGGAATACCGACGTGACGCGAAAGAACAGCCCGAGGTCGACGCGATGGCCGTACTCGGACCATGCCCAGGCTAGCGCTCCGGCCAAGGCGAGACCGGCAACGGCGCCCCAGACAAAGTGCGCGGTATCGGTCTGCCTGAAGAGCGATGCGGTGATGAATGCCGTCTCCATGCCCTCGCGGGTGATCATGAAGACTACGCGCCGATCTGCTGTCGCATCTGCTTTGCCGCGCGCAGCATGTAGATCACCATGGACACGACCAGCACTGCTGCGACCAGCGCGAGCAGTGCTTCCCACTTCGGCACGACCGCCACCTCGGCGAGCCACACGCCGAGAATCACCGATGCCAGTACCGCGACGCCGGTTCCCCAGGTCACTGCAGGCAGCAGCGCGGCGCGTCCGGTCTTGCGCAGGTAGGCCACGGCGATAGCCACGATCAGGAACATCTCGATCCCTTCGCGCAGCGTGACGAGAAGAACCTGGCCCATGCGCTATGCCGTAAGGATGAGCTTGCCGTTTTGGGTCACGCGCAGGCGATATTCGCGGCCGTTGTGCGTGATGACCAATTCCTTGCGCGCGCCCAGCAGCACCTCGCTTGGCACCTTGGGGAGGGTCGCTGCGGGCGGAACGGTCGCGCTGGCCTTGATCATGTTCAAACGATAATAGTTATCACTGTACTCGTCAATCTTTCTCAAGAAGGATTTCACTAGTTCCTACATAACCTTATATGTTAGTGAACACTTGCATATTGCGAAGGAGTCTGATTTTTAGTGATAATGGTTCTCATTGGAGGCCTAAAGCTTGTACATCTGCATCTGCAACGCCGTCACTGAAAAAGCCGTCCGCGACTGTGTGAGCGGCGGTGCCTGTTCGCTCGACCAGCTCGCTTTCGAGCTCGGCGTGGGCTCGGGTTGTGGCCGCTGCCGCGACTGCGCCGCCGAGCTGCTGCGCGACGCGCCGGCACCCGAGCCGCTCCTCGAAGCAGCCTGATTGACGCGCCGGCGCAGCCGGCGTCGAATCGGACTTCCCCTCGGAGGCTGCGAATGAAAGGCGACGCCAAGGTCGTGCAACACCTGAACAAGGTGCTGTTCAACGAGCTCACCGCGATCAACCAGTATTTCCTGCACGCCCGCATGCTCGGCAACTGGGGGCTGAAGAAGCTCGAGGAGTACGAGAAGAAAGAATCGATCGACGAGATGAAGCACGCCGATCGCCTGATCGAGCGGATCCTTTTCCTCGAAGGACTGCCGAACCTCCAGGACCTCGGCAAGCTCCTGATCGGCGAGAACGCCCTCGAAGCACTGAAGTGCGATCTCAAGCAGGAGCGTCTCGCGCACCCGGTGCTGCAGGAGGCGATCGCGCACTGCGAGAGCGTCAAGGATTACATTTCGCGCGAAATGCTCGAAGACATTCTGCAAGGCGAGGAGCAGCACATCGACTGGCTCGAGACCCAGATCGATCTCGCGGACACGCTCGGACTGCAGAACTGGCTGCAGTCGGCCGCCGGCAGCCCGGCTTAGGCGACCCTCGTCCGGACAGGCTTGCCGGCGAAGTGCAGCCGCAGGTTCTCGATCTGCAGGTCACCCATCGCCTTGCGCGTTTCGACGGTAGCGCTGCCGACGTGCGGGAACAGCACCGCGTTATCCAGGGTGAAGAACTCCGGCGGCACGCGCGGCTCGTCGGCGAAAACATCCAGTCCGGCTCCGGCAATGCGCTTTTCCTGCAGGTAGCGCAATAGCACCGGCTCGTCGATCACCGAGCCGCGCGCGATGTTGACGACGTAGCCCTGCGGCCCGACCGCATCGAGCACCTTGGCATTCACCAGCTTGCAGGTCTCGGGACCGCCCGGCGTCACGACCAGCAGCACATCGCTATTTTTCGCGAGCGTGACCGGATCCGGGTCGTAAGGGAAGGGCACATCCTTGCGATTGCGGTTGTGGTAGCGGATCTTCATGCCGCACGCCATGGCACGCTTGGCGATCGCCTCGCCGATGCGACCCAGACCCAGGATGCCGAGGGTCTTGCCGCCGGCGTCGGTGGTCAGGGGATAGGGCCCGCGCGAGGCCCAGTGCCCGGCACGCAGGTATTGCTCGGCCTGCGGGAACTTGCGCACCGTGGTGAGGATCAGCGCGAGCGCGGTGTCGGCCACCGCTTCGTTCAGCACGTCCGGCGTGTTGGTGACGATGATGCCGCGCTTCCTGGCGTCCTCCAGGTTGATGGCATCAACGCCGACACCGAAATTGGAGATGATCTCGAGCTTCGGCAGCGCGTCCATGAACTTGCCATCGACCGGCATCGGGCCGAAGGTCGCTACCGCGCGCAATGTGGGCGCATGCTGCTTCAGGAACGCCGCGCGGTCGGGCGCGTCGGCGAGAAGGTGCGCAGTGAATTCCGACTGCAGTGTGGCCATCGTGCCGGCATGGCCGCGAGCGGTGATGATGATTTCGGGTTTCATGAGCCTTTGAATTTTGCTGCGAGCGCTTCCGCGCCGCGCGCGAGGATGCCGACGTCGGCGCCCACCGCGACGAACAGCGCGCCGCAATCGAGCCAGCGGCGCGCATCCTCCACGCTCGGCGTCAGGATGCCGGGCGCCTTGCCGGCCTTACGGATGCGGCGGATGGCGTCGTCGATGAGCGGTTTCACCTGGGGGTTGGCGATCTCGCCGGTATGGCCGAGCGAGGCGTGCAGGTCTGCCGGTCCGACGAACACGCCGTCGATGCCGTCTATTCCGCAGATCGCCTCGATCGCTTCGAGCCCGGCCTGGTTCTCGACCTGCACCAGCAGGCAGATTTCCTCGTGGGCACGCTGCGCGTAGTCCTTGATGCGGCCAAAGCGCGTCGCGCGCGTGGTGCCGGCGACGCCGCGCGCGCCCTTGGGCGGGTAGCGCGTATAGGACACCGCGGCACCTGCTTCTTCTGCGCTCGAGACATACGGCACGAGCAGCGATTGCGCGCCGACATCGAGCACGCGCTTGATCGTCACCATGTCGTTCCAGGGCACGCGCACTACGGGGTGCGTGCCGTAAGGCGCTGCGGCTTGCAGCTGGCCGAGCAGGCTTTCCAGGTCATTCGGCGAGTGCTCGAGGTCGATCAGGATCCAGTCGAAGCCAGCGCCCGCGATCACCTCGACCGTATAGTTCGACGACAGGCTGGACCATAGCCCGATCTGCGCCTTGCCCGCCTTCAGCGCCTGCTTGAATGCGTTGCGCGGCAGTTCCATCAGTGAATTTCCGGCTCGGCGATCGGCGCCGTACCCTCGAGGAAATCGAAGTCGCAGCCCTCGTCGGCCTGGCGGATATGGCGCGAGAAGATTGCGCCGTAGCCGCGCGCGAACTTCGCCTCGGGCTGGCGCCACGCGCTCTTGCGCCGGGCGAGCTCCGCGGCCTCGACCTTGAGATTGAGCTCGCGTTTTTCGACATCGAGCTGGATCAGGTCGCCGTTCTTCACCAGGGCAAGCGGGCCGCCGACGAACGATTCCGGCGCGACGTGCAGCACGCAGGTACCGTAGCTCGTGCCGCTCATGCGCGCAGCACCAGCACTGAATCGGCGTCCACCTCGAGGTCATCGCGATCGATGCGCGCTGCCATGTCGTTGTAGTCCTCGAACACCACTGCCTTGCCCGTGTGCTTCAGCAGGCGCGGCGTGGCCGCCGCGGCCTTGATCACCGCGCCGTTCGGCGCGAGGCTGCCGCGCACTACGACGAGGCCGCCTGACGCTTTGAGCGGATTGCTGCGTTTGCGGATCACATCCTCGTTGAAGATGCGGGCGCCGGCGAGATTTTCGCCCAGCGTGCTTCCGTTGACCGTTCGGCTCTCGAGATGCAGCAGGTCCTTCAGCTCCGCCAGAAGCGCGCGCAGTCCACCGGCGTAGTAGAAATCCTCCATCAGGTACTTGTCGCCCGACGGGCGCACATTGGCGAGCAGCGGGGTCTTCGCCGAATACTCGTTGTACCGTTCGAGCGGCAGCTTGATCCCCGCCCGGCCCGCCATGGCGACGAGATGGATCAGTGCATTGGTCGAGCCGCCCATGGCCATCAACGTCACGATGGCGTTGTCGAAGGATTCCTTGGTGAGGAGATCGCGCGGCTTGAGATCCTCCCACACCATTTCCACCGCGCGCTTGCCGCAGAGCGTGGCCATCTTGGCGTGGTTGGAATCCGGCGCCGGGATCGACGATGCGCCCGGCAGCGCGAGCCCGAGCGCTTCGGTGACCGACATCATGGTCGCCGCGGTTCCCATCGTCATGCAGGTACCCGGGGAGCGCGCGATGCCGTCCTCGATCTCGTTCCAGTCGCGTTCGGTGATGTTGCCGGCTCGCAGCTCCGCCCAGTATTTCCAGGTGTCGGAGCCCGAGCCGAGCGTATTCTCGCGCCAGTGCCCCGAGAGCATCGGCCCGGCCGGCATGTAGATCGCCGGCAGGTTCATGCTGATCGCGCCCATCACCAGCGCGGGCGTCGTCTTGTCGCAGCCGCCCATCAGCACCGCGCCGTCCGCCGGATACGAGCGCAGCAGCTCCTCGGTTTCCATGGCGAGGAAGTTGCGGTACATCATGGTGGTCGGCTTCTGCATCACCTCGGCGAGCGACATCGCCGGCATCTCGACCGGGAAGCCGCCCGCCTGCCACACCCCGCGCTTCACTTCCTCGACGCGCTGCTTGAAGTGCGTATGGCAGGAATTGATGTCCGACCAGGTGTTGATGATCGCGATCACCGGCTTGCCGGCGTAGTCGGTCCGGTCGTAGCCCATCTGCGCAGTGCGCGAGCGATGCCCGAAGGCGCGCAGGTCTTGCGCGCCGTACCAGCGATGGCTGCGCAGCTCTTCCGGCTTTTTCCGCATCAGTCGAACTTCGCGCCCGATTCCTTCACCACCCGCGCGAAGCGTGACTGCTCGGTGCGCAACCACTCACCGAGCGATTCGGGCGTGCCGGTGCGCACCTCGGTGCCCTGCTTGGCGAAGCGCTCCTTCATCTCGGCCGAGGTCAGCACCTTGATCAGCTCGGCGTTGAGCTTGGCGAGTGTTTCCCGCGGTATGCCGCTCGGGCCGACGACACCCTGGAACGAGCCGGTTTCGAAACCCGGCAGGCCCTGCTCGGCCACTGTCGGAGTCTCCGGCGCGGACGGCACGCGCTGCGCGCTCGAGATGGCGAGCGCCCGCATGCGCCCGCCCTGCACTGTCGGCCAGGTGGCGAGCATGCCGTTGAAGAGAACATCGGCCTGCCCTGCCGCCACGGCGGCGACGGCGTCAGAGCCTCCCTTGTAGGGAATGTAGGTCCACTGCACGCCGGTGCGCTGCGCGAACTCGATGCCCGCGAGATGCGGCGCGCCGCCGATGCCCGAGATGGCGAAGTTGAGCTTGCCCGGCTGCGCTTTCGCCATGGCGATGAGCTCTTTAACGTCTTTCACCGCCACCGACGGATGCACCGCCAGCACGTGCGGCGAGTAGGACACCATCACCACCGGGCTGAAATCCTTCGCCGGGTTGAAGGGCAGCTGCGGATAGACGCTCGCGCTGATCACCAGACCGCCGAGATCGGTGAGCAGCAGCGTGTAGCCATCCGGCGCGCTCTTGGCAACGAAATCGGCACCGACGTTGCCATTCGCGCCGGGCTTGTTCTCGACCACGACCGGCTGACCCCAGGTGTCGGAAAGCTTCGGCCCGATCTGGCGCGCCAGGATGTCCGAGGTGCCGCCCGCCGCGTAGGGCACGATGATGCGGATCGGCTTGGTCGGGTAGGACTGCGCATGCGCGGCGGCGAAGACGGCGCACGCCAGGCCGAGGAAAAGAGTTCGCATAGTTCTTAGTCTAAACTGCCGGCCTCGCCTCAGGAGGATTGCATGATGTTGCTGTTTCGCTGCGCGGCGGCGGCCGCGGGCGTCGCGTTGAGCTGGGCCGCGTACGCGCAGAGTTTCCCGACCAAGCCGATACGCATCATCATTCCGTTCGTTGCCGGCGGCTCCTCCGACATCGTCGGCCGCGCGATCGGCTCGAAGTTCCAGGAACTGCTCGGCCAGCCGGCCATCGTCGAGAACAAGCCCGGCGCGAATGGCGCGATCGCCGCCGAATTTGTCGCCAAGGCGGAGCCTGATGGCTACACGCTGCTGGTCGGCTCGATCGGCGTGTTCTCCATCAACAGCGCGCTCTTCAAGGACCTGCGCTATCACCCGGTGCGCGACTTCGCGCCGATCACGCTCGCCGTGACCACGCCCAATGTGCTGATCACGAAACCCGACCTTGCCGCCCATTCGATGCGCGAGCTGGTCGAGCTGGCGAAAAACAATCCCGGGCGCCTGTCCTATTGCTCGAGCGGCACCGGTTCATCGGATCATCTGACAGCCGAGCTCCTGAAGCAGATGTCCGGCACCTTTGCCGTGCATGTTCCCTATCGGGGCGGCGCCGCCTGCCAGACCGACATCATGGGAAACCAGGTCGATTACTCGTTCCAGAATCTCGGCGCCGTGACGAATTACATCAAGGCGGGAAGGATGAAGGCGCTTGCCGTGACCGCGGCCACACGCCACCCGCAGCTTCCCAATGTGCCTTCGGTGGTGGAAGCCGGGTTCCCCGATCTCGTGGTCACTTCGTGGCAGGCAGCCGCCGCACCGGCGAAGACGTCGCGCGAGGTTGTCGCCCGGCTGCACGATGCGCGAAGTCGAGCGCTGGACGCGCGTAGTGCAAAAGGGAGGCATCCAGCCGGAGTGATGGAAACGCTATTCAAGACCGCGCCGCTGACGCGCGCAATGGAAGCCATCGTCGCTGCCGCTGGCAGCGAGGCGGGCGAGGCCCGGCAGGTGGCGGAAAATCTCGTCACCGCCAATTTGCTCGGCCACGATTCGCACGGCATCGGCATGATCCCGCGCTATATCGATGCGGTGCTCGAAGGCGGGCTCGCGCCGAATCAGCATCCTAAAATCACGGTCGATGCCGGAGCGCTGATCGCCGTCGATGGCTGCAAGGGCTACGGCCAGGTGATCGGCCGCGAAGCGATGCTGATGGCGATCGAGCGCGCCAAGCGCCTCGGCTCGTGCGTCATGGCGCTCGGCAATTCGCATCATCTCGGTCGCATCGGGCAGTGGGCCGAGATGGCGGTGGCCGAAGGGCTGGTGTCGATGCATTTCGTGAACGTAATCTCGCACGCGCGCGTGGCGCCGCATGGCGGACGCGACGCGCGCTTCGGCACCAATCCCTGCTGCATCGGCATACCGCTGCCCGGCGAGGCGCCCTTCGTGCTCGACTACGCGACCAGCGCCGTAGCGCAAGGCAAGATGCGCGTCGCCCATAACAAGGGCGAAAAAATGCCGGCCGGCCGTCTCATCGATACCGAGGGCAATCCCACCAACGACCCGCGCTACGCCGTGATTCCCCCGTTCGGGGCGATGCTCGCCTTTGGCGAGCACAAGGGCTATGGCATGGCGGTGGCCTGCGAACTGCTCGGCGGCGCGCTCACCGGCGGCGGCACCTGGCACTACGAGGAATCCACCAAGCAGCGCGTCATGAACGGCATGCTGGTTGTGGTGATCGACCCGCAGAAGCTCGGGACGGCGGCGGCGTTCGAACGCGAAGCGCGCCTGTTTCTCGATTGGCTGCGCAAATCGCGGCCCGCGCCGGGATTCGACCGCGTGCGCATCGCCGGCGAGCCCGAGCGCGAGATGCGTGCCAAACGCAGCCGCGACGGTATTCCGGTCGACGACACGACCTGGGAAGAGATCCAGCGCGCCGCCGATAAGGTCAAGCTAGCGCGCGAGCGCGTGCAGGCTATCGCCAAAGGTCCGTGAGCGCCGCCGCGGCGCTCGGCTGGTTCCTCGCCTGGGGCCGTGCTGCGCGTTTTGCCTTCGCGGTGGTCGCCGCGGTGCTCTCGCCTAAGCTGTACACGACGCGCGCGCGCGCCGCGACCACGCAGCAGATTTATTTCACCGCCTGGCAGGTGCTTCCCGGCTTCACGCTTTTTGCCACCTTGCTTGGCACGGTGGTGGTCGAGATCACGCTGCGCACGGCATGGCAGTTCGGACTCGAGCAGTACGCGCTCGAGCTGACGTTTCGCGCGCTGGTGTTGGAGCTGATGCCGTTGCTCACGGCGCTGTTCGTCGCCTTGCGCTCCGGCGCCGCGATCAGCACCGAGATCGCGCTGATGCGCGTCGCCGGCGATTTCCACGATCTGCAGAGCGCCGGCATCGAGCCGTTCGAGCGCGAATTCGTGCCGCGCGTGGCGGCGGCCGCGGTTTCCGTGTTCGCGTTGACGACGCTCGCCTGTGTCTTCTTGCTCGCGCTTTCGTACCTGCTGATGTACGGCCTTTCGCCCTGGGGATTCGATTCCTATACGCGCACGGTGGCGCGCGTCTTCACGCCCCTCGCGCTCGGCGGCCTAGGCCTGAAATGCATTGCCTTCGGCGCGGTCGTGGCGGTAATTCCGATTTCGGCCGGGCTGGAGGCGACGACGGACCCCAGGTCGGTCCCGGTGGCGGTGATGGGCGGGATGGTGCGCCTCTTCTTCGCGCTCGGACTGATCGAGATCCTCGCGCTGGCGCTGAAGTACGTCTGAGGCTCGGCTCAGCCCGACTTCAGCGCGTAGCCCTTTTGCCGCATGCAGTCCTGCACGCGCTGGCCGAGCTGCAGCTGGCGATCCGCGTCGCGCTCCGTGGGATGCGGCTGGATCTCGGCGCCGCTGGGACTGGTCCTCGGTTGCGGCAGCGTGGGGAAGGATTGCGCAGACGTGCTGCAGCTTCGCAAATCGGCGTCGACGGCGTCCGGGGTTGCGCCCGGCTTGTCCCATTGCGCCGTAGAGCAGGCCGCGAGCAGCACTACAGGAAGCCACTTTTTCATGTCAGCCGCCGTTTCAGAGCGGGCAGGTAGTTGCCCACTATGGATTTTGCCGCGGCGAGCGCCATGCCGGCAATGAAGGCGACGCCGAGAGTGCCGAAAGGGTGGCGCTGGCGCAGGCTTTGATCGCCGACCGATTCCGGCGCGGCTTCGACCCGCACCGGTACCAGCGGGAATTGGGGCTGCAAGTCGGGGGGCCGCTTCGCCTCGGTGGGCGCGGATGGGGCTGCCGCGACCTCGGGGCGCGGGCGCGGCTGGCCGCGGCGCGAGCCGTACTCGTGCGCGTATACCCAGGTGAACTCGGCGCCGAAGAGGAAGATCTGCGCCGAGTAATACACCCAGACCATCAGCACCACGAGCGAGCCGGCGGCGCCGTAGGCCGAGGCGATGCTGCTTTTGCCTAGGTACAGGCCGATCAGCAGCTTGCCTACAGCGAAGAGCGCTGCGGTGACGCCGGCGCCGATCCAGACGTCATGCCAGGCGACGTGCACGCGGGGAATGAACTTGTAGATGAGCGCGAAGAGCACGGTGGTGAAGCCAAAGCTCAGCGCAACTTCGAGTACGTGCGCGACGACCTCCGCGGCGCCCCACCATTTGCCGAATGCCGCGATGGCCGCGCTCAGGATGAGCGACACGGTGAGCAGAAAGGCGACGCCGAGGATCATGCCGAACGAAAGCAGCCGCGTGCGCAGCAGGTTCCACCAGCCTTGGGTCTGCTGGCGCGCCGGCGCGCGCCAGATGCGGTCGAGCGCGTTCTGCAGCTCGCCGAACACCGTCATCGCGCCGAGCAGCAGGGTGGCGATGCCGATGATCGTCGCGACAGTGCCTTGCGTGGGCCGGTCTGCCGCCCGCAGCAAGCCCTCGACCGCCTTGGCGCCGTCGGCACCGATCAGTCCGGCGAGCTGGCCGAAGATCTCGCCGCGCGCCGCTTCGGCGCCGAACACCAGCCCGGCGACCGCGATCACGATGAGCAGCAAGGGCGCGATCGAGAACAGCGTGTAATAGGAAAGCGCTGCGCCCATGCTCGGGGCGTAGTCTTCGTTCCAGGCGGTGGCCGACTGCTTGAAGAGCCCGAGCGTGGCCTTGGCGGGAATTCGCATGGCCGCACTCGCGTGCAATCTCCGCGCCCGGCGCCTCGCGAGGCGGTGGCTATAATCAAAACAAAGAGTTAGTCGATGGAACGCGACACCGCCCAGACGCCAGTCCCGAAAAACCTCCAATTCCGCGTCGGCCTGCTCGTCGGGTTGGCGGTGGTGCTGGGCGCCGGCTTCGTCATCTATTCGCTCTACGCGCGCGGCGTTTTCGAGGACACGCAGCGTCTCACGCTGATTTCGGAAAACGCCGAGGGCGTCGGCATCGGCATGGATCTCAGCTTTGCGGGCTTTCCCATCGGTCGCGTGCAGCGGCTTGCGCTCGATGACCAGGGACGCGCGCGCATTGACATCGACGTGCCGCGCAAGGATGCGCACTGGCTGCGCGAGACGACGATCTTCACGCTCGAGCGCGGGCTGGTCGGTGCCGCGCGCATCCGCGCCTACACCGCCAACCTGCGCGACCCGCCGCTGCCGGACGCCGCGGTGAGAAACGTGCTGCGCGGCGACACGTCGGAAGAAATTCCGCGCATGGTCGCAACCCTGCGCAGCGCGCTCGAAAACCTGGATCAGATGACCGCCTCGGGCGGTAATCTGCAGCTGGCGCTCGGCGACGTGCGCGCGGTCACCGAGCGCGCAGCCGGGCGTTACGGCGTGCTCGGTGTGCTGCTCGGCAATGACGACGATGCGCGCAAGCTGGTGGCAACGCTGGACCGCGCCAACGCCATCCTCAGTTCGGTCGATACGCTCGTCGGCAAGACCGACAAGCTGGTGCTGAAGACCGACGAGCGCCTGTTCGCCCAGGGAGGCGTGATGGACGGCACCGCGCGCGCGGTCGAGCAGCTCAACAGCCTGCTGGTGGACGTGCGCGACAGCTTGAAGCGCGCCGACGGCATCCTGTCGGACGCTGAGCAGATCAGCGGCAACGCCAAGGCGGCGACGGCGGACCTCGGCGCGCTGCGCGCCGAAGTCGACGCCAGCGTGCGCAAGATCTCCGCGCTGATCGACGAGATCAACCGCAAATGGCCCTTCGAGCGAAAAACAGAAATCCGCCTGCCTTAGCGCTCGGCCTGGTCGCGCTCGCCGTCGCCGGGTGCGCGAGCCGCGCACCCGTGCCCGAGTGGCAAGGCAACGCGGCCGATGCGCTGCAGGCTTTCGAGAGCCGCTACCTCGCCGGCGACAGCAAGGGCGCAGAAACCGAATTCCAGATTGCGCGCTCGGCATTGACCGCGACCGGTAGGGCGGACCTGGTAGCCCGCGCCGAGCTGGTGCGCTGCGCTGCACGCGTCGCGAGCCTCGACTTCGAGCCGTGTAGCGGCTTCGAAGCGCTGCGCGACGGCGCCGGGCCCGAGGAGATTGCTTACGCGGCCTACCTCGAGGGACGCGTCGCTCGACAGGCGGCGAACGAACCCCTGGCGCGCCTCGTCGCCCATGGCGTGCAGTTGCGCGCCGCCCGCATCACGCCGCAAGACATTGGTGCCGCGGTCGACATTGCGTCCGCGCAGGGCTGGCGGCGGCCGCTCCTGGCGTGGCTCGGCGTGCAGTTGAAGCGCGCGGAAGACGCGGGCGACAGCGAAACAGCAGCGCGCCTTAAGCGCCGCATCGATCTCGTCTCCGGCTAGAATTTCGCTCCCCTAGGAGGAGCGATGGCCAGGAAGGCGCAGCGTCCGCAGCCGAAGAAGATCCGTCCGGACGACATTGATCCGCATCACCGCTGGGACCGGCCGCTCCAGGCGCCGGGGCGCACGCAGGTCGATTTTGAAGAGCGCGTCAATTTCCGCCGCTTGCACGACTACCGTCTCGCGCGCGTGCGCGCCGCCCTGTCGCACTCGGGGCTGGGCGCGTTGCTTTCCTTCGATCAGCACAATATCCGCTACACCACCAGCACCGTGATCGGCGAGTGGGCGCGCGACAAGCTCACGCGCTATTCGCTGCTCACCGGCAACGGCGATCCCTATATCTGGGATTTCGGCAGCGCAGCCAGGCACCACAAGCTGTACGCGCCGTGGCTGCAGACGGACCATTGCCGCGCGGGGCTGCTCGGATTGCGCGGCGCCACCGGCGGCGACATCACGCTGTTCCGCCAGGCGGCGCGCGAGATCAAGGCGCTGCTCGACGAGGAGGGCGTGGGCGACATGCCGCTCGGCGTGGATGTGGTCGAGCCGCCGATGCTGTTCGAGCTGCAAAAGGCGGGCATCGAGATTCGCGACGGCCAGCAGGTGATGCTCGAGGCGCGCGAGGTGAAGAACATCGATGAGCTCACGCTGCTCAACATGGCGGCGGCGATGGTCGACGGGGTCTACACCGATATCGCCGAGGCGCTCAAGCCCGGTGTGCAGGAGTCGCAGATCGTCGCGCTCGCCACCAAGCGGCTCTACGAGATGGGCTCCGATTGCGTCGAGGCGATCAACGCCATCTCAGGCGAGCGCTGCTCGCCGCATCCGCACAATTTCACCGACCGGCTGATCCGGCCCGGCGATCAGGCGTTCTTCGATGTGATCCAGTCGTTCATGGGCTATCGCACCTGTTACTACCGCACGTTCAACGTCGGCCGCGCGACCGGGCCGCAGCGCACCGCCTACAAGAAAGCGCGCGAGTGGATGGACAAGGCAATCGAGCTCCTTAAGCCCGGCATGTCGACCGACAAGATCGCGCGTGCGCTGCCCGAAGCGAAGGACATCGGCTTTGCGAGCGAGATGGACGCTTTCGGCCTCAACTTCTGCCACGGCCTGGGCCTCGGGTTGCACGAGCGGCCGCTGATTTCCCGCGTCAACTCACTGCGCGAGCCGATCGAGTTGAAAGCCGGAATGGTGTTCGCGGTCGAGACCTACTGCCCTGCGAGCGACGGCGTCTCCGCCGCCCGCATCGAGGAGGAAGTGATCCTCACGCCGCAGGGCGCCAAGATCATCTCGCTTTACCCCGCCGAGGAGCTGCCGATTGCCAACCCCTACTGAAAAAATGAAGCTCGGCTGGATCGGCACCGGCCGCATGGGCTACGAGATGGCCGCGCGCCTGGCGAAGGGCGGCTGCGACATCGCGGTGTGGAATCGCACGCGCGCCAAGGCCGAGCCGCTCGCCAAGTACGGCGCCAAGGTCGTCGATAGCCTCCCCGAACTCGCGGCACGCGACATCGTGTTCTGCATGGTGTCGACCTGGGATGACGTCAAGTCGGTGATGCAGCAGCTGCTCGCCGGCAACCAGAAGCCGAAGATGGTGGTGGAGAGCTCGTCGATCTCGCTCGAGGGCTCGGCCGAGCTGCGCAAGATGCTGCGCGCGAAAGGCATCGAGTACCTCGCGGCGCCGGTGAGCGGCAACGCGAAAGTGATCAAGGCCGGCAGGCTGACGATCGTCGCTTCCGGCCCGAAGAAAGCTTATGACGAGGCGCGTCCGTTCCTCGACATGCTCGGCACGGGCTCGAGCTACGTCGGCGAGGGCGAGCTGTCGCGCATCGCCAAGATCTGTCACAACGTGATGCTCGGCGTGGTGATCCAGAACCTGTGCGAGATCACGATCCTCGCGCAGAAGGCGGGAATGCCGCGTCATGCCTTCCTCGATTTCCTCAACAAGAGCGTGATGGGCTCGATGTTCACGCGCTACAAGACACCGGCGCTGGTGAACCTGGATTTCCACGTCACATTCACGCCCAAGCTCCTGCGCAAGGACCTCGACCTCGGCCTGGACGCCGGGCGCGAATTCGAGGTGCCGATGCCGCTCACGTCCATCACGCGCGATCTGTTGCAGCAGATGATCGGCCACGGCATGACCGAAGAGGATTTCTCGACGCTACTGCTCATGCAGGCCAAGGCCTCGGGCATCGAGCTCAAGCCCGAAAACGTGCAAGTCGGCGACGGCCTCTCGGGCTGATGTATACCGCGACGGCGGGCGTTGGACTGCCCACCACCATCATCGGCTCGAGCAGTATCTCGACGCCGTCTCGGTCTACATGCGCGACCAGGAAGTCGCCGGGCTCGACATCGTGACCGACGGGGACTGTCGCTTCGACGCCGATGTCGCGGGACACAACTGGTTCTCTTATGCGCCGCTGCACATGGACGGCTTCGCCGGCGCACGCCCCTATGCGGTAAAGGGCGGACTCGCCGGCATTGCGCACAAGCCCGGGCATATCCTGCACGACGTGCTCGAGACGCGCGTGATGCCCGACCTCGTCGCGCCGGTCGGGCGCGGCAAGCTGAATTACTCGGCGATCTGGAAGGCGGCGCAGCGCCAGACCATGAAGCCGGTCAAGTTCGGCACCATTACCGCCGAGCTGATCGCCATGGCGGTGCGCGACCTTCATTACCGCGACCTGCGCCAGGCGATCCTAGCGATCGCCGATGCGCTCAATGCCGAGCTGAACGAGCTGGCCGATGCCGGCTGCAAGGTGATCCAGATGGAGGAGCCGCAGATCCATCTGCTGGCCGCCAAGGGGCTCTCGGACAAAGTGCTGAATGCGGATTTCATGGTCGAGGTGTTCAACAACACCGTGCGCGGACTGCGCGGCAAGGCCGAGGTCTGGTGCCACACCTGCTGGGGCAACCCGGCGGCGCAGCGCCTGTTTGCCAGGCAGCCGAGCTACGTGCCGGCGCTCGAAGCGCTGAACCGCGTCGACGCCGATGTGATCACTTTCGAGACCTGCAGCTCCGGCGGCATGGATCTCGAGGCGATCGGCAAGCGCATCCGCGAGAAGAAGGTCTGTATCGGCGTGGTCGATCACCACACGCTGCAGGTCGAGACCCCGGAGCAGGTCGCCGCGCTGGTGCGCAAGGCACTCGAGCATGTGCCTGCCGAGCGCCTGGTGCTGGCCTCCGATTGCGGCATGGGCCGGGAAGGCATGAGCCGCCGCCATGCGTTCTACAAAATGGTCTCGATCGTGCTCGGGACCAACCTGGTCCGCCGCGAACTCGGATTTCCCGAGGCGGCGTGCCTCGCGGCCGAGGCACGCTATTCGATGATCGGTGCGGAGCAGTAAGATGTTTCGGCCCTAACCTGGAGGAGGAAGGCGCCATGGCATTCAATCGCAGGAGTTTCGTGCAGGCCGCCGGCGCTGCCGCGGGCGCGGCAGCGCTTGGTTTTCCGGCGATCGTGCGCGCGCAGTCCGAGCCGATCCGTCTCGGCCTGCTCACCATCAAGACCGGCGCGCTGGCCTCTGGCGGCATCGACATGGAGCGCGGGCTCAGCATCTTCCTGAAGGAGAAGAACTACACCATGGGCGGCCGCAAGGTCGTGCTCACCGTGGCCGACAGCGGCGGCGTGCCGGCGCAGGCGCGCACCAAGCTGCAGGAGCTGGTCGAGCGCGACAGGGTGCAAGCCGTGGTCGGTCCGCTGGCCGCCTTCGAGGCGCTCGCCATGGACGATTACATCCGTACCGCGCAGATCCCGACCCTGCCGGTGGCGGGCGCCGAGGACATGACGCAGCGCAAGGCCAATCCGTGGTTCGTGCGCGCCACTTCCACCTCTGCGCAATGCGGCCACCCGATGGCCGACTACTGCGCGAAACAGCTGAAGTACAAGCGCATGGCCGCGATCGCGGATGATTTCGCTTATGGCCACGAGATGCTCGGCGGCTTCCAGAAAGTGTTCGAGGACGCCGGCGGCACGCTGGTGCAAAAGCTCTTCTCGCCGCTCAATGCGCCCGACTACGGCTCCTACATCGCGCAGCTCAAGCCCGACGTCGACGGCGTGTTCCTCGGCTTCGCCGGCTCGAACGGCTTCCGCTTCTTCAAGCAGGTGAACGAGTACGGCCTGAAGACGCCGATGCTCGGCGGCATGACGGCGTTCGACGAGGTGGCGGTGCGCAACATGGGCGACTATGCGCTCGGCTCGCTCTCGAGCTGCTGGTACACCGCGCAGCTCGACAACCCGATCAACCGGCGCTTCGTCGCCGCCTATCGCGCCGACAATAGCTACGACCCCGGGCAGTACGCCGCCGGCACCTATCTCTACGGCGAGGTGCTGTTCGCGGCCATCGAGGCGTTGAAGGGCCGCATCGAGGACAAGCAGGCCTTCATCAAGGCGCTGCGTGCGGTGCGCGTCGATACGCTGCGCGGGCCGATCGCGTTCGACGAGTTCGGGAACGTCGTGGGCAACATCTACATCCGCAAGGTGGAGCGCAAAGATGGCCGCCTGGTCAACACGCCGGTGCACACGTACTCGAACGTCAGCCAGTTCTGGACCTATGATCCCAAGGAATTCCTCAAGCAGCCGGTCTACTCGCGCGACTGGCCGCCGATGAAAGCCGCCACATGACCGCAAAACAGCGCATTACCTATTTCCCGCTAGAGCAGATGGACGCGCAGATGCAGCAGGAAATGGAGCGCTGCCGGCGCGAAGGCACGCCGCGTCCGGAAAGCTCTGCGGTGCGCGCCCACGTGCCCGCCGCCTTCTGGGCATTCGCCAATTCCTGGCGTGATCTGTTCCACAAGGGCGTCTGCGACCACGCGATCAAGGAACTGTGCCGCCTGTACGTTTCGCGTTCGGTGCAATGCGATTACTGCGGCAACCAGAAATCCACGCGCTACAACGATCGCGAGAAGGCGGCGCTCGCGTATGCCGAGGCGATCACCTGGCACCTCGACACGGACGACGCGTTATGGGAGCGGCTGCACCGCCACTTCAGCGAGCCTGAGCTGGTCGAGCTCGGCTGCTTCATCGCGCTCACCATGGGACAGCAAAGCTGGCTGCGGCTGCTCAACATCGACCATCACCAAGTGCTCGCCGGCACGGCTGCCTCGATGGCACCGGGCTACGAGAGCGCGGAGGCGCTGCGACAGTCCAAGTCGGCCGCCGATTACTGGGCGAAGCGCGCCTGAACGTCAACGCTGGGCCGCGGCTGCGCGTTGTTCAAAAAACAGAAACCTAGGAGGATGTGAATGAAACGCTGCAGCTTTGCCTTGCTCGCGGTGCTCGCCGCCTTGTCGCTGCACGCCGGCGCGCAGAGCTATCCCACCAAGCCGGTGCACGTGATCATTTCCTTCACGCCCGGCAGCTCGACCGACATCGTCGGGCGCATCGTGATCCAGAAGCTGACCGAGATGTGGGGCCAGCCGGTGGTGCCGGAGAACCGCGCCGGCGCCGGCGGCTCGATCGGATCGGCCGCGGTCGCGAAGGCAGCGCCGGACGGCTACACGCTGCTCATTAACTCGAACGCCCACTCGGTCAACCCGGCGATTTACGCGAAGCTGCCGTACGACACGCTGAAAGACTTCACCGAGATCACGCCGCTCGCGATCCAGCCCAACGTGTTCGTCGTCACCACCGAGTCGCCGTACAAGACGCTGGCTGAATTCATCAATGCCGCCAAGGCGAAGCCGGGCACACTGAACATCGGTCATGCCGGCATCGGCAGCGGCACGCACCTCCCCACGGAGAAATTCATCGCGGCGACCAGCATCAAGGTTACCGAGGTGCCGTTCAAGGGCACACCCGAAGTCATGGCGGCAATGCTGAGCGGCGACGTGCAGGCCTACTGGGCGCCGATTTCCGCCGGCATGTCGCTCATCAAGGGCGGCAAGCTGCGGCCGCTCGCGGTAAGCACGGCCAAACGCAACCCGCAGCTACCCGATGTGCCGACGCCGGCCGAAGCGGGGGCGAAGGGGGCGGAGTCGCCGTTGTGGTTCGGGCTATGGGGGCCGGCGGGCATGTCCGCGGAGCTCGTCACCAAGATCAACACCGATGTGCGCAAGGCGCTTGCCGACCCGGCGGTAAAGGATCGGCTGATTGCCGGCGGCAACGACACCATGGACATGTCGCCGCAGGAGTTCGCGAAACTGGTGCGCAGCGAGATGGACGACTACGCGCGCGTGCTGAAGGCGGCTGGCATCAAGCCGCAGTAGCGAGACGCTTGAGCGGTACGCCGCTCAGGCGCTCTAGTTCCTCAAACGAAAGACCGTCGACCAGGTCCACGACGTGGAGCCCGTCGGGCTTCACGTCGATCACCGCCAGATCGGTGTAGATGCGGTTCACGCAGCGCGCGCCGGTCAGCGGGTAGCTGCAGCGCTCGACGATCTTGCTCTCGCCCTTCTTGGTGAGGTGCTCCATCATGACGAGCACCTTTTTCGCGCCCATCGCCAGGTCCATTGCGCCGCCGACGGCCGGGATGGCATCGGCGCCGCCGGTATGCCAGTTCGCCAGATCTCCCGTGACCGAGACCTGGAACGCGCCGAGCACCGCGAAATCGAGATGCATGCCGCGGATCATGCCGAACGAGTCGGCGTGGTGGAAATAGGAACCGCCGGCGAGCAGCGTGACCGGCTCCTTGCCGGCGTTGATCAGATCCTCGTCTTCCTCGCCCGCCGGGGGCTTCGGCCCGATGCCGAGCACGCCGTTCTCGCTGTGCAGGATGATCTCGCGGCCCTTCGGCAGGTGATCGGCCACCAGCGTCGGCAGCCCGATGCCGAGATTCACATACGAGCCCTCGGGAATGTCGCACGCGACGCGCGCGGCCATCTGGTTGCGGTCGAGCTTTTTCATCAGGCGGCCTTTCTCAGGGATGGCGCAATCTTGGTCACGCGCTGTACGAAGATGCCCGGCGTGACCACAACCTCAGGGTCGAGCGCGCCCAGCTCCACGGTCTCGCGCACCTGAACCACGGTGCATTTGGCTGCCGCGGCCATGATCGGCGCGAAATTTCGCGCGGTCTTGCGATAGACCAGATTGCCCCAGCGGTCTGCGCGATCGGCTTTGATCAGCGCGTAGTCGGCATGGATCGGATACTCGAGCACGTAGTCGCGCTCGCCGATGCGCCGTGTTTCCTTGTCCTTGGCGAGCAGGGTACCGAAGGCGGTCGGCGTATAGAACGCGCCGATGCCGGCCCCCGCGGCGCGGATGCGCTCGGCGAGCGTGCCCTGCGGTACGAGCTCCAGCTCGAGCTCGCCCGCACGATAGGCCTTGTCGAAGTGCCAGGAGTCCGCCTGGCGCGGGAACGAGCACAGGATCTTGCGCACGCGCTTCGCGGCGATCAGCGCGGCGAGGCCGGTATCGGCGTTGCCGGCGTTGTTGTTGACGATGGTCAGCCCGCGCGCGCCTTGCGCGATCAGCGCATCGATCAGCGCCGCCGGCATGCCGGCGTTGCCGAAGCCGCCGATCATGATCGT
>WNFN01147419.1_pt1 | contig 21079 bp, 18 predicted proteins | sample 5400161 | NCBI WGS metagenome assembly WNFN01 (sample SAMN13153353, study PRJNA577476) | soil metagenome | isolation source: 80 cm saprolite on Douglas fir-dominated hillslope | place: USA:California | collected 2013-09-17 | reverse complement strand
AGCTATGACGTCGACTTCCAGCGCGAGATCCATCCCGACGACAGTTTCGAGATGATGTTCGAGCGGCTCTACGACGAGCACGGCACCGCGGTGGGCGCCGGCAACCTCGTCTACGCCTCGATGACGCTGAGCGGCACGCGCCTGCGCCTCTATCGCTACACGCCAGGGACCGCCGGGTCGGACTTCTTCAATGCGCGCGGCGAAAGCGTGCGCAAAGCGTTGCTGCGAACACCCGTCGACGGCGCGCGCCTGAGCTCCGGCTTCGGCATGCGGCACCATCCGATCCTTGGCTACACCAAGATGCATCGCGGCGTCGACTTCGCGGTGCCGTCGGGTACGCCGATCATGGCCGCCGGCGACGGCGTCGTCAGGGACGCGGGCTGGCATGGCGACTACGGTAATCTTGTCGTGCTCCGGCACAACGGCACCTTTGAGACCGCCTATGCCCATATGAGCCATGTGGCGAGCGGACTACACCGCGGGCAGCGCGTGCGCCAAGGCCAGGTGATCGGCTATGTCGGTGCCAGCGGGCGCGCCACCGGGCCACACCTCCATTACGAAGTGCGCATCCGCGGCGAGGCGACCAACCCGATGTCGGTCAAGATGCAGCCGGGACAGCAGCTCGCCGGCAAGGAGCTCGCAACCTTCCACACCGTCGCCGAGGCGGTCGATCACAAACTGCTCGCCCTCTACGGCCAAACCACGGTCGCAGCGGCCGGCCCGCATCTACCGGAATAGTCGTTCGCCGCTCGCGCCTCAGGCGCGCGCGATGTCCTTGCCGCCGACGAAGAAGCGGTTCCACGTCGGGCTGATCAAGATCTCGTTGACGCAGGCATGCGCCGGCATCTCCGCGACGAAGCGGATGGTGCGGCCGAGATCTTCCGGCTGCAGCATGCGTGCGACCTCCTCTGGCGTCGGCGGCTTGGGCCGGTGCTTGAGGATAGGCGTCGCCACCTCGCCCGGACAGATGACGCAGCCGCGGATGCCATTGACGCATTCCTCGTCGTTGAGCGACATGGTCATGGCCACCATGGCGTGCTTGCTCGCGGTGTAGGCGGGTCCGGTGAGATAGGATTCGAATCTCCCCGCCCAGGACGAGACATTGATCACCAGCCCGTCCTTGCGCGCCCGCATGCCCGGCAGCACGGCATGCGTGCAAAAGAGCGCACCGTTGAGGTTGACGGCGACGATTTGCTCGAAGCTGTCGGCGGTGAGGTTCTTCCAGAAGCGGTTGGGAAGATTGATCCCGGCGCTGTTGACGAGAATGTCGACGCGGCCGTGCCGGTCGAGAATACCCGCCGCCACCTTTGCCACGGCTGCCTTGTCGGCGACGTCGAGCGGTGCCGTGCCGGCCGTGCCGCCGGCCGCCTCGATTTCTGCCGCGACCTTATCGAGCTGCTCGCCGCGGCGCCCGCTCAGAACCACCCGCGCGCCGCCGGCGCTGAGCTCGAGCGCGCCCGAGCGGCCGATGCCGCTGCCGGCACCGGTGATCCACGCCACTTTCCCCTGCAGCACCCTTGCCTCCCTTGTCATGCGCGACGCCGCATCATGGCCGCCGTGGGCTTCGCTGGCAATCGCGCGGAGGCAAGCGCCGCGCTCAGTACTGCTTGTACGGCAGGAACTTGCCGGTCATGGTGACGCGCACGCGGTCGCCCTTCTGGTCCGGCTGCCGCTCGATCGACATGTCGAAGTCGATGGCGCTCATGATGCCGTCGCCGAATTCCTCCTGGATGAGCGCCTTCCAGGTCGTGCCGTAGACCTGGACGAGCTCGTAGAAGCGGTAGATCAAAGGATCGGTCGGCACCGTCGTCGGCAGCGAGCCGCGATACGGTACTTCCTGCAGCAGCGCGACATCGTCGTCATCGAGGCCCAGCACCTTGCCCGCTGCCTCGGCCTCGGCTCTCGACAGTTTCATCTGTCCGTGCAGCGCGGCTGTGTAGTAGACCGGCGAGCCTGCCCCGATCTTGGCGGCGATGTCCCGCCACGACAGCTTCTTCTTGCGCTTCAGGACGGCGATCTTCTCGGTGAGTTCGGCGCGGGTCATCGGCTCTCTCCCTGCTGGCGGATTGCACCATGGTCGTGCAGGGATCGTGCCAACAAAAAGAGGGCGCGGCAACGCCGCGCCCTTTGCTTTACTCCGCCGCCCTGGCGGTGCGGCCGGCGATGGCGAGGCCGCCTTCGCCGGTTGTCACTCGCACCGTCTCGCCCTCGGCGATACGGCCGGCGAGGATAAGCTGGGCCAGCGGATTCTGCAGCGAGCGCTGGATCACCCGCTTCAAAGGCCGCGCGCCATAGACCGGATCGTAGCCGGCCTGGGCGAGCCAAGCGCGCGCCTTGTCGTCGAGCGCCAGCTTGATCTTGCGGTCGGCCAGCAACTGCTGGAGCCGCGCCAGCTGGATGTCGACGATCTCTGTCATGTCGGCGCGGCTGAGCCGCCGGAAGATCAGGATCTCGTCGAGCCGGTTCAGGAACTCCGGCCGGAAGGCGCCGCGCACAACCTCCATCACCTGGTCGCGCACGCTGGCGACCTCGGCATCGTCGGGCAGGCCTGCAAGTACCTCGCTGCCGAGGTTCGACGTGAGGACGATGAGCGTGTTGCGGAAATCGACCGTGCGGCCCTGCCCGTCGGTCAGCCGCCCGTCGTCCAGCACCTGCAGCAGCACGTTGAAGACGTCGGGATGCGCCTTCTCGACCTCGTCGAAGAGGATGACTTGGTAGGGCCGGCGGCGCACCGCCTCGGTCAGGCTGCCGCCTTCCTCGTAGCCGACATAGCCCGGCGGCGCGCCGATGAGGCGCGCCACCGAGTGCTTCTCCATGTACTCGGACATGTCGACACGCAGGATCGCGCTCTCGTCGTCGAACAGGAATGCGGCGAGGGCGCGTGCCAGCTCGGTCTTGCCCACGCCGGTCGGGCCCAGGAACAGGAACGAGCCGATCGGACGGTTGGGATCCTGCAATCCGGCCCGCGCGCGACGGATCGCATTCGAGACGGCCACCACGGCCTCGTCCTGGCCGATGACGCGCCGCCTCAGGTTCTGCTCCATCTGCAGCAGCTTCTCGCGCTCCCCCTCGAGCATCTTGTCGACAGGCACGCCGGTCCAGCGCGAGACCACACTGGCGATATGCTCGGCGGTCACGGCCTCGTCGATCATGCGGTGGCTCTCGGTGGTCTCGGCCGATTTCAACTTGCGCTCGAGTTCGGGAATGACCCCGTAAGTGAGCTCGCCGGCGCGCGCCCAATCACCCTTGCGCTGCACCTGTTCGAGCTCGACGCGCGCATGATCGAGCTGCTCCTTGAGCTTCTGCGCACCGGCGAGTTTGTCCTTCTCGGCCCGCCATTGCGCGGTGAGCTCCGCCGATTTCTTCTCGATCTCGGCAAGCTCCCCTTCGAGCTTGCCCAGCCGCTCGCGCGATGCCGCGTCGCTCTCTTTCTTGAGGGCTTCGCGCTCGATCTTCAACTGCATGATGCGGCGGTCGAGCTCATCGATTGCCTCAGGCTTCGATTCCGCGGCCATGCGCAGGCGCGATGCCGCCTCGTCCATGAGGTCGATTGCCTTGTCCGGCAGGAAACGGTCGGTGATGTAGCGGTTCGACAGCGTGGCCGCGGCGACGATGGCGCCATCGGTGATGCGGACGCCATGATGGACCTCGTATTTCTCCTTGATGCCGCGCAAGATCGAGATCGTGTCCTCGACCGTCGGCTCGTTGACGAACACCGGCTGGAAGCGCCGCGCCAGCGCCGCGTCCTTCTCGATATGCTTCCTGTATTCGTCGAGCGTCGTCGCGCCGACGCAATGCAACTCGCCGCGCGCCAGGGCCGGCTTCAGCATGTTGGATGCGTCCATCGCGCCTTCGGCCTTGCCGGCACCGACCAAGGTGTGCAGCTCATCGATGAAGACGATGATCTCGCCCTGCGCCGCCGTGATCTCGGCCAACACCGCCTTGAGACGCTCCTCGAACTCGCCGCGGAACTTGGCGCCGGCGACGAGCGCGCCGAGATCGAGCGCCAGCAGGCGCTTCTCCTTGAGGCTTTCGGGCACGTCGCCATGGGCGATGCGCAGCGCCAGCCCCTCGACGATGGCGGTCTTGCCGACGCCGGGCTCGCCGATCAGCACGGGATTGTTCTTGGTGCGACGGGACAGCACCTGCACGGTGCGACGGATCTCCTCGTCGCGTCCGATCACCGGATCGAGCTTGCCCTCGCGCGCCACTGCCGTCAGGTCGCGCGCGTATTTCTTGAGCGCGTCATAGCCTTCCTCGGCGCTGGCATTATCGGCGCGGCGACCCTTGCGGATGTCCTCGATGGCACGATTGAGATTCTGCGGCGTGATTCCTGCCGAGGCGAGCGCCTTCGCCGCGGCGCTCTCCTTGAGCAGCGTCAGCGCGAGCAGCAGGCGCTCCACCGTGACGAAGCTGTCGCCCGCCTTCTCCGCGATTTTTTCCGCCTCGGCGAAGAGGCGCGCCGTCTCCGGCGAGAGATAGACCTGGCCGGCACCGGCGCCTTCGATGCGCGGCAGCTTGTCGAGCGCCCCATCGACGGCCGCATGAACCGCAACGGGATCGCCCTGCGCGGCGCGGATGAGGTTTGACGCCAAGCCTTCCTTGTCGTCGAGCAGCACCTTCAAGATGTGCTCGGGGGTGATCTGCTGATTGCCGCGACGCTGCGCCAGGGTTTGCGCCGCCTGGACGAAACCCTTGGAACGTTCGGTATATTTTTCGAAGTTCATGAGGCCCTCGCGTGAACCGACGCGCCGGTCCCTCTTCGAGGCAACACGGCCCGCCTTCCAAGCACCCGATATTGGTGCGCGCGCCGGCGGTCACAAGGTCCACGCCGTCCAACCGAATGGGTCTGAAACCCGGCGACCTGCCGGTCCCATGGTCATCCACACGCCGCCCGTCCTCCCGGACGGCAGCTTCGTCAGGCCGTCGGCGGGACGTCCGGCTCGGTCGGCGGTGTCGGCGGTGCAGGCGGCGCAGCCTCGGCCTCCGGCTCGGGGCCAGTCATCTCGGTATCGGCCGGCGTCATCGGTCGCGGCGGCGATAGGGAATTGCCCTGGCCCTGCCCGTCGGCATTCATGACGCGGAAATAGTGCTCGGCGTGCTGGTAGAAATTCTCCGCGGCGATTCGGTCCCCGGAGGAGCCCGCCTCGCGCGCCAGCGCCACGTAACGCTCGAACACCTGATATGCATTGCCACGGATCTTGATGTTCGGGCCGTTGCTATCGAACGTCTGCATGCGGTTCGGCATGCGCGGACGGTTGTTCGGATGGTTGCCGCCGCCGCCACCGCCGCCGCCACCGCCGTTGTTGCGGCCTCTGTTCCGCTTGTTCTGGCCGGGTCTCATGATTCCTTTGAAATCGCGGTAGGACATCATTCACGACATTTGTGATTGGTGCGAGTGCCCCTCGGTGTCTGCCCGCGTCGCGGTCAGCACCATTCTCGGCAGGGGAGCGATACCGGCACCCTGAGGTGCAGGAGCTCTTGGCTCCATCTCTTCGCCATTCCACCCTAGACGGGAAACCCGCCTATTCCAACAAGTTTTTTGATCCCTCGCTTGCTCTATTCACCGGTTAGCGCCTCGCCGGCGCGACCCCGATGCAGCGTATGACGCCGGATAGATCGCATTTTACGCTCTGCAGCTCCAAGCCGCTCTCGCTCAGCAGCGTCGCCGCCGCGGCATGTTGACCGGCACCCACTTCGAAGAGGGCAATACCGTGGGGCGCCAAAAGCCGCCGCGTCGCGGCCGCCAACTGCCGATAAGCAGCGAACCCATCCGCGCCGCCATCGAGCGCGCATCGCGGCTCGTAGCGGACGACCTCTGGGGCCAATGTCTCGATCTCTGTAGACGCTATATAGGGAGGATTGGCGACAATGACATCCAGCTGGCAAGAAATTGTTTCGCCCCAGCTTCCCACCGCGAATAGCGCGCGTTCCGCGAGACCGAGCGCCGCAGCATTGCGTCGCGCCGTTGCTGCCGCCCCTGGGAGGATGTCGATGCCGATGCCGAGGGCGTTTGGCAGCTCCGACAAAAGCGCGAGGAGGAGGCAGCCGCTACCCGTGCCGAAATCGAGAATGCGCAGCCGTGCTGCGCGGTCCGGCAGCAGCGCGAGCGCGGCCTCCACCAGCGTCTCGCTGTCGGGCCGGGGATCGAGCGTGTCGGGCGAGAGCTCGAAATCGAGGCTCCAGAACTGGCGCCGGCCGACGAGACGCGAGTAAGGCTCGCGCGCGGCGCGGCGTGCGGTCAGCACGGCAAGTCGCGCCTGCGCCGCCGCGTCGATCGGACGCTCGGGATAGCCCAGCACGACGCCGGGCTCGACGCCCAGCGCCAGCGCCACCAGCAGCCGTGCCTCGCGGCGCGATTCGGCGATGCCGGCCGCAGCGAGGCGCTTGGCCACGGCGCCGATCGCGTCACCGGTCGTGGCGCTCCCGCCATGGCGAGAGGGAGGGATGCGTTGGGGCTTGGTCATTCCACTTCCGCCAAGCGCGCCGCTTGGTCCTCGGCGAGCAGCACATCGATGAACTCGTCCAGCGCCTCGCCGCTCATCACCTTGTCGATCTTGTAGAGCGTCAGGTTCACGCGATGGTCGGTAACGCGGCCTTGCGGGAAATTGTAGGTGCGGATGCGCTCAGAGCGGTCGCCGGTGCCGACCTGGCTCTTGCGGGACGCGGCGCGCTCGGCCTCGCGCGCTTGCCGCTCACGCTCGTACAGCCGCGCGCGCAGCACCTTGAGCGCTTTGGCCTTGTTCTTGTGCTGCGACTTCTCATCCTGCTGCGACACGACGAGGCCGGTCGGCAGATGCGTGATGCGCACGGCGCTGTCGGTCGTGTTGACGGATTGCCCGCCCGGACCGCTCGAGCGGAAGACGTCGATGCGCAGATCCTTCTCCTCGATATGGATGTCGACCTCCTCCGCCTCGGGGAGCACCGCCACCGTCGCCGCCGAAGTATGAACGCGGCCGCTTCCCTCGGTCTCCGGCACGCGCTGCACGCGGTGCACGCCCGATTCGAATTTGAGCCGCTGGAACACGTCGCGACCGCTGATACATGCGGAAGAGCGCGGCGGCGAACAGCGCCGCCTCCTCGCCGCCGGTGCCCGCGCGCGTCTCAAGGATCGCGTTGCGCGCGTCGGCCTCGTCTTTGGGGAGCAACAGGAGCTTTACGTGCTGCTCCAGCTGCGGTAGCCGCTCCTTCAGCGCTTGCAGCTCGCTCTGCGCGAGCGCACGCATCTCCGGATCGCCGCCGTCTTCGGCCAGCGCCGACAGGTCGGCCATTTCGCCCTGCAATTTGCGCAGCGCGGCGACGCCATCGACGATGGGCGTCAGCTCGCTATATTCCCGGGCGAGTTTCGCCACCTCGCCGCCCGGCAGATGAGGGGCGCCCAGCGCGTCACGCAGCTCGGCATGGCGTCGCACGACCCGGTCAAGCTTGGCATCCAGAGAGTTTTGCGCGGTCACTCCGTCCTCTCCTCCTCCTCGCCGTCCAAGCGGAACAAGCGCCGCAGCAAGTGGTCGATCGCGGCGATCTCGCCGGGAGACGCCCCTGCCAATTCGCGCAGCACCTCGGATGGATCGTGCAGCAGGCGATTGGCGAGAAGCCGCGTTGCCACCTCGGCGTCGCCGCCCGCCTCGCACAGCGCCTGGCGCCGCAGCGCTTCCACGTGCCGGCGCAGCGCGACCACGGCCGGTGCCGCGCGGCGCGCGGCACGACGTTCGGCGAAGGCCAAGAGCTCGGCGTCGAGGATACGCCACGCCTCGGCCGATGCCGCTTCGCGCACGGCCCGCCCCGCCAGCGCGGTGCGCTCGAGATCGCCAAGATCATAGAGGAAGGCGCCGTCGAGATCGTTAACCGCCGACTCGGCATCTGCCGGGATCGCCGCGTCGATGACAAAGATGGGCCGTCGCGGGCGGCGCCTCAAGACGGCGGCTACTCGCGGCACGGTCAGCACGGCGCGCCCGCTGCCGAGCGAGGCGATAACGATGTCGGCCGCGGCCAGCGCGTCGTCCAACTCCTCCAGCGGCAGCAGATTGCAAGTGAAGCGTTGCGCCGCCCGCTCGGCGCGCGCCGGCGGGCCGCACACCACGAGGCGGGCGAGGCCGGCGCGGCGAAACTGGTCGGCGATCAGCTCGCCCATCTCGGCCGGGCCCAGCAGCAGCGCCTCGCAGCGGTCGAGGTCGCCGTGGATATCGCGCGCGAGCTGCAGCGCCGCCGCGGCGATGGAGACCGGCCGCTCGGCGATGCGCGTGTCGCGGCGCACGCGCCGCGCGGCCGCATAGGCTGCCGAGAAAACCGCCTCGAGCGCTGCACCGGCGAGGCCAAGCTCAGCAGCGAGCCGGTGCGCCGCCTTCACTTGGCCGAGCACCTGCGGCTCGCCGATCACCAGGCCGTCGAGCGCACAGGTGACGGCAAAGACATGGCGCAGCGCCGCCGCGCCTTCGTGGCGGTAGAGCCCGGCAGCAATGGTCGCCGGCGCCAACCCGGTCCGCTCGGCGAGAAGCTCGACGAAAAGTGCGGCCGTGCGGTCGCCGGCGTCGCTAGTGGTAACGAGCTCGACGCGATCGCAGGTGGCGATCAGCGCCAGTTCGCCGAGCCCCGCGCCGCGCAGTCCCTCGAGAGCTGCCGACATCTCGGCCTCGACCAGCGCGAAACGGTCGCGCAGCGCGATCGGGCTGGTGCGGTGGTTCGTGCCGATGACGAGCAGGCCGATACCCGTCCCGGCCGCGTCGGCGCCGGGCATGGCGCTCTCCCTCGCTAACGGAAGGGGGCGAGGCGGTCCTTGAGCGCGTCGAGCGGCACCTCGATCTGCTCGCCGCTGTCGAGATCGCGCAAGGTCGCCGCCGCGCGCGCCAACTCATCCTCGCCCAAGATCACTGCCGCACGTGCACCGATCTTGTTGGCGCGCTTCATGCGGCGGGCGACATTGCCGGAATAGCCGAGATCGACGACATAGCCGGCGCCGCGCAGCTCATGCGCGACCTTCGACGCCGCCGCCTCGCCCTTCTCGCCGACCGGTATCACCGCGATCGGCCGCGGTGGCGGCGTGGGCTCGCCAATGAGCAGCGCGAGGCGCTCGATCCCGGCGGCCCAGCCGACGCCCGGCGTCTCGGGCCCGCCCATCACGCCCATCAACCCGTCATAGCGGCCGCCTCCCAGCACCGTGCCTTGCGCGCCGAGATCGGTGGTCACGAACTCGAAGGCTGTGTGGCAGTAGTAGTCGAGGCCGCGCACTAGGCGCGGGCTCACGCGATAGCCGATGCCGAGAAAATCGAGGCCGGAGCGCACTGCATCGAAGAAGGCGCGCGCCTCCGGCGTCAGGTAATCGGCGAAGGACGGCGCGCCTGCGTTGATGCGCTTGTCCGCTTCGTCCTTCGAATCGAGTATGCGCAGCGGGTTGCGCTCGAGCCGCGTGAGGCTGTCCTCCGAAAGCCCGGCGCGGTACCGCGCGTAATAGGCGACGAGTGCCGCGCGATACGCTTGGCGGCTGGCCGCATCGCCGAGCGTATTGAGCTCGAGCACGGTGCGGGAACTGGCGGAAGCGGCCCTTTTGCGGCCGCTCGTAGCGGAACATCGGACCGCTCGCGAAAAACTTAAGCGGCAGGTTCTGCGCGAGCCCGTTGGAGAGCACGGCACGGACGATGCCGGCGGTATATTCCGGCCGCAGCGTGACCTCCTCGCCGCCGCGGTCGGTGAAGGTGTACATTTCCTTGGTGACGATGTCGGTCGTCTCGCCGATGGGCCGCGCGAACACCTCGGTAAACTCGAAGATCGGCGTCGCGATCTCCTGATACCCGTAGCGCTCGGCGACGCCGCGCGCCGCGTCAACGACAGCGCGATGTCGACGCTGCTCTTCCGGCAAGAGATCCTGGGTGCCGCGCACCGGCTGCAAGGCGGCCATCGAAGCGTACCGAAGTAGCGGCGCCTAGGAGGCGGCCGCGTCGGCCGGCGCGCCGGCGCGCTTGGCGTCCTCGAGTTCGGCGGCCTTCTTCTCAACCATCTCGACGAGATGATCGACGATGCTCTGATCCTTGAGGCGATGATGCGGCACGCCCGCGACATAGACCTGGTGCGTGTTGTTGCCGCCGCCGGTGAAGCCGATGTCGGTCTCGCGCGCCTCGCCCGGCCCGTTGACCACGCAGCCGATCACCGACAGCGTCATCGGCGTGGTGATATGCGCGAGCCGCTGCTCCAGCACCTCCACCGTCTTGATCACTTCGAAATTCTGGCGCGCACAGGACGGGCACGAGATGACCGTGACACCACGCCGGCGCAGCCCCAACGCCTTCAGGATCTCGTAGCCGACCTTGATCTCCTCCACCGGATCGGCCGAGAGCGAGACGCGAATCGTGTCGCCGATTCCTGCCCACAGCAGCGAGCCCATGCCGATCGCCGATTTGGTGGTACCGGTCATCAAGCCGCCGGCCTCGGTGACACCGAGATGCAGCGGATAGTCGCAAGCTTCGGCGAGCTGCTGATAGGCGGCGACGGCAAGGAACACGTCGGACGCCTTGCAGGATATCTTGAATTCGCGGAAGTCGTTATCCTCGAGGATCTTGGCGTGGGTGAGCGCGCTCTCGACCATGGCCTCGGGGCAAGGCTCGCCATAGCGCTCCAGCAGGTCGCGCTCGAGCGAGCCGGCATTGACACCGATGCGCATCGAACAGCCGTGATCCTTGGCCGCCTTCACCACTTCCCGGACGCGCTCGGACGAGCCGATATTGCCGGGGTTGATGCGCAAGCAGGCGGCGCCGCTCTGGGCGGCCTCGATGGCGCGCTTATAGTGGAAATGGATGTCCGCGACGATCGGCACCTCGACCTGGGGCACGATTTCCTTGAGCGCCAGCGCCGATTCCTGGTCGGGGCAGGAGACGCGCACGATGTCCGCGCCCGCGCGCTCCAACGCCTTGATCTGACTGACAGTCGCTGCGACGTCATGGGTCAGGGTGTTGGTCATCGACTGCACGGTGATGGGCGCGTCGCCCCCCACCGGCACCTTGCCGACATGAATCTGGCGGCTTCGCCGTCGATCTATATCGCGATAGGGACGCACGCTCATCGCTCAACCTCTTGTCGCGGCACCCCGGCAAACGAGGGGCAGACACGGCGCCTTATAGCGCGTTTCCGGTGTGAGCAAAAGTTCCGAACCGAACATCCAGCTTAATCACGCTCTTCGGGTGCCGTCGGATCGACCCCGGTCGGAGTCGGCGCCGCCGCCGGACTCGGAGCCGGCGCGCGGCGCGCGGCAGGCGCGGCCGACGGTGGCGCAGGCACAACCGCCGTGCCGGCGACGAGGCGGTCCGGTTCGAGAAGGATGTTGGCCCGGATGCCACCGCGGAAAGTCGGAACCGCCCGGCCGTCGACCGTCGCGGTGAGGGCCGCCGGCACGCCGGTGTGCATGGTGAGGCCTGCCTGATCGGGTACGCGATAACTATCGCCGGCGTGGAGCTGGCGCGAGAAGATCGCCACGTTGTTGGCGTCACGCACCTGGATCCAGCTGTCGCTGACCGCGCGCAGGAGGATGCGCGTGCGGCCATTGGCGACACCGTAGATGCGCGGCTTCTCGGCCAGCGGCGCTGTCGCGGCGGCCTCGGGTACGCTCGGCAGGGCGGCGGCGGGCGCTGGTGCGGGGGCTGGTGGCGGCGGCAGGGCAGCCGGCGCCGGTGGAGGATTTTCGGCGACTAGGGCAGTCGGCGCCGGTGCGACATCGGCTGTCGGGGTTGGCGTCGCGGCGGCGGCCGGAGCCTCGACCGGCGCTGCGTCGCTGGGCGGCGCAACCGCGACCGGCACCTCCGCCGCCGGCTGAAGCGCGGGCGTCAGCGGAGCGCGCGGCACGAGCTCGACCGGCACCGCGGCCACCCGCTCCGGCCGGGGCCGGGCGCTCGACGAGAGATAATACCAAAGGCCGTAGCCGCAGATGGCGAGGATCACCGCGACGAGCAGCATGGTGCCGCCGGGGACGCTGCGCTCGGCGAGCGGCACCGGAAACGTCAGGTCGCGCTGGCCCTCGAAACCTTCGGCCTCGAGCTTGAAGCGACGCACCGCCTCCTCGCCATCGAGGCCCAGATGCGTCGCATACGCACGCACGAAGCCCAAGGCGTAGACGGCGCCGGGCAATTGGTCGTACCGGCCCTCCTCGATCGCCTCGAGATAGGCGGCGCGGATGCGCAGCGCCGTGGCGACGCGATTGAGGTCGCTGCCGAAGCCCTCGCGGGTTTCCCGCAACAGCTGGCCGATCGTGCGGCGCCGGGTCTGCCTCGGTTCAGCCGAAGCTTCCACCGGCGGCGCCTCCACTTGAATCTGGTCGGATTGCAACGGTGCCTCTTGGAGGATGTCTTTGCGTCGGGATAAGGAGCGCCATTCGCTTCTGAAACCGAGCCCCCATGCGATAGCGGAATGATGAAAAAACCGTGAAGAGCGCCGATCTTCAGACGCATCCTCCGGCACAGTTTATCAAATATCGACGCAGCGCCGCAACGATCGACGGCTGTTGCACCTGTGTCAAGGGTCAGACCACGACGCCGTGATCGCGGGCAAAATCGCGCAGCTTGCTGCGCAGGCTGCGCGGCGGCAGCGCCGGCAAAGCGGCGAGCAGCCCGGCGAGCGGCGCGAGCTCGAGGCTGCGGATCATCGCCTTGACCGGCCCGATGCTGCCCGGCGCCATCGACAGCACGCGAAAGCCGATGCCGACCAGCGCCATGGCGTCGAGCGGCTGTCCCGCCATCTCGCCGCACAGCGCCAGCGGCACGCGATGCTCGGCGCAGGCCTGTGCCACTTCGCCGAGCAGCCGCAATACCGGTAGCGACAACGTATCGTAGCGCTCGGCGAGCTTCGGGTTGCCGCGGTCGGCAGCGAACAGAAACTGCACCAGATCGTTGGTGCCGACCGACAGGAAATCGATCTTGGGCAGCAGCTGCGGCAGCTCCCACAGCAGCGCCGGCACCTCGAACATGACGCCGACCTCGATCTTGGCGGGCAGCTTATGGCCGCGCGCCACGGCGCGCTCGACCTCGAGGTCGAGCACCGCGCGTGCTGCATCGAACTCGGCGATGTCGGCGATCATCGGGAACATGACGCGCAGCCGGCGGTCGCGCGCGGCGCGGATAAGCGCGCGCAGTTGCTGGCGCAGCAGCGCCGGCCGGTCGAGAGCGATGCGGATCGCCCGCCACCCCATCGCCGGGTTCTCGTCCTTGATCTCCGACATGTAGGGCAGCAGCTTGTCGCCGCCGATATCGAGGGTGCGAAAGGTCACGGGATGATCGCCCGCATGCTCCAGCACGCGGCGGTAGACGGAGGCCTGTTGTCCGACCGAGGGAAAATCGTCACGCAGCATGAAGAGCAGCTCGGTGCGGAAGAGCCCGACTCCTTCGGCGCCCGTCTCGTCGAGATAAGGGAGGTCGAGCAACAGCCCGGCATTCAATTGCAGCGAGACCCGCTCCCCGCCGCGCGTCTCGGCCGGCAAATCACGCAGAGCGGCGTAGCCGAGGCGCTGACCCAGCCGGGCCTCGATGCGGGCGTTGACCGCCTGCTGGATGTCCTCGCCCGGGCGCAACAGCACCACGGCCTCGTCGCCGTCGACGACGACAAGGTCGCCCGCCTCGACCTTGGCCAACACGTCCTTGACGCGGCCGACGACGGGAATGTCAAGCGCGCGTGCGACCACAGCGACGTGCGCCGTGGGCGAGCCCTCCTCCAGCACCAGGGCCTTGAGCCGCCGGCGGTCGTAGTCGAGCAGCTCCGCCGGACCCATGCTGCGCGCGACGAGAATGAATTCCGGCGGCAGCTCGACGGCCGCGGCGATATGGTGGCCGGTGAGATGCTGCTGCAGGCGGTTGCCGAGATCCTCGAGGTCGGCGAGCCGCTCGCGCAAGTATGGGTCGCTCACAAGGCCCATGCGCGCGCGCGTCTCGTCCTGCACCTTCTGCACCGCCGCCTCCGCGGTGAGACCACTGTGCACCGCGTCGGTCATGCGCTGCAGCCAGCCGCGGTCGGCAGCGAACATGCGATAGGTCTCGAGGATGTCGCGGTGCTCGCCGCTGCTGGCGATGTCGCTCGCCGCCAGCAGCTCGTCGATCGCGCTCTGCATGGCATCGACCGCACCGCGCAGACGCACGAGTTCGGCCTGCGGGTCCTCGGCAACGAGCTGGCGGATCAAAACGCGCGGCTCGTGCAGCACGGCGGTGCCGACGGCGAGCCCGGTGTTGAGGCGTATGCCGTCGAGGCGCATCGGCAGCAGACCAATGCCCTCCGAGGGCTGCTGCTCCGACGGGCTGACGAGGTCGCCGCTCGCGGCCAGCTCGGCCACCACCATGGCGATGGTTTGCAGCGCCTCGGACTCATCCTCGGTGTAGTGGCCCATCAGCGAATGATAGATCTCCTCCCCCGTTTCCGGTCGGTAGGCGAAATCCGGATGCGACTGCGCATCGGCCAGCGCCAGCGGCCTCGCGGTCGCGGCAATAACGCCGACAAGGCCCTCGCCGACCCGCAAGCGCGTGCGATGCACGGCTTCCGGCCGCAAGCCTTCGGTGGCGAAGAGCTCGAGCACCTCGCCCGCGCGCATGACGTAGCAAGAGCACACTTCCGCAACCATGTCGGCGGCGATGATGCGGACGATCGTGTTGAGCCGTTCCTGCGCGGTGCCGGAGCCGGCCATCACATCGCGCAGCCGTCGCAGCAGGCGGCGGGATCCGGTGACCGCCGCTCCCGGCTCCATCAGCTCCCCGCCCGGGAGCGATCATCCGCGCCGGGGTAAGGCTCCTGCCGACGCTCGCTGGCGACGAGCGCAGCGACGGCTTGCGCCACGAGCTCGTCGAGCACTTCCTTGGTCGATTGCTCGCGCGTCACCATGCCTACGCTCTGCCCGGCCATGACCGAGCCGCTCTCGACATCGCCCTCGATGACGGCACGCCTTAGCGCGCCGGCCCAGAAATGCTCGATCTCGAGCTGCGCGTCCTTCTGCGAAACCTCGCCGCGGTTGAAGCGGTCGATGATTTGGCGCTGCATGTCGAGGAAGCGCTGTGTCCCCTCATTGGCGAGCGCGCGCACGGGGATGATGGGAAAGCGCGGGTCGAGTTGCACCGAGGGCACGGCGTCGCGCGCACCGGCACGGATGAAGGCCTGCTTGAAGCGGGGGTGGGCGATCGACTCGTGGGCGCAGACAAAGCGGGTGCCGAGCTGCACGCCCGAGGCGCCCATCTCGAGGTATGAGACGATGGCCTCGCCGCGGCCGATGCCGCCGGCGACAAAGACCGGCACGCCGGCCATATGCGGCAGGATTTCCTGTGCCAGCACACCAGTCGAAACCGGGCCGATGTGCCCGCCCGCCTCCATACCCTCGATGACGATCGCGTCCGCTCCCATGCGGACCAGCTTTTTCGCGATGACGAGCGCCGGCGCGAAGCACAGCAGCTTGGCGCCAGAGCGCTTGATGCGGTCGATCGCGGCGCCATTAGGCAATCCCCCCGCCAGCACGACATGGCCGACGTGGCGCCCGGTGCAGACGTCGATGAGTTCGGTCAGGCGCGGATGCAGCGTGATGAGGTTGACCCCGAAGGGCCGTGCGGTCAGCCCGCGCGTCGCGGCGATCTCGGCGTCGAGCAGCTCGGGCGTCATCGAGCCGCAGGCGATCACTCCGAAGCCGCCGCCGTTGGAGATCGCGGCAACCAGGTTGCGCTCGGACACCCAGGTCATGGCGCCGCCCATGATCGCCAGATCGGATCCCAGGAACTCACGGCCGCGCAGCCACAACCGGTCGAGGTGGCGCCGCGCGCGCGCCGTCGTCTCGCGCGCGGCTGCCCCCGGCCGCTGGGACCCGGGGACGATGCCGCGTTCGGCCTCGGGGGTCATGAGGAGCTTATCCGGCGTCGAGGCCGTAGGCGGTGTGTAGCGCCCTGACCGCAAGCTCGGTGTATTCCTCGGCGATGAGCACGCTCACCTTGATCTCCGAGGTCGAGATGACCTGGATATTGATGTTCTTCTCGGCGAGCGTCCGGAACATCTGCTGAGCGACGCCGACATGACTGCGCATGCCCACGCCGATCACCGAAACCTTGACGACGTTGGCGTCCGGCTTCAGCGCCTGGAATCCGAGCGTGGCCCGCTTCCCCTCGAGCACCTTGACGGCGCGGTCGAGATCGGCCTTGCCGACGGTGAAGGTCAGATCGGTTAAGCGACCGTCCTCTGAGATGTTCTGCACAATCATGTCGACATTGATCGCGTGATCGGCGAGCGGGCCGAAGATGGCGGCGGCAACGCCTGGTCTGTCGGCGACCTTCACCAGCGTGATCTTGGCCTCGTCGCGGCTGTAGGCGATGCCGCTCACCACTTGCTTTTCCACGATCTCGTCCTCGTCTACCACCAGTGTACCCGGCGTCTCGGTGAAGCTCGACAGCACCTGCAGGCGTACGCGATGGTTCATCGCCATCTCGACCGAGCGTGTCTGCAGAACCTTGGCTCCCTGCGACGCGAGCTCGAGCATCTCCTCGTAGGTAATTCTATCGAGCTTCCTCGCCTTCGCAACGATGCGTGGATCCGTGGTGTAGACGCCGTCCACATCGGTGAAGATGTCGCAGCGGTCGGCCGCGAGTGCGGCCGCGAGCGCCACCGCCGAAGTGTCGGAGCCGCCGCGCCCCAGGGTTGTGACACGGTGATTTGGCCCCACACCCTGGAATCCCGCCACCACCGCGACCTGGCCCTCGCCCATGCGGCGGATGAGGTCGGCGGTGGCAATGTCGCCGTCACCTGCTCGCCCGAGGCGACGACCACGTCGTATTCGCGTGCGTCATGCAGCTTGCAGGTCTGGCGCGTCCAATCGACGAGCTGGTTGGTGACGCCGGCCATGGCCGATACCACCACCGCCACCTCGTTGCCGGCATCGATCTCGCGCTTGACGCGCCGCGCCACGTTCCTGATGCAGTTGATATCGGCCACCGACGTGCCGCCAAATTTCTGCACGATGCGCGCCATAGCGTGAGGACCCGTCGCCAGCTCGATTGCAACAATGATGCCGCCGCCTGTGCTGCCGAGAAACCGGCATTGCAGGGAAAAAGGCGCGTATACATACTCTCACCGGCCGGCGCGAGGCAAGGCGGCCGGCCGGACAGGACATCGGCATGGACAGACCCGCCACAGGCGAGACGAAAGCTAGCACGGTCGACCGCGCCGAAATCGCCCGCTTCGCCGAGAGCGCGAATTCGTGGTGGGACCCGAGCGGCGCGTTCCAGCCGCTGCATCAGCTCAACCCCGTGCGCCTCGCCTTCATCCGCAACTGCTTCGCCGCCCAGTTCGGCCGCGACATCCGCGCAGCGAAGCCCCTTGCCGGTTTGCGCCTCCTTGACATCGGCTGCGGCGGAGGCCTGGTCAGCGAGCCCATGGCGCGCCTCGGCGCGGCCGTCACTGGCATCGACGCCGCGGGCGAGGCGCTAGCGGTCGCCCGCGCGCATGCCGAGGGCGCAGGTCTCGACATCGAGTACCGTCAGGCGGCGGCCGAAGACCTCGCCGCCGCCGGCGATAGCTTCGACGCCGTGCTCGCCCTCGAAATCGTCGAGCATGTCGCCGACCCGGCGCTCTTCCTCGCCGCGGCCGCGCGCCTCGTCCGGCCCGGCGGTGCCTTCATCGCGGCGACGCTCAACCGCACGCCCAAGGCCTTCGTCTTCGGCATCCTCGGCGCCGAATACCTGTTGCGCTGGCTGCCGCGCGGCACGCATCAATGGCGCAAGTTCCTGCGCCCCTCGGAGGTCGCCGCGGGCCTGCGGCCGCATGGCCTTACCGTCAAGGACATCAGCGGGCTTTCCTACAGCCCGCTCGCCGGGCGCTGGACGCTGTCCCACGACCTCGATGTCAACTACCTGCTCTTCGCCGCCAAGCCTTGACCCGGCGCACGGCTGCGCCCAACCTCGGGCTTCGATCAACCCTTGCCGCCGCAGCTTTTCGACCTTATTAGTGTAACGGCCGGCCGGTGGCCCCCGGCGGGGTGCTGGCGGACGCCAAAGGGGAGGGCGCAGTGGGTCTTCAGGGTGCGTCGATGAGTACTTTCCAGGGGTCGGGCGACAGCTTCCGCCTTACCGGCAAGATAAAATGGTTCAACCGGAGCAAGGGGTTCGGATTCATTGTCCCGAGCGATGGCGGCGGCGATGTGTTCCTGCCCCTCTCGGCGCTCGAACGCTCCGGCCATAGCGAGGCACCGGACGGGGCATCCATCGTCTTCGAGTGGACGCAAGGGCCGAAGGGCCGCGCCGTGGCACAGATCATCGAGATCGACGTCTCGACGGCGGCGCCGCGCCCGCCGCGCGAGAACCGCCCCCGCGGCCGCGACAGCCATGACGAAGGCGGCGGCCCGGCCGAGTCGCTGGACGGCGTGGTCAAATGGTACGACCCGGCGCGCGGCTTCGGCTTCATCCTGCCCAATGACGGCGGCAAGGACATCTTTGTCCATGTGACGGCATTGCGGCGCTCCGGCATCGAGATGCTCGAGCCGGGACAGCCGGTGCGCATGATGGTGTCGCAAGCGCGGCGCGGGCGGGAAGCCGCCTCGGTCGAGCTGATCTAGCCCGGGGCTAGCGCCGCCACACCGCGAGGGCGGCGAGGGCGGCGAAGGAGGCCGCGGCGAGAAACGCCGGCTGATAGCGGCCGCTCGCCTCGACGACGACGCTGAACAGCGCCGGTCCAATGACGATCCCCAGGAAGGTCAGTGACAGGGCGCCGCCCGTCACCAGCCCGGCCTTGCCGGGCGGCGCCAGCGTCGCCACCTCGGCCAGGTAGATCCCGTTCCAGCCCAGTCCGCTCGCGCCGAGCACCACGGTCACCGCAGCGATGGCGGCGACCGGCCAGCCGGGGGTCACCAGGCTGAGCGCCGTGGCACTCGCCGCCATGACCAGCCCCAGCAGGCAGAGCAGCTGGCGCGTCGGCAGGAAGCGGTCGGCGACCCAGCCCCAAAGGATGCGGCCGCCGATGGCAGCGACCTGCGCCGCCGCCATCACCGCGCCCGCGGTCACCAGGGCGAGGCCGACCCGCTCGGTCAGGAAGGTCACGACGAAGGCGCTGAAGCACAGCTGCATCGCCGAGAAGGCGAGCGATGCCAGCGCCAAGCGCCGCAGCGGCGGCGAGGCCAGCACCAGCCGGATCGCCGCCAGCACGCCGCGCTCGCCGCGCGCCGTCGGGTCGGCATCGCTGTCGAGGCTCTGGCGCACGGGCTCGACGGCGACCGCCACCAGGACGCTGAGCGCCGCGGCGGCGAGGGCCGCTCCTTTCCAGCCGAGCGCCAGGACCAGCGCAGGAACCAGGATTCCCGCCAGCGCGCCGCCCACCGGCACGCCGGTCTGCTTGATCGAGAACACCAGGGCGCGCCGCGCCGGCGGCGTCTGGCGGATCAGCAGATGCGAGCTCGCCGGCGTCACCGGGCCGTAGCCCAGGCCGAGCAGCACCGCGCCGCCGAGCACGAGGGCGAGACTCGCCGAGGCGGTGAGGGCGAGGCCGGCGGCGCAGGCGATGAGGCAGGCCTGGCTCAGCCGGATGGCGCCGTGGCGCCGGATCGGGCCGCCGCTCACCGCCGCCGACAGGCACGCCGCGGCGTAGACGAGCGAGGTGTAGACGCCGATGGCGTTGGCGCTGACGCCGATCTCGGGCGCCGCCAGCGCGGCGAAGACCGGCGGCGTCAGCACGGCCATGGAGACAAGTGCTTGGATCGCCAGCGTGGCGATGAGAGCGAACATCGGGAGCCGCCGGGGGTGGGGCGGCCAGTGTTGCCGCGCCGCAACCCGGCGTCAACCGGAGGCCGCCGCACCGGCAATTGCCGGTTCCGAGGCGAAAAACCGTTTGCGGCGGGTTCGGCGATCACATACTGTATGTTGTGGTTAGCGACCTATAGACCCACAGAATACAGCGGGAGTACGATGGAAACGATCTGGACAACCGATCTCGTCACGCAGCTGTCGGCGCTGTGGAAGCAAGGCCTTTCGACCGCCGCGATCGGCCGCCGCCTGGGCATCAGCAAGAACGCCGTGGTCGGCAAGGCGCATCGCCTCGCGCTCGACCCGCGCCCGTCGCCCTTGAAGCGGCCGCCGGCGCCGCGCGTGGTGGGCATCGCCGGCCCGACCTGCTCCTGGCCGCACGGCCATCCCGGCGAGAAGGACTTCCACTTCTGCGGCAAGCGCCCCCTGCAGGGCAAATCCTATTGCGCCGAGCACGCCCAGCTCGCCTACGTCAAGCCCAAGGTCGAGAAGTCGAACGCCGCCTGACGACCCCTATCGAGGAGTCGTCGGGTTCCGACCGGGCGACAATCGGGAAATGATGGGGAAGCGATGATGTTTTGCCCGGCCGCGGATCGGTCGGTTGGCCGCCCTCAGCGGGTCAGCCGCCGCATGCCGCGGTCGAGCCCTTCCAGCGTCAGCGGGAACATGCGGTCTTCCATCAGCCGGCGCATCATCTGGATCGACGGCGCGCTTTCCCAGTAGCGCTCGGGCACCGGGTTGAGCCACACCGCCTTGGGATATGTGCCCAGCAGGCGATGCATCCACGCCTCGCCCGCCTCCTCGTTCCAATGCTCGACGCTGCCGCCGGGCTGGACGATCTCGTAGGGGCTCATGCTGGCGTCGCCGACGAAGATCAGCTTGTAGCTGGCGTCATAGGTGTGCAGCACCTGCATGGTCGGCGTCTTCTCGACCTGGCGGCGCCACGCGTCGCGCCACAGCGACTCGTAGGGGCAGTTGTGGAAATAGAAATATTCGAGGTGCTTGAACTCGGCGCGCGCCGCCGAGAACAGCTCCTCGCAAGTGCGCACATGGCCGTCCATCGAGCCGCCGATGTCGAGCAGCAGCAGCACCTTCACCGCGTTGTGGCGCTCCGGCACCATCTTGATGTCGAGCCAGCCGGCGTTGCGCGCCGTCGAGCGGATGGTGTCGTCGAGATCGAGCTCGTCGGCGGCGCCCTCGCGCGCGAACTGGCGCAGCCGGCGCAGCGCCACCTTGATGTTGCGCGTGCCGAGCTCGATGCGGTCGTCGAGGTTCTTGAATTCGCGCTTGTCCCACACCTTGACGGCGCGGTTGTTGCGGTTCTCGTCCTGGCCGATGCGCACGCCCTCGGGATTGTAGCC
>WNFN01062263.1_pt2 | contig 21116 bp, 20 predicted proteins | sample 5400161 | NCBI WGS metagenome assembly WNFN01 (sample SAMN13153353, study PRJNA577476) | soil metagenome | isolation source: 80 cm saprolite on Douglas fir-dominated hillslope | place: USA:California | collected 2013-09-17 | reverse complement strand
GCGAGCAGCTGGTCACGGGTGATCCCGGCGTTGGCCACCAGCACCTCGACCGGCCCGTGGGCCGCCTCGGCCTGCGTGAACGCCTCGTCGACGGCGGCCGCGTCACGCACGTCGCAGCGCGCGACGGTCAGTTCGTCCACCTTCTCGCCGGAGCGGGAGGTGACGGTGACCGCGTCCCCGTCGGCCGCCAGCCTCCGGGCGATGGCCAGACCGATCCCCCGGTTCCCCCCGGTCACCAGGACTGATCGGCTCATCGGGCGCTCCTCCCGCGGATCGGTGGCAATTTCGGTCCTGGCGAGCGTACTGCTGTGACGGGCCTAGCCGCCGGGCCTCGGCGTGAGCAGGATAGATTGGCCTGCCGTGACCCACAGCCGAGGTCAGCCGGCGGACGTGATCGACCCGGAGTTCACCTCGTATCCGCTGCGCGGGCTGGCGGACGCCGCGCTGCAGCAGGCCGCGGATCTCGGCGCCGAGCACGCGGATTTCCGCGCGGAGCGTATCAGGGCCCAGGAGATCGGCCTGTCGGACGGGAGCCTGGAGACCCTCTACGACACCGACGACCTCGGCCTCGCCGTCCGGGTGGTGGTCGACGGAACCTGGGGGTTCGCCTCCGCCGTCGACCTGACCCCGGAGGCCTCGGCGCGGGCGGCCGCCGAAGCCGTCGAGGTCGCCCGGGTCGCGGCGGCCATCAACACCGAGCGGATCGACCTGGCCCCGGTGACCGCGCACGGCGAGGTCAGCTGGGTGTCGGCCTACGAGGTGGACCCGTTCAGCGTCGGTGTCGCCGACAAGATCGCGCTGCTCGCCGGGTGGAGTTCCGGGCTGCTCGCCCACGACGCGGTCGACCACGTGGACGCGTCGCTGCTGCAGGTGCGCGAGTGCAAGTTCTACTGCGACGGCGCCACCACGGCCACCCAGCAGCGGGTGCGGCTGCACCCGAGCGTGACCGCGGTCGCCGTCGAGGCCGGCGGCAGGTTCGAGACCGCTCCCCGGGCTCCTGACCGCGAAGCTGGCCGCGCCCTCGGTCCGGGCGGGCCGGTACGACCTGGTCATCGACCCCTCGAACCTGTGGCTGACGATCCACGAGTCGATCGGGCATGCGACCGAGCTTGACCGCGCGCTCGGGTACGAGGCGGCCTACGCGGGAACGTCGTTCGCCACCCCGGACAAGCTGGGCAGCCTCCGGTACGGCTCGCCGCCGATGCACGTCATCGCGGACCGGACCGCCGAGCACGGACTGGCGACGGTCGGCTATGACGACGAGGGGGTCGCAGCGCAGTCCTGGGACCTGATCACGGGCGGCGTGCTCACCGGATACCAGCTGGACCGGCGGATGGCCTCGATGATGGCCGGGATGCAGGGATCCGGCGCGAACGCCGGAGGCAGCAGTGCGTCAAGCGCCGGTGCGTCCAACGGATGTGCGTTCGCCGACTCGCCTGGTCACATGCCGATCCAGCGGATGGCCAACGTCTCGCTGCAGCCGGCCTCCGGCGGCCCGTCCACCGCCGACCTGATCGCCGGCGTGGAGGACGGGATTTACGTTGTCGGCGACAAGAGCTGGTCGATCGACATGCAGCGGTACAACTTCCAGTTCACCGGCCAGCGGTTCTTCCGGATCTCCAGCGGCCGGCTGGCCGGCCAGCTCCGCGACGTGGCCTACCAGGCCACGACCACGGACTTCTGGAACTCGATGGAGGCGGTGGGCGGGCCGCAGAGCTACGTGCTCGGCGGGGCGTTCAACTGCGGCAAGGGCCAGCCCAGCCAGGTAGCGCCGGTCAGTCACGGCTGCCCAGCCGTGCTCATGCGCGGGATCCGGATTCTCAACACCGCGGACGAGGCCGGATCATGAGCGAGCCGGAGCGGGGAATGGGGAGGCGGGTGGGGCCCTGGAGGCGAGCGGGAAACACAGCGCAGGAAGCCGTCGAGCGGGCCCTGCAGGCCGCGGCGTGCGACGACTGCGTGGTGATCGCCGAGGAGACCTCGTCGGCGAACCTGCGCTGGGCCGGCAACACGCTGACCACCAACGGCATCTCCCGGTCGCGCAGGCTCACCGTGATCGCCATCAGCCGCGACGGCGCGCAGGCCAGAGTCGGCGTGGTGTCGCGGGCCGGGCTCGGCGGCGACCAGATTCCCGATCTCGTGACCGAGGCCGAGCAGGCGGCGGTCGAGGCCTCCCCCGCCGAGGACGCGCAGGTGCTGCCGGGGCTGGCCGACAGCCGCGCGTCCGGGCACGAATCTCAGGCCGGCGGTGCGGGCGGGTATCGCGAGCCGGCCTGGGACGACCCGCCCGGCGGGACCGAGATCGGCGTGCTGCGCGGCTTCGCCGGCGCGCTCGGCGATGCGTTCGGCGTCGCGGCCTCGGGCGGGCGGCGGCTGTACGGGTTCGCCGAGCACTCGGTGAACTCGCTGTTCCTCGGGAGTTCCTCCGGGCTGAGACTGCGCCACGACCAGCCGTCCGGGAAGGCCGAGCTGAACGCGAAGTCGGCTGACCTGGCCCGGTCGGCCTGGGCCGGCGCTGGGACCCGCGACTTCACCGACGTCGACGTGGCCGGGCTGGAGGCGGGCCTGGCCCGGCGGCTGGACTGGGCGTCCCGGCGGGTGGAGCTGCCGCCGGGGCGTTATGAGACGCTGCTGCCGCCGACCGCCGCCGCCGACCTTCTCATCTACATGTACGGGTCATCCGGGGCGAAGGACGCGGTGGACGGCCGGACGGTGTTCAGCAGGCCCGGCGGCGGGACCCGGGTCGGGGAGCGGCTCGCCGGACTGCCGGTCACACTGCGCAGCGACCCGGGCGAGCCCGGCCTGGAGTGCGCGCCGTTCGTGATCGCGCACGCCTCCAGCCGCGGGTCCTCGGTGTTCGACAACGGCCTGCCGCTCGCCCCCACCGAGTGGCTCCGCCGCGGCGAGCTGGCCGCGCTGACCCAGACCCGGCACTCGGCCGCGCTGTCCGGGCTGGCGGGGACGCCCGCGATCAGCAACTTGATCATGGAGGCGCCCGGCGGGACGGCCTCACTGGATGACATGATCAGCCGCACCGGCCGCGGGCTGCTGCTGACCTGCCTGTGGTACATCAGGGAGGTCGACCCGCAGACCCTACTGCTGACCGGCCTGACCAGGGACGGGGTCTACCTGGTGGAGAACGGCGAGGTCACTGGGGCGGTGAACAACTTCAGGTTCAATCCGCCATGCCCCCGCTGCGCGTGGACGGCTTCAATATGTCCTCGGTGAGCCAGGCCAGCTGAGCCCGCGAGGGGTCCTGGGGGGTCGTCCCCCCCGGGCAGTACAGCTCAGGCGTCCTCAAGCCGGAAGCCGACCTTGAGCCCGACCTGGTAGTGGGCAACCTGGCCGTCGACGATCTGGCCGCGGATCTGGGTCACCTCGAACCAGTCCAGGTGCCGCAGGGTCTGTCCGGCGCGCTGCAGCGCGCCGTGGATCGCCGGCTCGATCCCCTCCGGCGACGTGCCGACGATCTCAGTGACACGGTAAGTGCGGTCGCTCATCGATCCTCCATACCTGACGGTCGTGACGCGCGACACGCCAGTGCTGCAGCGCCGCGCTCGAAAGCTGCTGCCCAACGTCTACGACTACTACGCCGAAGGTCGCAACGCGAGCGGACCCTCCGCGCTAGCGACGAATCGCGGCGCCCGGCCCGGATGGCGCTGATCTGGTGCCGGGGGTGACGCAGAGGCGACGCGGGCATACCGTTGAACCGTGAGAGCCACGCCCCGTGATGGGCATCCGGCTCGTCTGCTTCGTGATCGCGGTGGTGCTGTTCGTGAACGGCGCCGGCTGGCTGACCGCGATCCCCGCGGTGGGTGCGATCGCCATACCGTACTTTGCCGTCGTCTTCGCCAACGGCGGACGCGAGCCGGCCGGCCGCAGCGGGTTCAGGCCTTACGAGCCGAATCTGCCGCAGCGGTTCACGCCGCCTTCCGGGAGCCATCGCCCCGATGGGATTGCAGATCCGGACGGCGCCGAGCCCGGCGAGGCCGACATTCCGGGCACAAACGGCGCGTCTGAGCGCCGTGGCTGAACGGGCTACAAAAGGGCACCGGAAAGCAGCTGATCAGAGGCGATCGGCGCCCGTCCGTGCCGAGATTCGCTTCTAATCCGGTCTTGACGCACAAGGGGGGGGTTCGGTGTAACATGTTTGCCGGTGCTCTGGTCCCCCGCTGGGGCACCGTGCCGGCGTTCCGGGCCCCCGTCGGAGCGCCGATGAATGCGACGCCGGGTGGTTTGCCCCCGTAGCCACCCGGCGTCGCTCTTTCTTTTCTCTGGCTCTCTGGCGGTTCCCGGCACCCGTGCGGATAGCAACGGCCCGGATAGGCAACAAGACACTAGTGACCGTCTCGGCCGCGGCTTCCCGCCTTACTCGGTCTTGCGGAACTCGGCGATCGCGACCGCCGTCATGCCGAGGCCCATGATGGTCACGATCCCGAGCGACAGGCCGAGCGGGACCACCCACCCGGCCCAGGTGATGCCGGGCGACAGGTGCTGCTCGGACGCGGCGGCTATGGTCAGGTGGTTGAACACGGCGTGCCGCATGGGGCCGACTATGTAAGTGAGCGGGTCGATCCGGGTGAGCACGCTGAGCCAGGCGGGCAGGCCGCTCAGCGGGTACAGCGCACCGGATAGGAAGAACAGCGGCATCACCAGCATCTGGGTGAGCGCCATGAACGCCTGGAACTGCTTGATCCTGGCCGCCATCATCACGCCGAACGCGGTCAGGGTGAACGACAGCAGCAGGAGTTCGCCGACCAGCGTGATAATCAGCACCGGGTTGTAGGGCACGTCGGCGAAGCCGGCCAGGATCAGGAAGATGATTCCCTGGAAGGTCGCGATCGTCGCCCCGCCCAGGATCTTCCCGATCACGATCGAGGCGCGGCTGACGGGGGCGACCAGGATCTCGCGCAGGAAGCCGAATTCCCTGTCCCACACGATGGATGCGGCCGAGAAAATGGCGGTGAAGAGTACCGACATCGCCAGCACGCCCGGGTAGATGAAGGTCTTGAAGCTGATTCCCGGCGGCAGACTCCGGCCCGCGAGCGCGCCGAGCCCGGTGCCGAGGACGAACAGGAACAGCACCGGCTGGATCAGGGACGTGACGGCGCGCAGCCGGTCGGTGCGGAACCTGATCAGCTCACGCCGCCAGACGATCCCGACGGCGCGCAGGTCGTGCCGCAGGCCGCCCTCGGGAACCGCGACCCGGATCTCGTCGACGAGCTGGCCGCCGCCCGCGGAGGCCGCCGTTACGTCTGTGGTCTGAGTGGCCATCGCCTACCGCCGTCCCGCCCGGAAGCGCTGGACCATCTGACGCATGGCGTCGGTGCCCGACGCCTCGGCGTCTCGGATGGTGGTGCCGGTGTAACTCATGAACACATCGTCGAGCGAGGGCCGCGAGACGCTAACCGAGCGGATCGGCACGGAGAACTCCGCGAACAGGCGCGGCACGAACTGCTCGCCGGACGCCACCGAGAAGGTCACCGCGCCCTCGTGCACGGCGGCATCGAGGCGTCGTCGGCGGTGTGGATCTGCACCCGGTCCTTGCCCACGCTGGCCTTCAGCGCCTCGGGCGTGTCGATCGCCACGATCTGGCCGTGGTCGATGATCGCGATCCGGTCGCAGTTCTCGGCCTCGTCCATGTAGTGGGTGGTCAGGAAGATCGTGATGTCCTCGCGGCGCTTGAGATCGTTGATGTACTTCCAGATCGAGGACCGGGTCTGCGGGTCCAGTCCGACCGTCGGCTCGTCGAGGAACAGCACGCGCGGGGCATGCAGCAGGCCGCGGGCGATCTCCAGCCGTCGCTGCATCCCGCCCGAGTAGGTGCTGACCAGGCTGTCCTTGCGGTCCCAGAGGCCCACCATGTCCATGACCTGCCGCATGCGCGGTTCCACGGCAGCCTTAGGCACGCCGTAGAGCTCGGCGTGGAAGCGCAGGTTCTGCGCCGCGGTCAGGTAGGTGTCCAGTGTGGTGTCCTGGAAGACCAGGCCGATGTTGCGGCGGACCGAGTCGCGCTCAGTCGCGGCGTCATGGCCGGCCACGCGCGCGGTGCCCGAGGTGGCGTTCGCGAGCGTGCAGAGGATCTTGATGGTCGTGGTCTTGCCCGCGCCGTTCGGCCCGAGGAAGCCGAAGGTCTCTCCCCTGGTCACCTCGAAGTCGATGCCGCGCACGGCCTGGACCTCACCGTACTGCTTGGTCAGGCCGGAGACGGATATGACCGCCCCCGGCCCGCCGTTGTTGCCGCCAGGCTCGTCGCCTGCCACGACACGGCCTGCGTTCGCGCCGGTGTGCGTCACCACCGCTGCCGCCTCCCTAACGTCGTCGCCTCAGAGACTAGCTGTGGTCAGCGTTGTCCGGCGCGCTCGCACTGTCACCTGGATTGCCGGCGGTCTCGGGGTCCTCGTCGTCAGCGGCGAGTACCCGGTACAGCGCCCATGGCGACCTGACCGATGAGGTTGCGCATCTCGATAGCCGTGTCTCCGACCGCGCCCGCCACGACGTCCCAGGGCGCCCGGACCTCCTCTGGGTGCGCGTCAACGTAGGCGCGGCCCTCCTCGGTCAGCCGGTAGCTCCGGCGACCGCCGTCGCCCGTCTCGGCGCGGATCAGGCCCTCGTCCTCGAGCTGCTGCAGCGCGGGATAGACCGAACCGGGGCTAGGACGCCACACGCCGTCGCTCCGCTCGCTGATCGCCTGGATGATCTGGTAGCCATTCATCGGCTCCTCGGCCAGCAGCGCCAGCGCCGCCGCACGGACGTCGCCTCGCTTTGCCCTCGGCCCGCGCATCCCGCGCAGGCCAGGATCGCCAAACCAGGGCCCGAACATGTGGAAGCCCGGCGGGCCGCCAGGACCCGGGACCGGCATGGACATCCGCCGACCGGGGAACCCGGGGCCGCGGACATGACCGCGACGGCCGCCGCCGCGCCGCCACATGAACTCCTCATCACCGCCGCGCCGCCAGCCCTCTTCCTCGCTCCGGCGCCTGTGGCCTTCTTCTTCTTGCATCAGTTTTGCTCCTTGTCGTTCGCTCCGGCGATCGGTCAGTCTCAGGCATGTCCGGGACTGTCGCCGGAATCTCTGGATAGATCAACGATATATCGTTATACTCGCCATGGCAAGTCCCCATCTAGCCTCAATGCCGGGAAGTTAGAACTCGCAGATGATCAACACGCCGATTTGATCATGGATGGAGGCCCCGATTCCATGATCGTGGAGTCGCTGAAGGCAACCCTCACCCGCGGCGGGGAGCATGGCTGGCCCAGGCGGGGCTGGCCCCGGGTGGGGCCAGCAGCGGTCAGCTGGCGGCGTCAGGCGCCGGCCAGCGGGCGGCGAGCTCGCTGAGTCGGTCCGCCGCGCCGTCCAGGGGCTGCCCGCGCCCGACGGCCACGCCCAGCAGGTACGCGGTCAGCGGGGCCGCCGGGCGGGCCACCTGGTGCGCCGCATCGCGCGCGAGGTCGAGCACCGCCCTGGTGTCCATGACGGCCGGATCGAGGCCGAGTTCGGCGCAGACCGCCTCGGTCCAGCTCTCGAGCGTGTTCATCCGCGCCTCCGTTCGGGGCGATCGGCTTTGCTCCCTCGCTGGAGTATCTCAGTCCTGGAAGGCACCAGGGACGCACGGGCGCAGAACGCACGGGCGCAGAACGCACGGGCGCGTGCCGCTCAGCCGCCGATGGCTGACATCGGCCGGGCCGGCTGCAGGAAGCCGGGGTCGTTGATGCCGTGGCCTGGCAGCTTGGATGCGACCGCGCGGCGCCAGAGCGCGGCGAGCTCCGCATCGCTCGCGCCGGACCGCAGCGACCCGCGCAGGTCGCTCTCGGCCGTCGCGAACAGGCAGTTACGGACCTGGCCGTCGGCGGTGAGCCTGACCCGGTCGCAGGTACCGCAGAACGGCCGTGTCACCGATCCGATCACGCCGATCCGGGCCGGGCCGCCGTTGACCAGGAACGCCTCCGCGGGCGCCGAGCCGCGGGCCGCCGGATCCTCGGGCGTCAGCGAGAACTCGGCCGACAGGACCGCCAGGATCTCGTCGGCCGTCACCATGTCATCGCGGCGCCAGCCATGCTGGGCATCCAGCGGCATCTGCTCGATGAACCGGAGCTGGTAACCGCGTTCGAGGCAGAACCGGACCAGAGGCACTGCCTCGTCATCGTTGAAGCCGTGCATGAGGACCGCGTTGACTTTAACCGGGGCCAGGCCGGTCGCGGCGGCCGCCGCGAGGCCGGCCAGCACGTCGCCGAGGCGATCACGTCTCGCGAGGGCGCGGAACGTCTCGGGGCGCAGCGTGTCCAGTGACACGTTGATCCGGTCCAGGCCGGCCGCGCGCAGCGGCCCCGCGAGCCGGTCGAGCCCGATCCCGTTGGTGGTCAGCGAGATCTCCGGGCGCGGGCGCAGCGCCGCGGTACGCGCCACGATGCCGAGCAGGCCGCGGCGGAGCAACGGCTCGCCGCCGGTGAAGCGGACCTCGGTCACGCCCAGGAGCCGGACGGCGATCCCCCCCAGGCGGACCACCTCGTCGTCGGTGAGCACCTCGGGCTTCGGCAGCCAGTCCAGTCCCTCGGGGCGTCACCTCCCTGCCGAGCAGGGCTTTACTGCCCGATGATCCGCAGATACCCCGCGGTGACCCTCAGCCTAGTCGCAGGCGGCATGGCCGGGCCCCACTGCATCGCGCCCGGGCCGCCGCCGTGGCCGGCCCCGATGCCGTTCCGGTCCTGAGGAAGTCGGCGCTGGCGCGGTTGCAGGCTGCCGGGATGTTCGGCCTCCGCTATAACATCGGCTGACCTAACTTACCCACCGCGCTCAGCGGGCTGAGCCTGGCCTGCCACGGCGGCGTGGCCAGTGACCGGGATCACCGAGGCAGCCTAGGGGTGGGCTCATGACTGTCGAAGGCGCCATCTGGCGTGATCAGCTCACCGCGGTGGAGCGAGCCGCGCTCGGCCGCGGTCACGGAGTCATTCCTGATTCGTGCCCGGACATCCTGGTAGTGGGCGGCGGGATCATGGGGGTCTCCACGGCGGCAGCCTGCCACGAGGCCGGGCTCGGCTCGGTGCTGCTGATCGAGACCGGCCGCCTCGGAACCGGGGCCACCGGAGGAGCAACGGGCCTGCTGATCCCCGAACCGCATCAGTGGAGCGACCCGGAACCGCTGGTGGACCTGGAGCGGGCCAGCCTGGAGCGGTGGCGGGAGCTCGAGCAGCGGCTGCCCGGCGGCGTCGGGCTGGTCGAGATCGACTGGATCGGGCTGGCGCCGCATCCGGGCGGCTTCGCCGCGCACCAGCCTCCGGCCGTGGAGTGGCTGGCGCCGGGCCAGGTGGAGCAGCTCATCCCAAGCCTGGCCCGGTCCATGGAGGGCGCGCTGATCCGGCGCCAGGCCCGGGTCAACCCGCTGCGCGCGGTGGCCAGGCTGGCCGCCGGGCTGCCGGGAGTGGCCACCGGAGTCGCCGCCACTGGCGTCACCATCCGGGGCGGGAGGCTGGTGACGGTGGCCACGTCGGCAGGCGACATCGACCCGGGGATCGTGGTCTTCGCCACCGGCCAGCCGCCGGTGCTCGACGGCCTGCCGCTGAGCATCCCGTCGGACCGGGTCAAGGGCCACCTGCTGGTCACGGAGCCCACCTCGGTCAGGCTGCCCGGCATCGTGGCGCCAGTAGCGACCCAGATCGAGGACGGGCGCCTGCTGGCCGGCGGCACCTTCGACGTCGGGGACGAGGACCCGGCCGTCCAGCCCGACGTAATCGAGTCGATCATGAGCGGGCTTGTCGCCGCGCTGCCCGTCCTGAGCGGACTGGGCATCGCCTATCAGTGGTGCTGCTTCCGTCCCCGCCATCCCGACCGGCGACCGGTTATCGACCGGGTCCCGGGGCTGGATAACGCCTGGCTCACCGCCGGGCACTTCAGGACCGGCATCCTGAACGCCCCGGCCACGGCGTCGGTGCTGGCGCGCTGGATCTCGGCCGACCAGCCCCCGGCCGAGCCCGGCACCTGGTCGGCGACGCGGTTCAGCAGCGGTATCGCGACGCAGTCGCTATGACCTGCATGTCAGGCGCGCTCGGTACGCCGAACAAGCCTGCGCGGGTCCGCCAGCGCGACCATGCCTGCCGGATGCCCTGCGCCGGCCAGGGCTTGGGCCGCCGTATTCGCCCATTTACCAGCGCTTTGCATAGATGGCGTCCCGCTGGGTACCCATCATGTGAAAGTCTTAATCCTCCGATTAAGGAGGGAGTGAGCGCTATGGCTAGCGTGGCCCGAATTCCGCGCAGTCGCGGTGGCGTGAGCGGCGTACTGCTGATCCTGCTGGGTGCCTGGGGCGGGCTGGTCCCGTTCGTCGGCCCGTACTTCCACTACGCCTACACGCCGGAGAAGGCATGGGCGTACACGTCGGGCCGGCTGTGGCTGTCGATCGTCCCCGGCGCGGCCGCCGTGATCGGCGGGCTGCTGGTCGTCCTCGCCTCGTACCGGGCGGTGGGCTTGGTCGGGGCGCTTCTCGCCGCACTCGGCGGAGCCTGGTTCATCGTGGGTGCCGGAGTAACCGCGCTGATAAGGACGAACGGCTCGATCAGCCCGGGACACCCGCTGGTCGGCCCGGCCGGGCCGCTCAGCTCGGCGACGAGGCAGTTCCTCGAGCTGCTCGGCTTCTTCACCGGTACCGGAGTGCTGATCGTGTTCCTCGCGGCGCTGGCGCTGGGCCGGTTCTCCGTGGTCGGCGTCAAGGACGCGGCGCTGGCCGACGAGATCTCGTTCTCGCCCGTCTCGGAGCGCCTGCCCGAGGAGATCGGGGCCACGACCGGCGAGTTGCCGGTCGCCGGAAGCCGCTATCCGCCGACGGAGCAGGCCGGGGCCGCGGAGGAGCGGTACTAGACCACGACAGGCCAATTCCCGCGCCCGCCGCCGGGCGACCCTGGCTCCCTGTAAGGCTCCGGCTAGGCGCTGGCCCTGGCCGCCGCGCACGCCCCCTGGCGCGCCGGTCCGGTGAGCACGGTGGCGGCCATGGCCTGGGCCGGCGAGTCCGCTGTGCTCGGGCAGACCGCGGGGTGCGTCGCGGCCGCCGTGGCCGCGACGGCCGCGGCGGCGCTCAGGCGAGGTGCACGTAGTCGTAGTCGAACGGCTTGCCGTTGATCCCGTTGCGCGGCGGGGCGATCCAGGCCGCGATCTTGCCGCGTTCATGCACGGGCTGCATCAGGGAGCGGACGTGGGCCTTGTCCACATCGGTCGGCAGCCATTCCCCCTTGCGGCGCGTCCATTCGTCGGCGCCGACGGGCTCCCCGTCCGGCGTGGCCTCGATGCCGGCGAACGCACCGACCTTGCGGTTGAAGGCCACGTGCGGCAGCTTCAGGCGCTGATCGAGGCCGGCGCCGGACAGGATGCGGTTCCACCGCTTCAAGCCGCTCTCGCAGTCAGCGATGTACTCCCGGCGAAGGTCGGTGTTCAGTCCGACGAGAGCGGACACCTCGGTCTGCCCGATCTGCCCGTCTTCGGTGACGGCGTCGACCATGAGCGAGTCGCTGGTGAGCTTGTGGTCGTCGCGGCGGCGATCCTCCAGCCAGCGGCCCTTCAGCCCGGCGGTGAAGTAGTTCGCCACGTTCGTCGACGTCTCGCCGCCGAACAGGTCCAGCGACACCGAGTAGTGGAAGTTCACGTACTTCTGGATCACGCCCAGCGGGATGCCGCCGCGCGCGGCCACCTCGTCCGGGTCATGCTCGGCCATCAGCTGCGCGGTGCGCTCGACCACGCGGTCGATGCCGGTGGTCCCGACGAACATGTGGTGCGCCTCTTCCTTCAGCATGAACTCGCAGGTGCGCGACAGCGGGTCGAAGGCGGACTCCTTGAGGGTGCCGAGCTGGTACTTGCCGTCGCGGTCGGTGAAGTAGGTGAACATGAAGAACGACAGCCAGTCGGGGGTCTCCTCGTTGAAGGCGCCGAGGATGCGCGGGGCGTCCTCGCTGCCGGAGTTGCGGTGCAGCATCTCCTCGGCCTCCTCGCGCCCGTCGCGGCCGAAGTAGGCGTGCAGCAGGTACACCATCGCCCACAGGTGCCTGCCCTCCTCGACGTTCACCTGGAACAGGTTGCGCAGGTCGTACAGGCTCGGCGCGGTAGCGCCCAGGTTGCGCTGCTGCTCGACCGACGCGGGCTCGGTATCGCCCTGCACAACGATCAGCCGCTGCAGCTCGGAGCGGTACTCGCCGGGGACCTTCTGCCAGGGCGGCTCCCCCCGGTGCTCGCCGAAGCCGATGCGCCGGCCCGGGTCGCGCTCGGCCAGGAAGACGCCCCACCGGTAGTCGCGCATGGCGACGTGCCCGAAGTGCGCCCACCCTTCCCGGCCGACGCTGACCGCGGTGCGCAGGTAGACGTCCTGCGTCGGCAGCGACGGGCCCATCGACTCCCACCAGGACAGGAAGTTCGGCTGCCACGACTCCAGCGCCCGCTGCAGCCGCCGATCCTCGTGCAGGTCAACGTTGTTCGGGATCTTCTCGGTGTAATCAGCGGCGGAGATCACAGTGGATAAGACTCGCTTCCGGTCGAGATGGGCGCGCCGCGGCTGCCGTCATGCCGGATCCCCTCGTGCCGTCCTCGCCCTACTCTCATATGTTCTACATATGTTTCCCATTTAGTCAAGTGGCAGTAGCATATTGCTGCTCGGCATCGTGGCGGCGAACGTGCCGACGGTGGGGCGGCGATCGCGGGCTGGTATCACCAGTATCAGATCACCCGGCCGGGGTATGAGGCCAGTTACGGGTTGTGGGTCCCGCTGAACATCCCGGCCAGCTCCTCTGCCCCAGCCCTGGTACCACCCAGCTACCACATACCACATGCTGTTCGCGGTCAGCCCCGAGGGAATTCCCTCCACCGCCTGCTGGGTCCGAATCCCATGACCTGAACGCTACGGCGCGGCCCACGGCAGAGGAGAGGGAGCCGGATGTCACTGCCTCACTCAACTCGTCGGCGGAACTGGGGCATGCTTGCCCTGGCGGCGGCTGTGACCGTGCCGCTCGTCTGCGCCGCAGCCTGCGGCTCTCCCTCGAGCGCGGCCACCGCCGCCACCCCGCTCCGGCTGTACGCCTATCCAGCAAGCACGCTCTTCGCCGCCGCCGCGCTACTGAAGATCAACGGCCATAAGAAGGAGGCGGCGGAGCTGAAGGCGATCGCGCGGACGCCTTCCGGCGTCTGGGCCACCGGGCAGCCGGGTGAGATGCAGCAAGTCAGGCAGGTGACCCAGGCGGCCACCCAGACTCATGCCATTCCGGTGATCGTGGCCTACAACCTGCCCGCCCGAGACGCCTGCGGAAAGTTCTCGGCCGCCTCCGGCCCCACCGCAGTGCAGTATAAGAACTGGGTCGGCCAGCTGGCCGCCGCGATCGGGACCGGCGATGACATCGTCATCGTGGAGCCCGACGGCCTGCCCGATATCGTCCGGGGCTGCCTGAGCGAGGCCCAGGGCTCGCAGCGCTACCAGCTGCTCCGGTACGCGATGCAGCACCTGGCCGCCCTGCCGCACACCCTGGTCTACCTCGACGCCGGCAACCCCAGCACGTTCGGCGACCCGGCCCAGCTCGCCGGGCCGCTGGGGCGGGCCGGCCTGCGCTACGGCCGCGGATTCTCGGCCAACGTCGCGAACTTCCAGTGGACGGCGACCGTTGTGGCCTGGAGCCAGCAGCTGGAGCGCGCCCTCGGCGGCAGCGCCCGGGCCGTGATCGACACCAGCCGGAACGGCCGCGGCCCGTACACCGGCCCCGACGCCCCTCGGTGGTGCAACCCCCCGGGCCGGGCCCTCGGGCCGGCGCCCAGGCTCGACCCCGGTCCGGCGGGCATCGACGCCTACCTGTGGATCAAGGACCCCGGTTCCAGCGACGGACCGTGCAACGGCGGACCTGCCGCCGGCCTGTACTGGCCCCAGTATGCACTGGCCCTCGCGGAATCACGCGCCGCTGATGCCGCCGCTGGGCGTGGCCGTTCTCGGCTCTGGCGTCAGCCCAGCGGCGGTCAGCTATAGCCTCTCAGCGGCTGGCATTCCAGCCGACGTTGAACGCCTCGCCGCCGTAGAGCGGGCCCGCCGTGGCCAGCCGATGGGCGCCGTTGACCATCTCGATCGTGGACGAGGTCCACAGCCCGCCCGAGGCGAGGCTGCCGCTGCGCCCGCCGCCCGAGGTGGCGAGCAGGTCGGTCTGGTTGTCAAAGCCGAAGTCGGCCAGGTTGTGCCCGAAAGACACCGAGCCGTTGTAGTCCTCGGTGATCTCTTCGCCGTTGGCGTCCCTGCAGGTCGAGTGGGTCGGGCAAGGCTGCACCGTGGTGATCGAGCCCCCGGTCGTGCGGTCCTGCAGGACCAGCTCCCACCCGGTGGACACGCGCTGGACCACAACCACGATCGCATCGCCGGGGTTGACCCCGGTGAAGGTGACCCCGGGATTCGGGAACATCTCGTAGAAGGCGAAGTAGGTCGCCGGGCCGGTGGTCGAGGTGCACATGGCGCCGACACCGGCCTGCTCGACCGTTTTGGTCGTGAACCCGTCCAGGCCGGCCCAGTCGGAGAACAGCGCATCGCCGGCGGTGCCGAGCGTGCTTCTGGCGCAGTTGACGTCCGGGATGCTGAACAGGGCCTGGATACGGCCGATCGTCTGCCCGGGCTTGGCGGTGATGGCGTACCCGCTCCAGTTCCCTGTGGTGACCGTGTTGGCCTTCAGCGTCCGCGGGCTGGCCAGCGCCGTGCGATAGTGGATCGCCGGGTCGGCGCGCATCGGCCCGGTCAGCCGCGCCGTGCCCGCGGGCGGGGGGCCGCTACGGCTGGCGGCGGTCGCGGCGGGCAGGGTGGCGGCCATGGCCGCGGCCAATGCCGAGGCAGCAATGATGACAGAAATCCTGATCTTGTTCATGAGCCGGACGCCTCCTGGTGCGGGGAGGAGTTAAAGGCACGCTGGCCGGAGCCCGGGCGGCGCAGGACGGCCCGGGCGGGCCAACCGTATCAGCTGGCGCGAGCCCCCGGAAGCCGCTTATCTCCGGCCATCACCGGTAGGTGAACCCGCGTCACCGGGACCGCCGCCGCATGTCGATGAGCGGCCTGCGGGCGGCCTCTCGCTATGCGATCATGCGTGCCCCGGGACCGGGAACCGGGGTCACGTCCCGCGCGGAGCCAACCAGGTGTCCCTCCGCGCAGCGGACCTGCAACTGCACCGGCGCCCCGCAGTCACGGTGCGTCAGCTCCACCAGGGGCCCTTCCGGGCTGACGGCGTAGGTGTTGCCCCACTCCAGTAGGGCGACGATCAGCGGGTACAGGGCGAGTCCCTTCTCGGTGAGCCGGTACTCGCTGCGCGCCCGCTGGCCCGCCTCCCGGTAGGGCACCGATGTCATCGAAGCGGCGGACGCCGTTGAACGCCTCCCTGAGCACCAGGAACGTCCACTTCTCCCCCACGATGGCCAGGGCGGCCCCGATCGTGCAGTTCTCGCTGTCGTAGTCAAGGATCCAGGGGCGGGGGTTCATGGGCATATGCTAAATCTGGTTGACAGACTTAGCAATCTGTGGGCAAGCTGGGTCTGTGACTCGAACCCAGTTGGCTCTGGAAGCCCAGCGAAGCTGTGCCAGCCGCGACGGTCGGCTTGCCGGCCCGAGCGGATGGCACGCGGGAGGTTCCGGGCCATGGGGGTACGGGGTGTCCCCGGGCGGCACTGTGTCCCCCCGGGCCAGCACTGTGCCCGGCGGCACCATCGAGATCCGCACCGCGTCCGGCGCGGACTGCGAGGCGATCAAGTCGTTCGTCATCGGCCTGTCGCTCCGCACCCGGTTCCTCAGGTTCTTCACCCCGACCGCGCCGCCGAGCTCGACCGTGCTGCGCGGAATGTGCGGAGTCGGCCCCGGCACGGACGTGCTCGTCGCGACCGAGCACGGCATGATCATCGGCCACGCGATGGCGGTGGACACCGTCGGGCCCGACGGTGGCCGGGTGACGGACGTCGGCCTGGTGGTGACCGATCGCTGGCAGAACTGCGGCATCGGCTCGGAGATGCTCCGCCGGGTTGTCACGCGCGCCGCGGCACGTGGCGTCAGCGGGCTCGTTATGGAAGTCCTGCCGGAGAACCGGCGGATGCTCGCGATGATCTCACGCCGGTACAGCGAAGGGACACGGCCATGACGCAGCGCTCAGGGCCGCAGGACGTACAGGGCGTCGATGACGTCGGCGTACTTGGCGTGCACCACGCGGCGCTTGAGCTTCAGGGTGGGTGTCAGCTCCTCGCTCTCGGTGGTCCACTCGACCGGCAGCAGCCGCCACCTCTTGACCTGCTGAACGCGGGCCAGCCGCTGGTTCGCCGCCTCGACCGCTTCGGCCACCGCGTCCAGGACCGCCTGGTCCTGGACCAGCTCAGCCAGCGATGACGCGTCGATCCCGCGGGCCCGGGCCCACGCCGGGGCCACGTCACCGTCCAGGGTCAGCAGCGCCACTACGTACGGCCGGCCGTCCCCGTAGCTCAGCGCCTGGCCGATCAGCGGGTGGGCCACCAGCAGGTTCTCGATAGCGGCCGGCGAGATGTTCTCCCCGCCCGAGGTGATGATCAGCTCCTTCTTGCGGTCCACGACGGACAGGAAGCCGTCGGGGTCCAGGAACCCGATGTCGCCGGTGTGCAGCCAGCCATCGGCGTCGACCAGCTCGGCCGTGCGGTCGGGCAGGTTGAGGTATCCGGGAGTGTTCAGCGGCCCGCGGGTCAGGATCTCCCCGTCATCGGCGATCCTGACCTCGACGCCCGGCAGCGCCCGGCCGACGGTGCCGAGGCGGAACGCGTCAGGCCGGTTGGTCGTGAACGCCCCGGCGGTCTCTGTCATCCCGTACACGTCGAGGATCTGCATCCCGAGCCCGGCGAAGAAGGAGCCGACATCGGGCGGCAGCGGCGCTGCTCCGGCGGACACCATGGTCGCATCTCCCAGGCCGAGCAGGGACCGGATCGGCCGCAGCACGGCCTCGTCGGCCCGCCGGAACTCCTCGGCCAGGTCATCGGGCGTGGTGTTACCGAACTCGCGGCTCTGCACGTACCGGCGGCCGGTCGCCATCGCCGCGTCCACGGCGGCCCGTCTGGCCGGGTCCTGCTCGGCCGCGAGCAGCGCCTGGATGCCCGCCTGGATCTTCTCCCAGACCCGGGGCACGCCAAAGAACGCGGTCGGCTGGACTGCGCCGAGCGTGGCCAGCAGGTCGGCGGCGGCGTTGTGGCAGAAGTAGACGTGCCAGGCGTTGTACACCGGCAGGTAGATGCTCAAAATCCGCTCGGCGATGTGCGCCAGCGGCAGGTAAGACACCGACCGGACGTGCGGCGTGGTATAGCCCGTGACACTGCCGGTAACGACCTCGTAGAGCACGCTGCGGTGGGTAATGATGACGCCCTTCGGGTTGCCGGTGGTGCCCGAGGTGTAGAGCACGGTCGCGGGGTCGTCGGGCCCGATCGCCGCCACCCGGTCAGCGACGGCACCGGGCGCGGCGGCGAGCCGCTCGCGGCCCAGCGCGGCGAAGTCCGCCCAGCTCAGGTACTGGTCTCCGGCGGGACAGACGGCCGCGTCCCGGACGATGATCTTCTTCAGGCCGGGCAGGCTGGGCAGCACCGACTGCCAGCGCGCCAGCTGCGGGCCGCCGTCGAGCACGGCGATCCTGGCGTCGCAGTCGCCCGCCACGTAGCCGATCTGGTCGGCGGCCAGGGTCGCGTAGACGGTGACCGGCACTCCCCCGGCGTGCATCACCGCGAGGTCGGCCAGCACGTGCTCGGCCCGGTTCGGCAGCATGAGCGCGACCCGCTCGCCCGGCTGCAGGCCGAGCTCGATGAGCCCGGCAGCGAGCTCGAGGGCCAGCTGCCGCGCCTGGGCCCAGGTGATGGTCTGCCAGGGCCCGTCGTCGTCGCGGTCCGACAACGCGGGCTCACCGCCCCAGCGCTCGACGGTGGCGGCCAGCTCATCGCAGAGGGTCCGGCCTTCCTGGCCGCCGGCCGCCTGCTCCATCTCCGCTCGCTGCTCCAGGATCTCTGTCGTCACGGCCCACCTCCGTCATGCGGGGACCTCGCCCCCGCGGAACACCTCTCGTGATGGCCTGCCACCCTGCCGCCGCCTGCGCCGCAAGCCCAGCCACACTACAGTTCAGGCAGGATGAGCGCGATCTGCGCGCCTCGCGGGCGCGCAGGTCTTCGGCCGCTAGCCCGCCGGTGACGAGTTGCTGGGCAGAACCTGGCCCGAGTTTGACTCCTGGTCGGCATGACGCCGGTATCTTCGCCATCGGAACGCAGCTGCGCTCGGCAGACAGTCTCATAGTGCCCGGTGCGGGCCGCAGGCGCCGGGAGGAGATGTCGGATGGTACGGGCCGGGCTGGGCCTCGCCCGGGCACGCGGCGGGGGGCCGGAGGCCCGGCGGCGCGGCTGGGCCCTGCCCCTGGCGGTCACGGCCTTCGCGCTGGCGATGGCTGCCTACCTGGGCGACGTGGCCGCGCACCCAGGTCCGATGCTGAGCTGGTATGACCTTAATGTCTACAACCACGCCGGCCTGATCGCGCGGAGCTCGCCGGGTCGGCTGTACTCCTGGCAGCTCAAACCCGGGATCAAGTTCACCTACACGCCGTTTGCCGCGCTGCTATTCGCCGCCGGCTCGCTGCTGCCCTGGGCGGTGCTCAGATGGCTGATGAGCGTGACCAGCATCATCGCGGTGACGGCCACCGCCTGGCTGACGCTCGGCGGGCTTGGCCGCCGCGGCCGGGACCGGACCGTCGCGACGCTCGCCGTGGCCGCCGTGGCCATGTGGACCGAGCCCGTGCTGCGTGCGCTGCAGCTCGGCCAGGTCGAGCTACTGCTGATGGCGCTCATCGCCTGGGACCTCTGCCAGCCTGACCGCCGGTGGTGGAAGGGCGCGGGGGTGGGCGTGGCGGCAGGGATCAAGCTGGTACCCCTGATCTTCATCCCGTATCTCGTGCTCGCCGGGAAGCTGCGGCAGGCGCTAGTCGCCTCGGCCGCATTCGCCGCGACCGCGGTGATCGGCTTCGCGTTCCTGCCGCGGGCTTCGACGAAGTGGTGGCTGACCGGGTATTTCCTGCACGCGGGCAATGTGGGTGATGTCGGGTCGCTGCTCAATCAGTCGCTCTACGCGATGCTGACCCGGGTGGCGGGCGGCGTGCGGGCCGCGACGCCGGCCTGGCTCGGAGTCTCGGTGATCGTCGCGGCCCTGGGCCTGGCCGCCGCCGCGGTGCTGCACCGCAGCGGCCGCCCGGTGGCGGGCTGGGTGACCTGCGCCCTGACCGGGCTGCTCGTCTCGCCGATCAGCTGGAATCATCACTGGGTGTGGATCGTGCCGGTCCTGGCGCTGCTCGCCGATGCGGCGGTGCGCGCCCGCGGCGCGAAGCGGTGGGCGTACCTGGCGCTGGCGGGCGGGGTCGCGTCGGTGTTCGGCGGCTGGCCTGAGAAATGGACCGGGTCGGCCGTGTTCATTCCGCGCGGCCTGCTCGGGTTCTTCATCGGCCCGCATCCGGCGCACGAGAAGTACCACCTGCATGGCCTGCAGCTTCTCAGCTGGAACTTGTACGTGCTGGCCGGCCTGGTGATGCTCGCCTTCGCGGCCGCCGCGGCGGCGCGCGCCTGGCAGGACCGCCCCGGCCCGGGCGGCCCCGGGCCGGGCGGCCCCGGGCCGGGCCGCGCCGAGCCCTGCGACCTGCCCGGGTCATGAGCCGCTGCCGCGGCGCTGGCTCACCTGCCGCCGGGCTGGCGGCGCTCGCGCGGCGAAACGCGGTACGGCCTCGGCGGCCCGGCAGCGGCCGGTAGCCTGTTACTCCTATTCTGCAGCCGGCAGCGGCGCCGTGGGCCGGACGGATCGCGGCGCATCGGTGGCCGGGAGGGGATGCCGATGGCACAGGCCGGGCCGGAGCTCGCCAGTCCGGTCGCCGCGCGGCCGGCGGGCAGGCGGCGCGGCGGGCCGGCGCTCGCCTGGGCCGGCGCGGCGTTCGGGCTCGCCCTCGCCGCGTACCTGGCGGATGTGGCCGCCCACCCGCTCGGCCTCACCCTGGGCTGGTTTGACCTCAACATCTACAACCACGCGGGACTGCTCACGCGGCACGCCCCGCAGACCCTCTACAGCTGGCATTTCCTGCCGGGCGTGCAGTACCTCTACACGCCGTTCGCGGCGCTCGGGTTCGCGGCCGGGTCGCTGCTGCCCTGGGCCGTGCTGAAGTGGCTGATGACGGCGGCCAGCATCGCGGCGATGGCGCTGACCGCCTGGCTGACGTTCGGCCAGCTGGGCTGGCGCGGCCGGGACCGGGCCGCCGTGACGCTGGCCGTGGCCGCCGGGGCGCTGTGGACGGAGCCGGTGCTGCGCTCGCTGGGCGTGGGCCAGATCGAGCTGGTGCTGATGGCGCTCATCGCCTGGGACCTCTGCCAGCCCGACGGCCGGTGGTGGCAGGGCGCGGGCCTCGGGCTGGCGGCGGGGATCAAGCTGGTGCCCCTGATCTTCATCCCGTACCTGGTGCTGGCCGGGAAGCTGCGGCAGGCGGCGGTCGCCACGGCGGCGTTCGCGGGCACCGTGGTGATCGGCTTCGCCGCGCTGCCGCACGAGTCGGTGCAGTGGTGGCTGACCGGGTACTTCCTGCATGCAGGCAATTTCACGAACGTGAGCCTCGGTTCCCTGCTGAACCAGTCGCTGCTGGCTATGCTCACCCGGACGCCCGCTGGCGCGGGCTCGGTGACCGCGTGGTGGGTCCTCCTCGCCGCCGTCGCCGGGTCCCTCGGGCTGATCGCCGCCGCCGCGCTGGCCCGCGCCGGGCGGCCCACGGCGGGCTGGGTGACCTGCGCGGTGACGGGGGTGCTGATCTCGCCGATCAGCTGGGACAACCACTGGGTCTGGATCGTGCCGGCGCTGGCGGTCCTCGCCGATGCTGCCATCCGCGCCCGGGGCGCGGCGCGCTGGGCGTACTGGGCTCTCGCCGCGGCACTGGTGGCGGTCTTCGGCGACTGGCCGTACCGCTGGACGGGCCCGCTCGCGTTCCTCCCGCACGGCCTGGTGGGGTTCTATGTCGGCCGGCACCCCATGAGCGAGATCTTCCACCTGCAGGGCATCCAGCTGGTCAGCTGGAACCTCTTCGTACTCGGGGGCCTGGCGATCTTCGCCTGCCTGCTGGTCGCGGCCGCC
>WNFN01055488.1_pt1 | contig 21130 bp, 17 predicted proteins | sample 5400161 | NCBI WGS metagenome assembly WNFN01 (sample SAMN13153353, study PRJNA577476) | soil metagenome | isolation source: 80 cm saprolite on Douglas fir-dominated hillslope | place: USA:California | collected 2013-09-17 | reverse complement strand
CCTCGCAGCCGTCCGGCGCCGGCGCGGCGCCCGGCTCCACCCCGACGATGCGGCCATCGTCGAGCAACACCAGCGCGCCGCCCGGCACGACCCGCTCCCATCGAATGCGCTTCCCGCCCGGACCCCGAACATCAACCCTCCCGGATTAGCCACTCACCGGCACTGCCATCATCGGCGCTGCCGCGCACGCTCGTCCGCGCCCGCCAAACAAAGCTGGCCCGGCAGTGCGCTCACCGTCCGTGACGGATACGGTCCAGCTGCAATTTCGCGAACCTCAGGCGGGCTTGAGCGACTGTAATTTTAACAGTGTAATTCCTGACAACAAGGTGAGACTAGGCACTGATGCGACAAACGTGCAGGACCAGGACGGCGCGGAGCTGCCGGACGCCGACGAGCCGCGGCTGCGGGAGCTGACTGAGCTGGCCCGCACGGGCGGCGTGCAGCTAACCGGCGAAGGCGGCCTGCTCGGGAAGCTGACAAGATGGTCGTCGAGAACGCGCTGGAGGGCGAGCTGAATGATCACCTGGGCTATTCCAGGAATGACCCGGCCGGCCGCAACGGCGGGAATTCCCGTAACGGCTACCGCGCCAGAACGGTGCAGACCGAGGCAGGGCGCCTTACTAAGTGCCACCCAAGCTCTACAGCGGCGTTGCCGGCCGCTACCCGATGCGGACCACCTGACCACCGGTCGGGCACAGCTGCGGGCCCATGCCCTGGCGGGTGCGATGCTGCAGTTGGAGACGTAGATCGCGCCGTGGCGTCCGGCGGCGAAGCCGGACCGGAAGAACAGCTTGCCGACACCCAGGTGCGTACGGTGGCCGTGCCGGCCGATCCGGACCACGTCGCCTGCCGGGTCCGCGGCCGGGCCCTCGTTCAGCCCGCCGGTCTGGAATTCGGTGGCGTAGAACACCCCGTCCTTGCCGAAGCCGCAGCCCTGCACGGTGGTCAGGCCCCTGGCCCAGACGTGCGGCGCATGCCCGGGGACAACCCGCCAGACGCGTGCGTGTCCGGGAGAGTACAAGCCGCCGAGCAGTTCCGCGACGTACAGCGCACCGTCCGGGCCGCGCGACGCACGTCGGCACCGCATCGCTCCGGGCGCCTGCCGGGACCCGGAAGAAGGCGAGGACTTTCACCGCGCCGCTCCGCTTGACTTCGGCCAGGATAATTGGCGCCGGCGTCAACGACGTAGCGGTGCCCGCCCGAGTAGAGCACGGCGTTGGGGCTGGCGTCGGGGAAATCGTGCGGCGCGAGGTTGATCCGGGTAGGCGCGGCTGGTGGCCGCCTCGCTGCAGCTGCCGGTGACCGGGACGGGCGGTGCGGTGAGCTCGGCGAGGCTGGTGCGCAGGAACCGGTAAGGGTGCCTGGCATGTGTTTGCTGGACCGCAGGGTGGCTGGCCCTGGGGAGCGGCCTGGCGCCGATCTCCTGCCGGCTGGCTTTCAGGGCGCGGTGCCGCGGAATCGGCTCGGCCAGGCCGGGCTGAGTCCCCGGGTCCGGCCATGGCGGCCTGCCTGCTTGGCATGCAGGTGATCGCGAGGCTCCAGGGCCAGAAGCTGCGCGCCTCGATCACACGCATGATCAGGCATTATGTCGCCCGACGGGTTAAGGCGATGCGCGACCTGGAGCCGGGTCAGCACGGCGTGGTGCTGACGGTGCGGGGGGTCGGGAACCTCGCGGGCTCGTGCCGCCGAGGACGCCCGGCGGCGGCGTTCCGGTTTACCGGCCGGGGGCTGGGATCGCCGGTGGTCACAGCGGTCCGGAAGCCGTTGGCGAGACCTGCTGGTCTTTACCTGTTGTTCGGCTTGCCGCCGCCGTCACCGGCCGGGGGCGAGTAGCAGTTCGCGTTCTTCCAGATCGTAGGGGGTGGCGAGGCTGCCGATTTCTCGCTCGTCTTATGGGCGATGCTGACTCCTGTGGCCAGAGGCTGCGCATTCTCCGCGAACGGCGTGCTCCGGACTCGCGGACCGGATTTTCTCCACCGTCTCGGCTGAGAACGTCGCGACGGCGTACCGCCCTTCGGCATGTGGCGCCTTCTCGCCGCGCCCACCAGCCTCTCAGCCTGATGGCCAGGTGTGGCGATCAGATGACGATCCCACCCGCCGCCGGTGCCGCCGCAAACCCTCGGGCCGGGTTGAACCTGAGGTAGACCAGTTCGAGCGTTCAGTCCGCGGGGCGGCGTTTGGACATGCTAAAGGTGTGGCACTCGCACCACAGCGGCGTAGATCTCGGAGCTCTTGTGCTTCCTGATCGCGCTGCCCCAGCAGAGGGCAACCCGCTCAGGTCCGAGCGGGCCGTGCCCGCCTGGCGGGATCGACAGGCCGAAGGTGTCGCCCGGCCAGATCTTCGCGTTGCCGAACCGGCGGGAGACCCGGATGGCCGGCGCGAGCCAGCCCTAGCCAATGGAGAACGACCGCAGGTAGGTGGCATAGCCGCGCGGCGAGCTGTCGGACTGCCAGGCGACCACGGCAGCGCCAGGCCCGGCACCGACCACCTCCACATTGTGGTGGCGCTCGCCGGTCACTCCGTCCTCAGCAGCTCGGCCGGGCGGGACCGCGCGGCGATCAGGGCAGGCGGCACCGCGAGGGCGACCGCGACCGCCAGAGCCGCAGCGGCGAGCGCGGCTAGCGATCCGGCCTGCACCACCGAGACCGGCACGACGCCGAAGTTGGTGGCGAAGATCCGCCAGGCGACCTTGCCGGCCGCGATGCCGAGCGGCACGCCGGCCGCGATCCCGACCAGCGCGACCGCGGCCGCCTGCCAGCCGACCACCGCGGCGACCTGCCGCCGCAGGAACCCGAGCATCTTCAGCAGGCCGGCCTCGGTACGCCTGCGGGCCACGCTGACCACGAGCAGGTGAATCATGGTCGCCGCCCCGAACAGCGCGAGCAGCCCGCCGAACAGCAGCGGGAAGTTCACCGACTCGCCGAAGTTCACCAGCTCGACCGGCTGGTCTTGCACGGCCACGAATCCCGGGTACCTGTGGGTGTACCGGGCTACCGCGGCGGCGCCGGCCCGGCCGGGAGCCGTCACGAGCACCGAGTAGCTGGCCTCCTGCGCCGCTCTGCTCGCGCACACGGCGTGACGGGCGCCCGGCGGGCACTGTGCGCTGGTGAGCCCGGCCACGGTCAGGGCGGCCCCGGTGCCGAGTCCGCCGGTGCCGAAGCTGGGCGGGAGTGCGGCGCGGCCGGTCACCCGGAACGTGGCCGTGTGCCTGGCTCCGGTCAGCGGGTCGGCGACGGTGACCCGGACCAGGCCGTCGGGCTGCGCTCCGACGCTGCGCATCGTCGCCGCGCCGAGCATGATCTCCCGGTCGCCGCGCGGCTGCCGCCCTTCCACCGTCGAGATCAGGGCCGGGCCGCGCACCCGGGTAAAGGCGACCGCCCGGACATGGCGGCCGTTGACGTCGATCTCGGCCACCGTGGTCTGCGTGATCTGGCGGATCGCGGGATCGCGGCGCATGCTGGGCAGCAGAGTGCGGGTGATTGCCGCGCCGTTTCCGATTCCCTCGTTGGCGAACTGCGCCTGGAAGGGGGCGCCGTACAGCGCGGGCGTGAAGACTAGGTGGGCCAGGCTGGCGCCGAAAACAGCCGTCCCGCACAGCGCGGCGAGCGCCAGCACGCTCCCCAGCAGCGCGGTTCCTACCGGGACCGGGTCGCGGCCGCGCCCGCGCTCGAGCGCGTACCTGATGCCGATGACAGCGGCCGGCGGCGCGCCGCCCCTGGCCGCGGCCCTGACCACCGCGGCCGGCAGCGGCCGCGGCGCAGGATCGCGGCCGAGCAGCTGGGCGCTGCGCACCGCTGGCCAGGCAGACAGCGCCACGACGCTCGCCAGGGTGGCCAGAGTGCCGATCACGGCGACGAGCGGGTCGACCGCTACCGCCCCGGGCTCGCTGATCGCCAGCCTGGCTTCGCCGACCGGCGTGAGCGGGGAGAGCGACGCGGCGAGACCCACCGCGCCTGCGGCGCCGACCGCGCCGATGACCGCGGCGCGCGCCAGGCCGAGCGCCACGAACTGCCTGGTCCGCAGGCCGAGCGCGGCCAGGGTCTGGCGGTCATCGGCATCGACGACGAACTGCCGGGCGGCGGCCTGCCCGATCACCGCCAGCCCGGCCAGCGCGGCCAGCCAGGCCAGCGCCCACCAGCCGGCGGCCTGCGGCCTGATCCCGCGCTGCACGGCGCCGGCGTCGGCGCCCAGGTCGTCGGTGCCGAGCGGGTGCAGCGGGCGGAGCCGGCTGTCGAACCCGGGCAGGTCGGCGGCTCCGCGCTTGAGCCGGACGTAATAGGAGTCCACCACCCGCGCGCGCGGATTCACCGCGGCCGCGTAGGCGGGCGTCGGGAACAGGTCGTAGCGGTCTCCGTAGCCCGCGGGGAACTCGTTCTCGGTCACCACGAATCCGACGACCCGCAGGTTCTGGGTGGGGACGTCGGCGATCCTGACCTTGCCAGGACCCAGCCGCATCTGGGCCCTAGTCGGTGTCCGCACCGTGATCACCGAGCCGATCCGCGCGCCGTTGTCCCTGGCCAGCGTGTAGGAGGCGAGTGCCTCGTCCGGCTTGGACTGATCCGGCATCCGCCCGGAGAGCAGCTTGACCACCCGGGACAGGCCCGAGGGTGGGATCTCGAAGACCCCGAACGAGCCGGAGTCGATCCGGCTGGTGCACGTGTCGCAGCCGGGCCGGAAGTTCACCGGGCCCAGGGCCGGCGTCACTTGCGCCACCTCAGGGATGCTCGCCAGCGTCGGCAGCGAGTGCGCGCTGTAGACGATCGCGTCGTAACCGTGCTGCGCAGTGAAGTCGGGGAACGCCGCCGCGGTTCGCCTGGCGGTCGACGCGGCGGCCAGCACGAACCCGCCGGCCACGGTTGCCAGCGCGGCGAGCGCCAGCCAGGACTTCCAGTGCTGCCGCAGTTGCGTTCGCAGCAGCATCGCGACAGCGCGCATGGCGTCCCTCCCAGCCCGGCGTCCTCCTAGCCAGGGTCCTTGCTACCGTCTCGCGCGCGGGCGAGATCGACAAGGTGGTCAGCCACCTGCGGGAAGTCGTGCTAGCACCCTGAGTTTGGCCTGCCTGTTCCGGCGCGGCTCGCGCCTGGCCGTACTGTCGCCGCATGGAGCGTTACGCGCACCTTCCAGGTTTCGCCGCACGGCGCTAAGGTGCCTCGGGCCGGACCTCGGCTACAGCGAGCGCGGCCCGTCGAGCACCTCAGCGCGTCCTCGTCCTGGCAGTGGCCTTTCGCCGGCCTGACCACGCTGGGGCTTAGGGCCGCCACCCTGCTCTCTTCAGCTGATCGGCGGCGAAGCGCCCGACGCTGCCCCGCTCCCGCCCCGGTTTCGCCAGTTCCTCCGTCACCACCTCTGCGGTACACCGCGGGTACCCGGACTCGCGCAGGTACTCGGCGATGACGGCCGCGCGGCCAATGTCGACCAGGAACGGCCGGCTGAAGTCGAACTCCTCCTCGTCGGCCCGCCCGATCGGAAACGGCTGGCTGAAACCGAACTCGGCATCCTGACCCGAGTCGCCGGTCTTCGCGTGCCGGCCCGGGGAAGCGGCCGGTGCCGCCGGCACGAGGTCGCCCAGGGCCCGTGCGTGTGCACGCATATGCGCCTCCTGTACAGCAGGTGACGATATATTGACGCGCGAGGCCGGGCCACGGTGCACACCTCGCGGGGGGCACCCCGATCCGCTCCGGCAGTCGCAGAACGAATGGCCGGACAGATTCTGGTCAGTGCGGCGCTCTCCCGCCGTTATATCTTCCGCGCCAGCGTGCCGAACTCGGCTTGCAGCGCGGGTACGCCCGCGGCGCCGCGGGTCAGGCGCAGCCCGATCCACGCGTAGAAGAACTCCGCCGGCTCCTGCCGGGTCGCGTCTGGCGGCAGGACGCTCCCTTCCGGATGGTTGGACTCGTCCACCAGTGCTGGCGGGATCTCCGCTATCGCCGCCACCCGGTAGGACCGGATGAGCTTCCGGCCGGCCTGCCGGTCCCCGGGGCAAACGCGAGCCGCATGCTCCCGTCGATGCCGGCGCCGAACAGCCTGGCTAGTGCGGGAGTGAGCACGATGTCGGTGGTCGATCGCTGCGGCGGAAGCCTGCCCGCCAGGACAGTCATCCGGTCCTGGCTGGAGTACTCGCCGTCGAGGCTGCCGTTAAGGCTGTTGGTAAGGAAAGAGCCATTGACACGGCCATGGATCGGTGGCGCTCCATTCAGGCCAACGTACTCGGCGTGGGAGACGACGCCAGGCAGCGATGAAATCGGCTTGATCGGCCGTGTGAGCGGCATGCCAGGCAGATCGCCCGGCACGTTCACGAAAACATCACTGGCGGCAATCGAGGTCAGGTAGCGGGCATAGGCAGTGGACGCGCGCTGCGCCCGCCCCGGCCCCCAGGGATACCGCGCCCAGCAAGCCGCCCAGCAGCGCCAGCGCCAGCGCCCGCGCGTGCCGCCAGGAATTCCGCGCGGCCAATGGCAGCCAGTAACGTGCCAGGTTCACCGCTGTTCTCTCACAGCCTGAGTCTGCCCTTCTCCGCCGCCACGGTGACGGGCACCCCGGAACGAGCGAGACGGCCGCCGAGCTCATCGAGATCGTCGTCGGTCCGGTCGGGCCGGTGGTGGAACACCACGACCCGCCGTGCCCCGGCTGCTGCGGCCAGGCCGACCGCGTAGTCCGCCGCCGAGTGCCCGAACGATGCCTCGGCGGCCAGCTCGGCCGGGAGCAGCGAGGCGTCGTGCACCAGGACGTCGGCGCCCAGCGCCAGAGTGACGGCAGCGGCGTGATATTCGCCCCAGCCATCGGGTCCGGGTCCCAGGCTCGTCGGGCAGTGAGCGGGGATATAAGCCAGAACGGACCGGCCGTCGCCGATCCGGTAGCCGAACGTCCTGCCCCCCCTTGTGCGGGACCTCCAGGGCCTCGACGGCGAAGCCGCCGACACCGTATCGCCCCGGTGCCAGGCTGCTGAAATTCCAGGTTCCGCGCAGGTCACGCGGCCGGATCGGGAAGTGCGGCGGTGACATGCCGCGCTTGAGCACTGTCTCGGCGCAGCTGCCGTCCTCCTGCTCGGGCAGCAGCAGCGTGACCCTGGCCCCCTCGGTGTCCCCGCCGCGGAAGAATGGCAGCCCGTGCACGTGATCCCAATGCAGGTGCGAGAGCAGGATCGTGCCGGCGAACGGCTGCCCGGCCAGCAGTGACGTTACCTCGCGCAATCCCGTTCCGGCATCGAGGATGAGCGTGGGCACCTCGTCTGTGTCATGGGCAACGGCCACGCAGGAAGTGTGCCGCCATAGCGCAGGAACTCGGCCCCGAACGCCGGGGCGGGCCCGCGGGTACCGCAGAAGTGCAGCCGCACCGGTCAGGCCTGTCCGGCGTCTTCCCGGCGATGTCGGCCGGACAGCTCCTCCAGGTCCGTCCGGGCGAACTGGCTGGCGTCGACCGCTGCCACCCGGCAGGCCGTGACCGCGACCAGCGACGAGGTCCGGATGCCGCCCTCGAGATGGGCTCGCTCTCCGAGCAGGGCACCTGGCCCGCACTCGGCCAGCGGCTCGTCATCCCGCTCGACCCGGATGACCCCGTCCAGGACAAGGTAGACATCGGTCCCTGGCTGTCCCTGGCGCACGAGTACGTCACCAGCCGGCAGGCTGCGGATCCGGGGCCTGGCCGCCCCGTGCATCAGCTGCACGGACAGAGATCGCTCCAACGCCGTCTCCACCGCCGTGACCAGGGCCGGTGAGTCCTCCTCCCCCCACGGGCTGTGCCGGCCGAAGGACTTGGCGAGCCAGTCGGCGAAGTCGGTGAGCCCGGACTTGTGCGATAGCTTGCCGTCACGGTCGTAGACCCAGTGCCGGGGAAAGGCGCTCGCCCCGGTCATCGCGTAGTCGCAGCGGCCGTCGGCGTGCAGCGTGAGCGACAGGGTGGTCCATACCAGCGGTGCCTGCCATTGCACGTACGGTCGCCGCCGCACCCGCCGTGGCGCGGGCAGGCCGGCCCGGCCGCCGGCGGTCTGCGAAAATCGCACCCAGCCATGTCCCGGTTCCGGATCACGCCGCAAGTCGGGCAGCTGGACCGCCTGAAAACGGTACTGCAGCCCGGCCAGCCGGATGGCGCTGGAGCCCATCAGGCCTCTCCCGCTGTAGCCGGAGCCGGTGATCTGGCCGGCCTGGTCGACGTCGATCCAGGCGCGAAGAACATTGGCAAAACGGAACCTGTCCGCTGCCCGCAGCTCCTCGATGTCGCCGAGGTCTGACGGCGGCGGATCGTCGTAGTGCGAGAATCCCGAGTCGAAGACGACCCTGGCTGCTCCGGTGACTGCCTCGGACGGGATCCAGGACAATGAGGTGACGCAGCTTTCATAACGCATACCCTCACGGTCGCTGTCGGCGTTCCGATCGGCCAGGGTGGTGGCTGGCGTCCGCGAGCGTGCTAGCACTACCGGCCTTGCGGGGGCCTGCTCACTGGCCAGTTCCCGCCGTGATGTGCGACAACTGACTAGATGGATCACACAGCCGCGGCGCACGGGCGCCGCATCGAGGTCTTCCTCGCGGACGACAACCTGATCGTCCGTGAGGGAGTGCGCGCGCTCATCGAGCGCAACGCCGACCTCAGGGTGGTCGGAGTGGCCGCCGACTACGACGAGACCGTCGCCGGTTGCGACGCCACCGAGCCGCAGGTGCTGGTCACCGACGTCCGCATGCCGCCTTCGTACCAGCGCGAGGGCATCGATGCGGCCAAGCACGTGCGCATGCGCTATCCGGGAACCGGGATCGTGGTGCTGTCCCAGTATGACGAGCCGGAATACGCCATCTCACTGCTCGCCGAGGGCTCGGCGGGCTACGGCTACCTGCTGAAGGACCGCGTCGCCGAGGGCAACCAGCTGGCCGACGCGATCCGCCGCGTGGCCACCGGCGGGACCGTACTCGACCCGGCGATCGTCGAGGCGCTTGTCCGGCCGGTAGTCGCACCGGGAGGCCTGCTGCCGGCGGAGGAGGAACTGCTGGCCATGGTGGCGGAGGGCAAGCCGATCAAGGCGATCGCAGCGGTCAGGGAGGTGCCGCCCGAGGCTATCGACACCGAGGTGGAGGCGGTGTTCGTCAAGCTGGCCACGGGAGTCTCCACCGGCGATCCGTCGGCGCTGACCCGGCTCCGGCTGCTGCATCAGGCCATCGTCGACCGCGAGGAGCAGGGAGAGACGCTGTCCCGCCTGCTACCTGGCGGGCTGGCGGAAAAGCTCAGGCGCGGGACGCACCGCATCGGCGAGACCGAGCGTGTCATGGTCACCGTCCTGATGAGCGACATCAGGTCCTACTCGACCATCGCCGAGCATGCCGACCCGGCCCAGCTTGCCGGGCAGCTCAACACTCACCGCGCGGCAATGAACCGGGCCATCCTCGGCGAGGGAGGCACGGTGATGCAGTTCGTGGGCGACGCGGTGATGGCCGTGTTCGGCGCCCCGTTCCCGCAGCCACATCACCCGGACCGGGCAGTCGCCGCGGCCGCGGCCATGCACAGGCTGCAGGACGAGATCAACAGGGCCTGGGCGGAGGACGGCCTGCCCGCCTTCGGCCTGGGCATCGGCATGTCGACCGGGGAGGCGGCCGCCGCCTTGCTGGGCTCGGCCGAACGCCTCGAATACACGCTGGTGGGCGACACCGTCAATCTGTCCCAGCGACTGCAGCAGCTCGCGGCGGCCGGCGAGACCGTGCTCTCCGATGCCACCTGCCGGGCCCTGACCAGCCCCGCCAGGACCATCGCGCTTCCCGCGCAGCTGGTCAAGGGCCGAGACACCCCGATCGCCGCCCATAAGATCACCAGGGAGAACCCAGAGTCCGCCACCTCGCCGCCCTGGCCAGGCAGCGCAACCGCTGCCGGCGACCCGATGACAACCCGGACGGGGACCTGATGAACGAGAACCTGCCTGCGCTGGCGATGCTGGGCGTGCGCAAGACATTCGAGGCCGAGAACGCGCCCGTGCGTGCACTTCGCGGCGTTGACCTGAGCGTGGCCTCGGGTGATTTCGTGGCCCTGATGGGACCGTCCGGCTGCGGCAAGTCGACGCTGCTGAACCTCGTGGCCGGGCTCGATGTACCCGATGAGGGCACCATCACCGTCGCTGACGAGGAAGTGACGGGGCGAAGCGAGGACGATCTCGCGCGGCTGCGCAGGAAGCACATCGGCATCATCTTCCAGTTCTTTAACCTGCTGGAGGGCATGACGGTGCTGGAGAACGTCGCCCTTCCGGCGGTCATCGCCGGCAGCAGGCGGCGGATGGCCGAGACCAGGGCCAGCGACCTGCTGGACTTGCTGGGCATCGGCGACAAGGCGGCAGCCGTGCCCGGCGTGCTGTCCGGCGGCCAGCGCCAGCGGCTGGCGATCGCCAGGGCGCTGGCCAACGAGCCGACCCTGCTGCTGGCCGACGAGCCGACCGGGGCGCTCGACTCCGAGGGCGGCGCCGAGGTCATCGAGCTCCTGAGCCGCCTGCACGCCGGCGGCCAGACCATCGTCCTAGTGACCCATGATGTCCAGGTCGCCAGCGCGGCCGAGCGCATTGTCAGCATGCTGGACGGGCGCATCCTGCCGCCAGCCGGCGGCGATGCGGATCTCGGCGTCAGCGTGACCACGGAGACGCGATGACAGCTCGCCGCCCTGCCCGGCGCGCGCGGCCCGCGACCGCCGGCCGTGCGGCTTGGCCGGGCGGAGCGATGATGACCGCTGCCGCCGGCGTTCACCCGGCAGTGCTCCCGCCGCTGGGCGGGAGCAGGACGCAGCGGATGCTGGCCGGAGTGCTGGTGCCCGTGCTGACCATCGTGATCGTGGTGATCGGGCTGCGCGTGCCGGGCAGGTCCGGCCTGCCTGCCCTGCAGGCGGTCGCCTTCGGCCTGGTCGTGGTCGGCGCGCTGTCGGCCGCCGTCCTCGGCCGCGCGCCTGAGCGGGTCCCGCTGTGGCAGGCAGCTCTTGGCCCGCTGGCCGCCGCGGCCGCGCTGACCGCCGCGCGGATCGGCAGCCAGGCGCCCGCCGGGCAGCATCACGCAGCGCGCGGAGTTGCCACGCTCGGCGTCCTGAGCGTCATCGCGATCTGGGTTCACCTGCTGCTCGCGCTGCCCGACGGGCGGCTGCGCAGCCGATCACGGCAGCTCTTGGCGAGCCTGGCATATGCCGCCGCTGCCGCGGCCGGCCTCGGCCTGGCGACCGCCGGGCAAGCTCTCACCGCCCGGGCAGTTGCGCTGATCTGGCCCCTGGCTGCGGTATGTGCCCTGCCCGCGGTGCGACTGCGCTACCTGGCAGTCGCCGGGCGGGACCGGGAGCGGATGCAGTGGATGAGCGTGGGCGCGGTGCTGGCGGCCGACACGGCCCTGGTGGCCGTCGTCTTGCACGTGCTCGTAGGGTGGCCGGAGCCGGTGGCCGCGGTGGCGGCGGGCTGCGCCATCTTCCTGCCGGCCGGGATGATACTCGGCGAGGTGCGCGGGCTAGCGTCCTTCGGCGGACGCGTCCTGGTCCAGGTGCTCTCGATAGCGGGATTCACCACGGTCGTCGCGGCCATCTACCTCGTGATCGTGTTCGGTATCGGGACGCCGCCCAGCAACTCGGGCGACCGAGACGTGCTTGGGCTGTCGATGCTGGCCGCAGCGGTGGCTGCGATCGGGTACCTGCCGGCCAGAGATCGGCTCATCGCCTCGGCCACGCGCTTCGTCTACGGCGCCAGGGAGGCGCCTGACGAGGTGCTCCGCACCTTCGGCAGCCGCCTGACCCGCGCGATCCCGATGGATGAGCTCTTGCTGCAGCTAGCCGAGTCGCTGCGCAAGACCATGGGCCTGACCAGGGCAGAGGTCTACACCGGCTCGGGTGACGTGCTACAACGGGCGGTGTCGGTGCCGGACGCCGGATCCCGCTCGATTGTCGTCACGGCCCGCGAGCGACCCGTCGTGACCAGGGCAGGGGTATCGGGCAGCGCCTGGGCATCGGTCTGGCTGCCATCGCTGCTCGAGGACCGTGAGCAGGCACAGCTTCGGGTGGCGCCGGTGAGTCACGGCGGGAGGCTTCTCGGCCTGATTGTCGTGGAGCGGCCCGTGGCTGGCGACAGCTTCTCCGAGGATGACGACCGCGTGCTGACCGGCCTAGCCCGGCAGGTTGGCCTTGCGTTTCACAACGCTCAGCTCGATGCGGCCCTGCAGACGACCCTGGATGAGCTGCGAGGCCAGGCCGAGGCGCTGCGGGAGTCCCGCGCCCGCATCGTGGCCAGCGGCGACGCCGAGCGCCGCCGGGTGGAGCGTAACCTGCACGACGGAGCGCAGCAGAATCTCGTGGCGCTCGCGGTACACCTGCGGCTGGCCCGCGACATCGTCGCCGAAGATCCGGCCGGCGCGGCGCAACTGCTTGACCAGATCGCCGATGAGGTGAAGCGGACCATCCAGGAACTGCGTGAGCTCGCCCACGGCATTTACCCGCCGCTTCTCGCCGACAGCGGTCTTGGCGAGGCGCTGCGGGCCGCCGCCGGCCGGAGCCCACTCCCCGTCGAAGTGGCTGACCAGGAAATCGGGCGGTACTCCCCCGAGGTCGAGGCGGCTGTCTACTTCTGCTGCCTCGAGGCGCTGCAGAATGCGGCCAAGCACGCGCCGGACGCGAGCGTCAAGGTGCGAATCTGGGCGGAGTCGGGCGGCCTGCTGTTCTCGGTCACCGACAACGGCCCCGGCTTTGACGCCGAGCGGGCACGCAAGGGCCACGGCTTCGTGAACATGGCTGACCGGCTGGGCGCCATCGGGGGAACAGTCCGCTGGCAGTCCGAGCCCGGCCGTGGAGCGCAGATCCGCGGCTCGATACCCCTAATATGAGCGCCTACCCGGACCTGAACGATCGGGAGCCTCTGTCCTCCCACAGCTGGCGAAGGGTGTGGGTGCCGAGCTGCTCCTTGTTCAGGTAGCCGCTGGCGCCGCTCGCCGCGGCACCGCTGGGCAGGTCACTCACCTCATAGGTGGAGCACAGGATGACGACGACATCCGGATGGGCTGAGGTGATGCGCCGGGCGGCCTCGATCCCGCTCATCTCCGGCATGTTGATGTCCATCAGCACCATGGCCGGCCGCAGCCTGTCGATGAGCTCGATGGCCTCCGCCCCGCTCACCGCCTCGCCGACCAGCTCGAAGCCCTCCAAGCGGCCCAGGACTGCCTTCGCCGCCAGGCGGAACGGCGCCTGATCATCGACAACGAGGACAGCACACGAGCGGGTCACGCTCTCAGCTTGTCATGCGGGCCGCGCCCTGCCGAGGGTGCTGCCCCCCGGTGCCCCGGTGTGGTCACCTTCCCCGCGGCGAGAGCTTCCTGCTATCGCTGGCTGAGGAACAGCAGGACCGCCTTGACCCTGCGGTTGACGTCTTTCTCTTCTGATAGTGCGAGCTTGGCGAAGATCGAGTTGGTGTGCTTCTCCACCGCGCGCTCGGTCACGAACAGGGCGGTGGCGATCGCGGAGTTGCTCTTCCCCTGAGCCATTTCGGAGAGGATCTCCGACTCCCTGGGCGTCAGCGACGCCAGGCCAGGCTGGCGATCTCGTGACCGCGCCCGCACGAGCTCATCAACCACTAGGGGGTCGATCACGGACCCGCCCTGGGCCACGGCGCGGATGGCGCGCGCCAGCTCGTCGACGCTGCCCACCCGCTCCTTGAGCAGGTAGGCCCGCCCGGACGAGCCGTGCTCGAGCAACGTCACCGCGTAGCCGGGAGCGGTGTACTGGCTGAGTACGACCACCCCGGTGGCCGGGTGATTCTGCCGGATCCATGCGGCCGCCTGGATGCCCTCGTCCGTACCGGTGGGCGGCATCCGAATGTCCGTGACGACTACGTTGGGAAGCTGCTCGCCGACGACGGCCAGCAGCTGAGGCAGGTCAGACGCGACGCCGACCAGCTCGAAATCCTCGTTGGCCGCCACCAGGCGGGAGATGCCTTCCCGCAGCAGGGCATGATCCTCGGCCAGCGCGACCCGGATAGGTGCCATTAAGCCGTGATCGTAGCGTGCCGCCGGATGGGGTGCTAGCACGACTTTCCCGCTGGTGGCTGGCTAACCTTGCCGTTCCGGCAAGGTGCGCCAGACTGCACTCAGGAGCCTGGACAGGGAGGTTGCCGTGCGTGCTGTTGCCATGCTGCTCCGTGCGCGGCTGCGACAGCACTGGACGTCCTAGCTAGCCGTGGCCGCCCTGGTGACCCTGGCGGGCGGGCTGGTGATGGCCGCGGCGCCGACTGGCCCGGCGGACCGCGGCCGCCTTTCCCGATTTCGTCGCCCGGCACGGTTACGACTCCATCGTCTACAGCCCGCCCGCTGCCGGAACTGGCCCGCATCCCCCCAGGTCGCCCTGGTGACAGCGGCCCGTGCCCCGTTCACCGCCATGCCGCGCTGCGCGCCCTGCCGCAAGCCGATCGATCCCGGCTCCTTCGCGGTCTTCCGCCAGGCAGCCTGACCCGGATGGTCAAGCTGCTCACCGGCGGATGCCGGACTAGTCCAACCCCGATGAGGTGCTGGCCTCCTATAGCTCGCGAGGGACAACGGCGCGCGGATCGGCTCGGTGATGGTAGCCCCAGCATTCCGAGCCGGCGACCAAGGCTGCGCGTAGCTCGTCGCCGAGGCCGAGTGGGCTCATGATGTCGCAGTAGCGCCGGCTCGAGGCACGGTCGGAGTGCGTCGCAGCGTCCAGGGCTGGTCGACGCGGAACCGGCCGTCCAGACTGAACTCGCCAAGATCCTGGCCGAACGGCTCCAGGAGCGTTAACCCGAGGCGCCCTGGTATGCCAGCGCGCCAGCTCTGGTAAGGCCAGCCTCCTGGCATAGGTCGTCCCAGCACCCTTGTGACGGGCCCGCAGCAGGACATCTACTGGGCATCACGGCATGGGCACGGCGGATCGCGCGCTGCGCTCTTGATAGGGGTGAGCAGGCTTGCGTATCACCTTGACCTGGCTGCGGCTGGAGTTGCGCCAGCGCTGGCGGTCGCTAACCGTGCTTGCCCTGCTCGTGGCGCTCGCCACCGCAACGGTGCTCGCGGCGGGAGCAGGAGCGCGGCGCGGCCAGACGGCGTTCGGCCGGCTGTGGGCGCGCACGCTGCCGGCGACCGTGACCGTGCTGCCCAACCAGCCGGGCTTCGATTGGGCCAAGATCCGCGCGCTGCCCGAGGTCATCGCGCTGAGCAGGTTCCCGGTCGGCTTCGGATTCGCGCTGGACTGCTGTCCGGGCGTGAGTGCCGCAAACCCGCCCGCGGACAAGGAGCTCACCCGGAGCATCGAGCGGCCGGTCGTTTTGGAGGGCCGGCTGTTCAACCCCAGCCGCGCCGATGAGGTCCTGATCACCCCCCAGTTCGCGGCGTACTACGACAAGAGCCCTGGCGACATGCTCACCTTGCACCTGGCCAGCCCGCAGCAGATCAACGCGGGATACGACGGGTCCACTGGACCACCGCGCGGGCCGGGGATCCGGGCCCGCATCGTCGGGGTGATCCGTTCGGTCTGGGAGTCCCTTGACGTGGAAGGCCCAGGGCAAAAGGGAGGCGTGCTTGCTTCTCCGGCCCTGTTTACCAGTTACCGCGCCAACTTCATCGGCACGACCGGCCAGGTATACATCAACGCTCTGGTGCGGCTGAAAGGAGGCGCCGCCGAGATGCCCGCGTTCCGCGCCGACATGGCCCGAGTGACCGGGCGATCCGATATCGACGTGTGGAACAACCTTGTCTTTTTCGGCGATCCTGTCCGCAGGGTCACCGAATACGAGGCCGCCAGCTTGCTGGCCTTCGGGCTAGCCGCGCTGCTGGCCGCGATTTTCCTGGTCGGCCAGTCGATGGCTCGCTACACATCCGACACCGTCGCGGATCTCCAGGTCCTGCAGGCAGTGGGCATGACGCAGCGGCAGGCCGTCGCCTCAGCTTCGGCCGCGCCTTTCCTGGCCGCGGCCGTCGGGGCGACGATCGGAGTCGGCGCGGCGATCGTGGCCTCGCGGTGGATGCCGATTGGCGCAGCAGCATTCGCAGAGCGCCGCATCCGGGCATCGACGTGGACTGGGTCGTGCTGGGCGCTGGGTGGATCACCGCCCCGCTGCTAGTGGTCGCTGGCGCCGCGGCCACCGCGGCGTCGGCGCTCACCGCTCGCCGGCGGCACCAGAACCTTCGCCGGTCCGTCGTCGCGACGACCGCATCGCGGGCGGGCCTGCCCGCACCGGTGGTGGTAGGCGCCCGTTTCGCGCTTGAGCCGGGTCGCGGCCGTTCCGCCGTGCCTGTCCGGCCGGCGGTGATGGGCGCGGTCGCGGGCGTGCTAGGCGTGCTAGCCGCCTTCACCTTCGCGGCCGGAGTCTCCGATGCCGCCGCCAATCCGGCGCGCTTCGGGCAAACGTGGCAGCTGGCCACATTCTTCGGTTTCAACGGGCAGGATTTCGGGCCGGCCAGCCCCGTGCTGAGCGCCGTCGCCGCTGACCCGGACGTGATCGGGATTGATGACGCGCGTATCGGGGGGGCGCAGTCCGGCCAGGTCTCCATCGAGAGCTTCACCTACGACCCGGTGGCCGGCAAGCGGCCCGCCATCATCCTCACTGACGGGCGCATGCCCGTCACGCGGAACGAGATAGCACTGGGCCCGATAACCGCTCGCCAACTGCACGCGGTGACCGGCTCCGCGATCCGGCTCACTGGCGGTTCGACGCCGCGGGTGATGAAGGTAACAGGTATCGGCTTTGTCCCCGCGGGGCCGCACAACGGCGACGCCGACGGCGCCTGGCTCACGCCCGCCGGATACGACCGGATATTCGCGGGCGCGCCCTACTCCTTCAAGTTCCACGCCGCGACCGTGGCGCTGCGGCCCGGCGCTGACGTGGGGGCTGTCGCGCGCAGGCTGGATGCCGCCGCCGCTGCCATCCCTGGCGGCCATGCCTTCACCCTTTTCCCCCCCGTCCGCGCCGCAGGAAGTCCAGCAGATCAAGGACCTGGAGGTGCTGCCGCTGGCGCTAAGCGCCTTCCTTGTCCTGCTGGCCATCGGTGCTGTCGGGCACGCCCTGTCCATCGCCGTGCACCGCCGGCGCCACGAACTGACGGTGCTGCGAGCGCTCGGGATGACTCGCGCTCGGCCGCACTCTCTGGCACGTGGTCGCCGACTTCACTCCCGTGGCCTATCACCCGCCGATGGCTGTGCGGACGCTGCTGCTGATAGCCCCCGTCGCCTTGCTGGTCGCGAATACGCTGGCCGCCTGGCCGCAGCGGCAAGCCACGCGGCTACGCGCCGGACAGGTTCTGCGCGCCGAGTTATTTTGAACTGGCCGGCACCGCGATGGACGTTGCCGCGAAACGATGGGACAAATAGCAACTAATCTTGTCGGCGCGTTCTCGGGCGTGGCCGTGCGTGAATATTCGGCGCTCACTGAGCGTGAGCTGAACGCCATCACCGAGCGTGATGTGCGGGCCGGATGCCGCTTGCTGGTCGTGGAACGAGTCGTGGACCGGGTCATGGAGGCGCTCGGAATGCTCAGAATGCACACGTTGACCGCTGTTGATGACTATTGGTCGCTTTCTGTAATCGGCGTCGACTGCATTACAAGGACGATTTCCGGTGCCAGAAGATGTCGTCTTCCGGGGCAGCCTGCCTTCAAACTGTGTAGGAGGTAGCTTCGCATGCGTCCAGAGATCGCCGAATATAAGCGGTGGACATATGAGCTCTCGGCGCGACCTACATTGCGCAGCTCACCCAGTTATGGCGCTTCGTGCTGCTCCAGGCAATCAATCCGGGCTCGGCCTCACCAGAGTCGCGACGAGTGACGGCCGCGTGGCGGCGATCTGCTCCGAAATGGCACGCAACGGATCCGGGTGCTCACGCGGCTGCGGCGACTCTGAACAGCATCCGGGAGCCATCGCGGACAACGTGGAAGGCTTCCTCGCCCTGCTCGGGATGGCCGGGTACGTGGGCGGTAGGCGAATCCGCCGCAGTCGGGCTCGCTGGTGACGTTGACGATGCGGCCGGTCGCGCTCATGTAGGCGGCCGGCAGCCGGTTGGCCAGGGCGAAGATGAGACCTGGCCGCTCTTGCCCCGCAGGGAAGACCGTCATCGCGGCGCCGAGCTGCACCTGCCAGTGCCACAGCGACTCCGCCAGCCGGTCGAAGCGGTCCTGGCTGGAGCTGCCCAGTTCCGCCTCCCAGCGGTCGTGGTGATAGCCGGACGGCGTGATGGCTGCGGTGGCGCCGTGCTCGGCGTAGGTGAGCGTGCAGCTTTCCTGGTCCGCGACGAGCCGCGATAGCTGGCCAGCCGACGGCCTGCGCACCGAGAACGGTGCGGCCCCTTTCGCTGCGACGAGATGTCAGGAAGAATTGATCTCAAGCTAGCCGGTGAGCTCGCCCGTGTTGACTCCGTCCGGTCGAGTACATCCGCCGGGTCGGGTCACCCGACTTCGAGCATGTCGGCCGCAGACCTGCTGGCCGTCCTCGTCGGCTGGCATCTTCGGTATGACTGGGACGAGCCGGCCAACCTGGCCAACGATCACCTGATCTTCTCCAAGGGCCATGCGTCGCCTCTGCTCTACTCGGTCTACAAGGCTGCTGGGGTCGTCTCTGACGATGAGCTCATGACCGGCTACCGCCGCTTCGGGTCCCGGCTGGAGGGACATCCGACCCCGGTGCTGCCCTGGGTCGACGTGGCAACCGGCTCGCTCGGCCGGGGATTGCCCGACTCCGTCGGGGTCGCGCTTGCTGGCAAGTACCTCGACGAGTCCCCGTTCCGGGTCTGGGTCCTGCGGTGACAGTGAGATGGCCGAAGGTTCGATCTGGGAAGCCCTCGACAAGGCCTCGCACTATAAGCTCTCCAATCTCATCGCCATGGTGGATGTCAACCGGCTCGGGCAGCGCGGTCCGACCGAGCTGTCCTGGGATCTGGAGACCTACAGCCGCCGTGCGTCGGCGTTCGGCGCCCGCGTCTTCACCATCGACGGCCACGACGTGGCTGAGATCGACCGGGCCATGGCACACGCGAGCCATATCACCGGCGACCAGCCGACTGTCATCCTCGCCCGGACCATCAAGGGCCGCGGCTTCAGCGCCGGACACATCGCGGCCGCTGCCCGCAGCCTGGCCGGCTAGCCTGCCGGGTTTCTCCTCGCCGGACAGGGGAGAGGCGCCAGCCGTCCAGGCGACCGGGCCGGCACTGGCGGCTGGCAGCCACCTGCCGCCCAGGATCATCGAGGGGCCGACCGGAGCGCTCGACGCACCCGTTCGAGCAGGTCGTCTTGTTCCTTACGGCCGGTGACCCTCATGCGTTCGGACGCGACGTCGAGCTTGACGTCGACGTAGAGGTCGCCGGCATCCTGGTGGCAGTGAAGAAATGCCCGGGACCCCCGAGAGAAGTAGCCGCGCTTACGCTCCCGCAACGCGGGGAGCTTACGCAAACTCACCAGCAGCGCTTCGAGGCGATCAAGGTCTTCCGGCGTTGCATGCCGCTCGCGTCGGGCATGACAAGTGACGTCAGGACAACGCAAGAGCCGACCCTGGCCGCCGCACGGGCCGGCCCGCGAGAATGCCCGTAGGCTTCGAGAAGAACGCCTCGCCGTCGTCCATCATGCCCGCCGCTTGCAAGAGTTCCACAGCCACGATGTGCCAACTATTCGCGCAGCGATAGCTAAGAGAACGAACGTTCGCGCCACGCTTCAAGCGGCTGGCGCGGTCCATTGCCCAGTTGGCGACTGCCTGCGACCATTGTCTTGCCTGCGGCACACGCGAATCGCCAGGGGATTCTCATGGACAAGGACGCCATTTCGCCCAGCCGGGATGTGGTTCTCGGCTTTAACGGCGCGTGGGGGTTCGCCCCCGCTGACCTGACGAGCCCGGCGCTGGCGGCTGCCGCTGGGGCGCTCGTCGATGTCACGCTCTCTGGCGAGCCCGGTTCCGCCGTGTCGGCGGCGGGACAGCGGGTGACTGAGCTGCGCGTTCATGGGGTTTCCGGATCTGATGGCCCGACGATGCTTGAGCATCCAACTGCGTTGCAGGTCGCTGGCGATAAGGTGACTGGCTTTTACCGGCGGTGGAGCCCGGACGGCCCGGGACGGCTCAGTGTTCCGTGGCTGCTTGAGGCGTATTCGTGGGGCGGGCTTACTGAGGCGCCGTTGGCATCGGCAGCGTGGCTGCTTCTTGCGCCGTTCATGTTCTACAACGTCGGTCATTTCGCGCTGCCGCCGGCAGGATCGGCGGGGGATGCTCCGCTGTCCACGAGCGGGCCTGTACCGCATCTGGCTACCACCCGGGGCCACCGGTTCGCCAGCGGCCTGCTGCGGCTGCTGGCCTTGGCGGCCACGGTTCAGTTCGTGAGCGGGGCGGCGGTGGTGACGGTCAGTACGGTCGCCTGGCAGGCCGCCGGGCGCGCGGGCATGCTGCCGAACTGGATGGGTTGGTACGGGAGGTGGACGGCTGGCTGGCGGGTGGCGATTGCCATGGTGGCGGTCGCGGGCGTCGTCGCGGGGCTGTGGTGGCTGAGCGTCGCGACCGGGCGGAAGTACGAAGGGCGGACAACGAAGGCTCAGCAGGAACTGAATGCGCGCTGGCCATTGACGCAGCCTGGGTTCTGGAAAGGCGAGTTGCTTGTTCGGCGGCAGCGGGCGCTGCATTCGGCGGCGGCGCTTGCTGCGCTGGCCATGATCGGAGCGATGTCGGCTGGTCGCGCTTCGGGCGCTAGGTGGGTGGCGATCTTCCTCGCCGCCGGCGTGCTGGCCGCCGCGGCGGCATCGGCCTGCGCGCCGATGGCCGAGCGCCACACGGTCTCTCTCGTTAACGGCGGCGGCGCCCAGCGCCTGGGGGCCGGAAAGTGGTGCCGGTGGGTGCTCGGAGCTGCCGTCGCCGCAGTTGCTGCCGCGGCCATGGTAAGCGGCTTGACTGACACGATCGGCGGACCGCAGCCGGCAACTCTGCCCGGCCTTACCACCTTTGTCGGGGTGCTGCTAGCGGCGCAGGCGTGCCTGCTTATCGCGTTGACCAGCACCGTCGCCGTCCTCGCAGCGCGGGTCCGCCCGAGCCGCGATGCCCGTCGTCGCAGCCAGGATCTGCCCTACCTGGGCGGCATGCTCGGCGCGCTCTTCCCGACCCTTGGCGTGCTGCTCGGCGGGATGCTGACCGCCGTCGTCAGTTTGGGCGTGACTCGGTTGCTTGGCACGCCGCTTCCGAGCGG
>WNFN01065037.1_pt1 | contig 21132 bp, 20 predicted proteins | sample 5400161 | NCBI WGS metagenome assembly WNFN01 (sample SAMN13153353, study PRJNA577476) | soil metagenome | isolation source: 80 cm saprolite on Douglas fir-dominated hillslope | place: USA:California | collected 2013-09-17 | reverse complement strand
ACCCTATCTTCAGGGCTTCTATACCATCATGGTCCTGTTCGTTTACAAGATCTCCGGCGGCCTGTCGGGACTCTCGGACATCAACACAGGTCTGAAGTTCGTCACGAAAGCAAATGTCGGTCCTTATCTGAGCACCCAAAGCCGGTTCGAGGGAAGTTCTAACGAAGAAAAGATACTTACGCGCGCTGGAGCTATATCATAAAGGTTGTGCCTGGAGAGTTCGAGCAGTTCAAGGAGTTCAACGTGCGCGACCCGACCGAATTGCAACCCGAAATCTACCTGTTACCGAACAAGAGATTTCACGATACTAACTCTGCTCTAACGTATCGTGCCGAGAACTCCTTCATACTCACCGAATCATCAGCCGTAGATATTGCCAAGCCATGGGTTGGGAGAATCAGCTTATCGAGTGTGATCGGAAAATCGCGTACCCGCTGTCCGGTAGCATTATAGACTGCGTTAGCAATGGCTGCCGTGATTCCCGTTACGGCGATTTCGCCGGCCCCGCGGGCTCCAATCGGATTGAAAATCGTGTCCGGCTTGCCGATAAAATGAACATCGATGTAGGGTACACCGGCGTTAGTAGGGCAATCCGCCCGCGGCTTGGCACAAATCCCATCTTCGAAAGTGTCCAAGAAGTGTCCAAGCAGTTTGACTTTTCGCGCTGTTTTCGAGGATCAGATAGATAGGGTAAATTGTTTATATCAAATCATTTGCACCCGGCAGGGCTCGAACCTGCAACCCTATGATCCGAAGTCATATACTACTGTGCCTTTGGCAGCCGCTGAGCCCGATCGTTTCATTTCTTTGTTCACCGAAATCACTTGGACGAACGCGGCAATTTGCCTGATTTCTTTGGCGCGAATAATCTCCCGAGGCCCGGCGTTACTCGCGCCCTGGAATCGGTGTAAAAATTGTTGGTAACACTGATATCGGCGTGCCTCAGAGCCTTGCTGGCGGCATGGATGCCGTGCGCCTTATTGATCAGTGAACCGTATTCCTTCCGTAAGGTATGGAGTGGCTTTTGTGTGTTGACGCCTTTGCTGCGGAGCCAGCTGTTAAGGCTGTCAAAATGGGATTCGCACCGGTAATAGTCTCCCCTGGTGACGGTCTTGGGGATTCGGTCGGATGGGATCACAAAGGTGCCTTTTGCTTTATTGTGGTATTCCCGGAAGATCGACATCACTTCGGTATCCACCTGGATTTCAGCTATCGAATCTTGAGACTTTGGATGAAAGAATTGGGTTGGCTCGACCCGAATTGCGTTCTCCTTGAACCGAAATGCTGACCATTCCAGAAGGTCGATCTCCTTCCGTCTCAGGCCCGCAGCGACGCCGAGAAGAAAGATCATATAAACCGGCGGATCTGAAGGTCTGAGCTCTTTGTTTGCCAATTTGATCAGGTCGAGAACATTAAAGTTGCTGCGGTACTTCATGCTCTGGCGAGGTTCGAATTCGACGCCATCGAAAGGCAAGGGAGAGGGCAGGCTGAGTGGCAGTTGCCGAAGGACCTTTGCCGAAAAGAGGCTGCGCGATCGCCGGAGAAGTGTGTTCACGGAGATCCGCGGATCTTGGCGGGAGTGATTTCGCTGAGGCGGATTCCGTGGATCTTAGCTAACCATTCGTCCCGGCCGCCGGATTGGTAATCGAATTTTGCCGGGTCAGTGGCGAGCCCGAAGAGGTCGGCGACGACTTTCCGGAACGCAATTGCGTACCCTTCGATCGTGGATCGGTTCGTGCAGACGCTGAACACCGCGTCAAGAAAGGAACCGACCGTAATTTCGGAAGTATCTGCTGCCGGCGCCGATTGAGACCTCGCCTTATACCTTGCAAGCGTCAGGGGCCAACCGTTGACGGTGAGGAACAGGAATATGTCTCGCGCCTTTGCTGCCGCGGCCGCTCTGTTTGGAGTACCGAGCTGGAAAAACGCCCGTTTTCCCTGAAACTGGACCCGAGCGTACCATTCCTTGGTCAATCGACGTTGACCATCTACGATGTACGGTTGCCGGAAAACGGCGCTCTGCCAGAACCGGATATCGGTTTTTGGAAAGTGGCTAAGATTTTTCATTTCTTAGCCACTTTTCAGGTTCATCCCTGGACTATTTTGACCTTTCATGAGCCGGTGCCGCAAATGATAGAATGGCTCGGGAAACTTGTCCACGAGCCACTTTGCGGCTCATAACGGCTCATGTCGGATCATAGAAAACGCCCGAAGCCATACACTCTTAATCACTGGGTTGTAGGTTCGATTCCTACACGGTGCATGCCGAAATATCAAGGAGTTACGAAGGTTTTTACGTAAGATCTTGCTTAACTTCATAGGACTTCTTAGCCACTTTTCTCAGTCAAGAAACGCTGTTTACGCCCGAAAACCCAATCACACCAGTTTGTCCGCAGAAGCTCTCTAGAAGCCGACCGGGTGAGTTTATCGCCCATGCTGAAAACCGCAACGCAAATAACCGAATCACTGGGTTGGTCATATCATTATTCGGCTGAGAATGTCGCCTGATGGTCACGAGAGATCAGCACACAGCGAGTAGATCGTGCACGGCAAAAGCGTCTGTAAGGGCTCCAGATTCGGCATGGCGCGCCAAAATCTGTTATGCGCAATGGGAGGATGTGGGTCCGTTCAATACCGATTCGGCGGGGTATGTTTAGGTGATCAGCGACCCTCCCCGAACGTCAACCATCGAGCCGGCATCGATGTCTCGCCCGCCGTTCGAGATTATTTGGGACTCGGATCTCAGGGCATGGTTGACTGGCGATTTGTTGAGGAAGCGGAGGTGCCGGCTGGACCCTGGTCAGTGTGCTGTCGCTTAGAACGCGAGGAGCCAAGAATTGAGGACGTGAATCTGCGGCCGCGGAATCTTAGGTCCATTGAACACTAAAAGGGTGAACCACATAAAATCAGAGAAGGGAATACCGGGGTCCTGTTTCACGTCAGGATGCTTCAAAAAAGACTTCACGCTGATTGAAGTAAGCCGATTCTAAATCTCCGTAAGTTTCACCGAGCGGCCTTCCTTCAAACTTCGCGTTGCCGCCAAAGCAATCTTCAGAGATTCTAAGGCGTCATTAGGCCCTGGGCTGGGCGGTTTACCATTTGAAACCGCCTGGAAAAACGCCTCTAGTTCAGCACGAAAGGCAGGACCGAAACGATCCATAAAGAAATGGTAGTGGTCCAACCGGTATCCATCCTTGTTATACTCACGCAGAGGAGTCTTGGGTTCAGCTTGAATAACGATTTTACCATTTTCGCCAAACGCTTCCGTGACGATATCGTACCCATACACTGCTCGCCTTGAGTTTTCTACCACTCCCAACGCGCCACTTGCGAACCGGAGTAAGGTTGTAGCGGTATCAATATCGTCGAATTCTTCGGCGTCAGGGTGAAACCTAACCGTCCCCCAGGCGCTCACTTCGATCACATCGCCCATTAGAAACCGTGCGATGTCAAACTCATGAATGGCTTGGTCGAGAAAAAGGCCCCCACTTTTGGCTAAGTACTCCTTAGGTGGAGGTGCAGGGTCACGACCAACTGTACGAAACTGATCCAAGCGGCCCAGCACGCCCGCCTCAATCCGGCGCTTCGCTTCCGCATACCCCGAGTCGAAACGGCGCTGAAAACCAATCTGAAACGGCACCCCTTTCTCAGCGACAGTGGCAAGCGCTTGTTGCGTTCTCGTAAGGTCCAATGCCACCGGTTTTTCGCAAAAGACGGCCTTGCCGGTTTCCGCAGCTGCTTCGATCAAGGCAGCGTGGGTATCGGTGGGTGTACAAATGATGACGGCGTCAACATCCTTTCGGTTTACCGCCTCCTCAGGCGAGGGAGTAACGTCTTTTGCGCGAACTAGAGGGCGAACCGCTTCTGCGCTTTCAATCCGCGGGTCGCACACCACTACCACTTCAACTTGCGGGAGCGCAGCCAAATTTTTCGCGTGCTCTTGGCCGATCCTACCCGCACCCAATAGCGCTACGGCAATTCTGTCCTTTTTCATTCGAGCCTTTATCTATTTTGTCTCCGGCTTTTTGTTCCTCTTCATCCCACCGTACAATGTCTCGTAGTTGTGAGTGTAAATCTCGATGATGTTGCCAAAGGGATCTTCGCAGTAGCACAGCCGGTATTCGTCGGTTGTCGGGTCATTCCGCCAGATTTTGGACCGTTGACGCCCGCCGGACGACGCGATCCGGGCCGCAAGCCCTTCGATGTCGGGGTCGGTCACGCAGATGTGGAAAAAGCCGCTCTTCCAGTACTCCAAGGTTGGCTCGCGCCGCTCATGGGGCGGATCGAGAAGCTGGAAGAGCTCAATACCGATCCCGTTAACCGAAACCATGTGGGCTAGAAGCAACGCTTTGCAGTCCTGGCCGAGCACATCTTGGATGTCTGCACCTGGATCGGTGGCACGCACCTCGAAAGGACCCTTCAGCAGCGTAAAACCAAGCACTTCCTGATACCAATGGATTGCGCGGTCGATGTCGGCTACGCCGACGCCGACATGGTTTACAGCCCTAGGATAAACTGACGTGTTAGATACCTTGCTATTTGCCATTTTTTTGTAGTTACTTCGGTGAAGTTGGTCCGCTGCTCTAAACGACTATCTTAAAAATATTTTCAAAACCGATCAGCGTTGCCCGAATCCTATGCTCGGCTACCGCAAACTACGGCAGTCAATCCAGTCGATTGGTTTCTCGCAACTCATCCTTTGGTCGCAAATCTCGTCAAAGTTCGATCCGCTACGCTCGCGAGGACAACAATGAGGCCGACGACGAGAATGTACCATTGGGGTTCGACGGCGAGGAGGATGAGAAAGCTCTGGATGCCACGGAGCATAAAGGCTCCAAACAATGTTCCAAGGAGCGATATCCGGCCCCCAGTTAAATGACATCCTCCGAGAACGGCAGCGGCAATTGCCGAAAGTTCCATGGTTGCGCCGAAACTGCCGTCCGCATAGCCGATGGAAGCGGCATCTAACACGCCGGCAAACGCTGCCAGCACTCCGCTAACGACATAGACTCCGAATTTAATTTTGGTAACCGAGACACCTCGGGAAAAGCTTGAACCGGCATCTCCACCCACGGCCAGGATTCGATTCCCGATAGGGGTCTCGAAGACTATCAGTTGAAGCACGACGAGGACAATGAGAGCCCAAATCGCCGCCACGTTGACCCCCGCGATATAGCCGCCGCCCACTGTATTATAGATGAACTCCTGTCGAACTGCGTCAGTGGCAGCGAAAGAAAAGCCGGAGGTGACGGCATAACCAATTCCCTGAAACAGAAAGAGCGTTCCCAGAGTGACAAGCAGGGATGGAAGACCAAGCAATGCAACAAAAATACCATTTAGCGTGCCGATAAATACCCCGCATACGATGGCGGCAAGCAGCGCCAGACCACTTCCCACCACCGGCGCTAGGCCCAGAAACGTCAGGGCACCGATCCCAGAGACTGATCCAACGGAGATATCGATTTCACCGGTCGCGATGACCATGGCTTCTCCAAACGCCATAATCGCCAGCACCGCAGTGACCTGGGATATGGATTGCAGGTTACCAATCGATAACCATCCTCCCTGGGTTATGACGGCAAAGGCCACAGAAATCAGAATCACCAGGCCGATTGTGATCCCTTCCGGGTGTCTCCGGACGCTACTTCTAATCGAAGGGTTCATGCAACTTTTGGTCCTTTCGACGGCGCCCGGCCACCATCGCGGATAATTCCTTCTAAAGCGTCCGCACTCATCGCGTCGCGCGGCACGTCCGTAACCTTGCGACCGTTTTCCATAATAACGATCCGGTCAGCAATTCGATGTATTTGAAAGATATCGTGGGTGATATAAATCACCAGAAGCCCTTGCTGCTTCAGTTGCACCGCTAACTCGTTGACGTGCGCGCGCTCGCGCACCGAAAGGTGATTGGTAGGTTCATCCATGATGATAACCCGATTCCGGAAGGTAACTGCCCGAGCGATTTTGAAGGTCTGTTTTTCACCTCCTGAGAGCAGCGCGATCTCATCATCTACGTCAACCGTGTCGCGCAACCCGAAATCATGGACCACCTTTGCGCTGGCCTCGCGGATTTTCTTCTTGTCGAGAAATGGCAGGCCAAGGACACGCTTGACCGGTTCTCGCCCCAGAAAATAATTACGTCCTACCGATAGGTTGTCGCATATTCCAATGCTTTGTTGGATGCATTCCAGTCCCAAGTCCATGGCTTTCTTGGGGTGGAACTTCGTTATTTTCTCCCCATCAAAATAGACTTCACCAGAGGTGGGGGGGTTAATGCCCGAGATAATTCTAATCAAGGTCGGTAAGCGCCTTAAAGTTTCCATAGGAAAGGGAAACGTTCTTAATGCTAATAAGAGGCTGCCTTGAGTCAGCAGCTCCATCTGTTGTTCTCATGAAACGCGGTCTTTAGGTTATTTGCACGGCAGAGAAAATTATCAGGCAGCTTTCAGCCTCTTTGCCAGGAGGGTATTGATAGTCACGATCACAAGAAGAGCGATCCCGACAAAGGCAATATACCAGGAAGGGGGAGCACCAAGCGCGATCATCTCAGAGCGAACTGCAGTTAAGAAGAAGGCGCCCAGAATCGTCCCAAGCATGGTCCCTCTACCACCGGTAAGCAGGGTGCCTCCGACCACCACGGCTGCAATAGACTGCAGTTCCATCCCCGTTCCGAGCGAAACATTGGTCGAAGGATTGTTAGCAAGGGTCACAATCGCCGACAATCCGGCGAACAGGGAAGAAAGGCAGAACGCCGAGGCTTTTATCCGATTGACTGGAACACCCTGAGACTCTGCGCTGGCCGGATCCCCGCCCAGGGCAAATAAATGATTTCCAAATCGGGTCTGATAAAGGGCCGTAGCGGATAGAAAGGCGAGCAGCAGGACCAGCAAAAATCCGTTCTCGATCCCAAGCCAGTGGCCACCAAAGAATTGTGAAAGCCAATTCTCCCGTGCGGGTTGCGGAGTACCCGCTACCGCGCCGTGGGTCGTCACGTAAATCAGCCCTCGGTAAAAAAACAGGCCGCCAAGCGTCACGATCATCGAGGGAACTTTCCCGTGAATTACCACGACGGCGTTCACCAGCCCAATCAGCAACGCTAAAAGCATCGCGACGATAAAGGACACAAGGACGCTAACATTACTACTCTCCAAGCCTAGAAAGGTAATTCCCACCACTCCATAAACGGAGCCGACCGATAGATCAATTTCGCGAACAAGGATAACGAACGTCTGTCCGATCGCCAGGAGACCCAGGATTGCTGTGTACTGGCCAACGTTGCTAATGGTGCCCCAATTGAACCATTGCTGGGGATTCCAAATGCTGAACAGAAGAAATACAAAAATGCAGCCGATGATGATCCCTATATCTGAGCGCTTAACGAATCTCCGCATAAGGGCCTCCGACGATCAGTGACGTTTCCTTCAAAGTGCGCCAGGGGAAATATTGCCTCGAGGTCGCACCCAGCGAATTGTTTACCAGGTAAGCTGCTTCTTGTAGGCCTCTTCGCCAACCACGCTTTTTACAAATTTAATCCATTCATCGACGTTAGTCTGGTCGATGATAATTGGCCCGGTAACGACATCACTGATGGGGCTCATCCCCATCTTTTTGTTGAAGTAAAGAATTTCCATCGGCAGATAGCCCTGTAGCCAAAAACCCTGGCTATTACATTCGAGGACTTTTCCGTCTTTGATGCCTTCCAACGCATCCGGGCTCTCGTCAACGGTTACGATCGTCAATCCTTTGTCGGCAAGCTTTGGCTTCAACCCCATTTGATCGGCCACACTGTAGGCCCAAGGGGAGGACCACGAGGCAACGCAGAAAATGTAATTCACATCCTTATGGGTGCCCAGGTAGGACTGCATGACGCTGCGGGCCTGTGCAGGATCAGCGCCAATGATAAGTTCATCGACCGGGACGTTAATCTTTTTCATGGCATCCGTCATTCCGCGTGCACGCGCCTTCAGGCCCTGATGGGTGGCATCGTGGTTAGCAACCATCACCCTCGTGGGTTTTGGAATTTTGCCGGCGTTGGCTAATTCCACCACATGCTCTCCGAGCTTCACACCCGTCAGATATTCATCGCCCCCTACGTAAGTTAGATATTTAATTCGTTGGCCGACAGGGCGCGGGTCCGAAATGTTGAAGGCGACCACAGGAATGCCACTGCTGATGGCCTTGTCCAGGATCGGCTGGAGGGCTTGACTATTAAGGATAGGAACCGCGATGCCGTCAGGATGTGTTGCGATCGCTTGGTTCAAGATCGCGATAAAATTTTGTAGGCTGTATTCATTCGTCGAAAGATACTGTGTCTTCACACCTGGGTATTTCTCTTCGAAGGTTTTCATCGAGCCGGTTAACCAATTCATGTTCGGGTCGTTAGATCCGATGTGGGACACCATGATGAACCGATAATGATCGGTTTGAGCGAATACTGCTCCTGTGAAGAGGGAGCATAGGGATAAGATTCCGGCCACTAGCCGGCGGGGGGCATGCTTAGTCATAGCTTGTTAACTGGTACTTACCGCATTTGGTTAGGATTTTAAAAGTTGGTGATATTCTTCTGTCTAAAAGGGTTGGTATGTGTGGCTCATGCGGTGATCTCTGAGATCTTAACCGGCCGCTTTTCGCGCCAGCTCTTTGTGGCAGCGACGGCCAAGCGGAGCGTCTCCAGAGCGTCTTCCGGGCCGGGAGTCGGGGTGCACCCCTCTCTCAAGGCCGCAAAGAAAGCCTCCAACTGCAATCGGTAACCCGCTTCAAAACGGTCGGGGAAATTCTCGTAATGGTCGTAACTCGAAGCGAAATCCTTCGCAAAGAGCAGTGGCGTTTTCTGCGGCGCCTCCACCACTACTTTGCCCACTGAGCCGGCCACTTCGGTCCGGATGTCGTAGCCCCAATTGCTGTGGCGTGAGGTTTCCACTACGCCCAAAACTCCGTTTTTGAACCTCAAGAGGGTGAAGGCCGTGTCAGCGTCATTTGCCTGGGCAAACCGTTCGTCAATTAAGACGCCGCCCCAGGCGCACACTTCATCTACTTCCCCCACTAGAAACCGAGCCAGGTCGAAATCGTGTACCGACATGTCCAAAAAGAGGCCACCACTTCCCAACAAAAACTCCAGGCTGGGTGGATATGTGTCCCGGCTTAAGGCCCGGAAGGTCTCTAGCTTTCCTAGCTCGCCAGCCTCAATCTTGGCTTTGGCCCTGGCGTAGCCGGGATCGTACCGTCGCATGAAACCCAGTTGCACCGGCACTCTGCGTTCGCGAACCACTTGCACTATCCTTTCCGTCTCGCTTAAATCCAACGCGATTGGTTTTTCGCTAAACACGGCTTTGCCGGCATTCGCTGCCACCTCGATCAAACGTGCATGGGTGTTGGTTGGAGTAACAATTACCACCGCGTCAACCGAGGGGTGCTCGATCGCTTTTTCGGGCTCAGTAAGCGCGAGTTCAGCTCCAGTCATTTGGCGACCGCGCTCGGCTCGTTCCCTAGCGGGGTCTGCAACAACGACGACTTTGACGCCACTGATTGTTGTTAAATTTCGCAGGTGTGTTTCTCCCATCCGCCCCAGACCAAGAAAAGCCACACCTATAGTGTTATCTTTAACCATAGCTACTATGTTAATCGTTCGATCCGATCGGCCTTGGTTAACAGAGTCGAAAACGTCGTTTCGATCCTGAATGGATGATCGTTACGCATTCTCAACGGACTGGGTTTGTGGCTTTAAAAGCGCTTCTAGATATAGCCGATTGTCTCTCGCGATTGTCGTCGGATTAAGTGGCGTGGTGTCCTGCTCTATAACTAACCAACCGTCGTAGCGATGGTCTTTGAGGGCGGTGATCACAGCCGGGATGTTGACCATCCCTTCCCCAAGCCGCGGAAAGATAAAGTGTTTGAGCGCCTCATGAAAACTCCATCCTTCTTCATGCGAGCGGCGCAGAATTTGCCCATCAACGTCCTTAATATGAACGTAGCCCACCCGGTCTCCGTACTTTGTTAGCATCCTTAAGGTATCGCCTCCGCCGTACGTTAGGTGCCCGCAATCCAGGCACCAACTTACCAGTGCCGCGTCTGTGGCATCCAACAATCGACAGGTTTCGTCCTCCGTCTCGACATAAGTCCCCACGTGATTGTGAAACACCAAGCGAATGCCCGCAGGACTCAGCAAGGCGCCCAACTCGTTGAGGCCAGCGCCAAGCGAATCCCACTCTACGTCGGTCAGCCCGTTGGCGGCATTGACCCGTCCGGCTTCCTGGACTCTTCGCGGATCACCGCTGTCGGCAGCGATCAAATAACTTGCACCCAACGATTGGAAGTATTTGCCGATCTCGACGCCCTTTTGCACTTCCTGCTCGCGTTTAATCGGATTCCGAAGCTCCAACCCTACGAACCCCCCTAACATTAGCAATCCACGTGCGCGTAGGTCCTCGGCCAGCACGGATGGTCCTTTCGGCATAATCGATGACCATTCCGTGGCGGAGTACCCAGCCGCCATCATCTCTTCCAGAAGCTGAGGGTAGGGGGTGTATGCCCTGTACTCTGGTACGTCCGGGCTGTTCCAGTTAACGGGTGCAGTAGCCAGTTTCATGCGAAAACAGAACGTTGTTTCTTAGTGGATTTCTCGTAGCGTTCGCGGGTTTGGCGCGTCTGATCAGATGCACTAACTTCTGCGACAGGCACGTCCCACCAAGTACCCAGCCCGGGCATGCGCTTTTCAGGGTCAACGGGCGCAACAATCACCGTAACGCCGTCCCTTTGTTTGGCCTCCTGCACAGCCTGGGTTATTTCCGCAGCGCTCGGCGCAAAGATCGCATACGCACCCATTGCCTCCGCGTGCTTCTTGAAGTCGATGGGAACGTACTCACCCGTCAGTGTACCAGTCTTCTTGTCACGGAATCGCAATTCGTTACCAAAATCAGATACTCCGCAAATCCGTTGAAGACCCAGAATGCATTGGTATCCGTGGTTATCGACCACCACGATGGTCAGTTTCAATCCCTCGGCTACGGCAGTGACAATCTCGGAATTCATCATCAGATAGGTTCCGTCGCCGATCATCACAACAACATCCCGTTCCGGTTCGGCTAACTTGACTCCGATGCCCCCGGGAATTTCGTAACCCATGCAGGAAAAGCCGTACTCGAGATGATAAGCTTTTGGGTCCTCTGGACGCCAGAGTCGCAGTAATTCACCCGGCATATTCCCGGCGGCGCAAACCACAGTCGCTTTTCCGCCTGCTGCCTCATTGACTAAGCCAATAACGTTGAGCTCGGACAATGCGCCTTCCTCTTCCTTAACCGTCCTGATTTCGGTTACCCGGTTGTCCCATTGCTCTTTGAGTTTGGTCAGCCGTTGCCGATATTGATCACCGGTACCTCTGTAACCTGCTTCTCTGAGAGCTTTAGCTAACTCGGGCAGAGTCCGCTTCACATCCGCCACAACCGGTAGCGCTGCGCATTTGCTCGCGTCCATTGGCACCACGTTAACGCCGACAAAACGGATCGTTGGATTTTGGAATTGCGATCTCGATGCCGTTGTGAAATCCGTCAGCCGCGTTCCCAGCGCCAATACTAAATCCGTCTCCGTCGCTAACTCGTTTGCCGCCGTCCCACCATTGGAGCCAATAGGCCCGGCGTTCAATGGGTGATTCCAATTCAGCGCGCCTTTACCAGCCTGCGTCTCGGTTACCGCAATCCCAAACTCTTCAGTAAACGCCTTTAACTCTGGCCATGCTTCGGAATAAATCGTACCACCGCCAGTGATTATGATCGGGCACTCGGCTTTCTGTAGCCGGGAAACAACTTCCTTAATCAACTCGCGCTCCGGCAACGGTCGCCGCACATACCAAACACGCTTCTCAAAAAACTCAGTAGGCCAAGCAAACGCTTCGGCCTGCACGTCCTCCGGCAGGCTCACGGTCACAGCCCCTGTTTCCGCAGGATCCGTCAAGATCCGGAACGCTTCCGGCAAGCTCGCCAGCAACTGCTCCGGTCGCGAAACACGGTCAAAAAATCTTGAAACAGGTCGAAAAGCATCATTAGCACTAACATCCCTCTCATTGGGGTGCTCGATCTGTTGCAAGACAGGGTCGGGCACGCGGTTGGCAAAATAGTCGCTCGGCAAGAGCAACACTGGCAGACGGTTCACCGTCGCCACTCCCGCACCAGTAACCATGTTGAGCGCACCAGGTCCAATGGAGGTTGTGCAGGCAAAAGTTGAGAGCCGATTGCGGTGTTTAGCGAATGCTGCCGAAATATGCACCATCCCTTGTTCATTCTGGGGGCGGTAGAACCTCAGCCCCTCCTCTTGGGCACATTCTACGATTCCCTGGCCCAGCCCTGATACGTTGCCGTGACCAAAGATACCCCAGAATCCTTCTATAAAGCGGTTCTCGCGTCCATCCCGCTCCACATATTGCTTCGCAACGAAGCGGACTAACGCTTGACCGACCGTGAGACGAATCGACTTCTTCATAAGAATCTGTGCGCGCCCTAAGACATCCTCGGCGCTCTTTTGACATGCATTACGTTCAGCGCGAAGGGCCACCCATATTTGCTTGCTATCTGGGGGGGCCAACGCAAAAGCCTAGACCTCAACTAACAATCGATTTCTATTTCTTTTATGTTCTCTGGAAACTTTACGGAAGACTTTGAACCGGAAGCGCTAATTTGGCGGGGGTAGCTGCACTGGAGATCTGACGGCGTAGCGCTCAGCCCCTTAAGGGAATATCAATAGGATTGCCTTCCCAGTTATTGCTGACCCAATCGTAATAGGGATCGTTGACCGCCGAAATCTTTCGAACGTCTCCGGCTAGGAAATTTAGGTAGTAGGCATTCGTGCCGGGCGCCTTGACAACCGGGTGGTATCCTTCGTGAATCAAGACGACATCGCCGTGCTGCACCGGAATCGCCAAGTCAAGATCGGTATCACGCGTATAGATACGCTGAATGGCAAAACCATTTTCGGGTAGGAACCGATAATAATAGGTCTCTTCGTGGTAGGAGGAATTGTCTCTCGTATCGTGGCGATGCGGGGGGAAACTTGACCAGTTACCACTCGGAGTGTGAATTTCGTAGACTACCAGACGTTCCGTCACTTCGTCTGAATCCGCGAGCGTACTGACCCCGCGTTCGGCGTTGGCTCCGCCGCGGACAGCACGCGGGATTTGATTTCGCGGGATGATCCTGGCGGGTAGTTTCCCTTCAGCCGGCGCGCCGCCAATGGCCACCTCAAGGGACTCGATTGCTTCCAGCTTATACTTCGTTCGGGGTGGGAGGTAAGCAATATCAGCCAATTCGCGGAAAAGATCCTTGCGCGCTAACTCGTGTGTTTGGCCGTTAAAACGCAGTTTCCCACGACCAACTAACGGCACGACGACTACCTCTTCCGTGGCAGTATCAGCTTGAATACTTTCGTTGGGGCTAAGCCTTACCACCTTGAAAGAGATGTATTTCCATTGTGCCGTCTCCGGGGTGATGTTGAGCAGAAACTTGCTCTTTGGATCCGGTCGGTAATGCCTTTTCAAAGTTAGTTCTCCTTTAGCCACCTGACTTTAAAAAATTCGAGTCTATTTCTGTTATCTACTCTAGTGTCCAGTGCTGATTTGGCCGATTGGCGTGCGTCATGATTTTGTAGACCGCAAAATTTTCGCGACGCGTTCACTGAGCCGAGTCGGCGAGAGTTGAAAGAGATCAAGCAGGAATTCATTGGGAGCAGACTCTCCCCAGCGATCCTCAATCCCAACCCGGACTACCTTCCGAGGGGCATGTTCCGAGAGAATTTCGGTTACTAGCGAGCCCAGGCCACCGTGGATATTGTGCTCTTCGACCGTCACAACTAGGCCGAATGGTTCGCAAGCCTCGACGAGCTCATGGCCATTGAGCGGCTTAATCGACGGAACATGTAGCACTCCCGTGGAAATCCCCTGGTGGTCGAGCAGCTGTGCCGCTTCCTTGCACCGAGCGCTTTGTGGGCCCGTCGAGACTAACAGAACGTCTTTCCCTTGTTTCAGGGTGTATGTCCTGCCAGGAACGAACGCGTAGTTTGAATCAAAGACGTCTGGACAGACATCACGAGCCAATCTGAGATACACTGGGCCTTGATAATCGGTGGCCCAACGCATCGCCGCTTCGCATTCATGCTGGTCGACTGGCGCTAGCACCGTCATACCCGGCATGGCCCGCATAATTGCTAGGTCTTCCACGTCTTGATGCGTTTTCCCCGTAAGTCCAGTGAGGACACCAGCGTAGGCTGCCCCAATCTTTACGTTGGCCTGCATAACCAACCGTAGCTAAACCTACGGCCGCACCAACGAAGTTCTGCTCAGCAATGCCCATCTGGAGGAACCGCTCCGGATGGGCTTTGGCAAACTTGTCTGCTTTCGTCGAATTGGCCAAGTCGGCGTCTAAAACCAGCAGATTTTCATTCGTGTCGCCCAATGCGACTAACGTCTCACCCCACACGTCACGCATGGCCTTCACGCGGCCACCTCCTCAATACCCAATTCTTCGGCAATAACTCTTAGTTCCTCACTCGTGGCCACCTTGGAATGCCATTCGTACTTACCTTCCGTGTACCGTACCCCTTTTCCCTTCACCGTATGTGCGAGGATCATCGTGGGCCGATCAGTATCTCCTAGTGCTTTGGCCCGCTCGAGTGCAGGAATTATCTGGGAGTACTCATGCCCGTTGATCTCAAGGACTTGCCAACCGAGTCGCTCGAAGATTCCCTTTAAGTCGATCCCAGGCCAGGGATCTTTCCGATCCCCACGGTGTTCCTCATCGATCGGCAGGATCCAACCAAACTGTTGCAATCCATTCCAGTCCAGGATCGCGGTTAGATTGCCGAGTTTATATCGTGGAGCGATATCCAGCGCTTCCCAGATCATTCCCTCTTGGAGTTCGCCATCTCCGATCATGACGAATGTATGATATTTCTCTCCGCGCATTCGAGCCCCGAGCGCCATGCCCAATCCAACGGACAGACCCTGGCCAAGGGAGCCAGTCGAAGCGTCCAGGCCAGGTAGCTTAGTTACATCTGGATGGCCTTGGAGTCGCGAATTGCCTTTATCGAAAGTCTTGAGTTCTTCGATGGGAAAAAGGCCTCGCAAGGCCATAACAACGTAGAGTCCAATCGAAGAATGTCCCTTAGAAAGAATGAATCGATCCCGCTGGGACCAATGCGGGTTTTGCGGATCGACTTTCATTACGCGGAAATAAAGCGCGATCAACAGGTCCATAGCCGAGAATGGTCCGCCGACGTGGCCCGCCCCGCTCTTAGCAACGGTGCTAATGGCTAACCAACGTCCCCGTCTGGCCAATGCTTCCAGCTCGCGATAATCTTTGTTAGCACTCATGGCTTCCTGTTTGCTTGATGGTTCAGCGTTTTGTTAAATTCATCCCGATATTCGTTCGACCCCACCGAATCTGTCGTTTTGCTCAATTACCGGCGCCTCCTTCTCATCAAGGCGACCTGGCGTTCAAGCAGTATTGATCGGCTGGGGCCACTCGCTTTCCGCGTGATCCTCGTCATGTGGCGGACCAATGCCTGCCTAACCCAAAGATCAATCAACTTGCTCATAGGCTGATATTCGAACCACGACCTACGGAAACTCGGGTCGAATCGGGCTTCGTCAGTGAAACCTTTCTGCTGTGGCCAGACCAGGGAATTTATTTGCGAATGGCTTTCGTGCAGCAATAGAAACACAAATACACCTATCTGCCCGAACGGATCGACCCGCTACACGGACGGAGTGGCCGTCGTTGGCAAAGACGATGTGTCGGCTCCGGAAGATGGTGATTACCTGGCCACCCAGCGACTGGAACGCTTCAGGAGCGCCAGCGGCCTAATGCACCTAGACGTCGTAGCTCGGCGGATCAGTGACACTTTACGTAAAAGGAATTGACCAACTTCTGGTAAAATGAAAGTTGCGAAATGCTGTCGTTTAGCAACATGTTAGAAAGTACAATCCAATGGTAAAAAAGTGCGGGCGAAGTTGCGATTGTGGCTGTCTTGGAAACTTGGCGAAAGCCGAGCTTCCGTTAGGTCCAGGACGCCTTAAATGACAAGAGGGGAGGAGCTTAGATGGGGAGATCATACTCAGACCTGCGACGTCAGCAGATGGTAAATCTCTTGGAAGAGACCGGCACTCTGAATGTCGGCGAGCTAGCAGACCGGTTTGGGGTTAGCGTGGTCACGATCCGGAAGGACTTAGACGACTTAGAGGCTGAAGGGTTGCTTGAGCGAACTTTTGGCGGGGCTGTGTTTTCTCATCGCAGCCGGTTTAGTAGGTCCTTTCTCCAGCGGACCATGGAGCATCGCCAGGAAAAGCACGCCATCGCGGTCGCGGCTTTAGAATACGTCCAAAACGGTGACACGATCATTCTGGACGCCGGCACGACTACGCTTGCACTCGCGCAGCTTTTGAAACAGCACGTGAAATCTATCTTCGTCATCACTTGCTCCGTCCCGGCGGCCCTCGAGTTATCCAGCGCTGGATATGACATTCTCCTGTTGGGCGGGATGCTCGGAAACAAAAGCCAGGCTTTACTCGGGCGGGAAACCCTGAAAATGATCGAGCGCTACCGGGCGGACAAGGCATTTCTTGGAAGTACAGGATTCACCGCCGAAATGGGTCACAGCACACCAAATCCTGAAGATGCGCAGATGAAAGAGGCGCTCATACGAATCGCTGACAAAACGCATATTTTGGTAGATTCCTCAAAATATGGTCATGATTGCCTGACCAGTTTTGCGCATCTTCGCGAGGTTTACCTGACCATCACGGACAACGGCCTTGCCCGTAGCAAAGCGAAGGCCCTTGCAGCCATTGGTGCAAGGCTCCGGATTGCAGAAGTGGTCGAGAAGGCAGATTCGAATCGTGAGTCAGCCGGCGCCACGAAGTCCTCCCCAGCGGTAGAGACGCCCACGCGAAATGGCCAGTTGCCTCTCCATAGACAGGGGAGAGGCTGATTCAGCCCAAAACCGGACTTTTCGAGTCTTCGTATCTAGGTAACTAGATCGGCGGCATTTCGAAGGCTCTCCACTGGCGCGTGGCGGAACTTTCCATGGCCGCGTTAACGAAGGCCAAACCTTTGACGCCGTCTTCGACAGTCGGAAAAGGGCGATCGATCTCGCGTGCCGGCTGCCCGGACATCCTCGCAACAACGGATCTGGCGAAATCCGAATACAGGTTGGCAAAGGATTCGATGTAGCCTTCGGGATGACCAATCTGGAGTCGAGTCACCTGCCTGGCGTCTTCGCTGACCAATGAATCCGGGCGCCGCGTAATGATCTCCTCGAAGCCGTCGCGTTTACGATGCACCAATCTGTTTGGTTCTTCTTGATACCACTCCAGGCCTCCTGTTTCGCCAAAGATGCGAAAACATAACCCGTGTTCGGCGCCGCTCGCCGCGTTAGTGACCCACATCGAGCCGCGTGCGCCGTTAGAGTACCTGAGCAGCATCGAAACGTAGTCGTCTACTTTGCGGCCGGGAACGACGTGGCCGACATCAGCACATAAAGACTCAAGATCTAAACCTGTGACATAGGCTCCTAAATGGTGCGCATGGGTCCCGATATCGATCAGGATCATCGAACCTCCGACGCGGGCTGGATCAAGACGCCATCCCGGAGGAATATCCTCAGAAGCCAGGTACCCCTGAACGTACTGAAGATGGAGCTGGCGGATGGCCCCGATGGCGCCATTGAGGATCATCGCGCGAGCTTGGCGCACCATCGGGTAAGCGGTGTAGGAGTGGGTCAAACAGAACTCAAGCCCGCTGTTCTTCACCTTCTTGGCCAGACTTACGGCCGATGCGAGGTCAGTCGTGAGCGGTTTGTCGCAGATGATATGGAACCCAGCATTCAAAGCCGCGCAACAAATGTCGTAGTGACTATCGTTGGGCGTCATCACCGCGATCACGTCGATGCGATCTTTCCGCTTCGCCTCGCTCTCTACAAGTTCACGCCAGGATGGATAAGCCCGTTCGTCGAAAACTCCGATCGCGCGTCCTGTCCGTCGGGATCGCTCAGGGTCAGATGACAGAGCCGCGGCAACGATCTCATAATATCCATCCAGCCGAGCGCCGGCACGATGGACATCGCCGATTACCGACCCAGGGCCGCCGCCAACAATACCTAGCCGAAGTCGGCGCCCGATAACTTCAATAATCATACATCTCTTTCTTCGGGATTTGATTGCCTCTCAACAGTTAAACAATAAAACGAATTGCTCCTTATTGGACTCCAATGGCAGGTCAGTTAGGAAGGACTTAAAAACGACTCGGATGAATGCACGGCGAACGGTGTCAATGGTTACTTTAGGAACGCGCTTGCTGATACAGCCCGGGAATTGCCAAAGACTCCACCCGCACAGGGCCACCAGAAGACATGGATGCAACCAGCGTTTCCGCTATAACCGCCGCCCGATATCCATCCCACGCATCAGGACCGTGCACAGGGCCAGAGACATTTTTCAAATCACCCGAATTCCAAGCGAGAATTGCATTTACCCAACTCTGCAATTCTCGGCGGTACGCTTCGGCGAAACGCGGGCGCCAATCGGCCGCCAAATCGACCTGTACCCTTAGATCAGAGCGTGCCACTGTCCGGGCAACCGGAGCGAGTTCGATCGTACCTTTCTCGCCGACAATCTCACAGCGAATTTCGTAGCCGTAGTTCGCGGCCATGAATAGTTCTATGAAGATCAGCGCCCCGGCTTCGAGTTCCAAAATCGCCACCTGCGGATCCCGCCGTACACCCGGTGCATTAGGCACTGGAGACAACCAGTTCACGCTGACCACTTCGCGCCCGAATACCCAGGGCATGACATCGATCTCATGCACAGCCGAAGTAAAAACGATATCTTCAGACGTCCATAGCGGTGGCACGCTTACGTTACGATGCACGCAATGCGCCAACAGCGGTGCACCGATCTCACCTGATGCAAGCCGGGCCCGCAGCTCTACATAACCAGGATCGTAACGTCGCATAAAACCAATCTGTACCAGGCGCGTGCCTGCGGCTTCCTCGGCTCGAAGAATCTGTTCACATTCCGCCGCTGTTTCTGCTAACGGCTTCTCGCAAAGAACCGGTTTGCCAGCGGCAATACTGGCCAGCGTATATGGGGCGTGCGTCGTGTTGCTGGAAGCAATGATAACGGCATCAATCTCGGCGGACTCGATAAGAGCCTCGGCAGACGACAGAGCTTTGGCACCGGGAATCCGTGCGGCGACGGCTTCGGCGCGACCGACATCAATATCTGCAACCGCGCATACTTCGGCCCTTGCGATTGATTTGGAGATTGTCTCGACATGGTCGGCTCCCATGACACCCGTGCCGATTACTCCTATACGAATCGTTGTCATGTTACCCGAGTCCAGGCGCCTCCTTTCTTCGCACTTTCAACAGCCACAGCTAGAAAGGACATCCCCTGAATTCCGTGCTAGTTTCATCCCGCCATATAATCCCTCGGAACGTGCTCGTTTTGCATTTGCAGGTACCTTGCCAGCCGTGAGCTTTATAAGGTAATTTCCGACACTTTCACCGGTCGTCTTTCCGACCAACTCTTTGTCGTCGCGATGGCCAATCGAAGTGTTTCCAAAGCTTCTTCTGGTCCCGGAGAGGGCTTTTTTCCGCCTCGCAAAGCCTCAAAGAACGCCTCAAGCTCAAGCCGATAGCCGAGTTCGAATCGATCCGGAAAATTCTCGTAATGATCAAATGCGGAAGCAAAATCCTTGGCAAACAGCAAAGGAGTCTTCTGAGGCGCTTCGATGACCACTTTGCCGACCGAGCCGGCCACTTCGGTCCGAATATCGTAGCCCCAGTTCGACCGCCGCGAGGTTTCGATGACCCCTAAAACTCCATTCTTAAACTTCAAGAGCGTAACCGCGGTGTCCGCGTCATTGGCTTTCGCGAAACGCTCATCAATTAGTACGCTCCCCCAACTGCAAACTTCATCTACTTCGCCGACTAAAAACCGTGCGAGATCGAGATCGTGCACTGACATGTCCAAGAACAGGCCGCCGCTTCCCAGCAGGTATTCATAGCTGGGTGGATACGTATCACGGCTCAGCGCACGAAACGTTTCGAGTTTTCCCAGCTCACCCGACTCGATTTTTGCTTTCGCCAGAGCGTATCCAGGATCAAACCGTCGCATAAAACCAATCTGCACTGGGACATTACGTTCCCGAACTAATTGCACAACTTCCTGAGTGTCGGACAAGTTCAAAGCTATCGGCTTTTCACTCCAGACAGCTTTGCCCGCGACTACTGCTTGTTTAATTAACTCCGCGTGCGAGCCGGTAGAGGTCACAATAACGACTGCATCGACAGCAGGATGCTCGATTGCCTTCGCGCTGTCGGTCACCGCTAGCTCTGCCCCCGTCATTTCGCGTCCGCGCTCGGCCCTTTCGAGAATCAAATCAGCGACAGCAACAACCTTGACTCCACTAATAGCCGTCAGATTTCGGAGATGGGTTTCTCCCATGCGCCCAACTCCCAGAAATGCTACCCCGATCGCTTCCTTATTCTTCATTTATTTTTCTTCACTTCTCACATTTCAGAGCGCAGCGGCGCCCCCACGTTAACTGTGAAACACTTTTAAGGTCGTCCGGCTATTCGCTTTCTATCTTCAGAGCGTTTTCTAAATAGAGCCGCTTTTCTCTGGCGGTGGCTGTGAAATTCGTCTTCCGCCCGGAGTCGCGAGAGAAGGGCCGAAGTCTTTGGCGTCATCGGTCAACACAAAAGAAAAGGGGGGAAACTGCCATTCGGTAATTGTTGCGAACTACTTTCGTCTAGAAAGACATTAGAAACTAGCAACTGTCAAGCACCATAGAAAAACCTGTTTCCCCGAGTTAGCCGCTCGTTGCACGGAATCTGATAAGCGACTTGGCACCGCCGGCGATGGGGTGGCTGCCGACGTATTTACGACCAACACGGAGAAAAGTGAAACCGCTCGGGCGGAACCAATCGCTCGTTCCTTGGGATTCGTTTGATCGTTTGAGGATCGACCGCGGGAGAGGCCCTTTCTCCCGCACATCGCTTCAGCGAAAGTCTTGTGCCCGTTAGAAAGGCTAGCGATCGATATCTTTGTTCGGTGTAAAAGATCGCCGTCCGCGGGTCTTTGCAGAAGCG
>WNFN01268330.1_pt1 | contig 21144 bp, 15 predicted proteins | sample 5400161 | NCBI WGS metagenome assembly WNFN01 (sample SAMN13153353, study PRJNA577476) | soil metagenome | isolation source: 80 cm saprolite on Douglas fir-dominated hillslope | place: USA:California | collected 2013-09-17 | reverse complement strand
CGGGGAGCGGATCAACGGAAAAATCGAGGGAAGCGAAAGAAATTTCGAGCATGGAGAGTGAGAGTTCGACCTGTACCAGATTGGAACAGATGCGGCGGAGGGAGAGGCTGAGAAATTCGGCGGAGAGTTCGCAACCGAGGGCGTGGCGGCGGAGGCGGAAGGCGGTTAGGAGCGTGGTGCCGCCACCCGGAGGTGGTGCTTGGGGTCGTCGAAGGCGGGGGCGGGGAGGTTGGAGGGAGATTTGGACATGAATAGTTGATCGATCGGGATCGTTGATCAGAAGAGCGACGGTGTCAAGCGAGGGGGAGAGAACCGGGAAAAAGAAAGAGTCTTAACACAGAGGACACGGAGGACGCAGAGAGCGCAGAGAAGACAAAAACAGGGCGAGCTGAAGCTCGCCGCTACAGAAGCAGGCCGTACATGAAGATTACGGCTGGGCGATTCGGGCGCAGCATGCTGCGCCCCTACAAGAAAAAACAGGAAAGCGGCGCGAAGAGGTTAGCGCTGCGAAAGCGGCGCGAAGAGGCTAGCGCTGCGAAAGCGGCGCGAAGAGGTTAGCGCTGCGAAAGCGGCGCGAAGAGGTTAGCGCTGCGAAAGCGGCGCGAAGAGGTTAGCGCTGCGAAAGCGGCGCGACGGAATCGGCGCGGCGTTCGGAGAGCTGCTGATTGAAATCGTCGCCGCCGACGCTGTCGGTGTGACCCTCGATCTGGAGAGAAAGACCGGGATGCGCGAGGACGATGCCGGAAATTTTGGCGAGTTTCTCGCGGGCGCCGGGCTTGAGGGTGTAGCTGCCGGTGTCAAAGAGCACGTCCGACATGTTGACGATGAGGCCGCGGGCGGAGTCGCGGGTCTGCAAGATGGAATTCAACTGGCTGAGAAGCTGGGCGCGAAGCTGGGCTTTTTCGGCTTCGGCTTGCGCGGCGGTTTGGCGCGCTCTTTCGGTTTCGGCTTCGGCGGCACGCTGCTGGGCTTGCGCGGCAGCCCGGTCTCTTGCGGCTTGGTCAGCGGCGGCTTGCGCGGCCTGTTGCTGGACTAAGGCGGCGGCGCTGGCCTTCTCGGCTTCGGCTTGCTGGCGAGCGGCTTCGGCGGCGGCTTTCTGTGCTTCCTGCTGCATGCGCTGCGCTTCGGCCTTGGCGGTTTCGGCTTGCTGGCGAGCTTGCTCGGCTTCCTGGCGGCGCTGGGCTTCCGCTATGGCATCGGCGCGGGCCTTGGCTTCGCGTTCTTCGGCAGCTCTTTTGTCCGCGGCGATTTTTGCCTGGGCGTCTTCCTCGGCTTTTTGTTTCACGGCCATGACGCGAGCTTCTTCGGCGGTTTCGACGACTTCGCGGGCGGCGGCTATGACGTATTTCTTGTCGCTCTTGCGCGCGTAGACCTCTTCCGCGTTGCGGAGCTGCTGTTCGGCCTTAGCGAGCGTGGGAGCGGCATATTTGTCGGCGAGGGCGATGTGCGCGATGCGTACGGAGTTGCGCGCTTCAAAAAGACCGAGCGGGGTCTTGCGGTCGATGCCGAAGATGGCGTTTTCAATTTTGGTGTTGGAGGAAGAGTAGATGCCGCGGCCGACGAGCTCGTAGCTGGCGTCGATGTTTTCGACTTTACCGAGCGTGGTGGGACCAAAGACGTTTTCCAGCACGACGGTGTTACCGGGCTGGGTGACGGCGAAATACGGCTCGGCAGTGACGATCATGCCGAAGGTTTGCATCTCGGAGATGGCTTTCACTTCACCATAGCCATTTTTCAGCACGACTTCGCCGAGGTTTACGGCGCGGCCTTGAGGGGAGACGGCCCAGAGAACGTAGGTCAGGTATTCGAGGCCGAACTTGGTGGCCTCATCAAGGCCTGCGAATCTTGCTTCTATTTCCGTGCGGTTGCCCTTGTTTTGCACCCTGGCTTCGCCAACGGCTTGCTGCATCAATTCCGTGCCTTGAAAATCGATCTTGGTTGCGCCGGTGCGGCGGTAATTCACGGCTTTGGTGGTGCGCGAAACAGTTTTAGCGGAGCCGGCAGATGGGGGCGCCTGACCGGGCGCGGGAACAGCCAGAATGCCGAGGATTCCAGTTACCACGAGAAATGCCGATCTGATTTTCACGTCAACCCCCTTCGAGGCGAAAACATTGCGGTGACCACGATTTGGCCACAATATCCGCTGCAGAAAGATTAGCGACACACCCCGCTCCAAAAGCTGTTCGATGGTCCATACCGCGGGGTAGGTCGTTTCGTATCTACAGGCTAGCAAAAAAAGAGAGGGAGCGAGGCGGTTCGGAAAGGGCCTTTGAGCAAACAATTAACTGGCCGACCGGGCAGGGGGCCTGGATCGGGGATTAAGCCAGCTGGGGTCGTTCACTTTGATGCATCCTTACAAGTATTGATTCTAAAGGTAGTTACAGCGAACGCAGGAATTCGAGGAGCGCCTCCTTTTCCGCGGGTTTTAGCTTTCTGAATTTTTTGGTGACCTCAGCGGCCTCGCCGCCATGGCGCAGGATGGCATCGAGAAGCGTTACGGAATCGCCGTCGTGCATGAGACGCGAGTGCAGGCGGACGCCCCAAAGCGGGGCGGTGCGGACTTTATTGGCGGCGTTGTTGTATTCGGGGACGGAGAGGCCTCTCCAGGTGATCGTGTACATGTTCTTGCCGTAGTGCTCCAGCATAGCAGCGACGATGCCGTCGCCGGTGCCGACATTGTGGAGCAGAAAGTCGCCGTAGGGATGAAACTGCTTTTCCCCGAGCGCCGATGGGATGGTGAAGGTGCCGCCGTTGATCTTCGTGCCGGTAGGAGCAGTCGTGAGCGTCTGGACGTGACAAATATCGCAGCCGACCTTTTCGAATAATTGAGCGCCCAACCTTGCTTTGGGGGTTTGCGCAAGTTGCGAGTCGCGAGCGGGAGTTTCGGTGGCACGCATGAAGCGCGCGAAACGATCGATGTCCGCGAGGCCGTCAGGGCCGGGCGTGTCGTTGGGCTCCTTGGCGGTGTTGCAAAGATTGGTGACTTCGTCGGGCTGGAGGCGATTGGTGATGCCCATTTCGTTGAGATAAGCATCGCCGGAAAACGAGAGCAGGCTGGCGTGCTGGTCTTTCCAGCCGAAGCGGCCGACCCCGGTCTGGCCGGGAGCCTCGAGGATGGGAACGTAGAGAACCTGGCCGCAAATCTTTTTGTGGTTTTTCTTGCATTGGTCCTTGGCAAGGTCAATAAAAGTCTGATCGGGGACGGCCTCCACGAATCCATCGCCGAGAACGTTCAAAGAAACGCGGAAGGTACGAATGTTCTCCGAATCAGGAACGCGTTCCTGAATTTCCGTGCTGGGGAAGGCCTCATTCGGGCAAACGGCGCGGTCGTTCACCAGGGTGCGGCCCTTTATGATTTCGGCGCCACGGGCGATGGGGATTTCGGGATTCTGGAATTTGCCGTCGGGGCCGCGGTGGCCAACGCGCAATTCAGAAACCTGGGTGGAGCCGCCGGAGGTGGGATTCTGATGGCACTCGCGGCAGGATTGCGCGTTGTAGAGCGGGCCCAGGCCGTCGGAGATTTGCTCGATTTCATCGAACTTGACTTGATCCGCCGCGTGCGTGGTGTCGTCCACCAGGCCGTTGCTCTTGTTGTCAAAGCCGGAGGGCGCTTCGGGAAGGGCTGGAGCGAAGAAAAAAGCGGAAATCGCCAGCACGGACAAAGCCATGAGGAGCTTCATGAATACCTCGTTGAGCTGGTAACGGAAATGTACCTTGATGGCAGGTGAAAACCAAGCAAAAAATGCAGCTATTGCTCCAATCCTGGCACTCCATTCGAGAGTCACTGATCATTCTGGGCGAGCACAGGAGTGCTTACAGGCCCGAATGTTTTCAATCCCTGGGGGTATGCGTATAATACCGTTCGTGAGGCCGGCAGGCTCGGCCCCACACCCACCCTGGGCCCGCCAATTCGGCATTCCTTCATCCCCCACCGCTGAAGGTCGCTCCGAAAATCAGAAAAGCCTCTTGAGGAAAATGAACCTGGATCGACGCCAACAAATCAGAAAGATGCCGGACAAATTTGCATTCCTACAATTGGAGCGGGATGACGGTGGAAGCTTGCTAGATCTCTCCGAAGGGGGCTTGCGCTTTGAGACATTTTCCGCCGTGCATCAAAACGGACCAGTTCATTTTTGGTTTTCGCTCAATCTCCGGGACCGGATCGAAGCGTGGGGTGAACTGGTCTGGATCAATGCGGCGAAAAAGTCCGGGGGGCTGAGGTTTATGGGCCTCTCCGAGGAAGCTCGCGCACAGATTCGCGAATGGATATCACGGCCCTCCTCGCAGGGAGTTCCTGACGAGGAATTCTTACGCCGGGCCGTGGCGAGGGATATGCCTGCAAGAATTGGGGCGAGCGAACCAGGCGCGGTTGCAAAGTTTGTGTCGAAAGGGGGTCCCCAACACGCGACGTTTTTCCCCGGCGCAGAAGATGCTGGAGATTCGGGCACTTTCCCCATTTTGCAAAAAGTGGAGACGAGTGGGGAGCTTGTGCCAATGAATCGGCATCTCTCCGCAAAACGACGGCAGCTCATTCTTGGCTTGTTACTAGGCACCTGCATTTCCGCGGCCGTAGCCGTATCAGCAATCAAGTATTCGAACCACCGCCGTGAAAATAGGGTCTTGGGAATAGCGCCGACAGGATTGTTGGCACAAAGAAGCGGAGGAGAAGCCTTGCCATCGGTTTCTATGAGTCCAGGTGCAGGAAGCGGTGCCTCCGCAGATATCTTCTCTATCGGCAAACCGAAAAAAGGAGCAGCACGGGACCACACTCCGATCCATCAGCTGGCGGCAACCGACGGGCATCCTGGTCCACGCGCATTGGAACCCCCAGCGTCAAATCAATCGGCGCGAGCACCTCATCAGCCACACCCGAACGGTAACGAAAGCCAGAAAAAAGCGTCCATGACACCTGAACAGTTGTGGGCCTCGGTGCAGACCGGCAGCAGCAAGGCGGCGGTAGCGCTGGCTGACCTCTACATTAAGGGCGAAGGAGTTCCCCAGAATTGCAGCCAGGCGCGAGTGCTATTGCTGGTGGCCTCTGAAAAGCGGAACGCTGAAGCAATCAGAAGGTTGCAAGAGCTGGACAAGACCGGCTGTCCGCTGGACTAACGTCTGAGGTTGCGTACAGGACGCCGATCTTGAGCGAATTGTTCTGGGGCATCAGGGCGAGCTGCGGAGGCGACCTGGGGTATTCGGGTGAGGCTAAACCGGGCGGCGGATGCCGAGCTTGCGCATGCGGGCCTGGAGCGTGGTGCGCTTCATGCCGAGGAGGACAGCGGCGCCCTTGGGGCCGGCGATGCGCCACTGCGTCTGCTTCAAGGCGCGGAGGATGTGCTGGCGCTCGGCTTCCTCGAGAGTGGAGATCGCGGAGGCGGAGGAGGCAGAGGAATTCAAGGAAGTAAAGGAGGCAAAGGAGGAAGAGGAATCGGTGCCTGGGGCTGCGCTGGAGATGGCAGTGGATTTTAATTCACTGACGGGAACGCGGAGTTCTCTGCCGGGGGAGAGGAGAACGGCGCGCTCGAGGAGATTTTCAAGTTCGCGCACGTTGCCGGGCCAGGAGTAGTGGGCCAGGGCGTCCATGGCGTCGGCGGGAATGTACTCGACGTCTTTGTTGAGCTGGCTGCTGAATCTCTGCACGAAGTAGCGTACCAAGAGCGGGATGTCTTCGGGGCGCTCGCGGAGCGCGGGGACCTGGATGGGGAAAACGTTCAGGCGGTAGTAGAGGTCACTGCGGAAGGCGCGCTCGGCGACGCGTTGCGAAAGATCCACGTTGGTGGCGGCGACGACGCGGACGTCCACGCGCTGCGTGCGATTGCCGCCGAGCCGTTCGAATTCCTGCTCTTGAAGCACGCGAAGAAGTTTCGGCTGAAGTTCGAGGGGAAGGTCGCCGACTTCGTCGAGGAAGAGCGTGCCGCGGTCGGCGAGTTCGAAGCGGCCGATTTTTTGGCTGATGGCGCCGGTGAACGCTCCGCGCTCGTGGCCGAAAAGCTCGGATTCGAGAAGACCGCTCGGAATTGCGGCGCAATTAATTTTGACGAAGGTGCGATCGCGGCGCGGACTGAGATTATGGATGGCGCGGGCGAAGAGCTCTTTGCCGGTGCCGGTTTCGCCGAGGAGAAGGACGGCAGTGCCGGCGGGAGCGGCGAGCTCCACCTGGGCCAGGGCGCGCTTGAGCGCGGGGCTCTCGCCGACAATTTCCTCAAAATTGAATTCACTGCGAATTTCTTCCTCGAGGTAGAGCTTTTCTTCGGCGAGCTTGTTCTTCAGGGCATCGATTTCCTTGAAGGCCAGAGCGTTTTCAACGGCGATAGCGATCTGCGCGGCGACTTGCTGCAGGAGCTCGACATCTTGCGGGGAGAAGGCATCGTTCCGGCGGCTGGCCGCGTTGAGAGTGCCAAAGGCTTGCCCGTGGGTGATGAGCGGAACGCAACAGATGGTTTGCACGCCTGCCGTGCGGAGGGCGCGGATGACTTCGTTTTGGAAGCGGTCGATTTCCGTGCCGCGCGCGAGGAACGGCTGGCCATCGGCAATCGCCCGAGCGGAAGGTGACGTGTCGCGGGGGACGGTGACTTCCTGCTTGATAAGGTTCTGGTGACCGGGAAAATCGAGGTCGTGGATCTTGAGCAGTCCGGTTTGGGAATCGAGGAGCGCGAGGCTGGTGTAGTCGTGGTGGATGACGCGCTCCAAAGTTTTGACGATGCCGCTGAAAAGGTCGGGGAGTTCGCGGCTGGTGATCAGGACATTGTTGATTTCGAGAAGAACCCGGAGGCGGTCGCGCTCGCGTGCGAGTTGCGATTGATAGGCCTGGGAAGTCTCGAAATTAAGGGCATTATCGACGGCAACGGCCACCTGGCTGGCGACGCGCTCCATGAATTGCAGCTCGGTGTCCGTAATGCGCTGCGGGACCAGACGGCCGAAACCCATGGAGCCGAGTCGGCGCTGGGCGGTCGTGAGCGGAAGGATCGCGAGTGAGCGCACATTATGCTCACGCAAGCGCTTCAGGAAATCCGGGAAGCGCGTCTCCTCTTCGGCGTCGCAAACCACAAAGGACTGCTGCGTTTGCCAGACCCAACCGGAGGGGTTGCCCTCGACGGGAGACTCACTGCCAGCGGACTTTTCGCCAGGGACGCGGGTTTCAAGAACGTGAAGACGCATGACGTTGCGCGAAGCATCGTGGAGAACGAGGGAGAGGAAGTCGAAGTCAATGACGGAGTGCAGGCGCGCGGCGAGGTCGTGGAAAAGCGCGGGGAGATCGCGCTGCTGGGCGATGGCCTCGCTGACTTCGAGCAAGGCTTCAAGCTGACGCCGGGAGTGTTCGAGCGGGGAGGTGAACGCCACTTCCGGCGGGGAGACGACAGGATCCGCCATAGAAGGCAGGATAACATCCGCGTCGGCAGGGGCTCAACTTGAGGCTGCTGGCGCGAGGGATGGGATTCCGCCGAAGGCACAGACAGGAGCCACGTCCGTCACTTCGGACGGACTGGCCCCCAAAGCACCCTTCCCTCCAAAATCACCAGTCCCCAGAGTCACCACAACCGCTTCTTCGCCGGTTGTATTAACTAACCGGCGGAATGGACACTGCTTTCTTGACTGTATATGACGTTCTTCGCGGAATCGCCCTGCCCGAAGATGGTTTTTCCTGTTAAAAGCGTATCTCTTATTGCACAGTCTTGCCAGCAGGGCTACACCGCCGCAATGGTCGTGGATGAATCCCGAATCCTGCAGGTCTGCATTTTTTCGACGCTGCACAGGAATGAGCGTCGTGTGAAATTCAGCAAATTGCTTCCGGACGTCGTGACCATCGCAGACGAAGTAGATGCGCGCGGCCAAGAGCGTCATGTACATCCGAAAGGGCAACGTAAAATTCTCCGTGCTTAGCGCGTCGGGTAAGGTGGCTGTGGTCGCGATGCTTATGGAAAAGCGCAGCACCAGCCGGACGACGAACCGCCAATTGTTTCCCAAGAGACTTTGCCGGAAATAGTCGGTACTACGCGCTCTCGCGTGAATATCTTCATGAACAAATTTAGAACCCTCGGCTTCATCGACTACCACAACCGTAAGATCAAGATCAACAAGTCATTGCTGACGTTTGTTTTGGAAGAGTAAGACCGCTATGTCTTGTCAGGAGCGGGCTCGCATTCAACGCTTCCTTCCAGGCCAAGGGCAAGCTTGTCACCGCCAATTCTTTCAGGCCAAGCTCGATGTTTTGTAAGCTTGAGAATGCCGGGCGCAGGTGGCCATCAGTTGCTCGATGGCTGCGACGGCCTGGATGCCGCCACGCGCGCCGACGGCGGTGCAGTTGAGCGCGGCCGCGGCGCAGGCGAAATCGAGCTGCCGCTGTAAAGGCCAGCCCTGCAAGAGCCCGTAGATAAAGCCTGCGTGAAAAATGTCTCCGGCACCGGTGGTGTCAACCGTGTTCACGCGAAAGGCGGCGGCGTAGTGGAATTGCGTCCCGTCCCAGGCCAATACGCCTTCTTCGCCCAGTGTTGCCGCGGTAAGGCGGCAGCCAAATCGTTTCCGCAGCGCGGGCAGGGATTTACGCAAATCCAATTCTTCCATCAGCCGCCCTGGAATGTCTCTGCTGGTGATCAGGAAATCGACCTTGTTCAGCAGCGCGTCCACACCAGGATAAAGTTCATCCACATCGGCGATGACAGGAATGCCGGCGGCACGGGCCCAGCCCGCAGCCGCAGCCGCGGCAGCCGTATCATGTCCATCGACGTGAAGAGCGCGGGAATTGACGATCCACTCTCGCCGGAGTTCTTCTGGACGCAAAGTTAGCCGGTCGTCCCGTTTCCAAAGAACGGTGCGTTCGCCGGAGTCATCGACGAGGATGAAGGCCTGCTGGCTGGGACACCCGGGAGCGGTGAAGAGATGCGCCTCGACGCTGAGCCGGGCAAACTCCGCGCAGTGGAGCGAAGCGGCGCTGTCGTCACCGACCTTGCCCACGTAGCGCGTGCGCAAGCCCCACTGCTGGCAGGCAACCACCGCGGTGGCGACTTGGCCGCCGGGCAACACTTTCGCGGCTCGAAATTCGACCTTGGACCCGCGCGCAGGATAGTGCGCGACGGGAATCAGCGTGTCAGTGGCGTTCAGACCCACGCCGACAACGTCAACCTTGGAGGATTCGGTCATTTTTGTCTGCGCCACTGTAGACGAAGCGCCGGAATTTGCAAAGGCGGGACGGATGACTCAGTGAAAACGCGTCGTCCGCCAGAGTTTGAGGCCACAAACGAGAAGAAGGACCAATGTGGCGGCGCTCAAAACGGCGGCGGGCCCCCAATGGAAAGAGAGGCGCGGGGCGCGCGCCATCGCCGCAAAAACCGCGAAGATACCGGTGGCCACGGCAACCAGGAACCAGTCCAGCGCGCTCCGTGAAGGTTTTAGTTCACCGTCGGCTTGCCGCCCGTCCATGCGGGCTTCCACGTAGTCTGCCGAGACGCCGTAGCGCTGGGATTCGCGCTGCGCCGCGTCTTTCCAGCGCATTTGTTCCTTGCCGATTGCGGAAGAAAAAGCAATTGCGCCGACCCCCAGCATCATCACGACGGAGCCTCCAATGACTTGCGTGTAAGTCGAGACACCGCGACCGTGCAACTCACCGAAAACCAAAATGCCCCACAACAGACCCCACAGCTGATTCGAATTGGAGAGCGGAATGCCCCGGCTGATGCCTACATACTTGGCCGCGTATTGCTGAAAGACGTCACCGATCACCCAAACAAAGCCGCCCAGCATCAGCCAGAAAAGAACGTCGCGCGCGCTCGTCAGTTCGCGCCACAGAGGAGCCAGGCCGAGATAGCTGACGGCGAGAGTGGCCATCATGCCCAGCTCCCCGAACGTGAAGAAGGTGACGAACGAAAGCGGATTCATCCCGGTCAAGTAGGCTTTGCGATAAGGGATGTACATCGTCCCCCAGAGAATTCCCGCGCCCAGTGCGGCCCAGACACCGCGCAGGGAATGCGCCGCCGGAGCTGCGGTTGAAGAGGCCACGGCTAGTAAAGCCGCGCCTGCGCACATTACGAGCGCGCCGCCCAAAACACCCGTCCAGCGCCGCCAACCCGCCTGGCGGAGCTCATTGAAGAAAAGAAAACCCCAAAGGATGCCGAGAAGGCTGTTCGAATTCCACAAAGGAAAGGCGATGCTCAAGCCGATGTCACGGATGGCGAAAATCGTCAGCGTGTTGGCCACGGCCCAAAGGCATCCGGCAAGAAGCGCCCAAATAACCAGGTGCGGCGCCCGGCGAACATCGGCGCGGACGGAAGAGGTGCCGAGAATCAGGGCCGGCAGGCTCCAGCGCGCGAGAAAAACGCCGATGACCATGATGAGCGAAATGACCATCGGCGAGATGCCGATGGAAACGAGCTTCGTGGGCGCTTCCGCGGCGCCGAGCCAGGCTCCCGCAGCGAAGCCGGAGAAGATGCCGAGCATTTGAAGCTCTTTCGAACGCGACGTATCTCGGATTACGGAGCCGATCTGGGTGTAAACGGCAGGCGGCATTTTGCTCCAATCGGGAAATCAACGAATAAATCGCAGAAGAAGCAATCCGCCCATCAAGACGGCGACGGGCACCCAAAAATGAATATCCCCGAGAATACTGGCCCACCAGCCGCGGACGTTTGGGTCCGATTCGGTTGGTTTCATATTCCACCCCTCATGAATCCAGGCATGAGGAGGCTCATTTCTTTTTCAACTCTGCGTCCCAGTTCACCACTAGTGTGATGGGCTCAGGCACGGCAGACTGCAGGACGCTATTTATCAAGAATAGGTTCCCGTCTGCCGAGACGTCGTAAGGCCAGCTTGGGGAGGGAACTCGATGCGTGCGAAACAGAGTGGGAATCTTTCCTATCACGGGACTCTCCTTTCGCTCAGAGATCTCCGCAGCCGTCATCGTGTCGTTCGATCCTTCAATGTAGAACAGCTCCTTCCCGTCGTGCCGCCACGCGGGTGAGTTTCCTCCGTTCACGGAGACCTGCCACTTGCCGGCGCCACTCGGAAAGGATGAAATATAAACCTCCCCGCGGCCCGATTCCCAAGAGACATACGCGATCCACTTCCCATTCGGAGAAATTCGGGGAAAAGTGAAACGAGAGAGTCCAGAAATGCCCGACAAGAAAGGAATCGTCTTATCGCCCGCAGGTCTGGATAGCACAAGGAATTGTAGGCTGCCGTGTTGCGGGTTCTCCTGAAAACCAGCGATGAATTGGCCATCCGGAGACCACGTGGTCGCGTAGCGATGTCCTTCGCTCGGAGACACCACGTTCTCTGCGCCGACACCGCTTACTGATTTCTCATAGATTTGAGAGTGCCCGCCGCGGCCAGAGCTGAACACAATTCGGTTTCCGTCGGGCGACCAGACGGGAAGGCGGTTCTGCTCATTAGGTTGACTAAAGGTCAGCCGCGTCCTCGAACCCTGCGTCAGGTCGTAAATCCAGATATCGCTGTTTGTAGAGGTATGAGCTTTGTAAATTTCGACAGCGAGTTTCCGGCCATCCGGGGAGAGGCTGGGGCCGAAATAAAGTCCGGGCTCCCCAACCTTGCCAAGAATTTTTCCATTCCGGTCCATCCAAATCAGTTCAGAGACTCCTTTTCCAACGGCCCTTGTGTATGCCAGGACGCCGTTGGTAGAGACAGAGAAAGCTGAATGGTTTACGTTTCCGTTCCACGAGACTTGGTCCGCAATGGGGACGGATTCGCCGGAGACGCGGAAGCGACCTGCGTCGAAGGGCTGCGCCACCAGGATGTCCCCGCGTGGATAAAGAAGCAATCCAGGCGAAGCATAGACGGGATTGCCAGTCGCGCCCAAGACGCTCACTGGCTCTACTGAATCGATAGAGCCAAGATGAATCTCACTGCTGGTTATATCTGTGGTCCTGGCAAGATAGAGAAAATGCCGGCCATCAGGCAGGAACTGCGGCCAGCGATGGGTGTCTTCGTGGCGCGCAGTGTCCAGCTTGGTTGCAGCTACCGGCGCACCTCCTGTCGCGGCTACCCGAAAGAGGTTCGCAAATGGCGATGGGGCAAAGACGATCAAGCCATCCCGGTTCCAGGTCCCACCGCGCCCTTCGGGCGCGGGACAAAGCACCTGGACCGGCCCACCCGAGGCGTCGATGGTTTTGAGTTGACCATCGGCAAAGAAACCGATGGAGCGACTGTCGGGCGACCAAAATGGAAAAGAGGCCCCCTCTGTCCCGGCTAGGACCTGGCCAGTAAGCGCGTCCAGTGGGCGAACATACAATATTTCCGGACCTGCTTGACCAACCATGCCCACCACAATGCGTAACCCGTCAGGTGAGACGGCCACCGGGGCCCAGTCATTTGCGCTCTGGGCGAACGACGATTTTTCCGGGGGCAAGATCGAAGAACGAATAACATGGTGTCCGGGAACGGGCCTCCAGAAGTAGGCAGTCCCGAGTCCGGCAAGTAGCGCAGCGACGGCAATTACAGTCGTCAACCAACCTGTGCGGCCTTTGGCTCTCCCCAACTTCGCCGCCGCGGCTTCATCGTGCGAGCCGCTCTCGCTGATCCACTTTAGCTCGCTCGCTAAGTCACTCGCGCTTTGCCATCGTTCGTCGGGGACTTTTGCCAGGCACTTGTTAATGGAATGATCCAGCGCGGGCGGAGTCATCGGTTTCGCGATGCTGATCGGGGCCGGTTCTTTTTCGAGGATGGCTGAGGCGACGCTGAGTTGGCTGTTGCCTTGGAAAGCGCGCTGACCCGTCAGCATTTCGTAAAGCACCGCACCGAGCGAAAAAATGTCGCTGCGGCCGTCCAGTTCCTTGGCTTCGATCTGCTCCGGCGACATGTATTGGAACGTGCCGATGATCGTGCCCGAGGGTTTTGCGAGGCCAAAATCGAGGAGCTTCGCGCCAGTCGGCGGCAGCATGATGTTGCCGGGCTTAAGGTCACGGTGCACGACGCCGCAGCGGTGCGCTTTGTCGAGCGCGTCGGCGATCTGCCCGCCGAACTTGAGAACTTGCTCGAGCGAAAGGGGACCCTTTTCGAGGCGCTTTGCCAGCGTCTCGCCTTCGAGGCATTCCATGACGAGGTAGTCCATCCCGTCTTGATGGCCGACGTCATACAGCACACAGATGTGCGGATGATTCAGGCTGGAAATGGTTTTGGCTTCGCGCTCGAAGCGCTGCTTGCGAACCGGATCACTCGAAAGTTGCGACGGCAGGATCTTGATGGCTACGGTGCGATCGAGACGCGTGTCGCGCGCGCGAAACACTTCGCCCATGCCGCCCGCACCGAGAGGCGAGACGATCTCATAAGGGCCGAGCTTGTTTCCTGAAGAGAGGCTCACGATTGGCGCAAATTATAGCCTTAAAGCGCATCCTTTTCCGAGCGGCCAGCTTCCCTGGACTTGACGGATTGTCAATCTGAGCCATAAGCTCCACGCACTTCCACCATCGAATCTCGCAGCATTGAAGGGCGGCCAAAAAACATGGGAAGCATTCTGGCAAGAATCTATGTCGTGATGAGCGGAGCCATTTTGCTCCTGGTCGGTGCGGTGGGATTCTTTCGCCGCGAAATGTTCAACCTCACATTTCCTCCCGCCCATAACGTATTTCACCTCGTCAGCGGCGCCATCGGCCTTTGGGCCGGGCTCGGGAATAACGCGAATGCTGTGCGGCGGTTTGGTCTGATTTTTGGAGCGATTTATACCCTGGTGGCCATCGCAGGCTTCGCCGGTCTGCGCGACCTAGGGCCCATCCAATTGGATTTGAACACGCATTTCAATTTCATCCACCTCGGAGTTGGTCTCCTCAGTCTGGCGGCCGGTCTTGCCGGCGCAAAGGCGATTTAGTGGATTTCTCGCTTGGTGTGGGCAATTTCCTGTTCGCCTTTATAAGCCTTCCACGCCTGGCTGATGACGTAGGCATGAACCGCATCCGCCTCAGCGACCGTCATGTGGGCTTTGGGGAAAGCAAACTTCGGCGGATCCGCAAGCCCGGGCATGCCTTTCGACCAGTGGCTGCCGCCCAAGACGATCCCATACCAATCCTTATGCACTTCAGGCGGGGCGTAGCGCAGATCGGGGATCGCGCCGTCCTCCACCCAGGCGCCGCTGCCGTCGATGAAGGGAGAGTGGCAACCTTCGCAGTAAAACGACACGTAGAGTTTTTCGCCTTTGCGAATGATTTCATCGCTCACTTTTTGCTCAGGCGGTTTCGGCACGGGCGGAATCTCAATGCGCGGAGCCGGAAAGGGCACCTTACTTCCGAGTCTGAACGCATACAGGCGATTTGGGCCGCGCTTGGATTCGGGAGTGGCCATCGTACGCGCGGGAGCAAAGAGGCGCGATCCAGAACCCCAGCCCACAGAAGTAATCACGTACTGTTCGCCGTTCACGGAAAACGTGACGGGTATGGAATCGATCGCGGACTTGGTCTGGATGGACCAGAGTTTTTTCCCGGTGTCGGCTGCATAGGCCGCAAATTCGCCGGTGCCTTGTCCCTGAAAAACCAAGTTGCCGGCCGTGGAGAGGACGCCGCCGTTGACGGAAATCTGCTCCTTGACGGACCAGCGCGCGGTTTCCGCAACCGGGTCCCAGGCGATCAGCCGGCCATAGAGCCCCTCGCCGCTTTCGCCTGCTTCCACTGCGGCTTTTGTGTCGGAGCGGCGGTCCGCTGATGGAATATAGACGAGCCCTGTGAGCGAGCTATAACTCATGGGCCACCAGTTGTGGACGGTCCACTGTCTGCCGCCGCCCTGCGACGCGGGGATCAGGACGGGGCGTCCCGTTTGAAGGTCGTAAGAACTAGCCCAAGTGGTTTTGACGAGCGGCTTGGCGGAAAGAAGCTTGCCGGTTTTGGCGTCCAGGATATAGAAGAAGCCATTCTTGGGGGCGGTCATCGCCACGTGACGCTTTTCCCCGTTGATCGTGAGGTCGGCCATCATGATCTGGTTGTTTTCCGAGTGCATGCCCTCGGTGCCGGTCTGGAAATGCCAGACGTATTCTCCGGTGTCCGGCTTCACCGCGATGATGCACTGGGAGAAGAGCTTTTCGCCCGTAATTTTGACTCCGGTCATTTCACCGTAGCCGACGTCAGCGCCCGCGGTGCCAAAAATCACGAGGCCTGTGGCGTCGTCATAGGTGATGGCGTGCCAGACGTCGCCGCCGCCGATCTTCCACGAGCCTTCGCCGAACCAGGTCTTCGAGGCCATTTCCAGGTCTTTTGTTTCGAAACCTTTCGAGGGATCGCCCGGAACGGTCCAGAACCGCCAGACTTCCTTGCCCGTCTCGGCGTCATAGGCGGCAAGGGCGCCGCGGACGCCATCATCCGAGCCGTTGTAGCCCATGAGGATTCTCCCCTTGGCAACTCGAGGCGCGCCGGTGATGCCAGTTTGCAGAGGCTCGCAGACGGTGGCCTCCCAGATCTTCTTTGCTGTGGCAGCATCGATGGCAATCAGGCGGCAGTCGCCGGTGCCCACATAAACTTTTCCATTCCAGACGGCCACGCCTCCATTGGTGCGCGCAGAATAAGAGCCGTTCAGCGCCTGGTCGAGCCGGATTTGAGGATCGTACTTCCAGAAGAGTTTTCCCGTGGATGCTTCCACGGCGTAGACCTTGGAGAGCGGAGCGCTGACGTAGATGATGCCGTCGACAACGATCGGCTCGGAGACAATGCCCATTGCGCCGTCGTAATCCAAATACCATGCAAGGCCCAAATTGCCGGCATTCTGATCGTTAATCTGCTTGAGCGGGCTGAAATGTTTCGAATCGTTGGTGCGGCCGTTCACCATCCAGTTGTTCCCGGTGGCGGCATCGGACGTGACGCGCGCCTCGTTCACGTCGCCGGGCTTCGCGGAGCTGTCTGCTGAAGAGCGAAGGGCAATGGCAATGCCGATCGCGGCGATGACGAGAGTCAGACCGAGAATGCGCCGCGTGTTCATATCAGACCGCCTTTCGAATGGGCGCCGAAGGTCCGCCGCACTGATGCGAGATCGCTGGCCCGAACCTGATTGGTGTGAAATCTCCGTGTGCCATGTTAGGTGCGCGGCGGAAAGAAAGTCAACGCGTGCGAAGTTACGCTTTGCGGTGGGCGAGCGCGCGTACTTCGCTCCAGAGAATGAATGCGAAATAGACGGACAGCAGAAGAAGCTCCGGCTCGATGGCGTAGCGATACTTTGCGACCGGATAGGCCAAGTAGTACGGGATCGGGTAGATGATGAGCGCCGCGGCGAAGAGCAACCACCCGCGCGGACGCCGCGTCAAGACGAAAAGAAGTCCGAGCCAGCCTCCGAGAGACAGCGGCCAGAATTCCCATGGCCGCCACCATTCCCTGCTCTGATAGAGCAGCGATGTCCCATCCCAGAACCACCAGGTGCGATGGAGCGTCAGGTCGAGAAATTCGGAAGGATACTCGCGGACAAAACGCAGGCCGTCTTCCTTGTAGTAGTCGAGGAAACCCATCTCTCCCATGACCGCATACTTTTTGAACACCGCGGCATTGGCCCCGGGATGCTTACCGCTGAAACCCATGCCGTTGCTGAGGTGATAGTTGCCAAGATGGAATTCAAACCAGTAGTTGCTGCGAAAAAAAACCGGCCGGCCGAAGACGACCTCGTTGCGAATCAGCCAGGGCGAAACCAGCGCGGCGAACAGCACACCGGCAAGCACCGCAGAAGCGAACCAGGGCCTGAAGGAGCGGTGGTTTACAAAGGCCGCGTAGAGAAAAGTAAACGGCATGACGCTGAGCAATGCGGGGTTTGTGAGCGCGATGACCGCCCAGAGCCCGCCGAGCGATAACCACAGCTTCCTGGTATTTTTCTCCGCGACATCGAGCGTGACGATGAAGGCCGCGGAAAGGAGAAAGGCGCTGGCGGTAAAATCCCAAATCCAGGAGACCGGCCAGCGGAAAAAAATAGGGCTGAGCGCCCAGATCCAGGCGGCCCCGAATCCAACTTGTGTGCCGAACGTGCGGCGGCCCAGGGCGTGGATGTTGATGCCGGTGGCGGCGGCAATGACGCACTGAATGCCAAGGAGCACCATCGCGGAGGCCACGGAGTAGATGCCGAAGAGCCGGAAGACCAAGGCGGCCAAATAAGGGTAAACAGGAGCAATCCAGGCGGTGGGACCGGTGTCCTGGACAAAAGGCGAACTGAAGCCCTGCCCGCGGACGATGTGCTCGGCGATGCTGCAAATTTCCGCGCCGAAAGGAAGAATCGAGCCGGGGGCACGGATGTAAGTTTTTTTCCAGAGCACGAATCCGAAACGCAGTATAAATCCGCAGACGAGAAGCCAAATGTACAGGTTGCGATACCCGGTGGTTTCCGGCGTCGAGACGGGAGTTGCGGGAGCTACGAGGGCGGCGGCGGGCATATTATTTATTATGGAAGACAGTCTCGCGCAGCGGCAAGGCGGAGTTGGAATTTAGATTCTTATGCGGCACTGGGAAAGGGGGATGAGCAGTTCAGGAAAGAAGCAAATCAACACGAAGAAACAAAAAGGACGGCAGGTTGGAGGGAAGAACAACCCCGTTCGGCAGTAGTGCGTGGCTGGATGGTTCGCAAGGTAAACTCAGAGCAGAAAAATCAGGAAGAGCGAACGTCAAGTTTCGAACCGGCAACTCGATCCAACCAGGTGACGGGCTAAACGAGATGAAACCGCGGCTACAGGTGATGAAATTCGGCGGCACGTCGGTCGGCGATGCGGCTTGCATCGCCAGGACGGCGCAGATTATCGCGAAGGCGGCGAAGGAGAGCAGCTGCATCGCCGTGGTTTCGGCCATGAGCGGGGTGACAAACCGATTGATCGAGGCCGCGAAGAAGGCGCAGGCAGGGAACACAGGAGAGGCTGCGGCTCTTGTCGATGCGCTGCGGCAGCAACACGAAGTTGCGTTGGCCATCCTGATCCGGCGCGAGGAAGAACGCGCACGGATTAGGCAGCGGATGGAAGAGGTGCTCGCGGAAGGGCGGCGGCTCTGCGAAGGAACCGCGCTTCTAAGGGAACTCACGCCGCGCACCCTCGACGCGATTTCGAGCCTGGGGGAAAGGCTCTCCGCACCGCTGGTGGCGGCAGCAGTGAGAGAGCTGGGGCTGCCCAGCGAAGCGATCGAAGCAACGGAGCTGATCGTGACGGACGCGTTTCACGGCGGCGCGGAACCGCAGATGGAATTGACGCGAGGGAAATCGCAGGCGCGGCTGCGGCCGCTATTGGAGAAAGGAATCGCGCCGGTCGTGACGGGCTTCATAGGCGCAACGACGGAAGGGCAACTGACCACCCTGGGAAGGGGAGGCTCCGATTATTCGGCGACGATCCTGGGCGCGGCAATGGATGCGGATGAAGTCATCATTTGGACCGACGTCGACGGCGTGTTGACAGCGGACCCGCGGCTCGTTCCAGAAGCGCGCACGATTCCGGTGATCTCGTACCGTGAAGCCGCGGAGCTCGCTTACTTTGGTGCGAAAGTCCTGCATCCGAAAACCCTGAACCCGGTGGTGCAGGCGGCGATTCCCGTGTGGATTCGCAACAGTTTTGCGCCAGAGCGCCCGGGCACGAAGATCACGCCGGAAGGGCGCAGCATCGGAGGCGGCGTAAAAGCGCTAACGGCGATTCGCGACGTAACATTAATCAGCGTGGGCGGGCCGGGAATTGTGGGATTGCCGGATGTGTTGGGGCGGACGTTTTCGACGACCGCCGACGTGCGCGCGAACGTGCTCCTCATTTCGCAATCGTCCTCGCAAAACGATATCTGCTTCATCGTTGCCACTGTGGATGCTCAGCGGACGGTGGAAGCCCTTCGCAAAGAGTTTGCGCAAGACCTGGCGCACCACAAGGTGGAGCACATCACCGTGGATTCGAATGTCGCGATCGTCGCCGTTGTGGGCGAAAACATGCGCGGAACCCCCGGGATCGCCGGAAAAACATTCAACGCCCTGGGCCGCGAAAACGTGAATCTGATCGCCATTGCCCAGGGATCTTCCGAATGCAACATTTCCTTCGTCATCGAAGAGCAAGCCGTGAAAACAGCCCTGATTACCACGCACCGCGAGTTCGGCTTGGACGCTTCGCCAAACTGAAGAAATGGCAGGCCCGTGGGGACTCGAACCCCACACCAGGCTTAGTACGTGAATACGGCTAAGCCGGAGTTCTTACAGGTGAAATTGCAGGTGAGCGTCCCTTGTAAGCGTTGCTATCACCCACAATTTCGGTCTATGCTGTGACTCTGCGTGATCGCCGGCGTAGTTTTTTGGCCGCCTGTCGCGTTTGACTGGAAGGCGAAGGGCCGGAGAAAACGCGCACGTTGAACTTACGCCTACTCCTCCGAGCGTCGGATTGGCACTTGTTCCACAATCAAAGCGGATCGAACGGCATCGGCGAAAGACGCAGCAAATGAAATTCAGCACTTCCTCAGGTGTGACTCCTCGAACTATGCCCGCTGCCTGGATTCGGCAAAGATTCCCTACAAGAGGATCTGCGGTGCTGTGTGGCACGCTGCTCGCGGTGAGCGCTTTCACAGGTCTCTTCTCCGACCCTGCGCGCGCACAGCAGACTGATCCCGCAACGCCTGTGGTGGTGCAGCCGGGTGCGCCAGGTAAGCCGAGCAGGAGGCTGCCACCGTCGACGAAGGCCACACTGCCGCCAAGGTCCCAAGCGGATGTAGAGTTCATGCAGGGCATGATTATGCATCATTCGCAAGCGGTGGAGATGACGGCGCTGATTCCGTCGCATACGGAGAACAGGGATCTGCGGTCGCTGGGGGCGCGAATCAGCAGCTCGCAGTCGGACGAAATAAAGTTCATGCAGCGGTGGCTGGCGGCTCGGGGCGAATCCGTTTCCGTGGCGCCGCCGGGAATGGCGGACATGGACATGTCGCACCAACCGATGGCTCTTATGCCCGGTATGCTGACACCGGAACAGATGAAGGCACTGCGGAAGGCGAAGGGCGCGGAGTTCGACCACCTTTTTTTGACGGGTATGATTCAGCACCACAACGGCGCGCTGACGATGGTGAAGGATTTGTTCGATACGGCGGGCGCGGGGCAGGATGCCGAGATCTTCGACTTCGCGACGGATGCGGACAACACGCAACGCGCCGAGATCGGGATTATGCAGTCTATATTGGAGAAAAAACCGTCGGGGGAGAAACGATGAACCGAGTGCACAGTGTTGCTTTGCGTCTAGCCGTGGCCGCGATTGTTTTGTGTTCCGGTGTGAGCGGGATGCGCGCGCAGACGCCTGTGTCCCCAACACCCGCACCTCCACCCGCGCAGGCACCGGAGGAAGAAGCGGAAAAGGACCCGTTTGCGGTGGAGCCGGCTAAGCCGCTGCCGGCGGGGATGACGGGGTCGGATGCGAACGATCCTCGCTTCAAGCTAGCGCCGGGGCTGTATGACGCGGGTGAAACGTCGATGGGCGTGAAGCACCTCCTGCTACTCAAGAAGCCTGACGCGTTTCAACTGGGGGTCGATCAGCCTGATGATCCGAAGGTGCAGAAGATACTTGGCCAGCTCCGTGTGGGCAACACCTCAAAGATGCCGAAGCCGATGCAGTTGGTGGTCGCGCAACTTGCTTTCGCGAACTCGGACCTTGCGTTCCAGGGTAACTACCTGTTCCAGGGAAACTTTTATGGCGTGAATATCTACGACATCTCCAATCCGGCAAACGCCGCGCTGCTAACTTCGCTGGTGTGCCCGGGCGGGCAGGGTGATGTGTCGGTGCACGGGAACCTGCTATTTATGTCCGTGGAGATGCCGAATGGACGCCTGGATTGCGGTACGGAGGGGTTTCCGCCGGAGCCTCCGCCGGCTGAAGGGCATGAAAAAAAACGTCGCTTGCCGGCAGCGCAAAAAGACCGTTTCCGTGGCGTGAGGATCTTCGATATTTCGGACCTCCGGAACCCGAAGCAAGTGGCAGCGGTGCAGACGTGCCGCGGGTCGCATACACATACGCTGGTGATGGATCCGAACGATAAAGACAACGTTTATATCTATGTGTCGGGCACATCATTTGTGCGTCAACCGGAAGAACTGGCTGGATGCTCGAACGAACAGCCGGAGAAGGATCCGAATACCGCGCTGTTTCGTATCGATGTGATTAAGGTTCCGGTGGCGGCGCCGCAGGAAGCGAAGGTGGTGTCGAGCCCTCGCGTGTTTATCGATCCGCGTACGGGCGCGATGAACGGCTTGAACAACGGC